>Ga0255338_1005128_pt1 | contig 12453 bp, 15 predicted proteins | sample MeOH1_35cm_T4_19_FD_203715 | JGI IMG/M metagenome (GOLD analysis project Ga0255338, IMG submission 203715) | Sandy soil microbial communities from University of British Columbia, Vancouver, Canada - MeOH1_35cm_T4_195 | ecosystem: Engineered > Artificial ecosystem > Sand microcosm > Unclassified ...
CAGTCCTCTTACCAGAGCTTTGCGTCCGGCCTTAGGGATTGTTATGCTTGCTGTATCCCTATATTTCTTAGTAGCGCGCCCTGACTTTTTTAATCATAGCTCTATGGCAATGCAATTACACTAATTTGCAGCTCCTGCGCGTAGGTTATGAAGAGTTATGACTATTGGTGATAATGATAGTGATCAAATGCGGTCAATAAACTTGTTGAATTGGGGATTTTAAGGCAAACCGAGAATGTTCGCAGAAGTCGAGTTATGGGCACATCAATTGTTATTTGGTTTAATTTGGATTGACACTGGGGGAGCTGATTTGTGGTCAAGTTATAAGGGCTGTTTTAGTAGATTTGGAATGAATTTAGTGACGGATGCGAGCCGTACCTCAGGTTAAGAGCCACTATAGTGAAGAGTTTCCTGGGGGGACACTACTGGCTGTGTTACTTATTACCTAGCATACTCCATGCGGCATGAAAGAGGCGCCAACCACTATCGGTTAAGGAGCCTCTTTTTGCTACTTGATTTTTGGGATACAAACAAGGAATATTTCGTTTGGTGCTTGAACCTTTTTAGTGTTTTCTACGTAGTTACGGGTAGCAAGGGCTTACTCTACAAGGAGCAAAACATGATTAGTGATGAAGAACTTCTCTGTGAACTGCAAAAGGGACGTGAATCTGCCTTGGAGGCCTTGGTGCACCGTTACCACAGGCAGATCTTTGCCTATCTCTACAGAATGACTCATAATTACCATCCAGTATGTATCTTTCGTTATTAGCCCCCGGTATGGCTTCTTTAGGAGTCGCTTATTCCTTTCGGGGACAGGGCACGCTGGAGATTGAACTAACCTGCCCGGTAACTCCTTACCAGATAGTGCTCGGCCGGATGCTGGTTATCTTTGGGTATAACACCATAGTTGGCTTGACTGGATCTGCTGTCTTAGTTGGTTCAAACAGCGGTTTAATCTTTTCGGCGCTGGTAATGGATTGGCTGGCTCCGATGCTGCTATGGGGGGCAATGCTGTTCTACCGGTTCAACCTATATGGTTTTGCTTATAGCCAGTGGGTAAAATCTCTGGTAACTCCCGAGGTCATGACATTGAGCGGATTAGGTTTGATTCTAGCGGGATTCTATTCGTCTCGCTATATTTGGAATAGAACAAGTGGCGTTAACGGAATGAGAAGAGTTGCGGCAGCTGAACTTGGAGCATATGGTATTCGTGTGAATACGGTACATCCAGGTGTCATAGCAACACCGATGTCGGAGCAGGGCGATGTAGAAGATTTCATTAAAGAACTGGAGAAAACCATCCCATTAAAGCGTACAGGAAAAACGGAAGAAGTCTCCAATATGGTAATTTTCCTGGCATCGGATGATTCCTCTTATTCGTCAGGATCAGAATTTGTCATTGATGGCGGTATGATTTCAGATTTATAATCCACGAAAAAGCCCTCCCATGTCATTTATTCATTAGCATGGGAGGGCTTTTTATTGGTGTGTCCGGAAAATAGATCTCAATTCAATTAAGCGTAAAGGTGCTTTATTTATTCAGGTGATTTGATCTAAACCCCCTTTAAATCAGTGAGTAAATTCTCAATCTGAATCAAATCGATATCTTCTTCGATTAGTAACCTGGCTAACTTGTTTTTATAATAGGCACTCCGCTTCTGTTGTTCATTTAAGATTGGCTTTCTAGCTACCAAAACTGAATCTTTCCAGCCTCCGCTCCCGTCTGCATATGGCAACGGGTTCCACTCTGTAAACACTTCCAGAGCTTCAAGCCCGGCATATTTTGCAAGAGCTCTAAATCCGTCTGGATAATACCTCCAACAGTCGACTGGAAAGCGATGTTCAATTCCGGCTGATGGGGCAACTATACAACACAGCCCACCTTCTTTAAGAATTCTGGCGATTTCAAAGATTGTCACCCAGAAATACTCGACATGTTCTAGAACCTGACCCGAGATTACCACGTCAAACTGGTTCGAATCGAATTCTGACCAATTGTAAATATCTTTTAAGCAAATATCTACGTTTTTGCCTTCAACCATATCGCAACCGGTATAAACCCAATGATTTTTATCAAACAAAGGTTTATAAGAACCATTAACATCCTGGCTGCCAACATCCAATATGACTAATTGTTTTCCGGTATAGTCTGCAAGATAAGCATCTACAAAGGCCGCTATTTTCGTATATGAACCGATATGCATGGTACCCCTTCCTTCTTGAGCAAAATTTATCACCAGGGCGACTACTTTCTGGGTACAATGCCTTACGGTGCATCGTCCATGATTAGGGTTGTCGCAGCAAAATTGATCTTCATAATCGGAGATTCCGCTATGTGGACCTATTTTTGTTTCGACAGGGTAACCTTTATAATCTCAATTAATTCGACTTGAAATGTCCAATTCCTCTAAATTTTGCTCAAATTACCGCTGTTTCCTTTCCCATTAATCCTTTAAGAACAATATTAGAATAAAGATGCCCTCGACCTCAGTTCATGAACTGGTTTGAACGGATTGCATTATTTCTTCGAGGTGAATTAGGATATACAAAGCCGGGCGAGTGGCTGAAGCCGCGGTTGGACAACTTTCGACAGGCGGGTGCACAGAATAAGATAGGCAAAGAAAAAAAATAAGGAGAATTAAGCGGGGCCGGTTAGGACAAAATACTTTACATTGACCAATAATTTTTATTGACAAACTATTGGATTGTGTTAAAATTTAATTCGGTGGGAATTTGGGCGCCGCAGTCGATGCGGTCTTGAATTCCTTCATATTTTGCAGAAAAAAAGGGGGCATCGGTTACGAGATGACAACTTCTCTGGGACGTCACGTTTTGAGCGAAATTTATGGATGCAGCTTCGACATACTTAACGATGTTAAGAAGGTCGAAAAAATCATGGTTAACGCGGCTTTAGAAGCAGGTGCTGAAGTCCGTGAATGTGTATTTCATAAGTTTAGCCCCCAGGGGGTAAGCGGAGTAGTAGTTATTTCCGAATCCCATCTTGCTATTCACACGTGGCCTGAGTTGGGTTACGCAGCCGTAGATGTCTTCACTTGCGGAGACAAAGTCAATCCATGGGACGCTTGCAACTATCTCACGGAAAAGTTCAAAGCTGGTCATATGACCGCAACGGAAATTAAACGAGGAATTGTTGAAAACCCCAAAGAAGCGGTAAATCTTTAGGAGGGATATTTATTTTATTCCGGTTAAAGACGCATAAGGGTTAGCGTGAGCCTTACAACACTAAAGTTGTGGGGCTTTTTCATTGCAGCCCGCGCTTCTTGAAAAATTCGGGGGGTATAATATAAAAAGGTCTGAGTCAGCTAATGTTGGCTCAGACCTTTTTAACTAAGTGAGTAGATCAACCACTAACCCTTTGATGGAGTCTATTTTGGTCAGGATCTTCAGGTTGTTTGGATTTTGCGACGTTATTTCTTGCGTTAACTCCTCGGCGTGCTGTTTGATCTGGTGTATTGCCGTCAGAATACGCCGGTGCCCGTGGTGGTTGAACAGAAATTCGCTGGTTAGTCCATAATTCCTGGAGACTTGGTTGAGAAGCTTCTTTAAGGCCTGCTTATATTTATCCAGGTTGTCCAAGGTCATATTTTGAGCCAAGCGGTCCCCGGCTTCTTTAAGCTTGTCCACAAGTACGTTGATTTCGTTGGTGGTAGCTGTGCTTGCCGAAGTCAGTTCGTGCTGAAACGAAGCCGGAGCAGCTTTGGAGGTTTGGGCAGGACGAGGGACGGAATCAATCGTTTGCCCTTGGTTAATGCGAAGAGTCACTTGGTACCACTCCCTGTAGTGGTGTCTTGCGCATCTAAGGGTAAGACACCGGGAATTACGGGCTTTTTCGGTTCCGTAACATCATACACGCTGCGCACAATCACCATGTCCACTCTACGGTTTTTATCCATGTTGGCGGGGGAAGTGTTTGGCGCAACTGGACGATATTCGCCGTAACCACTGGCTGAAAGCTTTTCCGGCGCAACCTTCTGCGAGATCAGGACGTTAACCACATTTACAGCCCGGGCTACGGATAGTTCCCAATTGCTTGGAAACTGAGTGGTATGAATCGGGGCGTTGTCCGTGTGTCCTTCAATCCGTAAATAATTTGGCAGTCCAGCCAATATGCTGCTCAGCGTATTCAGGATTTGGTGGGCGTCGTCCGTGACGGCGGAGGAACCGCTGGCAAAGAGCAAGGTGTCGCGGATGCTGACCACCAAGCCTCTTTCTTCGATGGTAGTCTCTACCCTGTTCTGAAGTCCGTTGGAAGCGACAAACTTATCAATCTGTTTTTTGATATCTTGAATGGTTTTAACCTCTGCCTCTTTGCCGGATTCGGAGCCGGATTTTGGTTGTTTCAATGCTTCCTGGGCCTTTTCCAAAGGAAGCACTGAGGGACCGCCGTCTGTCTGCAACTCTATTTTTGAAGGAGTACCCCCGCCGATAGCTGCGTTTAAAGAATCGGCTACCGCCTTAAATTTATCGGCATCCACCTTGCTCAAAGTGTAGAGCACCACAAAGAAAATCATCAAGAGGGTGATCAGGTCGGAATAGGTTAACAGCCAGCGCTCGGTATTGTTGTGGCCTGCCTCAACCTTTTTTTTTCTCACGCGGCTTCCCCCGATGCATTCATATTACTGTTGGGTAGTTGTCCAAGCAGTTTGTCTGCGCTTGGTCCAAGGTGAACTTTCAGTTTTTCCCTGAGCAGGGAGGGATTTTCTCCAGCCTGGATTGAAATAATACCATCCAGGACCAATTCTCGCAGCATTACTTCCTGGGTGCTCTTGTTCTTAAGCTTCGCCCCCATTGGCAGCCATAAGAGGTTTGCCGAGCCTACCCCATACAAGGTTGCAATAAAGGCCATAGCGATTGACGGTCCCAGAGCATCAGGATTTGAGAGGTTTCCCAGAACATGCACCAAGCCCATAACAGTGCCGATAATCCCCATAGTAGGAGAGTATCCCCCGGCAGCTTCGAACATTGATATTCCAACTTTGTGCCTGGCTTCCATAGCTGAAATTTCGTTTTCCAGAATGGTTCGGGTCAGTTCTGGATCTGTGCCGTCTACTATCAACTGTAACCCTTTACGCAGGTACAGGTCGTTTACACTTTCCAAATGCTGTTCGAGACTGAGCAGACCTTCACGTCTGGCTTTTTCGGCGTTCTCAGTCAGAGTATGGTAGGTAGATGCGAAATCCATACTCCGTCCAGAAAAAAGTATTTTCAAGTATTTCGGAAAGTTGGCTAAGTCCTTGAAGGAATAAGAAAGCACAACCGCTCCGATTGTACCGCCGAATACTATCATGGCAGCGGTTGGCTGCAGCAAGGCCCCGACTGAACCACCTTCTAGTACGTAAGCAACTACAAGACTTGAAATTCCCAATACAATGCCGATAATGGTGCTTAAATCCATGTCCTATTAATCGTCCCTTCCCATGCACACTTTTTAATATACCTTCTTAATAAACTAACGGTAAATAAGCAGAATTAGTTTAAGGGGATATATGGACTTTATAAAGAGTTTTCTTTGATTTTCAGTCGCTAGCTCTGGATTGGTACCCATTGAATCAAAAATATGATTGAGGTAAAAATAGCTTAAAAACGGCGATTGAGATAGCAATATGCCGAAATAATAAGATATTCTCCCAGAACGGAACTTAATAAGAAGGACGCAAACGGCGTTATTAAGGGTTAACAGGAGGTTGTGGAGATGAAAATTGACAGAATTTTAAGCAGTCTTCCCATTGAAAACGGAAAAGTTAAGGGCCGTGACCACAACCGTGTTTCGAGGTCAAGCAGTGACGACCTTATGGTATCGGAATTAGGCAGACTATCCCAACACTTGGCGGAAGCAGTCAAGCAGGTCCCTGATGTCCGCAGTGAAAAAGTAAGCTTACTTAGAAATGCCTTAACAAATGGAGAATACAGGGTGGACTCTGATGCTGTTGCGAGAAAAATGTTGGAGCAAGCATAGTGCTTGATCTTGCTTTTGCTACCGGATTTTTTCCCAATACAATAGTGGGAAAGGGGAGCATCAATGTCGGAGATGAATTCCTTGTTAGAACTACTGACTAAGGAAATAGAAGTGATACAGGGCCTGCTGCAGCTTAGCAAAGAAAAGCAGCAGGTTTTATTAGAGGGAGACCTAAACAAACTTAACCTGATAGTTGCTGAGGAACAAGTGTTCATGGGTAAGGTGGATAACCTGGAACAGCTGCGGAATCAGGAAGTGATCAGGTTAGCAGAGTTTTTGGGCCTGCCGGCTTGGAGCGGTCTTAAGGAAGTTGCTGCAGGGTGTTCTGCGCCGGACGGCGAGGCTTTGCAAGAAAAGGGGTCTGTCTTACGAAACCATGTACGGGAGATTGGGGAGTTGAACAGTCAAAATAACGGTTTAATAAATCAATCTCTTGAACTTATAAGGTTTTTCGTAAAATCCCTTGCGGGAGAGCCGGAGCAGTCCGGTTATACATCTGAGGCTGATACCAGGAAAGGCCAAAGTTTAATGCTTGACAGGCGAGTGTAATTTCTCGGAACGAATAAACATGAAGCGGGTGGATTAAGTGGGCTTTTTTGGTTTGGAAGTTGGGCTGCGCGGCTTGCTTGCGCACCAGAAGGCTATTGATGTGACGGGCAACAATATCTCCAATGCCAGTACGGAAGGGTATAGCCGACAGAGGGTGGATTTAACTGAAGCAGAACCTTGGCCTAGCCCGGCATTTAACCAGCCAATTGGGGCAGGCCAGATGGGCACGGGGGCTACTGTTGATCAGATCGCCCGCCTGCGCGATAGTTTTGCTGATGCGATGTTGCGCTCAAATGTTAACGGTCAAGGCTTCTGGGATTCCAAAGAAGAAGTGTTGTCAAAGCTTGAAAGCATTACCAGTGATACATCTGGTTCAGGCCTGACAAATCAGTTGAATAGTTTCTTTTATGCCTGGCAGGAGGTAAGTAAAGATCCGGGATCGGTAAACAGGGCTGTACTGCTGGAAAACGCCAAAGGACTGGTTTCCTTTTTTCATGACTCGTCCAGCGGATTAACCCAACTGAACCAGGATACTAACCAGGTGATTCTCAGTAAAGTTACGGAAGTAAATGACATATCTGCCCAGATTGCGGATTTAAACCGGCGCATAGCCGCTGTAGAGCAAGGACACGTGCTTCCTACGCCAACTGGTTCGGTCGTAGTTAGAGAGATGAACGCCAACGACCTCAGGGACAAGAGGGATTTGCTCCTGGATCGGCTGGCCAAATACGGCACAATCAGCGTTAGCGAAGATAATGTTACAGGCATAGTCTCAGTGAACATGGGTCCGGCAGTTGGCGGGATTAAACTTGTTGACGGACTCGTTCCAAACAGTGTGACCACGAGCAGCGATGCCCAGGGGAATGTCAGTCTGAGCGCTGACCTGGGACGGGGAACGATCTCCGGTTACCTGGCTGGACGGGATCAAAGCTTGAAAAACGTGCGGGATAATCTGGACAAACTGGTCAATGAACTAATCGTTCAAGTAAATACTCTACATAGTCAAGGGGTGGACGCTGCCGGGGGAACCGGGAATAACTTTTTCACGGGGTCTAGTGCAGCCGATATTGGTCTTAACCCAGTGGTGTCCGCAGATGCGAACAAGATCGCTGCGGCGCAAATGCCGGTCGGTTATCCCGGAGTTTTGCCGGCTTCAGGGGATGGGAGTAATGCCTTTGCTATTTACTCCTTGCTAAATAAGCTGCCTCCAGGGGGAATTGTGGACCCAAGCAACCCCAATTCAGATCAAACCCTGCATGCTTTCTGGCAAGGAACTATTTTAAATCTGGGTATCCAGGGCAAGGAAGCCATAGACAACAGCAAGAACCAGGAACTAATGGTACAACAGATGGAAAACAGGCGTCAGGAAGTCTCGGGAGTTTCCCTTGATGAAGAGATGACTAACATGGTCAAGTACCAACACGGGTATAACGCAGCTGCCAGAGTTATTACGGTAATGGATGAGCTCTTGGACACGGTTGTTAATCGTTTGGGTACGGTAGGAAGATAGGGGGTTAAATGATGCGTGTAACCCAGAACTTGATGAGTAACCGGGTATTGCAAAATCTTAATAGAAATATGGAGCAAATGGATAAACTGAATTTCCAGCTATCATCTGGCAAACAGTTTTCCAAGCCTTCCGATGACCCCGCGGGCGTTGTAAAGGTGATGAAATTAGGTTCCGCAATTAACGCCTTGGATCACTTTAATGCCAATTCTGATCAGGCAGAGGGTTTGCTAAATACCACTGAGGGTGCGTTGGCGGATCTTACCAATATTATAAACAGGGTTAGGGAACTTGCGGTTCAAGGCACTAATGGTACCTTGGATAACTCAGAGCGACATGCGATTTCGATTGAAATAGGGCAGTTAAGGGAACAGGTAAAAAGCATTGCCAATATTGATCAGGGGGGTAAATATATCTTTGCTGGCACAAACTTTAATGTACCACCGTGGGATGCCAGCAAGCCGCCTGGCAGTGAGTGGCAGGGTAATGATCAAAGTATCAAGTATCAAGTTGGGGAGAGCAGCTTTGTTGAGGTGAATGTCCCAGGCGGTTCGATCTTTACCCAAGCCCCGGTAGGGGGGCAGTCTTTAATGGCTGCTTTGGATTCCCTGATGACAAATCTGGATAGCGGCAATTTTTCCGGGATTGGACAGGGAATCACAGACATGCAGGCAAACCTGGAAAATGTTATAAAAATCAGGGCAGATGTAGGTGCCCGGTCAAATCGCGTGGATATGACCAAGAACAGGCTCGAGGATATGACTAACAATTTGCAGAACTTGCTGTCCAAGGCTCAGGACATCGATATGGCTGAGGTTATTACTCAGTTGAAATCCCAGGATTCTACTTATCGGGCTGCCCTGGCTTCCGGGGCCCAAATTATTCAACCAAGCCTGCTCGATTTCCTGAAATAGCGGTTTCCAACAAAAATGGGGTGGTAAAAATTGTTCTTTCCAGTTGTGCGTCTTGAGTTAACACATACCCCGTTCTCGTTTGACATGGAAAAGCTCAATTCCAGCCTGAGCATTCAAACTAGGCAACCCCAAATGGAGATAAATTCTCCATCACCGAAATTGGAAATAGACCAGACCCTGCCCCGGGAAGAGGCAGGGTTTCGTACTATGCTCTCCTTTGCCAGGTACACGGCGGAACTAGCCAGGGAGCAGGTAGATAGCTTTACCAGTAAAACCGTGGAAATTGGCAATCAGCTCGCGGAAATTCAGAACCCGAATAGCACTATTGGCAAAATCTCGGCTCAGGAACTATTCACGGATCCTGATGAGATAAATTATCAGGGGATTCCGCTGACCCCACCTGAGATAGGGGCTGATGTTCAGCCCCTATCTGTCACAGTTCAACCTGGGGAGCTCAACATTAACTTTCAACCGGCGAGCTTTCAAACGAATTATATTCCCGGTACAATATCCGGGCAGTTAGTACCTCAAGAGAATAGGCTTGATTTAAAAGTGTAATCGGGGAAACTAACAGGGCACAATACGAAGCAGACAAATGAAATTCTCGAAAAATGGGATGGTGGGATTATGCAAGTGATAAAGACGCCATTTGGAGAAGTACAGGTGACAGAAGATGGGGTAATGGATTTCCCCCAAGGAATACCCGGGTTTTCCGACCAGCACAAATTTATTTTGGTCCCGAGTGGAGAAGAAAGTCCTTTTCTCCTTTTGCAGTCCCTGGACGACGTCAATATTTCCTTTGTGGTGGTCAATCCCCGCAGCTTTTTCCAGGACTATGAGGTTAAGGTCAGCCAGGAAGACCTGCAGCTGCTTGAACTTGAAAGTCTTGAAGACGGCTTGTTGTTAGTCATTCTGGTGGTTGCATCGGATCCGAAGCAGATCACAGCCAATCTCCAAGCCCCGGTGCTGGTCAACCCCAAGAAACGTAAGGCTAAGCAAATAATCATGAACGACGCAAAATATACCACCAAACACAGGCTCTTGGCTTGAGCCAAAGGAGGGATTCCAGTGCTGGTTCTAACCAGGCGTCTAAATGAGAGAATCAAAATTGGGCAAGACATTGAAATAGTGATAACGGAAATAAAACCGGACTCGGTCAAGATAGGGATCGTTGCTCCCAAGCATGTGGAAATATTCAGGTCGGAAGTTTACGAAGCAATAGAGCAGGCCAACCTGGCAGCGGCCCGGGGGACTGAGTCATTGAATAATGTCAAAGAACTTTTATTAAGATTGCCCACAAATATCAAAGACTAGGTGGTTATCTTATTCCTTGGTTCAAATAATTGGCCGGGTAGAGGGAGAGTATCAGCATGAAAACTAGCATTATCATCCTGACTAGCAATAAGTTAGAATACACCCAAAAGTGTATTGAAAGTATTCGTGATTTTACCAAACCTGGGACTTTCGAAATAATTGTGGTAGATAACCACTCTACTGACGGCACTGTAAACTGGCTGCAGGAGCAAGCGGACATAACTCTGATATGTAATAAAGAAAATCTTGGCTTTCCCAAGGGGTGCAACCAGGGAATGGAGGCGGCTGGGGGGGACAGCGTGCTGCTTCTGAATAATGATACCATTGTGACGGAGAACTGGCTGGAGAATCTCACCACCTGTCTTAACAGTAGTCCAGACATCGGAGCGGTTGGGGCTATCACTAACAACTGTTCAAATTACCAAACGATACCCGTCCACTATGCGAGCCTGGAGGAAATGCACAGGTTTGCGGCCGACCACAACGTATCGAATCCCGAACAGTGGGAGGAACGGCTGAAGCTGGTGGGCTATTGCATGTTAATCACGCAAGAGGTAATAGAAAAGATCGGCCTACTGGATGAACGTTTTACCCCTGGTAATTACGAAGATGACGACTATTCTTTCCGGATTAGACAGGCGGGATACCGCCTTATTCTCAGCAAAGACACCTTTATCCATCATGTTGGCAGTGTTTCCTTTGGGGAGAATCGCAATAACTTTGCTGAATTGCTCCGGGTAAACGGAGAAAAGTTTGAGAAAAAATGGGGTTTTAATCCTACGTACTCTGCTTATATAAGGTTGGAGCTAATTGACCTGATCGATGCACCTAAGGAACAGCCTTTAAAAGTATTGGAAATTGGTTGCGCCTGCGGTGCTACCCTGTTAAAAATCAAGAGCATTTACACGCGGGCGGAGTTGTATGGCGTTGAGTTAAACGAGCATGCCGCTGAGGCTGCTAAAGCATTTGCAAACGTTATTTCGACAGACATTGAACAAGCTCAACTTGAGTTCGAGCCACAGTTCTTTGACTATATCATTTTGGCAGATGTTCTTGAACATTTAAGAGACCCATGGGAACTACTAAAAAGGTTAAAGAACTATTTAAGCCCAAAGGGGGCAATTCTGGCGAGCATTCCCAATGTTATGCATTATAGTGTCCTCAGAGGTCTGATCAACGGAAACTGGACCTATCAGGATGCCGGAATCCTGGATAAAACCCATATGCGTTTTTTCACTTTAAATGAGATTAACAAGATGTTTTTGCAAGCTGGATTTGGCAAGTTGGAATACAGGGCTACAACCCTTAATGCAACTGAAGACGACAAAAACTTTATCTCGGAAATTACTAAAATTACCGCAAATCCGAGCGACTCAACTCAGTTTTTTGCCTACCAATATCTTGTTAAGGGAGCCCCGGAAATTAGTCAGGATATAATTTCCTCCTTAATTAACCGCATTGCAGCCAATCAGGAGTTGGAATCCGCAGTTTCTCAATTAAGAGCTGCTGAAATAGATGACGTTATTAAGGTGATTGAATCCAGGTTTCAGGATAAGGTTGAGCTGCTTAACACATTAGCTGTCTCCAACTTTTTGGCTCAAGAATACAACCATGTTCTTCCTTATCTGAACCGGGCATTTGAGATCGATAAGGGGAATAAAGATACTTTGTACAATCTGGGTTATGTGCTAAATTCTCTGGAGGAACCTGGGTTAGCCAAGACATATCTTGATATGATTTCTGACAAGGATGAACAAGTTCTGAAACTCTTGGATGTAATAAAGCGGGCTTCAAGTAACAGCTAGTCTTTTAAAAGGATTTGGCATAGATTGACAGTTCGTTAACCAGCTATGTCAACGGACCAACGAGATAAATTTGGGATTTGTGTTGTCTTCTTTGAGAGGGTAAGAGGGGAAATGCCTGATGTCAAGGAAAGGTAACTACTTGAGAGCAAATTGGCGTTAGGTGCTTATGAAAACTATTATTTGCATGCAAGGTAAATATGGGATGTTTTGTTCCACAATACTATATTAGGAGTGTAAACTTTGAAGCTAAGTATATGTATGATGGTAAAAAACGAGGAAAGTAATCTCACAAGATGCCTTTCTAGTTTGGAATTATTAAGAAAGTCTCTTGATTCTGAACTAATTATCCTAGACACCGGATCGGATGATGAAACAGTCGAAGTCGCA
>Ga0255338_1005129_pt1 | contig 12452 bp, 8 predicted proteins | sample MeOH1_35cm_T4_19_FD_203715 | JGI IMG/M metagenome (GOLD analysis project Ga0255338, IMG submission 203715) | Sandy soil microbial communities from University of British Columbia, Vancouver, Canada - MeOH1_35cm_T4_195 | ecosystem: Engineered > Artificial ecosystem > Sand microcosm > Unclassified ...
GCCCGTCCAACCAGACCGGAATCAGCAACGAAGACGGTCTGCCGGCGCATTATGCGTGGGCCACCGTGGATGGGAACGTCCCCTCTTCCACCAACGGCTTCAGTTGGGGCTGTGAGGCCTCCACCAATATGGCGTCGATCCAGGCGCCGGCGGACACCGTGGGCACGGTCGAGTGGATCAATGGAAACCCGGATGCATGCTCCGGCTGCACCAACCAGGTTTACTGCGGTCACAGCGGCACCGTGAACTACGGGCTGCTGGACGGTCATACCAAAGCCTTCAAGCCGAACTGGGCCTACGCGGACACCAGCAACAAGGGACACTGGTTCTTTGATAACCGGCCGGATCCGGGCCAGATCCCGAACATCCCGGCGGCTTGCAAGTAAGCCCCTTCAGGTAGTAGCGCGAAGTGTGAAGCGGGAGTGCGACAATGCCGCACTCCCGCTTCTTTTGCGCCTGGGATCGAGATTGGAAGTTCCCACGGAACGTCTCCGTCTGCCGGGACGTATCGAAGAGTAGCATGGTTCCTGCGACACCCCCCGTACCACAACCCAAGCCAAGCAGGCTGCGCATTCGTCGTACGGTAGGAGCCCTGGCCCTTGGGCTCCTGGCTGCCGGGTCGCTTGGTTGGACTCTTAAGAGTGAGGCCTTCCAGCTCTGGTATCTGGAGCGCCAGTCCACGGCGGAGTTAGAGCAGACAGTTCGCGATCAGCCGAGGGCGCCGTGGCCGGCTTATGTGCTGGGAACGCGCTACGCGGCGAGCGGCCGTCTTGAGCCGGCGATGGATCTGTTCGAAACATCCCGAAACCTTGAGCCGAACAATTACCGACCTCACTTTTCAATGGGTCTCGGATTCCTCCGGCTAGGCGCTGCAACTGCGGCCGTTCCGGAATTACAGCGCGCTGCTGAGCTGGCTCCGAAGGATGACCGGGTTCTGACCTATCTGGGCGTTGCCTTCAGGCAAGTAGATCGCTATCGCGATGCCGTAATCGCCGGCCAGACGGCCGTCAAGCTGAATCCTCGCAGTGCGGAAAACTTTTACCAACTCGGCCTCACCTACTATCGACCCACGGGCCAACAGGGTAAAGGCCGGGAGTGTTTCCAACGCGCCGTGGAGCTTGATCCTACCAACGCGGCGTACCATCGAGATCTGGCGTCCTCCTTCTCTGACATGGGGGAGTATGAGATAGCTGGACAACACGCCAGGGAGGCAGTCCGGCTCAATCCCTCTGATGCCGTAGCTCGGTATCTTCTTGGGAAAGTATTGCACCGCTCCCAGGCCAATGTGCCCGAGACGGTTCAGGCCTTGCGGGAGGCGATTCGGTTGAGCCCCAATACGTTTCAGCCGCACTATGAGCTTGGATTAGTGCTGGAAGAAAGCGGGGAGTATGCCGAAGCGCACAAGGAATTCGAGATCAGCTCTCGGATTAATGCCCAGCACCAGCAGTCCTGGTTCCACCAGAGTAGCACTGCCGCTCGATTAGGACGCACGGCCCAGGCCACCGCGGCGCGCCAGCGGTTCCAGGCGCTCACCAAGGATCGGGACGAGCGGCAGTTCCTGGAGCGCCGAGTATTCGACCATCCCACGGACATCGCACTGCGGCTACGCTTCGCGAAGATCCTGGAGCGCAACGATGATCTCGTTGGAGCGGCGGCGCAATGCCAGGCGATTCTGAAGCAGAATCCGAAGCATGCGGAGACCCGGTCTTTCCTGCAGTACCTCGCCAAACGTGCGGGCGTTAACGAAAGCGGAGAACCGGCTAGCCGATGATCGCATCTCGTCGTCCACTCTGGCTGCCCACATTGGGCTTGCTTCCTCTGTTAGCAGGTTGTCCCGGTCGAGCTCCATCGACTACACCGGTCAGAGCGGTCTCACCCACCGGCCCGTTCCAGTTCACGGACGTCTACGCAAGCTCCGGTCTGGATTTCAAATTGGGGCATGGGGATCGCTCACCGCTCAACATTCTGGACACGATCGGTCACGCCGCCGCGGTGCTCGATGTAGATGGTGACGGGCTGCTGGATCTCCTCCTTACCGGTCCGGACACGGTTCGTCTCTACCGGAATCAGGGCGGCTGGCGCTTCGCGGATATCACTGCGGCATCCGGACTTCGGAGCAAGGGCTACTGGCAAGGGTGCGCCACCGGGGATCTGGATGGAGACGGCCGGCCGGACTTGTACCTCGCGGCGAAGGGCGGCGCGGCGCTCTATCGTAATCTCGGCAGCGGTAAATTTCGGGATGTGACGCAGTCCAGCGGTCTGTCCGTCTCCGATGGGAACCGCTGGAGCTCTGCGGTCGAGTTCCTGGACTACAATGGCGACGGACGCATGGACATCTATGTCGCGGCTTACGTGGACCTGGGCGACCATTCGGGGCTGTGTCTCAACCAGGGCGTGACCATGGGCTGTGGACCACTCCATTATCGACCGCAGAAAGGGCTGCTTTACCAGAACCTGGGCAACTGGCGCTACCGACTGGCTGCCGGAGCACCCTTTGGACACGGCAAGACCCTCGGGGCGCTCGCTGCGGACTGGGACGGCGATGGGCGTTCGGAGCTGTACCTGGCGAATGATCAGATGGAAGCGGATATGCTCCGCTTCGACGCAAACGGCAAGGCCACCGAGAGTGCCCTCGTTCGGGGCACGGCCACAGGGCCTGACGGCGCCGTGCAGGGCGGAATGGGGGTGTCGGCTGCCGATTACGACGGAGACGGCTTCCTGGACCTCTTCGTGACGACGTTCCAAAAGGAGCCCAGCAGCCTCTACCGAAACGATGGTCATGGCGCCTTCATCAACGCGGCGTTTCCTTCGGGGGTGGGGGGGGCCACGACCCGCTTCGTGGGCTTTGGAACGCAGTTCGCCGATTTGGACAATGATGGCTGGGATGACCTGGCGATCACCAATGGACACCCGCAGCAGCTCATCGAAAAGGCAGATACCACCGCATCTTATGCACAGACCTGTCAACTACTGCGGAATACCGGAGACGGCCGCTTTCAAGAGGTATCCAGCTCCGCCGGCGCCAGCTTCCAGCGCCCCGTTGTCGGGCGGGCTCTCTGCACGGGAGACATGGACAACGATGGCGACCTCGACCTGGTTATCGAAGACCTGGAGGGTGCACCACTGCTGCTGCGCAACGATCTGCCGGCCGGTCGCTCCTGGCTGCGCGTAGTCCTGCACGGCAAAGCCGGTAACCGGGATGGGCGAGGCGCCACCGTCACCTGTGCGGCCGGAGGGCGGAAGCAGGTCAAGGTGGCCACCAGCGCAGGGAGTTACTATGCCGCAAGTGACAGCCGGGTGCATTTCGGCCTCGGCTCGGCGCAGGAGGTAACCCGCCTCACGGTACGCTGGCCGGGCGGAAAGGAGCAGGTCGTCGGTCCGCTCCCCGCAGGGCAGGAAGTAACCGTGTCGCAGGAATAGCTGGCCGGCCTCCTGCTATGAAGCGGAATCCTTCTCGCGCTGCCGCTCCAATAGTGTCTTCCACGCGTAGCGCATCGCTTCCGGCCCACGGATGCGGCAGCGCCGGGTGATTTCCGCCTCCGCCTCCAGGTCCAAATCCTCCGGACGGAAGATTTCGCCCGCCCGCACCGTGGCCTCGACCTTGAGCCGTTGATCCCAGATGCGCCGTTGGACGTGGGTATCCCAGAGCTCCACCGGCTCCTCCACCATCCGGAAAATGGCGAGGTCGGCAGGAGCCCCAACCGCCAACCTGCCCAGGTCCGGCCGACCGATCGCCGCGGCAGGCGCCGAGGTGGCGCACCCAATGGCCTTTTCCAGCGGCAGTCCCAGGTAGAGGAGCTTCGTCAACGTGGTGGGCAAGTCATAGAGGGGACCGTACATGTTGTAAGCGTGGAGGTCCGTACTGATCACGTCCGGCAGAAAGCCGTGTTCGAGTGCGGCGGCGGCCACTTCCCAACGAAAGCTTCCTCCCCCATGTCCCACGTCCATCACCACCCCACGCGCCCGGGCGTCCAGCACCTCGGGGAGCAGTCGCCCCTGCGTATCCACCAGGTTCTCCCCTTCCGCGCCTTTGCCTTGAAAGCAGTGAGTGACGATATCACCCGGCCGCAATAATTCCAGCACGTCCCGGAGGGCCACCCCATCTGCGATGTGGCACATCAGCGGCAGCCCGGCGATCTCGGCAGCTTCACGAGCCCGGCGCAGCGGCTCTACGCCATGGCTGCCCACCTGTCCCCCGCCCTGCCGTACTTTGATCCCCACCACAAAGTCACGGTTCTCTGCCGCGTTCTCACCCACGGTCTGCGGGTGCAGGTGGCTTAGATCCTCGCACTCCCCCACCCAGCCATTGACGAGACCGATGCCCGAGATGTGAAGGAAGCAGAGCGCGCGCACCCGAGACGGCTCGTGGACATACCACCGGAAGCCCTGGAGCATCGGCCAGCCCGCGCTGCCGGCGTCCACCACGGTAGTGACGCCCGAGCGGAGGCACGGTGCATCCGGACGAACGCCCCAAGAGGTCACACCCGCATAGATGTGGGCGTGGATGTCGACGAATCCGGCGCTCACGTAACTGCCCGTCGCATCGAGTAGGTCCCGCCGCGGCGTCCCGTCCAGGCACGGCTCGACCGCAACGATCAGCCCGTTACGAATGCCGATCTCCCGCGGGCCGGACAAACCGGTGGTAGGGTCCAGCGCGTGGCCGCGAACCACGAGGTCCAGAATTTCGGACTGCATGTCGTCACCACCTTCAGCCAGGATGCCCATAAACGCGGCTCATGCTCTGGCAATCGAATTCCAAAAAGGTCCCGAAGGTGCTGCCCCGGATGCCCTGGAAGCGCGAGGCTCGGCTGCCTGCCGCTGGGCCTCGGTCGCGCGATCTCAGGGGGATGCAGTAGCCGGTGCCAGCGCTCGGCCGATCTGAAGGAGCTCGTCATCCGCCAGCCCCGGTCGGATCCAGTGGTTGTGAAAGCGCAGCGGCAACCTTCGGGCAATCTGCTGCACCGGCATGTGACAACTTACGCAGCGACTCGTCTTTTCCTTCGCGCACGGCTCACCCCGCGGGGGAGTATGGCACGAGAGACAGGCTCGGTCGTAGCTGGTCGGTTCACGACTGGCCTGCTGATGGGGGTTGTGACAGGTGACGCAGGTGAGCTTGCCCGCAGACTCCTTGAAACACCGGCTTCTCACAAGCGCGGCACCGGGGAACCGGGCAAGTTGCGCCTCGATCACCTCATCACGCGCCTCTCCGTTGGGCGGTAGGCGATGGCATGCACCGCACTTCTCGGTAATGGCTTGACCCTTAAGCGCCGCGGGCTTAACCAGGGTGCCAGACGCTCCGGAGGCTTTGACCGCCAATTGCTTCGCGCTCTCCACATGGGCTCGGGCCGCACCATGACAGCTCTCACATCCTACATTGAGCAGCGACCGTCCGAGTTCCAGGCGCTGTTTCGAGCCGATCAAGGCCGTGCTGTGGCAGCCAAAACAGGCGGCCGCTTCCAAATGGTTGTAGTGATGTCCTAGTGGCTCCGTGGGCGGATCCTGCGGTCCCCGGCCCGGAGTAAAGGTCCAGGTTTTCGCAGGTGGATAGTAGGAGACGCGGTACTCCAGGAATCCACCCTCGCGCTCCCCCAGGTAGCTCCAGGCCTGCGTTCCAGAACCGAAGACCCAGTGCGGTGAGCCCTGCGTAGTTTTGTCGCCGGTCCGCGCCATGATGACCCCCTCCAGCGCGGAGCTGCTCGTAGTATAGACCACGCCCCCTTGGGGATCTTCCACCTGCCCGGTAGTCAGGAATTCAGATCGTTTCTCTCCGCTGCCCAGACGTTTGACGGTGCGTGCGTGTGGGCTCCGCGAATGGGTTTTGAACTCGGCAGCGTGACACTCCCGGCAGGCAGCGTCTCCCGCAAAGGCGGTTTCGGCGCCCGGAGCTTTCAGCCACTGCTGCCCCACAGCCTCCTGCGGCGTAAGCGGTCGTGGACCGATTTCCTGGGTAGAGAGAGCAAACAGCACCAGCGCGGCCACAACTGCCACGGAGACGCAAGTGATCCAGATCGCGCGAGATTTCATGAGGTGGTAATGGCGTGCAAATGAGACGCTGGAACCTCGAAGTGTGTGGGTTGGCGCGGCGCCGGCTTCCCTAGCGATTACCTACAGGCGGATGTTTGATCACGATTTCCCGATCCACCCCCTCCACGGCGACTTCCTGGTCCCTGCCGTCCGGCCAACGAACGACAAGCGGCCCCACCTGCGTCACCGCACCAAGTCCGAAATGTAACCGCGGATCATTGGCAGAGGCGTAGCTGTAGGCTCGGTGAGCGATGCGGACCAGCTCTTTTGCGCCCACCCGGAGGTTGACCACCGCACCTTCGGGAGAAGTATCCGGAGGGTCTCCTTCCAAGCGCACACGCAGCCAATGCCGACCGGTCAACTGGCTCTGATTGTAAAGAAGACTAGGCGGGCCATCCAGGTTATTCACCACCACGTCCACATCTCCGTCATTGTCCAGATCACCGAAGGCGGCACCCCGTCCTACGGCCGGTGCATTCAACGCCGGCCCGCCAATTGCGGCGAGATCGGAAAAGCGCCCGCCGCTGTTTTCGAGCAACTGACGGGGCTGCGCGTAGCGGAGCCGCGCTTCCACCTGCTCCGCAAGGTTGTGAACGTGTCCGTTGGCCTGAAAAAGGTCCAGATCTCCGTCGTTATCAAAGTCCAGGAACCCACAGCCATAGGTAACGACCGAGCTCGTCGTTTCGGCTAGACCCGTCTCCCGGGACGTAAGGCTGAAGTTTCCCTGGCCGTCGTTTCGGAACAACAGGGTTATGCGATCTTGCATCACTCCGATCACCAGGTCTGGGTGACCATCGCCATCGTAGTCGCCCACATCGCAGCCCATGTTGGCCTCGGCCACTCCCATGTCACCATAAGCCAGCCCCGCCAGGAGCGCGTTTTCACGAAATCGGCCAGGGCTGGTCGGGGTAAAGAGAGCGTTCGCAGTGGTATCGTTGGTCACGAAGAGGTCCAGGCGCCGGTCTTCGCTCAGGTCTGCCGCCACTACCGCCATTCCGCGTCCGGGGTTTTCTAGGCCCGCAGCGCGGGTGCGTTCTTCAAAGCCGCGCCCTTGCCGGTTATGCAGGTAGACCCCAGGTTGAGCCGCATATAGCTGCGGCCCGCAGGAGACGGGTATCCCATGCTGATCGCAGATCAACCGGCTGCGAGGCGTCAGTTCAACATAGCGGACGACGTAAAGGTCCGGCCAACGGTCGCCATCCAGGTCGGCAAACACTGCCCCTACACTCATCCCCGAGACTGCGGTGTTCGTGGAGCCCTGCACCGCTTCGAACGTTCCGTCACCTCGGTTACGGAACAGCTCATTACGACCGTAATTGCAGACGTAGAGATCCGGATGTCCATCTGCATCGTAATCGCCAACCGCGCATGCCATGCCGTAGCCGTGGCCGCGCACGCCGGCCTTTTCGGTCACGTCCTCGAACGTCCCATCACCCCGATTCCGGTAGAGCTGATTTCCACCACCGGGACCGGGACGGTGCTTACCTTGTACCAGATAAATATCAAGCCAGCCGTCGCCGTCGAAGTCCAGGACGCCGCAGCCCCCTGCTGACACCTGGTAGATGTTCAGTACTTTCGAGGCGCCACTGGACTGCCGGAAGAGAATTCCGGAACGGACCGTTCCGTCCAGGAATGGCTCCGCTGCCCGACCGGGTGCTGGAGAACCGGTGCGATGTTGGGGCGTGCAAGAGCAGACCAGCACCGCGACGCCGAAAAACGCAAGCCATCGCCTCACGATCGCGCCTGCTCTCGAGCTCTGGCCGCTTGAGCTCTCTGTAGGCAGGCACGAGCTTCCTTATCCCGCGGCGCGCGAGCGACCCAGGCGCGAAATTGCGCTTCGGCGTCGGCAGGCTGGCCGGCGTCCAGCAGCGCCTCGCCATACTGGCGGAGAAGAGCTGGCCGTGGTCCTTCAACGATGAGCCGATCGGCCAGCGAGCTCAGCCGCTGCCGCTGTAATAAGAGTTCATGGTGGCGGCGCAATGCATAGTCGGCGTTGGTCTTATCGCCGGCTCCACGATAAGCGTCGGCAAGCGCAAACCATGCGCGCTCGTTCCGCGGCTCTACGCCCAGGAGCTTCTGAAATGAGGTGCGTGCAGTGGCAAAATCGCGCTTACGCTGGGCGAGAATGCCCTCCACATACCAGGCTGGCGGCATCTCCGGGTGCTGCGCCTCGTCCAGCAGTTGAGCTGCACGCTTGAGATCGGCGTCTGTGCCCCGTCCCGCCACCAATGCGAGCGCCAGGCAGCACCGGGTGAGCGGCGTCTGGTCGCCGAGACGCACGGCCTCCTCCAGGTGCTCGCGCGCGGGGATGTAATGGTCGATATCCAGATCCAATAAACCGAGACCGGCGTGCGCCTGCGCTTGCTTGGGGTCCAGCGTGAGAACTTTGCGGAAAGACTCTGCGGCGGCGGCACGATTCTCACGCATCCGCTGAGCACGCGCCAGCAGGAGCCAGATCTCCGGGTCTCGCGGCGCCAGGGCCGTCGCCGCGGTAAATAGCTTCTCTGCCTCCAGTGGGTGACTTTCCTGGAGCTCCAGCCGGCCAAGATTCACCATTGGCTGTGGAAGCTTCGGTCCCAATGCGACCGCTCTGGAGAAGTTGACCCGCGCTTCCTTTGGCTGCTGAGTCTGGGCGTAGATGACCCCGAGTAGGTTGTATGCGCCCGCAAAGTTACGGTCGGCCTGCCGCGCTCGGTACGCCATCTCTGTTGCCTGGATCACGTCTCCAGCGGCGAGCAGTTCTTCGCCCTCGGCCACCAGGGCCTGCGGCGAGCCAGGTTTGAAGCTCGGGCGCCGGACCATGGGGCCACCTGCCGAAGGGGTGGATGCCTGAGACGGCGTGACCGGTGTCTGCACCGGTTCAGGCTTTGGGGGTCCGCAGGCCGTGAGGCTCAGCGTGACGGCGGACGCGAGGAATGGCCGAGAGATGGCGAGGAGCGGAAGCAATCGGTGAGAAAGGCGTTGGGAACAACCGGCCACAAAAGGCATCCTGCGTGAAGAGCAGCCTACCTATCTAGGTAGGCTGCTCCGGATAGCACTCAGCGCAACTGCGCGGAGCAAGGTGTGGTTCGACGTAGTCAGTCTTACGGGAAGCGAGCGGCGACCGTCTGCATTCCCTGAACGTAGCTCACCCCGTTCGAAGTGCCGGTGAGGAGGTCGTTGCCGTACTCCCAGGAGTTATAGCCGCCCACCACCGTATTCATCGGCTTCATCGCCTTCACGTGGCCGTCCGCATACAGCAGGTTCCACGTAGTGGAGTGACCGGCGAACCCGTAATCCCACGCGCTGCCTGCTCCATACGACGTCCACCAGTTGGAGGCGTAGTCGTTCCAAGGCTGTGCCCTAAGCTCGACCATCAGGATCTTGTTGGCCGGGCTCTGGATTTGGGCCAGGAGAGGACCAGCCGCTCCACCCGGGAACTGGTTAGCCGCGTTGTTGATGGCGTAGTGACAGAGGTAAGGCCCACCGACCGCAGCGTTGTCCGACGTGTTGGTACTAGGATTAGAAGGGCATTTCCAAACGCCTTGGTTCTTGACGTAGGGTGTCACCAGACCGCGGAAGTTGACTCCGCCGACGTCCCTTCCGAAGAAGCGCTCGTCGTAGTCCTGGACGTACATCATCATCGCCGTACCGATTTGCTTCTCGTTGGACTTGCAGCTGGTGGCGCGGGCCGCCTCCCGGGCTTTGGCGAACACTGGGAACAGAATCGCAGCCAGGATCGCGATGATCGCAATGACAACAAGTAGTTCAATTAGCGTGAATGCTCGGACTTTCTTCATGATTCTCTCCACTAGGGAGTCTCCTCTGGATCTGCGCTGCCAGCGGCCGCAGGCACGAGGAGCCCTCTTTTACTTCTGACATAAGGAGTATATCGCTGCATCGCCGCAACATCCTGCACCTTGGGCTCTAAAATGTTTATAAAGAGACGCAATCCTGCAGCACCACACTTCCGGATGCACTGCCCGTTGAATGGCGCAGGAAGGGGCTGTGGCTATCCGGAACAAGCCGAATACTCCGTCGCGGTGTGTGCGAGAAGGTATGAAGGCGAGTCCAGCCCGACTTTCGGTGGCGGTTACCTCATTGCTCCTGGTGGTGCTGGCCGCGCCACGTCTCCGAGAGCAAGTGCGCGAACACGGTGAGGTGGATTCGTTACTGTTTCAGGGCACCGTGGACTTGAACCAGGGAAGGATCGACGACGCGGAGCGTGCATGGCAATCGGCTGCACGGCTGGCCCCTAAGAATCCGACCGTCCAACATGCCCTGGGTGCCCTCTACCTATCGGTCGGCCGCTGGGATGACGCCCGATTGGCGCTGAACCGCTTCGCCGACCTAGCGCCGGGTGAGCCGCATTCCCTCTGCGAGTTGGCGGAGCGAGAATTGAACGCCGGCTCCTTTGAGCTGCTCATGCCAGCCTCCATGGATGCCACCCGAGCGGCGAGACTTGAGCCGACATGTCTGCGGGCGCAGACTACCGCGGCGAACGCCTGGCTCGCCCGAGGCGATACCCGGCGCGGAATCGAGCACCTCCGCCAGGCAGCCGACCTAGACCGCCGCAGTCCCTCCATGCGGTTACGCCTTGGCCGACTCTTGCTACGCTCCCAGCGAATAGCCGAGGCAACGACGGTCGCTTCGCAGCTTGTGGAGCGATATCCCGGGTGGTCTGCGACCGTGGTACTGCTGGGTGAGTGCTATGCCCAGCAAGCTCCAGGAAGTCAGGAAGGACGCTTAGCAGAGCCAACTCTGCGGCAGGCCGTGCAATTAGATCCGCTGAACGGGGAGGCTCACGCGGAGATCGGAAGGCTCTTGATAAGCCAGGGTCGACCGGAGGCTGCGGTTAGACACCTGCTAGCGGCGCGTGAGTTGGGAGTGACGGACTTGAGCGTCGTCTTCAACCTCGGACGCGCTTATCGGAGCCTGGGACAGGCGGCCGCTGCAGACCGCGCCGAAGCCGAGTTCCGCTGGCGCCGCAAGCGTGAGAGCGAGTTGGGTGCGTTGGAAAAGCAACTGGCGGCCTCGCCCCAAGACGCGGTGGTACTGGCCCGTTTGACCCGGCTTGCCCGCGAACTGGGGGATCAAGAGCGACTCGCGCGCTATCGGAGGTTGACTGCACGTACCCCCACAGGGAGCAAGCCGTGAAGGGGTGGACCATCTCCCGGATTGCTTCACGCTGCCTCGCGGCCGCGATGCTCGCCGCTGTGGCGGCCGGATGCCCGCGGCGCATCACTACTTCGGCGGCTCCCACAATTGGATCGACAGGGCTATATCAAGACGTTGCGCTGAGATCCGGAATTGATTTTCGCCACGATCCGGGCGCGCGGGGGCAGCACTACATTCTGGAGACCACGGGTAGCGGCTGCGCCTTTTTCGACTACGATGCCGACAACCTTCCGGATCTGCTCATGTTACAGGCCGGTCCACTCCCGTGGGAGCGTGCAGTGGCGACCGAGCCGCGCAATCGGCTCTACCACAACCTGGGCGGCGGGAAGTTCCAGGATGTAACCGCGGGATCTGGGCTGGAAGACACCGGTTTCAGCCAGGGTGTCGCTGTGGGTGACGTGAATCGCGACGGCTTCGACGATCTCTTTGTCACCGGCTACGGGGGCAACCACCTCCTGTTGAATCTTGGCGGACGCGGCACGTTCCGGGATGTCACCGCTAGCGCTGGACTACAAGACCCGGGTAAAGACCGCTGGGCCACCAGCGCCGCCTTTGGTGACTACAACAACGACGGGGCGCTCGACCTTTATGTTTGCCGGTATGCGCGGTGGAATCGCAAGAATAACCGGCCCTGCAAAAACCCATTGGGTCAGTCATCCTACTGCTCCCCGGAGCTCTACGCAGGCGACGAGGGCTCCCTTTACCGGAACAACGGTCGCGGAATCTTCGCCGACGTAACCAGGGCAGCCCGAATGGCAGGGGTGCCCGCTCGGGGGCTAGGCGTAGCATGGCTCGACTTCGATGGTGACGGCTGGGAAGACCTGTTTGTGGCGAACGACCTGAACCCCTACCGCCTCTGGAAGAACAACGGAAACGGTACTTTCACCGACACGGCCGTGACGGCGGGAGTTGCGTACAGCGACCTGGGGCAGGTGCTTTCGGGAATGGGCGTCGGGGTGCGAGACTACAATGGGGACGCCCGAGAGGATCTGTTCGTCACCAACTTCTCCGGCCAGATGAACGCCCTGTTCCGGAACGAAGGCCGGGGTTATTTCACGAACGTCACCCATCCTTCGGGAATCGGGGCGGCCAGTCTCAATCTCCTGGCGTTCGGCTGCGAGTCACTGGACTTCGACCGCGACGGCCACCCAGACCTGATCGTGGGTAACGGTCATATCTACGAGGACATGGAGGCCTACTCGCAGGGTGTCACGTACCGGGAACCGAAGTCCCTGCTGCGAAACCGCGGCGACGGTACATTCGAGGCGGTT
>Ga0255338_1005130_pt1 | contig 12446 bp, 11 predicted proteins | sample MeOH1_35cm_T4_19_FD_203715 | JGI IMG/M metagenome (GOLD analysis project Ga0255338, IMG submission 203715) | Sandy soil microbial communities from University of British Columbia, Vancouver, Canada - MeOH1_35cm_T4_195 | ecosystem: Engineered > Artificial ecosystem > Sand microcosm > Unclassified ...
CGCCTGCCCGTGCGCGCTCGGCCTGGCCACGCCGACCGCCCTCATGGTCGGCACCGGCCGCGGCGCCCAGCTCGGCATCCTGATCAAGGGTCCCGAGGTGCTCGAGTCGACCCGCAAGGTCGACACGATCGTGCTCGACAAGACCGGCACCGTCACCACCGGTCGGATGACCCTCGTCGACGTCGTCGCCGCGAGCGGCGAGGACACCTCCGAGGTGCTCCGCCTCGCCGGCGCGCTCGAGGACGCCTCCGAGCACCCCATCGCGCGGGCGATCGCGGTGGCCGCCCTCGAGCGCGGCACCCTGCCCGCGGTCGAGGACTTCGCGAGCCTCGAGGGCCTCGGCGTCCAGGGCGTCGTCGACGGGCACGCCGTGCTGGTCGGCCGTCCGCAGCTGCTCGCGGAGTGGTCCCAGCACCTCCCGGCCGACCTCGAGGACGCCCTCGCGGCCGCCCGGGCGAAGGGCGGCACGGCCGTGGCGGTCGGCTGGGACGGCGCCGCCCGCGGCCTCGTCGTCGTGGCCGACGAGCCGAAGCCGACCTCGGCGCAGGCCATCGCCGGGCTGCGCGGCCTCGGGCTGCGCCCGATCCTGCTCACCGGCGACCACCCGACCGTCGCGCACGCGGTGGCCGAGCGGGTCGGCATCGACGCCGACGACGTGATCGCCGACGTGCTGCCGGCCGACAAGGTGGCCGTGGTGAAGCGACTGCAGGCCGAGGGCCGGGTCGTCGCGATGGTCGGCGACGGCGTCAACGACGCGGCCGCGCTCGCCCAGGCCGACCTCGGCCTGGCGATGGGCACCGGCACCGACGTGGCGATCGAGGCCAGCGACCTGACCCTGGTCCGTGGCGACCTGCAGGTCGCGGTCGACGCGATCCGGCTGTCGCGTCGTACCCTCGCGACGATCAAGGGCAACCTCTTCTGGGCCTTCGCCTACAACGTGGCCGCGCTCCCGCTGGCCGCGGCCGGCCTGCTCAACCCGATGCTCGCCGGTGCGGCGATGGCGTTCAGCTCGGTCTTCGTGGTCAGCAACAGCCTGCGGCTGCGGCGGTTCCGCGCAGCCTGAGCGGCCGGGCCCACCGGACCGGACGTCGATACCTGGGGACAGCCGATCGGCACCTCAGGGGGAGGCCCGGGCCGGGGCGCGCCCACGACGCTGGAGGCATGACGATCCTCCTCTCGGACGAGCGCGTGAGCGCGATCCCCGTCGTCGAGTCCGGCGACCCGATGGTGCGGCTGCCCCGGTCGCTCGGCCCCGCGCGGGCGCTGGTCCGCGCCGGCCTCGCCGAGCGGCTGCGCAGCGCCCAGGCCGACCTCCCTGCCGGTCGGTTCCTCCGCGTGGTCGAGGGGCACCGGTCGGTCGCCGACCAGGCCGCGATCGTGGCGCGCTACGAGGCCGAGGTCCGTGTCGCCCACCCCGGCCTGCCGGCCGCCGAGGTCCGGCGGCTCACCAGCCGCTTCGTCTCCCCGGTCGCGGTCGCGCCGCACGTCGCCGGGGCGGCGGTCGACCTGACCCTGGTCGACCGGCACGGCCGCGAGCTCGACCTCGGCACGCCCATCGACGCGACCCCCGAGCAGTCGGCGGGCCGCTGCTACTTCGACGCGCCCGACATCACGCCCGAGGCGCGCCGCCACCGCGAGGTCCTCGCCCGCGCCCTGGGCACGGCCGGCCTGGTGAACTACCCGACCGAGTGGTGGCACTGGAGCTTCGGCGACCGCTACTGGGCGCTGCTCACCGGCGCCAGGGCCGCCCTGTACGGCCCGGTCGAGCAGCGGGTCGCGGCATGAGCGCGTACGGCGTGCCGGCGGTCGGGCGACCGGCCCACGCGGCGCCGGCGGGTGCCGTCCTCGCGATCGACCCGGCCGCCGTCGCGGCGAACACCCGGGTCCTCGCTGCCGCCACGACGGCCGCGGTGATGGCGGTCGTGAAGGCCGACGGCTTCGGCCACGGTGCCGCGCTCGTCGCCCGCACGGCGCTGGCGAACGGTGCCAGTTGGCTGGGGGTGACCAGCCTGAGCGAGGCCCTGGAGCTGCGCGCCGCGGGGATCGGGGCGCCGGTGCTCAGCTGGCTCAACACCGTCGACGCCGACTTCGGGGCCGCGGTCGCGGCCGGCGTCGACGTCGCCGTACCGTCCCTGCAGCACCTCGAGGCGGTCCTCGCCGCCGGCGGCCGGGCCCGGGTGCACCTGCATCTCGACACCGGCCTGGCGCGCGACGGCGCCGAGCCGGAGACGTGGGCGGCGCTGTGCCGGCTCGCCCGGAGGGCCGAGCGGTGCGGGCGGCTGCAGGTCGTCGGCGTGATGGGGCACCTGCCCTGCGCCGACGAACCGGGCCACCCGGCGAACTCGCTCGCGAAGACCCGGTTCGCGTGGGGCGTCAGGGTCGCGCACGCGGCCGGGCTGCGGCCCGAGCACCGGCACCTCGCGGCGACGGCGGCGACGCTGACCGACCCGCTCAGCCACCACACGCTGGTGCGGGTGGGTGCCGGCCTGGTCGGCATCGACCCCTCGGGGACGACCGCGCTCGCCGGCGCGCTGACGCTGACGGCGCCGGTGGTCTCGGTCCGGCGCGTGCGCGGCGGCACCGGCGTCGGCTACGGCCACCTCTGGTCGACCACCGGCCCGACCACGCTCGGCCTGCTGCCGCTGGGGTACGCCGACGGGCTGCCGCGCGTCGCGTCCGGCCGCGCCGAGGTGCTGGTGCGAGGGCGTCGCCGCCCGGTCGTCGGACGGATCTCGATGGACCAGACCGTGGTCGACCTCGGTGACCTGGGCGTGCTCCCTGGCGAGACCGCGACCGTGCTCGGCCCGGGCCGCGACGGCGAGCCGACCGCGGCGGAGTGGGCGGCCTGGTCGGACACGCTGCCGCACGAGGTCGTCACCGGCTTCGGTCCGCGGGTCGCCCGGTCCGTGCACCGTGCCGGCCCGAGGGTCGTGGCATGACGGCCGGGCTCCGGGTCGCGGTCGTCGGCGGCGGCGCCAACTGCGAGCACGAGGTCTCGCTCGCGTCGGCCGCGTCCGTGGCCACGGCCCTCGACCGGCTCGGGTACGACGTCGTCCGCCTCACCATCGATCGCGACGGCTGGTGGCTCGACGAGGCCGGCGCCGTGATCGGCCTCGCCGCCGCCGTCGAGGTGCTCCGCGGGTGCGACGTCGCGGTGCCGGTCGTGCACGGCCCGCACGGCGAGGACGGCACCCTGGCGGCGCTCTGCGACCTCGCCGGGGTCCCGTTCGTCGGCTCGGCGGTCGGCGCCGGCGCGCTCGCGATGGACAAGTGGGCGACCAAGCTGGTCGCCGAGGCGGTCGGGATCCGGACCGCGGCGGGCGCCGTGCTGACCCGGGACACCGCGGCGGCGTACTTCTTCACCGGGCCGGTGGTGGTGAAGCCGATCGCGGCCGGCTCCAGCCAGGGCGTGAGCCTGGTGCGCACGGCCGCCGAGCTGGAGCCCGCGCTCACGAGCGCCTTGGCGCTGGACCGCCGCGTGCTGGTCGAGGAGGTCGTGGTCGGCCGCGAGATCGACGTCGCGGTCCTCGGCACCTCCGACGGCCGGCGCCGCGTGTCGCCGGCGCTGGAGATCGTCACCGACGGGCTCTTCGACTATGCGACCAAGTACGACGGGTCGGCGGCGTTCCTGGTCCCGGCACCGCTCGACGCCCGTGAGCGTGACCAGCTCGCCGACGCCGCCGTCGCGATGTACGACGCCCTCGGCTGCCAGGGAGTCGCCCGCGTCGACTTCTTCCTGACCGACGCAGGGCTGGTGCTCAACGAGGTGAACACGATGCCCGGCTTCACCGAGCACTCGCAGGTGCCGCGGATGTTCGCCGCCGACGGGCTGGCCTACCCCCAGCTCGTCGAGGCGCTGGTCCGCGACGCCCTGCGGGCCCGGTCGGCGCGGGCCTTCGCCTCGTGACGGCTCCCGGCGTGGTTCCATTGCGGTGGCCCCCATCCCCACGCCAGGAGACCCGGTGACGACTGCTCCGACCGCGACCGTTGCGGCCCGGCAGGGTGGTGTCGACCGGTGAGCGCGCAGGCTCCGGCCGCACGCGTCGACTGGCAGGCCTGGGTCCCCGACGCCACCGCCGGTGCGGTCGTCTTCGTCCTCGGTCTCTTCGAGGCGGCCACCACCGACTACGTCCCCGGCTCCCGGATCCCGCTGCTCTGGGTGGTGCTGGCCACCGCACTCGCGGTCGCGCTGAGCCGGCGCCTCCCCAGCGCCGCGCTGGTCCTGGTGTGGTGGGCCTGCATCTACGAGGTGACCCTCGGCGTCCCGGCGATGCTGGTGCAGCTGGGCATCACCGCGGTCGCCTTCGGTACCGCGCGCTGGGGCCGGCCGGCGACCGTGCTGGTCAGCGCGCTGTCGATCCCGGTCGCGGGCCTGCTGGCGGTGCTCTACGCCAGCGCGAACCTCTACTCCGTCGTGCTCAGCTCGACGCAGTACAAGCGGTTCATCGACACGGTCCAGCAGTTCGGGCCGAGGTGGCAGCTCACCGCGGCCGTGCTGGGGACCTCCGTGCTCGCCGTACCGTGGCTGGTCGGCCTGGCGCTGCGCTTCAGCAGCAGCGCGGCGGCGTCGCAGGCCTCGCAGGAGGTCGCGGAGCAGCAGGCCGCCCGGGCCCAGCGCGAGAGCGAGCAGGCCCGGGAGATCGCCCGGCTGCAGGAGGAGCAGGCCCAGCTCGCCCGCGACGTGCACGACGTGGTCGGGCACTCGCTCGCGGTGATCCTCGCGCAGGCGGAGTCGGCGCAGTTCCTCGACGAGGCGGACACCGACCGGCTCAAGGTGTCGATGCGCAACATCGCGGACTCGGCCCGGAGCTCGTTGCGCGACGTCCGGCACGTGCTGATGTCCGGGCCGGAGGCGACCGATCCCGGCGAGCTCCACGAGCTCGTCGAAGGGGTCCGCGCGAGCGGGCACGAGGTGCGGTTCGAGGAGGCCGGGTCGCCGCGCCCGCTGCCGCCCGAGCTCGCGACGGTCGCGTACCGCGTGCTCCAGGAGATGCTGACCAACGCGATCCGGCACGGTCAGCGGGAGTCACCGGCGAGCGTGGAGCTGCACTGGGGCGGCGCCGACCTGCGGATCGAGGTCGCGAACGTCGTCGGCGCGCCCGCCACTGTGACCGGCCCCGAGACGATGGCCGAGACGATGGCCGACGACGCCGGCGGCCACGGCATCGACGGCATGCGGCGCCGGCTCGAGTCGGTCGGCGGCCGTCTCGACGTACGCCGCCGCCAGGCCGACGACCAGGGGACCTTCACCGCGACCGCCTGGGTCCCGATGCGGGCGGTGGTGTCGTGACCGGCCCGAATGTCGGGCCGGACGCGGACCTGATCCGCGTGCTGCTCGTCGACGACCAGGAGCTCTTCCGGGCCGGCCTCGCGGTGATCATCGACGCGCAGGACGGGATGGGCGTCGTCGGCCAGGCCGGCGACGGGCTCGAGGCGGTCCGGCTCGCCGACGAGCTGGAGCCCGACGTCGTCCTCATGGACATCCGGATGCCGGAGATGGACGGCGTCGAGGCCACCCGCCAGCTCTTCGCCGCGGACCGGATCTCGCGCCGGACCAGGCCGCTGCGCGTGCTGGTGCTGACCACGTTCAACCTCGACGACCGCGCCGCGACGGCGATCCGCCACGGCGCCAGCGGCTTCCTGCTCAAGGACACCACCCCGCTGATGCTGCGCGACGCGATCCGCACGGTGTACGCCGGCAACGCGGTGCTCGCCCCGGAGGACCTGTCCACCCTCCTCGACGGCCAGTTCCGCACCCGCACCCCCGCCCCCGCCAGCTACTCGGCCCTCACGGACAAGGAGCGCGAGGTCTTCACCGCCGTGGCCCGCGGCCTCTCGAACCTCGAGATCGCCGGCCAGATCTTCGCCAGCGAGTCGACCGTCAAGACCCACGTCGGCGCCATCCTGCGCAAGCTCGCCCTCCGCGACCGCGTGCAGATCGTGGTGTTCGCCCACGAGCACGGGCTGGTCGGCTGAGCCTCGCGGTCGGTGCCGGGGGCCGTCGGGCTGGGGTTCGTACTCCGGGTCCCAGCCGGTGCGTCACGCGTTGGAGCGCGTGCTGCACTCCGCCCAGAGTGCAGCGGCGTGGGACCACCACGATGGGGCAGCTGTCGCAGCGCGCACCGCCAAGCCGTGTTCCCGGCCGGGCGAAAGACCCGACCCGGCTACGACATCTGAAGATGACGGCGCCAGCCATGTCACCCGCGATCCGTCCGTCCGGCGGACGCGCCGCGGCTGCGCCAAAGAAGTGACTGCCAAGGAGTCACGATGCATCCGGAGGGGACTGTGTCACGGGCGTCACGCTGAAACACCAGCGCGCTGTGCGCGCGAATGCCCGGGGCAAACGAACTAGATCGTCCTACCCATCTACGGGCTGACCTTCGTAGGTTGTCTGAGCACCATCGCTGTCGCTGTCGCCGTCGCCCTCGTCCTCAGGGGGCTCGACTGCATCCTTGAGCGAGGTCTGACGGATCCGTTTGAGGGTCTCGGTGCCGAGGGAGGAAAGCGACCAGTACTCGTTGTCGTCGCTTACCGTGTGTCTACGGGATGAAGGATGCACCAGGTCAAGTGTCATCAGATCCGCCAGCAGTCCGCGCATCTGGTTCAAGGCGACGATGTCCCAGCCCTGCTCCTTGTCCGATCGAATCTCCATCGCCAGAGTGACCGCCATGCTTCGAACGGAATCTTCAACCATCATCGTGGGCGCCAGCACAGAGAAGATCTTGAAAAGGCTCACCTCAACGTCGTTGTGCCATTCTCCCCGTGACGTGTAGCGGTAGGACGGAGATCGCTTAGTCGCAAACAACGTCTGGGCAGCTCGCCGGATCTCCTCGTTGCGATCCTTAGCCGCCGCAGCCTCGGCAGCAGCGATGCCTTTGCGGAGTCCAGCGTTTTCGGAGCTCAGTCGAATCAGCTCCGCAGTGACTTCCGGCCCAGCCACGTCAGACGACCGGACCCAACCTGGACGAGGCGTGGCCGTGATCGCCTTCATCAGAGAGATCGAGAACTTCCCGTGCAGATCGTCCGCAGTTGTCCAGAAGTTGACCGGCTTCTCCTTGATGAGCGCCTTGAGGTCATCGAGCGCGGCCTTCAACGAGGTCTTCGTGTCTACGCGATCTGCGGGCCAGCTAGCGGAGTCGTCGATGATGAACCCGAGACAGGGAATGCCGCGTGCCCGGGCGTATTCGTACTCCTTGCGGGTGAAGCTGATGCCCTCATCGGTCATAGACCCATATCGGTGCGCAACGACGACGGCGTAGTAGTCACTCTCGTCGATATGGCGAGCAATGATCTGCCACTGCTCTTCATCGGCGGCGCTGAACATCTCCATGCCGACAGGAATGTGGCCCATCTCGAGCACCGCCTTGATCACTTGATCTCGCTCGTCCCGCAGGTCGTCGAAGGTCGAACTTACAAAGACTTGGTACTTTGCAACGGCAGCCACTCTTAGACCCCTCCTGAGCAGGAACGCCTGAATCCAACCATGCGTGCCACAGGCTTCGGCACGATATTGCATGCTTGATGCGTGCGGACCCTCGCAGTTGGGGCTGCCGATGGAACCGCTCCTCCTCCACCGCCGCTCGCGCAACCCGCGTCTTAGCCGCGTCCAGCGCGCGGCCAAATGCTTCTGACGCGTTCGGTCTACTTCTTCTCGTCGCTCGCTGGCGTCGGAGGAGGAGGCGGCGGCGGTTCCGCGACCTTTAGCTTGTTGGGGCGGATGCCGCCCTGAACCTTCCGTGGCTCTGGCATCGAAACTCTCCCCTCTAGGACTCCGAGTTGGGTGGAGGGGGTGGGGGCGGGGGCGGCTTAGGGGCGGACTGGTTCGGCCGAATGCCCTTCTCTTCGGTGCCGCCCTGGCTCACGACGCTCATCTTGTTCGGCCGAATGCCGAACTTGTCGCCGCCCTTGGCCTCGAACGTGACCCGTTCGCTGCGCTGGGTGTCGTTGTTGTCGGTCATACCTGCTCTCCTTCCGGCCGGACGTACCCAGGTGGGTCCACCCAGCCATCGAACCTCTCCACCGCCATGGCATCATCGCACCGGACGTAGACACCCTTGCTTCCCGCAACCGGTCCAAGGAATTCTCCCGCCGGCCCGATCGTCCAGGTCTCCTCGAGGAAAAGGGCGAGCGGCTCGGGGAAGCTCGCTACGAGCGAGTCGCCGCCGAACTTTCCGCCTGTCCACGACCCATCCGGATGCTTGACCCGCACCCACAAGTGACCCTTATCGAGGAAAGAGAAGTCCCAGGTCCTCGGGGACGGGTAGTACGCGAGGTGCTCCAGATGCATCTTCGCCATTCGCTCGTCGGCGACGGCCTTGCGCCGCAGGTCCCGCCAGTCCAATCGGCCGAGCCAGAACGCAACGCATGCGAGCAGACCCGGAACGACGAACAGGAACACCAGTGCCCACAAGCCGGCGAGGTGGGCGTTCACACCATCGTCCAAGGACGTCAACGACCGGGCGCGGAGCGGCTTCAACAGAGCATCGCCGAACACGGCCAGGTATACGGCGTTGAGACCTGTCGAGACCGCGAGAGCCCGTAGCACCTTCGAGGTCGCGTCGTGGTCGGAAGGAATCGGTCCGCGCAGCCTCGTACGTACGGTTTGGTACACCGAGCCGGGCAGGACGAAAAGCAGCAGGATGAGCAGCTGCCCTCCGGTACCCGGGATGCTCATGTGCCGTCTCCACTAGCTCGTCGAAGACACCATTGTCTCGCAACATCCGCGACGGCCCGAACACCAGTTCGAGCGTGTCGTCATCGCGCTACTGCTCGGCGCGCAGTCGCCCTAATTGTCGCCGTGATGGGGGCACGTATGGTCTACCAGCGCGTGATACCGCCGCCTCTGGGCAGCGCACCAGCGGGCGCTTGACGCAGACTCGGATTCCTACGGACGGCAGAATGCGAAGCATGCTCAATGACCTTGTGCCCGCATCGTTCGTCTTAGTTGGCACTCTCATCCAGATGCGATTGTCGCTGCAAGAGGTAGCTATCTCCCGGCGTGAGGCGATTCAGCACAAGGTCGCCGAAGATCAACTGGTCGCTGAGTTGGCGTGGTTCAGACGCCGACGCGCTCGCCGTGACTTCATCAAGGATCGCGAGCCCGAGGTGCATCGAGCGATTCGTGAAGCGTGGCTTCATGTGTTCGCCTGGGCCTTGCTCTTCGCCGCCGCGGCGACGGCAATCGTCAACACCATCGCGGGCGACTGATCGACATGCTGACCCGCGTCACTCCACCGCCTTTGCGACCGGACCGGCAGAGGTCGATTCTCACGCGAGCCGGGCGATGCTCCCGGCACCTGGGCTAGGAGAACAGCCTGCGTTCGAGCCGGCATCAGCCTTTTGGGTGCAACGATGTGCGAATGGGTCAGAGGAAGCCTTTGAAGGGAGACCCGGTCACGCGCGGACAGGCGCAGTGGTTGACGACCCTGTACGCGACTCAGGTCCGACTACAGGCGGGTCGCGTAACGGCGCGTGGCAGGACGCGCGCCGACGTCCTGAAGGGGGCCGACACGGTGACGCTCGCTCCTCAGGCCGACCGCGTGTGGGAAGCCGAGTTGGGGCTGCTGCTCGGTGCGCTCGTGAGTTTCAAGAAGACTCTGCTAGTCATAGCGCAGAGCGGCTTCGACAACGCAGCGATCCTCATGGCGGTCCACGACGAATTCGAGTCTGCGATCCCGGACCTCGCTGAGTTCCGCAACGCGATGGTGCATGGCGAGGACTGGGTGCGGGGGCAAGGCCTCACGCGGCAAGGCCAGGGGAAGTACCTCGGAACGAGCACATTGCTCTCCGGGCCGACCAATCCGAACCGCGACCTGTGCATCGTGCGGTTCCACCACGAAGGTGTGGATCGCCAGATGTTCTTCGACCCAGATCAGTCCCTCCAAGCGACCGAGCGTGCCATGGCAGCCCTTGCCGGAAAGCGCCGACCCGGCGATCCGGATGAATCCCCAATCAGTGAAGAGCCGCCAGACCGTTCCTAAGGTCGGAGTCGCGTCACACCGCCGCATCGGCATCTTCGATGAGTACAAGGAAGCTCTCGCTGCCAGTACGGGAACAACCATGTGGCGTCTCTACTCGATCTCGCGTGCCGATAGCAACCGCTCTACAACAGCCAGCCCGTCATCGGTCAGTCGCCACGAAGCGGGACCGAACGCGAGATCTGTGTCTGCGATCTTGCCGGGCTCGCGATGCGGATCTGACTCTCTAGCAAAGATCAGAGCGCCGTACCCCGGACCGGCATGTTCGAGGAGACCATCGTCAACCAGGTACTGAAGCAGTATTGAATGACCGAGGTCGATTGTGATCTCTCGAGCATCTTCGTTCTGAACGAAGTGCTCCAACACTCGACGCTCCAGATCGCCGTACCGACTCGCGAGGATGCTGAGGTTCGCCTTGTACGCCTTGATCGCAGTGCGATCTATTTCGCCGCTGGTCACACGCGAGTGGCAGATCGCGCAGAGCAGAATTAAGTTCTCAAATTCGTGCTCACCACCAGCGCTGTACTCAACGATGTGATGAATCTCCAGGCCCGACGTCGCTCGGCAGGTCGGTATCGCACAACGATGACCGGCCTCGACCTTGACCTGTCGTTGGAGCGCGCGGGGAATGGCGGGGCGCGAGTCCGAAGGCACTCGCGCATCTTAGAGCCGGCCAGTTGCGGTTTGTACGTGACTCCGGCTCCCCTCTGTTGTCAACCGGCCGTCGTGGCGGGCTTCCTGTTCGAGGTCTTTCGGGGTCGTGGGGTCGGTTGTAACGTCGGGTTCGCGGGTCCGGGAAGTGGCTGATCCGAAGTGTCGATGTGCGGGGGCAGGTCGACCGCGCTGGATGTAAGAGACGCCCCTCAGTGCCCTCCCGGACCCGTTTCGCTTGCCCGGGCGTCAGCAACCAGTTGCCGGTAGATCGCGTCGGAGATCCGTCGTTTCAGACAGCGCATCGCCTCCATCCGGGTCTTCTCTACGATCAAGATTCGTGGATCGCCGGTATGCCAATTGCCGCTCGGGTTCATCGAGAATCCTTCGATGTATGTGCAGCCCTCGCCTACGCGGCTGGACTCAAACACGGCAGGAACGGCCCGGGCGAGAGCTCTCGCATCGACCACGTTTCCGTCGAACTCGATCGCGATCCTCTTCATGGCACTGGTCCATTCCATGACAGACCATCGCGCCGCGTGACAGGCGTTCAGAATGGGTGAGTTGACAGGGGCGCCTGTCCGCCGACCCAGCGCACGCTCATGCCTGCGGGCTGACCTTCTAGCCGAGGTTCTTGCGATGTGCGGACTTCAGAGCCTGCGCAACCCGCTGTACTGGAAGGGGCTCTTGCAGTCCGCGCTTATTCGCCGTCATTACAGATGTGAATCGTCCCCCACTGCACATCTGGCCTGTCACGGCTTGCGGATCGTCCCGCGTGGGGACCACGGTGACGATCCAGGACGAGCCTTCCGGCTTGCCCTGCAGTTCGAGCATGTCTGAGAAGAGTGAGCAAGCCCGGTTCGGGTCGAGGTTCTGACCAGCCTCGATCAGTTCGGCGCCATCGCGGAGCTTCTTCAGATTCCCCGCGTCGGCGAATTGGCCGGACGCCTCAATTGCCCGCAGTGCCTCGGGCAGCGACCGTGCCCACTCGGACGAAGACGATCCAATAGCCTGCACAAACCCTCCTTTGCTCGTCGCCCACTGGCAATTGGGTATGCCGCCTGTGAGGCCGGGAGACGCGGCGCTAACTGAACCGCCAGCAAGTGCCTTTACATCGCTCTCGCCGAGGAGGTCACATGGGTCCGACGAGGCGACTGAGGGGGACGGAGACGATGCCTTAGAGGTCGTTGCGTCGTCAGGCGAGGGACGGGCGGCTTGCGGCTCTGGGGAACTACCCGACGAGCAACCGGCCACCAACAAGCCTGACGCGACCACAAGAAGAAGACGCACGCCCGGATCGTCGCACACGCCGCCTGCTTGAGTGGACATTCCCACGAGCGACTATCCGCTCAGCCGCGATCCGGTCGGCTCGCCAACCCGCGTCACACCGCCGCGAGAGGGATGGCAGCAGCGATGCCGCGCTCCTTCCAAGCCGTCGTGTTCGGGCCCTACCCTGAGCGGGTGCTCGATCTTGGCGGAATCGATGTTGATGAGATCGCCACGGCCCTGGCTGATCAGACCGACTTTGAGCACCGATGGCTGATCGACCCGCGCACGGGGCAGGTGGCCTTCTGGACCAGCGACACGGGCATCGATGGTCAGAACCCCGTCGAGATCGACGAGCTCGATCTCATCCTCATCGACCCTCTACCGCCTTCGGTGTGGTTTCAGGACATGGCTGACTTTGCCGACGGCATCAGCGACCCCGTAGCCCGTCGAAAGCTGGCACAGTCGCTGCAGGGACGAGGAGCGTTCAGCCGATTCAAGAACCAGCTCTACGAACACCACCCGGACCTGATCTCGCCATGGCACTCGCTG
>Ga0255338_1005131_pt1 | contig 12445 bp, 12 predicted proteins | sample MeOH1_35cm_T4_19_FD_203715 | JGI IMG/M metagenome (GOLD analysis project Ga0255338, IMG submission 203715) | Sandy soil microbial communities from University of British Columbia, Vancouver, Canada - MeOH1_35cm_T4_195 | ecosystem: Engineered > Artificial ecosystem > Sand microcosm > Unclassified ...
CCGGGACCCAAACTCGCATCGCCTTAAGGCGATACTCAAACATGGGTCCCTCTTTTCCGCTCTTTTCGCCGGATCCCGAGGCGCCCCATACGGCCTGGTACACCTACACGGCTCGCTTCGCATCGCGGGACGGTGTGGACCGCCCCCACGGGCGCTCCACACGGCTACCAATCGGTTGTCCGGCGGGCTCGCTCCTGCGACCGCCTTCCCCTCTTGCCAGGGTGAGCAAACCAGCGGATTGCAAGTGGCCGCTAGCGAACAAAGGCAGGAGGCAGGAGGCAGGAGGCAGGAAGTTTGGCGTCCGAAGAGCCGGAGATTTCGGCGATACGCGATATCGCCGGATCAACGATTCGGTGTAGCCGTGTTTACCGCCCGAGGGGCGGCAAACACCGTCCCGCGATGCGAAGCGAGCCGTGTAGGTGTACCTGGCCGTATGGGGCGTCCTCGTCGGCAGGTGAAAAGAGCGGAAAAGAGGGGGCCATGTTTGAGTATCGCCTTAAGGCGATGCGAGTTTGGCCCCCGGCCGCTCTTTTCGCCTGCCGACGAGGAGGGGGTCGCCCCATCCGGCGCGCCTTTTTTGCCTACTTTTTTGGCAAGACAAAAAAGTAGGTCGCCGCCCCGCAGGGGTGGTGAAACCGCCTTTGACTTTAAGCCTTTGACGTTGACGTTAAGCAGTTGCAGTTGCAGTTGCAGTTGAAGTTGCAGTTGCAGTTGCAACCAACAACAAACCCTCACCCAACAACAACCCCACCCACCACCCCCTTCTCAAACCTAACAAACTCCAACTTGTTCTCCTCCATCCCGCCAGCAAAAACCAACGGCTGCTGCGAAAAGGTAGTCTCCCCAAACAGCGCAGCCTCATCCACCTTCGCCAACCCGGTAGCCAGCCCATTGAAGTCAAACAAATCCGTATCTGCCAGATGCGAAGGCACCACACTACGCAGCGCGGCAAAGATATTGTCGGTGCGGCCCGGATTCTGCCGCTCCCACTCGACCAGCATCTCCTTGACCTTCTTGCGCTGCAAGTTCTCCTGCGAACCGCACAGATTGCAAGGAATAATGGGGTACTCCATGGCGCGCGCGTAGGCGGCGATGTCCTTTTCCGGGCAGTAAGCCAGCGGACGGATCACGATATGCTGGCCATCGTCGGTGGCCAGCTTGGGCGGCATCGCCTTCATCTTGCCGCCGAAGAACAGGTTCAGGAAAAAGGTCTGGATGATGTCGTCGCGGTGGTGGCCCAGCGCGATCTTGTTGGCGCCCAGTTCCTTGGCGGTGCGATAGATCACGCCACGGCGCAGCCGCGAGCACAGCGAGCAGGTGGTCTTGCCCTCGGGCACCTTCTCCTTGACGATCGAATAGGTATCCGCGTCGACGATCACATATTCCACCCCCACCGATTTCAGGTAGGCGGGCAGGATATGCGCGGGGAAGCCCGGCTGCTTCTGGTCAAGGTTCATCGCGATCAGCTTGAACTTGACCGGCGCGCGCTTCTGCAGCGCCATCAGCACCGACAGCATGGTGTACGAGTCCTTGCCGCCAGACAGGCACACCAGCACCGTGTCGCCATCCTCGATCATCTTGAAATCGCCGATGGCGCGGCCCGTCTGCGACTGGAGATAGGTCTCCAGGCGGAAGAAGTTCTTGGAATGCGTGGTGGCGGTCATGGCGATAGGGCGACAGGGCGACGGAGACAACAAAGCGAAGGGCGAAGCGGCGCACAGTGCGGCAGTTGCATCACATGCAGGCTGCCGGCGCCGGACAACCGGCTATTTTACCGTGGCCGGCCTCCCCGCGCCGGCGGCTTACTCGCTTACTCGCTCTTGATATGGAAAACCTCGACGCCGACAGAATCGCAGTCCGGGTAGACGTCGGGCTTTTCGGTCGATACGCGCACGGCGCGCACCTTGGGGTGCTTGAGCATGGCGCGCGCCACGTCGTCGCACAGCGTTTCCTGCAGGTGGACGTGGCCTTGCGCCATGCGCTCGGCAACGGTATTGCGCATGAAGTCATAGTCCACCACTTCCTGCAGCTTGTCGTCGTGCGGCGTGCTCTGGGCCAGCGGCACGAACAGGTCGATATTGATCAGCACGCGCTGCTCGCCTTTTTTCTCGAATTCGTGCACGCCGATATTGATCTGCACTTCGTAGTTGCGCAGGAACATGCGGCGGCAGTCCTGCAGGCTGGGGTGTGTGAGGGCGGCGAGCATGGTCATGATGGAGAGAGGGGAAAAAGTAGGAAAAGGCACGCGCGGTCTGGGGCGCGCGCCGGATACGTCATTCGGTCAGGAACATCACGTCGCGTGCAAGCGGCATCAGGTGCTGGCCGCCGTCGACGTAAAGCGTGGTGCCGGTCACGGCGCGCGCCTCGGCCAGGTAGGCCACGGCCTGCGCGATGTCCTCGGGCGTGGACGACTGGCCCAGCGGCGTCATGCGGTGGGCGCGCTTGAAGCCGGGGCTCGACTGGTCGCCCGAAACCATGGTGATGCCCGGCGCCACGCCCACCACGCGCAACTTCGGCGCCAGGGCCTGGGCCAGTTGTACCGTGGCGGTCTGCAGCGCCGCCTTGGACAGCGTGTATGACAGGAAATCCGGATTGAGGTTGTCCAGCTTCTGGTCGAGCAGGTTGATCACCACGCCGCGCTGCTTGTCCGACAGCGCCCGGTGCATTTCGCGCGCCAGCAGCAGCGGCGCGGCCACATTGGTGCGCATATGCGTGTCGAGCGAGGCATAGGAAAAGCTGGTCGCCACGTCATATTGGAACAGCGAGGCATTGTTGACCAGGCAGGTCGGCACGCCCAGCGCTTCGCTGCAGGCAGCGATCAGTCTGGCGGTGGACGCCTCGTCGGCCAGGTCAGCCTGCAGCACCGCCGCCCGGCGGCCGCCGGCGCGGATCTGCCCGGCCAGCGCCTCGGCCTCGGCCAGCGAGCGGTGGCAGTGGACCGCCACGTCCCAGCCGCGGGCGGCCAGTTCCAGCGCGATCACGCGCCCGAGCCGGCGCGCGGCGCCGGTCACGAGCGCAACGCCGCGCGCGGGGGTAGCGGAGACTGCGGTGGCGGTGGTGCCGGCAGGCGATGCGGAGTCAGGAGATTCGGAGGCTGGCATTGCTACAATCGCGGTATGCACAAAGGCGCTAGTTTACCCCTTCCCCCCGCGGACGCACTCTCGGCGTCCGCCGCGCTGACCGCGCACATCGGCCAGGCCATCGACGACGCAGGCGGCTGGCTTGGTTTCGACCGTTATATGGCGCTTGCGCTATATGCGCCCGGCCTGGGCTACTACAGCGGCGGCGCCGCCAAGTTCGGCCGCGACGCGCGCGACGGCAGCGACTTCATCACCGCCCCCGAACTGAGCCCGTTCTTCGCCCGCACGCTCGCACGCCAGTTCGCGCCGCTGCTGGCGCAGGGCCTGTCGCAGTTGCTGGAATTCGGCGCGGGCACCGGCCGGCTCGCCGCCGACCTGTTGCTCGCGCTGGAGCAGGAAGGCCAGTTGCCTGAGCGCTACGCCATCGTCGAACTGTCCGGCGAGCTGCGCGCGCGCCAGCAGGCCACGCTGGCCGAACGCGCCCCGCACCTGGCGCCGCGCGTGAGCTGGCTGGATACGCTGCCCGGACATTTCGAAGGGATCGTCGTCGGCAATGAAGTGCTCGATGCCATGCCGGTGCGGCTGTTTGCCCGCAGCCATGGCCGCTGGCTGGAGCGCGGCGTAGCCCGCCGGGACGACGATGCCGGTGAAACGGACGCCGCCTTTGTCTTTTCCGACCGCCCGGTGGCGGCCGACGCCCTGCCCGAAGCGCTGCACGCCGTGCCCGGCGACCACGACATCGTCACCGAAACCCACGCCGAGGCGGAGGGCTTCATGCGGGCTGTGGGTACGATGCTGACGCGTGGCGCGGTATTCCTGATCGACTACGGCTTTCCCGCCGCGGAGTATTACCATCCGCAGCGGGTCGGCGGCACGCTGATGTGCCACTACCGCCATCACGCCCACCCGGATCCCTTCCTCTACCCCGGCCTGCAGGACATCACCGCCCACGTCAACTTCAGCGGTATCGCCCACGCCGCCGCCGATGCCGGGCTGACCGTCGCCGGCTTCGCCTCGCAGGCGCGCTTCCTGATGAATGCCGGCATCACCGAGTTGCTGATGGCGCTGGACCCCAACGACACACGCAATTTCCTGCCCGCGGCCAATGCGGTGCAAAAGCTGCTGTCCGAGGCCGAAATGGGCGAGCTGTTCAAGGTCATCGCGCTGACCCGCGACTTCGATGCGGCGCTGCCGCTGGCGGGATTCGCGCGCGGCGACCGCAGCCACGCGCTATAGTCCGGGCACCTCACCTCAGGCACGCCAACATGCTGCGCTGGACTTTCACCATCTTCCTGGCCGTCATCGTGCTATCGGCGGCGCTGCCGTGGCTGCAAAAGCTGGGGCTGGGCCGGTTGCCGGGAGACCTGCGGTTCCGGTTGTTCGGACGGGAGATTGTGTTGCCGTTTGCGTCGACGATCTTGCTGTCGATGGTGGCGTTGCTGGTAGGGAAGCTGCTGTAGCGGCCCCTACTCTCCCAGCCGCGCCGCCACCGCCGCCACCCGCGCCGCATGCACGCGATCCCTGATCAGGCTGACGTTGTCGGCGCATTCCCGCGCCACCGCCCCCGCATCCACCGAAACCGCCGCCTCCAGCGCCATCAATAGCCGCGCCGTCTGCGGATACTCCCGGTCCTCGAACCCGAGCCGCCCGCGCGCATCGGCCTCGCATGCCTGCAGCGCTTCAGCAAAACGCGCCGGCTTGCGCAATGCATCGCAACGCTCCAGCAGGCGCGTCAATGCCGCCGCGCCGAACGCCTCCGAACGATGGATATTGCCGTGCTCACGCGCCACCACCACCGCCAGATCGCGGCAGTCGGTCGGCACGCGCAGGCGCTTGCAGACGGCTTCGAGCAATTCCACGCTGCGCTGCTCATGCCCGAGATGGCGCGGCAGCACATCATCCGGCGTAGTGCCTTTGCCCAGGTCATGCATCAACGCGGCAAAACGCACCGCCAGCGAGCCTCCCATGGTGGCGGCGGTATCCACCACCATCATCACGTGCACGCCGGTATCCACCTCGGGATGGTAATCGGCGCGCTGCGGCACGCCCCACAGCCGGTCCAGCTCGGGCAGCAGGCGCGCCAGCGCGCCGCATTCGCGCAGCACCTCGAACATGCGCGAGGGCCGCGCCTCCATCAGGCCGCGCGCGAGTTCCTGCCAGACGCGCTCGGCCACCAGCGCGTCGACCTCGCCGGCCTCCACCATGCGCCGCATCAGCACCAGCGTCTCGGGCGCCACGGTGAAATCGATGAAACGCGCGGCAAAGCGCGCCACGCGCAGGATGCGTACCGGATCTTCGGCAAAGGCGTCCGACACATGCCGGAACTGCCGCGCGGCAAGGTCGCGCCGTCCGCCGTAGGGATCGATCACGGGACCGGCGAGCGCGCCGTCGTCGTCCACCGCCTGCGCCATGGCATTGATGGTGAGGTCGCGCCGCACCAGGTCGTCTTCCAGCGTCACGTCCGGCGAGCAGTAGAAAGCAAAGCCCTTGTAACCGGCCGCGGTCTTGCGCTCGGTGCGGGCGAGCGCGTACTCCTCCCTGGTCCGGGGATGGAGAAAGACCGGGAAATCCTTGCCCACCGGCTTGTAGCCAGCGGCTTCCATCTCGGCCGGGGTCGCGCCCACCACGACGTAGTCGCGGTCCTGGCTGGGCTGGCCCAGCAGGGCGTCGCGGATGGCACCGCCTACGGCATACACCTGCATGGACATGCTCAATGGTTGATCACGATCGCGTCGGCGCGATCGGGGGCCAGCCGGTAGGGCTCGTCGGACGCCAGGAAATCGCGCTCTTCGCGCGCATCGGCGATCCAGGCCTGCATGGCCGGCAGCGCGAGCATGAAGTCCGCGTATTGCTTGGCGGCATCGGGCAGGTGGATGCCATAGGTGGCAAAGCGGCTGACCACCGGCGCGAAGTACGCATCGGCGATGGTGAAGGTGCCGAACAGGAACGGACCGTCGGCGGCATGGCGCGCGCGCAGTTCGGACCAGATTGTGGCGATGCGGCTGACATCGCGCTGCACCGCCACGTTCCAGCCGCGGCCCGGCAGCACCGCGGTGACGTTCATCGGCAACTGGCTGCGCAGGTTGACGAAACCCGAATGCATCTCGGCGCAGATCGAGCGCGCGTACGCCCGCTGCGCGCGGTCGGCCGGCCACAGTTGCTTCTCGGGGAAGGATTCGGCCAGGTATTCGGCAATCGACAGCGTATCCCACACGGTGATGTCGCCATCGACCAGCACCGGCACCTTGCCCGTGGGCGAGTGCTGCGCGATGACTTCCTCAAACCCCGGCGCGAACAGGCGCACCTTGATTTCCTCGAAGGCGATGCCGGCATGCTGCATCAGCAACCAGGGGCGCAGCGACCAGGACGAGTAGTTCTTGTTGCCGATGACGAGCTTCATCGCGAAATCCTTGCAGGAAACATGGGGGAGAGTGAGGCCGGGGCAAACCGCCACGCGATGGAGCGGGCGGGACAACGCGCCGGCGAACGAACCATTGTAGCCAGCCGCGCCGAGCCCCTCAAAGCGAATTACGCTCGCAGCGATGTGAAACCAGGTCACAAGCGGGCAGCCTGGCCAGGTGCCTGATCAACCTGCGCCCGGCCGCGCCGGGCGGCTGATGGCTCAGCGATATACGCTACGCCGCAGAACCTGCATATAGCTTTCGTGCCCACGGCCCGCCAGCACGTCGGTCATCACCACTTCGAGCCCCACCGGCTGGCGCAGGCCAAGTTCGGGCGCGATAGGCCCGTGCATGACGTTGTCGAGCCGCATGGAGTCGAGGTTGTCGCGCGACATTACCGGCGCGCCCGGCAAATGTTCCAGCATGGCCGCCTGCACGCGCGCGAGCGCGTCAGGCAGGTGCAGGACCGGGCGCGGATGGCCGCTGGCGCGGCCGGCATAGCGCACCAGCTCCTCCAGCGTATAGACCTGCGGTCCCGCCAGGTCGTAGGCGCGGCCGATGGTAGCCGGCGCGGCCATGGCGTTGACGAAGGCCTGCGCCACGTCCTCCACGTACACCGGCTGGAATTTCGCCTGCGCGCAGGCCAGCGGCACCACCGGCGCCAGTTGCTGCATATGGGCGAAGAGATTGAGGAAATGATCGTCGGGGCCGAAGATCACGGACGGCCGGACGATGGTCCAGTCCAGGCCGCTGTCGCGCACGACGCGCTCGCCGTCGCCCTTGCTGCGCAGGTACATCGACGGGCCAGAGCTGTCGGCGCCCAGCGCGCTCATGTGCAACAGCCTGCGGACACCGGTGCGCCTGCAGGATTCCACGATGCGCCGCGGCACCTCCACATGCGCAAAGGCGAAAGCCTCGCCGTAGGGCTCGGCGCGTTCGCCGTGGAGAATCCCGACCAGGTTGACGACGATGCCCTCGGTGCCGAGCGTGCCGATGGCCGCGTCCAGCGCGACATCGTTTCTCACGTCCAGCCCGGTCACCTCCACCCGTGGCAGCAGCAGCAGGTGCTGCGCGTGCTCGGCGTCACGGGTGGCGACCACGATGCGTTCAGGGTCGAGGGGCGGCTCCACGACGGTGCCAGGCTCCAGCGGCGTGGCCGACGCGGTGGCAACGCCTGCCAGCCGGGCTACCAGATGGCTGCCGACGAAGCCGGCCCCTCCGATCACTAGAACATTGCTGATCTGCATGGATTTCTCCGTGGCAAGGCATGACTGGCGCGTTCCCCAGGGCTGGTGAACGCACCGGCAACCGCATTGGCCGGCAGACCGCGCGCCCCTGAGGCTCAGGGCAGGCTGGTGGTGGTGATCTGCGACGGTGCCACCGTGCCCAGGCGGTCCTTGAGCGACTGCGGCCGGCCGCTCATCAATGCAGCATAGTACGTGGCGTTGGACAGCACGTTCTTGACGTAGGTCCGGGTCTCCGAAAAAGGAATGGTCTCGGCGAAGATCGCGCCCTCGACCTGGCGCTGCAGGCTGGAGCGCCAGCTCTTGGGTCGGCCGGGACCCGCGTTGTAGGCGGCCGATGCCAGCGTCCAGGAGCTGTCCAGGTCGGTAAAGACCATGCTCATGTAGTTGGTGCCAAGCATGATGTTGACATTGGGATCGCTCATCATCGACGGCGAGAAGTCCGACATGCCGATCTTGCGTGCGACCCACTTGGCTGTGGCCGGCATCACCTGCATCAGCCCGTGGGCGCCCGCTGAGGAGCGCGCGTTCATGATGAAGCGCGATTCCTGGCGCACCAGGCCGTAGGCCCATGCCATGTCCAGGCCCACTTCGTCGGTGGCACGCTGCATGATGTCGCGGTACGGCATCAGGAAGCGCAGCGAGAAGTCGTGCTCGGCCTGGGTGCGGTCGGCGGTGTTGACGGCGCGGTCCAGCAGCTCGATGCGGCGGGCGTAGTCGGCGGCGGCCAGCAGCTGGCGGTCAGTCATGCCGCGCAGCTCCCAGTTCCACTCGCGGTTGCCCTCGAAGCGCAGGTTGAGATCGTAGAGCTTCTGCGCCCGCAGGAAGCCCGGGCGGGTGCGCATGGCGTTGGTCTCGGCATCGCTGACCTGGGTGCGGGCCGGCAGCACGATGCGATTGCCCAGTTCCTCGCTGGCCAGCTGGCCATAGAAGTTGAACTGGCCGGCAATCGACTGGAACTGCTTCTCGGCCTCGGCGCCACGGTTGTCTGCCTTGAGCGCGCGGCCGTACCAGTAGGTCCAGGCCGGGTCCTTGGCGCGCAGTTCGGGGCGCATCAGTTCCACCGCCTGGCGCACCTGCTTCCAGTCGCCCTGGCGCAGCGCGGCGCGCACGCGCCACTCCTGGGTTTCGTCGGACAGCCACTGGTTGCCGCCCTGGTCGATCTGGCGGCGGTAGTAGCCGGCGGCTTCGGGCGCCAGCTTCTTGGCCGCGAACTGGCCGATCACGCCCCAGCCGGAGCCCTGCTCGTCGCGCGACAGGCTGCCGGCGTTGGCGCTCAGGTAGGCCGCGGCCTGGGCGGGATCGTTGCGCGCCATCTTGACCACGGTGGCGAGCGTGTTGCTGTCGCCGCGTGTGTCGGGCGCGGTGGCGGCGATGCGCGCGGCCAGGGTCACATAGTTCTGCTCGAGCGCCTGGCGCGCCTGGAAGGCCACGTCGCTGGGCTCGATCTGGCGGCTTTGCGCCAGGTAGCCGATCAGGTCGACACAGCCTTCGCCGTAGTACCTCGGATCGCTCAGCGCGGCGCGTGCATCCGCCGCCACGTTCTGGCCCTTGAGCGCACGCGACAACAGCGCATAGCATTCGACCTGCGTATCGTCCTTGAGCACGAACTGCGGGTATTCGACGTCGAAATTGGCCCAGTCGCGCTTCTTGCCCAGCACCAGCAGCCAGTCGTTGCGCATGCGGTCGGCAATGGCTTCGCCCTTGTAGCGCTGCAGGAAAGCGCGCACCTGGTCGTCGGGGGCGTCGATGCGGGCCAGGCCGCTGGCGTCGAACATCTGCGGCTTGATGCGGAAGTACTCGACGTAGGACGAGATCGGGTAGTCCACCAGGGTGGCCGAGATGGCGTCGGCGCGAACCACGTCGTTCTTGCGGGCGGCTTCGCGCAGCGCCACGAAAGCGTCGTCGGGGTTGCTCGGGATGGTGAGCGACTGCGGTTGCGGTTGCGGCTGGGGCTTCTTCTGCGCAAATACCGGCGTGGCGAGCAGTGCGCACGCGATTGCCGCCAGGGCGGCCTTGGCCGCACGCTGCGGATATACTCCCTTCGGCATTCTTCTTCCTTGTTGTGACGGTCGGGCAACCCCTTCGGGGGGCGCCTATCCGGCCGTGCAATGTTTGGTCAATCGCAGACATTATCCCACGCAGTCATGCCCAGCGACGACGTTCGCCCCCCTTCTCGCGAGCCCGCCAGGCCAGACCCCGCCACGGAGCGCGGGGCACTGCGCCGCCATTTGCTGGCGCTGCGCGCCACGCTGCCGTGGCGCCCCGGCGCCGATGCCGCCATCGAGGCCGCCCTCGCCACCCTGCTGGACCGCCTGCCGGTGCATCGCCTGGGTTTCTACTGGCCGATCCAGCAGGAATTCGATGCCCGCGCGGTGGTCTCGCGCTGGCTCGCCGGAGCCCCCGCGCGCCAGGCGGCCCTGCCGTTGGTCAGCCGGCCGGGCGTACCGCTGGACTTCCATTTGTGGGAGCCGGCGACGCCAATGGTCGCCGGGCACTATGGGATTCCGGTGCCGGACGGCACGCCGCCCCTGCTGCCCGATGTCCTTCTTATTCCCTGTGTCGGTTTCAGCCCGGAGAAGTTCCGGCTGGGGTATGGCGGCGGCTTCTATGACCGTACGCTGGCGGCGCTGGCTGCCGCTGGCAGCACACCGCTGGCGATCGGCATCGGCTACGAAGCCTGCCGTATCGCGCTGGCGCCGCAACCGCACGACCTGCCGATGGACTGGATGGTCAGCGAGGCCGGCGCCTTCTGATCCGCCGGCTCAATCCGGGCCGCCCGGCACCAGTTCATCCACCAGTTCGCGCATATGCCGCCAGTGCGACCCCTCCCAGAACACACGCTGGCAACATCCGCACGTAACAAACCGCTCCTGCCGCGCGAACACGCCCGCCGGCACCCGGCCATCCACCTCGGCCTTGCCGATCTCCAGCAGCGGCACATTGCAATCCAGGCACAGCGAGAACGGCCGCGCGCTGCGGGCCAGGTCCAGCCGCGCGAAGATCTCGCGCAACTGCGGCGTGGCCTTGATGGCGCGCACATAGCAGCCGTGGGTGACGCCGCGGCGCTTGAGCAGCTCGCGGTCGCGCGTGAGCACGATGCGTCCCTCGCGCATGGCGATGGCCTCGATCTCGCTATCGGCGAAATGGTTGTCGTAAAGGGTGTCGAAGCCGGTCAGCCGCAGCAGGTGGGCCAGCCCGCCCAGGTGGGCGTCGGCAACGAAGCGCGTCGTGCGTAGTGGCTCGCCGCGCACGCGCAGCAGCGGTGTGACGTCGAAGGCTTCGAACTTGGGATAGACGGACACGCGGTCGCCGTCCTGCAGCAGGCGCTCGAATCCGCATGACTCGCCGTTCACCAGGATCAGCTCGACCTCGGTGTGCGGTACCCCCAGCGCCTCGATCATGTGCTTGACGGTGGCGGCGCGCGCGCAGGCGCAAACGCAGTCCAGCCCGCGCTGTGCACGCGGCAGGAAGTCGTTCAGTTCCTCGTAGAAACGAAACGTAGCGGTGACAGCGGTGGCCATGAGCCAAAGTATGCCACCGCGCGGCCGGGTACCGGAACGGGTTCCGGTCCGCCGTTCAGCCGGCCTGGTTGGCCAGCCGCAGCGTGGATTCCACCGACAGCCGCACCCAGGCCGTCATGGCCTCGGCCGACTCCAGGCAGGCCGGCGGCGCGCTCAGGTAGTGAAGCATGGCGATCTCGCGCCCGGCACGGTTGTAGCGGAACGGCTCTCCGCCCTCGGCCTTGAAACGAGCGCGCGTCTTGTCGTCGACTTTCAGGAAGCAGCGCCCGCCCAGGACCAGCGCGAACACCAGGCCGTCGTAGTACAAGGCATGGCCGCCGAACATGCGGCGCGAGGTGATCGGCCCGATGCGCGCCGCCAGCGGCCCCATCAGTTCGAGCAGGTGGTCGATGAAGGGATCGGGGCGGCGTGGCATCGCGTCTGGCGCCGGTAGATGCCTTAGAGCTTCAGGCGCTGCCAGATCGCCTTGGTCGCGCTGGCCGTGTTGAGCGTATAGAAATGCAGCCCCGGTACGCCGGCCGCCAGCAAACGCTCGCACAGCGCGGTGACCACGTCCAGGCCAAAGGCGCGGATCGATTCGCGGTCGTCGCCAAAGCCTTCCAGCCGCTTGGCCACCCAGCGCGGCACTTCGGCACCGCACATCTCGGAGAAGCGCATCAGCTGCGAGGAATTGGTGATCGGCATGATGCCCGGCACGATCGGCACTTCCACGCCCATGGCGCGCACGTCGTCGACGAAGCGGAAGTACGCGTCGGCGTTGAAGAAGTACTGGGTGATGGCGGAGTCGGCGCCGGCCTTGACCTTGCGCACGAAATTATCGAGATCGTGGCGCGGCGACTTGGCCTGCGGGTGGTATTCGGGATAGGCCGCCACTTCAATATTGAACCAGTCGCCGGTTTCGGCGCGGATGAATTCCACCAGCTCGTTGGCAAAGCGGAACTCGCCGATCTCGCCCATGCCCGACGGCATGTCGCCGCGCAGCGCCACGATATGGCGGATGCCGCCATCGCGATAGGTCTTGAGGATATCGCGGATGCTCTCGCGCGAGGAACCCACGCACGACAGGTGCGGCGCGGCCTCGATGCCTTCGCGCTGGATTTCCAGCACGGCATCCAGCGTGCCCTGCTGGGTGGTGCCGCCGGCGCCGAACGTCACCGAGATGAACTTGGGATGCAGCGGAGCGAGCTGCGCACGCG
>Ga0255338_1005132_pt1 | contig 12441 bp, 11 predicted proteins | sample MeOH1_35cm_T4_19_FD_203715 | JGI IMG/M metagenome (GOLD analysis project Ga0255338, IMG submission 203715) | Sandy soil microbial communities from University of British Columbia, Vancouver, Canada - MeOH1_35cm_T4_195 | ecosystem: Engineered > Artificial ecosystem > Sand microcosm > Unclassified ...
GAGGAGACCAAGAAGGCCATGAAGCAGTGCCTGACCGACATCCAGACCGGCGAGTACGCCAAGAGCTTCCTGCTCGAGAACAAGGCCGGCGCGCCGACCCTGATCTCGCGCCGCCGCCTGACGGCCGAGCACCAGATCGAGGAAGTGGGCGCCAAGCTGCGCGCCATGATGCCCTGGATCGCCAAGAACAAGCTGGTCGACCAGTCGAAGAACTAAGTCGGAATGCAGTCCTGGGCCCGCCGTTTCGCGCGGCGGGCCGCGGCCGTCCGGCCTTCCGCGCGTTCGGTCCCCGCTTCCGGGGGCGCTTTCGCGCGGGGGCTGGACGGCTTTTTGTTATCCTTGTCAGACTTTACCTTCTACCAAGCATTGCATGAACTATCCTCATCCGCTGATCGCCCGTGAAGGCTGGCCGTTCCTGGGCATTGCCTTTGTCATCTCGCTGCTGGTGCAGGTCAGCGCCGGCTTCTGGTGGGCCCTGCCGCTGTGGATCGTCACGCTGTTCGTGCTGCAGTTCTTCCGCGACCCGCCGCGGCCGATCCCGGCCCAGCCGAACGCCGTGCTGGCCCCGGCCGACGGCCGCATCGTGGTGGTCGAGAAAACCCAGGACCCCTATGCCGGGCGCGAGGCGCTGAAGATCAGCGTGTTCATGAACGTGTTCAACGTGCACTCGAACCGCGTGTCGGTGGACGGCCAGGTGGAGAAGGTCGAATACTTCCCCGGCAAGTTCGTCAACGCCGACCTCGACAAGGCCTCGCTCGAGAACGAGCGCAACGCCGTGGTGATCCGCCGCGCCGGCGACGGCAAGGTGGTGACGCTGGTGCAGGTCGCCGGGCTGGTGGCGCGCCGCATCCTCTGCTATACCCGGGTGGGGGAGACCCTGTCGCGCGGCCAGCGCTACGGCTTCATCCGCTTCGGCTCGCGCGTGGACGTGTACCTGCCCGTGGACGCGCGCCCGCGCGTGACCATCGGCGAGAAGGTGTCGGCGTCGTCGACGGTCCTGGCCGAGCTGGACTGATCCGGCCCGCGGCCACTGGAGAAAACAGGCATGGGTGCATTCAACCGGCGCAACAAGCGCGCCAGCAACGGCAACGTGACGCATCTGCGTCCGTTCCGCCACAATCAGTTGCGCGGCGGCGAGCCGGACGGCTACGACGATGCCGCCGACCCCGACATCGAATACGTGCGGCCGCGCCGGCGCGGCATCTACCTGCTGCCCAACGCCTTCACCACCGCGGCGCTGTTCGCCGGCTTCTTCGCCATCGTGCAGGCCATGAACATGCGCTTCGACACGGCGGCCATCGCCATCTTCGCGGCGATGGTGCTGGACGGCATGGACGGCCGCGTGGCGCGCATCACCAATACCCAGAGCGCGTTCGGCGAGCAGTACGACTCGCTGTCCGACATGACCTCGTTCGGCGTGGCGCCGGCGCTGGTGATGTACGAGTGGATCCTGCACGACCTCGGCAAATGGGGCTGGATCGCCGCCTTCGTCTACTGCACCTGCGCCGCGCTGCGCCTGGCGCGCTTCAACGCCAACATCGGCGTGGTCGACAAGCGCTTCTTCCAGGGGCTGCCCAGCCCGGCGGCGGCGGCGCTGGTGGCCGGCTTCGTGTGGCTGGTGATCGACAACAAGCTGCCGGTCAAGGACCTGTGGATGCCGTGGGTGGCGTTCGGCATCACGCTGTACGCCGGGCTGTCGATGGTGTCGAACGCGCCGTTCTACAGCGGCAAGGCGCTCGACGTGCGCTACCGCGTGCCGTTCGGCATGATGGTGCTGGTGCTGGTGCTGTTCGTGGTGGTGTCGACCGACCCGCCGGTGGCGCTGTTCGGGCTGTTCGTGGCCTACGCGATCTCCGGCTACCTGCTGTGGGGCTGGCGCGCGCTGCACGGGCAGCCGGCCGGCGTGCGCAAGGCGCGCGACGGCGGGAACGAACGTTCCTGAGCCGTTCCGGTGAAAAGGCGCTGCGGCGCCTTTTCTTTTTTTTACTCTTCAGTGCTCGCTCTTTTACCGCCGCTCTCTTATCTTGGCTCTCTGATCCCGGCTGCTGTTGCGCCGCTGTTGCGTTGTTGTTCCTTTTCACGATCACAGGAGGTTCTCATGGGCATGCTCGACTTCATCAAGGAAGCAGGAGAGAAACTGTTCGGCGGCGGCGAGGCCAAGGCGGCCACGCCCGCTGCCGCGCCCGCGGCCGATGCCGATGCGGCTAACCGCGCCGCTGGCGACGCCATCGAGGGCTACATCAGGCAGATGGGCCTGGACGCCACCGGGCTGACGGTGCAGGTGGACGGCTCGCAGGGGCTGGTGACGGTGTTCGGCGTGGCGCCGGACCAGGCCACGCGCGAGAAGATCATCCTGTGCTGCGGCAACGTGCAGGGCGTGGACAAGGTCGACGACAAGATGTCGGTCAACGTGGAGACGGCCGAGTCGCAATGGCACACCGTGGTCAAGGGCGACACGCTGTGGGCGATCTCCCAGACCGCCTACGGCAACGGCGCGCTGTACACCGCCATCTTCGAGGCCAACCGCCCGATGCTGTCGAACCCGGACAAGATCTATCCGGGGCAGAAGCTGCGCATCCCGCCCAAGGCCTGACGGCGGGGCGCCGATGGCCGGGGCGGCGCGGACACCGCCTGCGGCCATCGGGCATCGACTATCGGCACGATTGATGCATCCATGTTGCGCACGCCCGGCTTCTCGGCTATAGTCGCTGACATGATTTCGCGCCAAGCCCTACTCGCCCGCACCACGCTAGGTGGCCTACTAGGCCATCAGGTCGGGACGCGTTCGCGCTGAGGGAAGCCAACACCCTCGCGCAAAGTCACACAGGATTCACAAACGCCCCGGCCTGCATCACTGCACGCCGGGGCGTTCTGCATTCAGCGCCGGCGCAGCGAGAACAGGCCAGGCCCGCCAGACGCCAAGCACAACAGATAAAGCCCAGGAGCCCCATCCATGTCCGACAAACTCATCATTTTCGACACCACCTTGCGCGACGGCGAGCAGTCGCCCGGCGCCTCCATGACCCGCGAGGAAAAGATCCGCATCGCGCGCCAGCTGGAGCGCCTGAGGGTGGACGTGATCGAAGCCGGCTTCGCGGCCAGCTCCAACGGCGATTTCGAGGCCATCCGCGCGATCGCCCAGGTGGTCAAGGACTCCACCATCTGCTCGCTGGCCCGCGCCAACGACAAGGACATCGCCCGCGCCGCCGAGGCGCTCAAGCCGGCCAACTCGTTCCGCATCCATACCTTCATCGCCACCTCGGCGCTGCACATGGAGAAGAAGCTGCGCATGACGCCGGACCAGGTCTATGAGCAGGCCCGCCTGGCCGTGCGCTTCGCGCGCCAGTTCACCGACGACATCGAGTTCTCGCCCGAGGACGGCAGCCGCTCGGACATGGATTTCCTGTGCCGCGTGCTCGAAGGCGTGATCGCCGAGGGCGCCACCACCATCAACCTGCCCGACACGGTCGGCTACGCGGTGCCGGAAGGCTACGCCGCGCTGATCCGCTCGGTGCGCGAGCGCATCCCCAATTCCGACAAGGCGATCTGGTCCGTGCACTGCCACAACGACCTCGGCATGGCGGTGGCCAACTCGCTGGCGGCGGTCAAGCTCGGCGGCGCGCGCCAGGTCGAGTGCACCATCAACGGCCTCGGCGAGCGCGCCGGCAACACCAGCCTCGAAGAGGTGGTGATGGCGGTCAAGACGCGCCGCGACTACTTCGACATGGACGTCGGCGTGGACACCACGCAGATCGTGCCGGCCTCCAAGCTGGTCTCGCAGATCACCGGCTTCGTGGTGCAGCCCAACAAGGCCGTGGTCGGCGCCAACGCGTTCGCGCACGCCTCGGGCATCCACCAGGACGGCGTGCTCAAGGCGCGCGACACCTACGAGATCATGCGTGCCGAGGACGTGGGCTGGAGCGCCAACAAGATCGTGCTGGGCAAGCTCTCGGGCCGCAACGCGTTCAAGCAGCGCCTGCAGGAGCTCGGCATCACGCTCGACAGCGAAAGCGAGATCAACGCCGCCTTCGCGCGCTTCAAGGAACTGGCCGACCAGAAGGCCGAGATCTTCGACGAAGACATCATGGCCATCGTTTCCGACGAGGCCCACGACGTCAACGACCACTTCCGCTTCATCTCGCTGTCGCAGCGCTCGGAAACCGGCGAGCGTCCGCACGCGCGCGTGGTCTTCAACATGGACGGCCAGGAACTGATCGGCGAAGCCGAGGGCAACGGCCCGGTCGACGCCACCCTGCATGCGATCGAAAGCAAGGTCAACAGCGGCGCCGAGCAGGTGCTGTATTCGGTCAACGCCATCACCACGGGCACCCAGGCCCAGGGCGAAGTGACGGTGCGCCTGTCCAAGGCCGGGCGCATCGTCAACGGCGTCGGCACGGACCCGGACATCGTGGCGGCTTCGGCCAAGGCCTACCTGGCCGCGCTGAACAAGCTGCACGACAAGGCCGTGCAGAAGATCAACCCGCAGATCTGACCCGGATCCCCGCGGCAAGCCCGCGGCCTATCCGGCCGCGCGGCTTGAACCGGCCCGCCCGTTTCCCACGAGGACGCTGGCGGGCGTTTTGCGTTTCGTTTGGGCTTTCTTTTGCGCTGTCTTTGCGCTTCCTTCGCGCCGTCTTTGCGGCTTCTCGCGTTCCCCGCGCGCAATGCGCGGGCTTCAGCGGCGCCGGCATCCGGCGCGCATCCCGTGGCAACGGGCGTCGTCGTGCCGCCTTCGCGGCGCCGCGCTTTCTGTCGGGCGAGGGCCGCCGCGGTTTGCCTCGGCCCGCGTCCGTGGCTTACCATGCATCGCTTTCGACGGGAGGGCTCTCGATGTGGAGTAGACGATGGCTGGCCGGCTGCCTGCTGGCGCTGGCCGCCGCGGGCGCGGGCGCGCAGGAGCCGATCCGGCTGGGCATGATCGAAGGGCTGTCCGGCCCGTTCGCCAACGCCGGCGACGCGGTGGTGCGCAACCTGCGCATCGCCGTGGAGCGCGTCAATGTGCGCGGCGGCGTGAAGACCGCGCAGGGCGCGCGCCCGTTCGAGCTGGTCACGCTCGACAGCAAGGGCAACGTCGACGAGAGCCTGATGCAGTTCCGCGCGCTGACCGACCGCCGCATGCCGTTCGTCCTGCAGGGCAACAGCTCGGCGGTGGCCGCCGCGCTGGTCGGCGCGGTCAATCGCCACAACCAGCGCCAGCCCGACGCGCGCGTGCTGTTCCTCAACTACTCGGCGGTCGACCCGGCGCTGACCAACGAGAACTGCAGCTTCTGGCACTTCCGCTTCGACGCCAGCGCCGACATGCGCATGCAGGCGCTGACCGAGGTCATCCGCGCCGACGCGGGCGTGCGCCGCGTCTACCTGATCGACCAGGACTACAGCTTCGGCCACCAGGTGGCGCGCTCGGCGCGCGAGATGCTGGCCGCCAAGCGCCCCGACCTGCGCATCGTCGGCGACGAATTCCACCCGATCGGCAAGATCAAGGATTTTGCGCCGTACATCGCCAAGATCAAGGCCAGCGGCGCGGACGCCGTCATCACCGGCAACTGGGGCAACGACCTGACGCTGATGGTCAAGGCCGCGCGCGAGGGCGGCCTGAACGCCAGGTTCTACACCTTCTACGGCAACGGCCTGGGCGCGCCCGCGGCGATGGGCGACGCCGGGGTGGGGCGGGTGCTGGCGGTGGCCGAATGGCACCCGAACGTGGGCGGCGCCGCCTCGGATGCGTTCTACCGGGCCTTCCGCGCGCGCTACCCCGAGCCGCGCGACGACTACGTCCACCTGCGCATGCAGATGATGGTCGAGATGCTGGCGCGCGCGATCGAGCGGGCCGGCTCGACCGACGCCGTCAAGGTGGCGCACGCGCTGGAGGACATGCGCTACGTCAACGACTTCCACGAGGCCACCATCCGCGCCAGCGACCACCAGGTGCTGCAGCCGCTCTACGTGTCGGTGATGGAGAAGCAGGGCGGGGAGGTGCGCTTCGACAACGAGGGCTCGGGCTACGGCTTCCGTACGGTCAGGAAACTGAAGGCAGCGCAGACCACATTGCCGACGACATGCCAGATGGAGCGGTTCTGAGGGATTTGCTGGCAAGCGCGGCCGGATTTCCGCTATAATCGCCGGCTGTCACGGCCAAACCGGGGTCATCCACGGGGCGGGCGGCGGCAAATATGCCTGAAAAGCAACGCAAGCATCGCAAACCAGCAGCACAAGCAATGCAAAAGGGCAATGCAAAAGGCACGACGCAGGCGGCGCATTCCGCGCTGTAGCGTTCGCAAGTGAAAAGGAAATCATCATGGCAGCAGCCGAAACCAGCAGCAAGACCGACATCATCAAGCAGTTCGCACGCGCAACCAACGACACCGGCAGCCCCGAAGTCCAGGTCGCCCTGCTGACCAACCGCATCAACGAACTGACCCCCCACTTCAAGGCCAACATGAAGGATCACCACAGCCGCCGCGGCCTGCTGCGCATGGTGAGCCGTCGTCGCCGCCTGCTGGACTACCTCAAGGCCAACGATGCCGACCGCTATCGTTCGCTGATCGAGAAGCTGGGCCTGCGCAAGTAAGCACCCCAGGATCGTCCGGATGGCAGCGCGAATGGATGCACTGCACGCCTTCGCGTGAAGCCATGAATGCCTGCGTCAGCGCTGCTGATGCAGGCATTTTGTTTTTGCGGGCCGAGGCCCGCGACGCTGCCGGGTGGCGCGATGTCCGTTGTGACTTCGGTTCCACCCGGCAGCGCCAGGCGCCACCGCCTGGCGCCCGTTGCGCCAAGACGTGCAACGGAGTAAGTTAGTTCGTTCTTTAGCTTTTTTTCACACCGGAGTCGGGCAAGGAAGCGGGGCTTTGTGTCATTCCAGCGTGGTATCCGCGGTCGCGGGTATCCCGCTGGAATGGCATAGCACTTCCCTGTGACCGCGACCGACGCGCATCCGGCGGTTCGCCCGCGGCTGCTAACGCGGGCATTGCACAAGCGTGCAAGCACGAACAAAGGAACGCTCATGACCATGTTCAATAAAGTCGTCAAGGAATTCCAGTGGGGCCAGCACACGGTGCGCCTGGAAACCGGCGAAATCGCCCGCCAGGCTGGCGGCGCCGTGATCGTCGACGTGGAAGACACCGTGGTGCTGGCCACCGTGGTGGCCGCCAAGTCGCCCAAGGCCGGCCAGGACTTCTTCCCGCTGACCGTCGACTACATCGAGAAGACCTACGCCGCCGGCAAGATCCCCGGCGGTTTCTTCAAGCGTGAAGGCCGTCCGTCGGAAAACGAGACGCTGACCTCGCGCCTGATCGACCGTCCGCTGCGCCCGCTGTTCCCGGAAGGCTTCTACAACGACGTGCAGGTGGTGATCCACGTGCTGTCGATCAACCCGGAAGTGCCGGCCGACATCCCTGCGCTGATCGGCGCGTCCGCCGCGCTGGCCGTGTCGGGCATTCCGTTCAACGGCCCGGTGGGTGCCGCCCGCGTGGGTTACAAGGATGGCCAGTACCTGCTGAACCCGACCCGCTCGCAGATCGCCACGTCCGACCTGGACCTGGTGGTGGCCGGTACCGAGCGCGCCGTGCTGATGGTGGAATCGGAAGCCCAACAGCTGTCGGAAGACGTGATGCTGGGTGCCGTGGTGTACGGCCATGAGCAGATGCAGATCGCCATCAACGCGATCCACGACCTGGTGCGCGACGGCGGCAAGCCCGAGTGGGACTGGGCCCCGGCAGCCAAGAACGAGCCGCTGATCGCCAAGGTTGGCGAGATCGGCCTGCCGCTGCTGCAGGAAGCCTACCAGTTGCGCCAGAAGTCGGCCCGCAGCCAGAAGCTGAAGGAAGTCTACGCCGCAGTGACCGCCGGTCTGGCCGAAGCTGGCGTGGAAGCCGAGAAGGTGGAAGTCGGCAACATCCTGTTCGACCTCGAAGCGAAGATCGTCCGTGGCCAGATCCTGGCCGGCGAGCCGCGCATCGACGGCCGCGACACGCGCACCGTGCGCCCGATCGAGATCCGCTCGTCGGTGCTGCCGCGCGCGCACGGTTCGGCCCTGTTCACGCGTGGGGAAACCCAGGCGCTGGTGGTGGCCACGCTGGGTACCAAGAGCGACGAGCAGATTATCGACGCGCTGGCCGGCGAATACCGCGACCGCTTCATGCTCCACTACAACATGCCCCCGTTCGCCACTGGCGAGACGGGCCGCGTGGGCAGCCCGAAGCGTCGTGAAATTGGTCACGGCCGTCTGGCCAAGCGCGCGCTGATCCCGGTCCTGCCGAAGGACGACGAGTTCGCGTACACGATCCGCCTGGTGTCGGAAATCACCGAATCGAACGGTTCGTCGTCGATGGCTTCGGTCTGCGGCGGCTGCCTGGCGCTGATGGACGCCGGCGTTCCGGTCAAGGCGCACGTGGCCGGTGTGGCCATGGGCCTGATCCTGGAAGGCAACAAGTTTGCCGTGCTGACCGACATCCTGGGCGATGAAGATCACCTGGGCGACATGGACTTCAAGGTGGCCGGCACCGACGCGGGCATCACCGCGCTGCAGATGGACATCAAGGTCCAGGGCATCACGAAGGAAATCATGCAGGTGGCGCTGGCGCAAGCCCGCGAAGGCCGCATCCACATCCTGCAGAACATGCAGGGCGCGATGGGCCATGCGCGTACCGAGCTGTCGGCACACGCACCGCGCATGATCACGATGAAGATCCATCCGGACAAGATCCGCGAAGTCATCGGCAAGGGCGGCTCGACCATCCAGGCCCTGACCAAGGAGACCGGCACCACCATCGACATCGGCGAAGACGGCACGATCACGATCGCGTCGACCTCGACGGAAGGTATGGCGGAAGCCAAGCGCCGCATCGAGGGCATCACCGCGGAAGCCGAAGTGGGCAAGATCTACGCCGGTACCGTGCTGAAGCTGCTGGACTTCGGTGCCATCGTGAACATCCTGCCGGGCAAGGACGGCCTGCTGCACATCAGCGAGATCGTCAACGAGCGCGTGAAGGACATCAAGGACTGGCTGAAGGAAGGCCAGCAGGTGCGCGTGAAGCTGATCCAGGCCGACGAGAAGGGTCGTCTGCGCCTGTCGCTGAAGGCAGCGCTGGCGGAAGAGGGCGGCAGCATCAGCCCGATCGTCCAGAGCGACGCCCCGGCGGCTCCGGCCTCGCCCGACCAGCAGTAAGCCGGTTCCGCAGTACCCGTAGTCCTCGTAGTACCAAAAAAAGCGGCTGGCGATGTCCAGCCGCTTTTTTGTTTACACTGCCGGTCATTCCATGCGGATGGGGTTTGCCCGGCCTGCATGCCACGCACGACACACTGATGAGGAACGATCATGAAAGCCATCGAGATCCGTGAATACGGCGCGCCCGAAGTCCTGCAACTTGCCGAGCGCCCCGATCCGGAGCCGAAGGCGGGCGAGATCCTGATCCGCGTGGCGGCGGCCGGCATCAATCGTCCCGATGTGTTCCAGCGCACCGGCAACTACCCGGTGCCGCCGGGTGCCTCGGACCTGCCCGGCCTGGAAGTGGCGGGGGTGGTGGTGGGCGGCGACCTGTCGCACGCCGACAACCGCTTTGGCCTGAAGGTGGGCGACCGCGTCTGCGCGCTGGTGCAGGGCGGCGGCTACGCCGAGCTGTGCACGGCCCCGGTGGCGCAATGCCTGCCGGTGCCGGCGGGTTTGTCCGATATCGAGGCCGCTGCGCTGCCCGAGACCTTCTTCACAGTCTGGAGCAATGTGTTCGACCGTGGCCTGCTGGGCAAAGGCCCGCGCGGCAAGGACGAGACGCTGCTGATCCAGGGCGGCTCGAGCGGCATCGGCACGACCGCCATCCAGATCGCCAAGGCGCTTGGCTTCAAGGTCTTCGTGACGGCCGGCAGCGACGAGAAGTGCAAGGCCTGCGAGCAGCTGGGCGCCGATCGGGCGATCAACTACAAGACCCAGGACTTCGTGGCCGAGGTCAAGGCGCTGACCGAGGGCAAGGGTGTGGACGTGATCCTCGACATGGTGGCCGGCTCGTACCTGGCGCGCGAGCTGTCTTGCATCGCCGATGACGGCCGCATCGTCATCATCGCCCTGCTGGGCGGCGGCAAAGCCGAGATTCCGCTGGGCGACATCCTGCGCCGCCGGATTACCGTGACGGGCTCGACGCTGCGGCCCCGTCCGTCGTCGTTCAAGGGCAAGATCGCCGAGGCGCTGCACCAGCAGGTGTGGCCGCTGCTGGCGGCCGGCAAGATCAAGCCGGTGATCCATCAGGTCTTCCCGGCCGCGCAGGCTGCCGACGCCCATCGGCTGATGGAGTCGAGCGAGCACATCGGCAAGATCGTGCTGGCCTGGTAATAACGGGCGGCTGAGGACGCCCGCCGGGCGTCCTGCTGCGCCGGATCGGCTCGGTGTATGCAATTGTCCGCCCGTTGTGGCGGACCCCTTCCGGCCACGCTACAATAGTGGGTTTATTTCAGAGGGGGCACTTGTGAGACAAAAGCTGGTCATCGGCAACTGGAAGATGCACGGCAGCCTGGCCGCCAATGCGGCGCTGCTCGACGGTATCAAGGCGGCTTCGGCCCGCGCGACGCTGGCTGTTTGCGCACCGTTCCCCTATCTTGCCCAGTGCCAGACGCTGTTGTCGGGCTCGCAAGTGGCCTGGGGTGCCCAGGATGTGTCGGCTGAGGCACGTGGTGCCTTCACGGGCGAGGTGGCTGCCTCGATGCTGGCCGAGTTTGGTGTGAGCTACGCACTGGTCGGCCATTCCGAGCGCCGCACCTATCACGGCGAAACCAACGCCACCGTGGCGGCCAAGGCGCTGCGGGCCCTGGAATTTGGCATCGTGCCCGTGGTCTGCGTAGGCGAGACGCTCGCCGAGCGCGAAGCCAGGCAGACCGAAGCCGTGGTCGGTCGTCAGTTGCAAGCCGTGCTGGATGCGTTGTCTATCGAGCAGCTTGGTCGGATTGTTCTGGCCTATGAGCCTGTCTGGGCGATCGGCACCGGCAAGACCGCCTCCAGTGCCCAGGCGCAGGCCGTGCATGCCGTCCTGCGCGCGCAGGTGGCGGGCAAGGATGCTGGCGTGGCATCGCGCATGGCCATCCTGTACGGCGGCAGCGTAAAGCCGGACAATGCGGCCGAACTGTTTTCCATGTCCGACATCGACGGGGGCCTGATTGGTGGCGCCTCGCTGAAGGCGGATGATTTCCTCGCGATCGGCAACGCCTGATGCCGGTTCCGATCGTCTGATCAGGCAAGTTCGAAACGAATTCAACCAAATGGCAATCTTCAAGACTTTGTTGGTAATCGTGCAGGTCCTGTCCGCGCTGGGCGTGATCGCACTGGTCCTGCTGCAGCACGGCAAGGGCGCCGATGTGGGCGCGGCGTTCGGCTCCGGTGCATCGGGCAGCCTGTTCGGCGCCTCGGGCTCCGCGAACTTCCTGTCGCGTACCACGGCCGTGCTCGCATCGTTGTTCTTTGTCTGCACGCTGGGCCTGACGCTGCTGGGCAACTACAAGCCCACCGCTTCGCTGGGCGTGATGGGTGCCGCGCAGCAGCCCACGCCGGCCTCCGCGCCGGCTGGTGCGTCGGCGCCCGCGGCCGCTGCGGCCTCGGCCCCGGCAGGTCCTGCTGTACCGAAATAATCCGCCTGCGATCTGGCTGATTCCTGAGTTTTTTTAAAGTTGTGCATTGAACAAATCAGGGATCTTGGGTTAGAATGCAAGGCTTGAAACGATTCCCCAGCGACGGGGCTCAAGGCGGAAGACAGACTCTTCCACACGGGCTTCGGAGGGTGTAAAAACCCGGCGCAAGGCAATATTGTTTCTCCCCCAGCCGACGTGGTGAAATTGGTAGACACGCTATCTTGAGGGGGTAGTGGCGAAAGCTGTGCGAGTTCGAGTCTCGCCGTCGGCACCAAACAACTTGATCGGCGTCCGTCCGGAGCCGGCCCTCGGGCCATGCTTTGGATTGCGGCGCCGGCAGTCCGCAAGGCGGCGCCGTAGCTAAGACGGGATGGCGCTTGGGGTGGGCAACAGGACGCCGCTTCAGCTGGTGCTGTTGACAACATTCCAGATAAGGCTGGCCGTATCTTGACTCTCGAAGCCTACTTCCCCGTCCTCATCTTCATCCTCTTTGGCGTCGTGCTCGGTGTGGCACTGATGTCCATTGGTCGGATACTCGGTCCCAACAATCCTGATACCGCGAAGCTGTCGCCCTACGAGTGCGGCTTCGAAGCGTTCGAGGACGCGCGCATGAAGTTCGACGTGCGCTACTACCTCATCGCCATCCTCTTTATCCTGTTCGATCTCGAAACTGCCTTCCTGTTTCCGTGGGGTGTCGCCCTCAAGGATATCGGCTGGCCGGGATTCATCGCCATGGGCGTGTTTCTGCTGGAATTCATCGTGGGCTTCGTCTACATCTGGAAAAAGGGCGCGCTCGATTGGGAGTGATGTGAAATGGCAATCGAAGGCGTTCTC
>Ga0255338_1005133_pt1 | contig 12441 bp, 10 predicted proteins | sample MeOH1_35cm_T4_19_FD_203715 | JGI IMG/M metagenome (GOLD analysis project Ga0255338, IMG submission 203715) | Sandy soil microbial communities from University of British Columbia, Vancouver, Canada - MeOH1_35cm_T4_195 | ecosystem: Engineered > Artificial ecosystem > Sand microcosm > Unclassified ...
CCGAATCGTTTGCGGGCCACATGGCCCTGGTGTACGTTGGAACGCATAGTTGGGTCTCGCTCGGGCGTCAGCGTGTTGCCGCCAGCGGCGCGGCGCGCGGCCGGCCGTTGGCGTGGCCGGCCATGGCGATGGCGCTGCGGATCGCCTCGATCATGCTGCCGTGCTCGGCCCGGCCGCTCGCGGCCAGGTCGAGCGCAGTGCCATGGTCGACCGATGTGCGGATAAAAGGCAAGCCCAGCGTGATATTCACGCCGTGGCCGAAGGTACCGTACTTGAGCGGCGCCAGGCCCTGGTCGTGGTACATCGCCAGCACGCAGTCGGCCCCGTCGAGATGGCGGGGCTGGAACAGCGTGTCGGCGGGGTATGGACCGCGTGCGTCGATGCCCGCGTCGACGGCGTGGGCCAGCGCGGGGATGATCACGTCGATCTCCTCATGGCCCATGTGGCCGCTTTCGCCGGCGTGGGGGTTCAGGCCTGTCACCAGGATGCGCGGGCGGACAATGCCGAAATGGTGGCGCAGGTCGGCGTCGACGATGGTCAGCGTCTCCACCAGCATGGCCACCGTCAGCGTATCGGGCACCGCGCGCAATGGCAGGTGGGTGGTGGCCAGCGCCACCCGCAGCATGGCGTTGGCATGCGCGGGCTGCGGGCCGGCCAGCATCATCACCACGCGCGGCACGCCGGCGCGTTCGGCAAGGTATTCCGTGTGGCCGGTGAAGGGCACGCCGCCATCGTTGATGGTGCTCTTCTGCACCGGCGCGGTCACCATGCCGGCATAGCGCGGCGTGCCGTGCGCGCCACCGGTGCAGCCGTCGATCGCGGCATCGAGCAAGGCCAGCACGTAGGCCCCGTTGCGCGCATCGAGCCGGCCGGCTTCGCACGGCACGTCCAGTGCGATGTCTTCGCTCACCACGCTGCCGTCCGCCAGCCTGTGCGCCCAGGCCTGCGCCACGCCCAGCGCCGCGGCTCGCGCGGCCAGCAGGCGCGCATCGCCCAGCACGTGAAAGCGCACTTGCGGATGCTCGCCCGCAAGTTGCAGCAAGGCACCCACGGTGACGTCGGGACCGATGCCGGCGGGTTCCCCGGTGGTGATGGCTAGCGCGAGCGGCTCTGACATGGCGGCGATGCTTTCTGTTTAGCGTGTTTAGCGTGTTTAGCGCTGGCGGTTGACGCGGTATTCCACGTAGGCGGCCTGGCGCAACTGGCGCTGCCAGTCTTCATAGGCCGCGCGCAGCTTCTGCTCGCGTACCTCGGCACGAGCGAAATCACGCTGCTTCTCCGGCGAAACTTCGGTCTCGCGGCGATTGACCACCAGGATCAGGTGGACACCAAACTGGCTGACCACGGGTTCAGACACCTCGCCCGGGCGCAGCCGGTTCATGGCCTGCTCGAACTCCGGCACCAGTTCGCCCGGCGATACCCAGCCGAGATCGCCGCCGTTCGACGCCGATCCGTCCTGGGAGAATCGCTTGGCTGCTTCGCCAAAGTCTCCGCCGTGGGTAATGCGGTCCCGCAGCGTGACCAGCTGGCGTCGCGCTTCGGCCTCCGGCATGTTGGGGCCGGTGCGGATCAGGATATGGCGTACCTGGGTCTGGGTAATCTTGTCGGCGGCGGCCGGGCTCGACGATGCCGCCGGCGCGCTGCGCTTGGCCAGCAGCTTGAGCACGTGGAAGCCGTTGGCGCTCTCGATCACTTGCGGCGCCACGCCACCGACCTGCAGGTCAAGCACGGCATTGGCGAACAGCGCCGGCAGCCGGCCGATCTCGCGGAAGCCAAGCGAGCCGCCCTTGGCGGCCTCGGGCGCATCGGATGCCTGCGCCAGCTCGGCGAAATCCGCGCCACCCTGGACCTGCTTGAGCAGCCCTTCAGCCTTGGCGCGCAAGGCCGCCTTCTGCGCCTCCGAGGCGTCTTCCGGCACGCGCACCAGGATCTGGGCCACGTTGTATTCGGTGGGGCCGGTGGCGGTCGCGCCCTGTCCGCCATTCGCCGCGAGATAGTTGTCGATCTCGCCGTCGTAGACCTGGATCTTGGAATCCACCTCGCGCTCGCGCAGGCGGATCACCTGGACCTGCTTGCGCAACTCATCCCGGTACTTGGTCCAGGTCATCCCGGTGCGCTCGACCTGGCTGCGCAGGTCGGTCACGCTCATCTTGTTCTGCTGCGCCACGGACTCGATGGCGCGGTCGACTTCCTGGTCCGTCACCTTGATGCCGGCTTCCTGCGCGGCCTGCGTCTGCACGCGCTCCATCACCAGGCGCTCCAGCACCTCGCCCAGCAGGTCGGCACGCGCCGGCACCGGCCGGTTGGCCTGGCGCAACTGCGATTCGATATCGTCGGCGCGGTCCAGCAGTTCACGCCGGGTAATCACACTGCTGTTGACGATCGCCACCACCTCGTCCACCAGTTGCGAGCGCTGGGCGCTCGTGCCAGGCTGCGATACGCCCAGGCGCGGCTGGCTGGGCGAAGCGGCGGCGCTGCCACCGGCCTGGGGCATGAAGATGCCCGTGGCCTTCTGCCCGGGCGCCTTCAACTGCGCCGCGGCGGGCAGCGCGAAAGCGGCCAGCAGCGCGGTCAGCAAAAGGCCTTGCCAGCCGGTCAGGCGGGACGACATGGAGGAGATCGCGGTGAATTCTTGACGTTTCATCATGGTCCGTCATTCATAGTGGTCGAGCTGGGATGGGATCACGGGCCTGGCGACGACGGGCTCATAACCCGGCACGTTCAGCCGCAGCACATCCAGCGGATTGGAGCCAATCTTGGACAACCCGCGGAACTCCACCTGGAAGAAGATGCGCCCGGTGTAGCCCTGCGTGGTGTTGCGGAAGCGCTGGTAGACGACACGTCCCACCCAGCAATCCGCCGCGTATTCGAAGCCGGCCAGCGCATCGACCAGCTGGTTCGCGTTCAGGTCGAACGCTACCCGGCCAATGCCATAGGTGCGCTGGGTCACTGGCCACTGGCTCGAAATCTCGAACTGGTCAATGGCGGTATTGTCCGTCACCGAGGTCGGGCGGCGGTAGCGATAGCCGATATTCAGCGTCTTGCGCACCTCGGGCCGCCACGAGAAGGCGATGTTCGAATAGATCACCCGATCGCTCGAGGGGTTGTACTGCATCCCGGCATCGATGAAGTAACCCTTGAACATCTGGATCGTGGTGGCGGCCAGCAGATCGGAATAAGCCGTCTGGCCGGCGGGGTCGGTGCCGTTGATCTGCACGCGCTGGCCGGTAATGTCATAGCGCTGGGCGATCGTGCCGCGGAAGCGCTCGATTCCGCTGCTGGCTTCGATCAGGCGCGTGGTCACGCCCGCCGTCACCTTGTTGTTATCCGCGATGCGGTCATAACCGGTGAACGGGTTCTCGCTGAAAATCTGACCATAGCCAAAGTCGGACTGTACCGTATCGAACAGCGGGAACTGGCTCTGGTCGCGGAATGGCGTGTAGACATAGAACAGGCGTGGCTCAAGCGTCTGCACGTAATTGACGCCAAACAGCCGGCTCACGCTCGGCGCGTCGCGCTCGAAGGTCATGCCCGAGTCCAGGCTCACGGTCGGCAGTGTCCGGGTCAGCGTATTCGGCGCGCCGGGCGTGTTGCTGGCCGGGTCCATCTGGTACTGGGTGGCACTGAACGTCACCTTGGGCGTGACGAACCAGCCCGGCCGGAGGATCGGGTAGCTGATCGAGGGCTGGAAATAGACCCGCTCGCCCTGGGGCTGCTGCGTGCCGGTCGAACTCAGCGGAATGCGAAAACGCGTGTAATCGGTATCCACCTGCACATCGAAGCCGCCCAGGTCGTAGCGAATGTACTTCGCATTGAGCTGCGGCACGCGTTCGTACGAGGGCTGGCTCGGCGCCAGCGTCTGGAATTTCTGCACCCGCGCCAATACGGTCAGATCCTGCCAGTTGTAACTGACGCCGCCTTCCTGCGTGTACTGGCGCAGGGTTGCCTGCGTTACCGAGCGGGTCAGGTCGTCGGGGTACTGGTCGTCCGATACCTTGTTCAGGTTGACGTACGCATTCAGGCCCTTGGCGATGTTCTGGTAGTGCTGGACAGAGTATGCCCAGCGGTTGGTCTTGGTCTTCTGGTCATCCGGCAGGAATTCGCCACGGATGCGCCCCGCATAGCCCTCGCCGAGATAGCGGTAATCGGTGCCCAGTTGCACCCCTCGCGAAGTCAGCACGCGCGGGTATACCGTCAAATCGCGGTTGGGCGCGATATTGAAGTAGTACGGAACCGTGATGTCCGCGCCGGATTTGGAGCTATATCCGAACAGCGGCGGAAGCACGCCGCTGCGGCGCTCGCTGTTCAAGGGGAAACTGAACACCGGCGCCCCCATGATCGGCACGTCGAAGAAGCGCAGCACGCCGCCGTAGGCGGTGCCGACCTGGCGGTCGCTGTCGATATCTAGCTCGCGGGCACTGAAATACCAGTCCGCATTGTCGGGCGAACAGGTCGTATAGGTGGCGCGCTTGATCGTGCTGAGGTTTTTGTCGATGAAATCGATGCGCTCAGCCTTGCCCGAGCCGCCGGTCTGCTGGAAATAGTAGTCCGGCGACAGCATGTAGCCTTCGTTGGCCTCCACCTTCAACCGGGCTTCCGGCCCGACCGCGAGCGAGCCGTCGCGCGAAATACGGGCGTTGCCGTGGACGAAAGCCTCGTCGCTGTCCTGGTCGTAAGTGAGCTTGTCGCCCTTGACCACGCCGCCCGCGCGACGCAGCTCCGCGTTGCCTTCGAGTTCCACGCCGCGCTGGTTATAGCCGGTCATGCGGTCGCCCGAGGCAAAGGTGGGCGGATTGTCGTCCGGCTCGGCGGGCCTGGTCTTGGCGTTGCCCGGTTCGGCCAGGCGCGGCACCAGCTCGCCGGATACCGGCGGGGTCTCGGGCACCTGTTCGGCGGCGGGCTCGGCCACCGGCAGGTCGGGGATGGCGGAACTCACGGCCTGCGCGTGAACGCCCACCGACCAGCCGGCCATGGCCAACACGAGCGGGCGCAATGCGCTTCCGGGGCGTCGCGCCAATGTCTTGCTTGCCTTCTGGTTCGGTGATCGTCGTTGTTCGGTCATGCGAGCGGGTCATGAGTCAGAGCGGCGGCGGCGGCACAGCAGCCGCCAGCCGCCGCCGGAGCAGGCTGTCGGGCCATGGACGGCCCGCCTGGGAGCCGCCCCGGGGCCCGGGTCTGGTCGGGTATTATACGGGGCATCCTATTCTCCCTTTCCGGCATGGCAGCTCATCCACTCGACCCGCGTCTCGACCAGCTCAAAGTCTGGGTGTCCGGACTCGGTCCATCCTGGCCCGTCAACCCCGATTCCTGCACCCCGGCATCCGCCGATGCCAGCTTCCGGCGTTACTTCCGCGCCACCACCAGCCACCCGGAATATCCCACCGTCATCGTGATGGATGCGCCGCCCGCGCACGAGGACTGCCGCCCCTTCATCCATGTGGCGGAATTGTTCGGCGCAGCCGGCGTGACCGTGCCCAGGGTACTGGCGCAGGATCTAGAGCAAGGATTCCTGCTGCTGAGCGACCTCGGAAACACCACTTACCTGTCCCGCCTGGACGCTGGCAGCGCGCGCCAGCTGTATGACGATGCATCCGCTTCGCTGGTGAAAATCCAGCTCGCGACCCGGCCCGGCGCCCTGCCCGCCTACGACCGCGCGCTGCTGCAGCGCGAACTCGACCTGTTCCCGCAGTGGTATGTAGCCCGGCACCTCGGCGTCACGCTGACGCCCGACCAGGAAGCCGGCCTGGCCGAAGTGATGCAGACGCTCCTGGCCAACAACCTGGCCCAGCCGCAGGTTTATGTCCACCGCGACTATCACTCGCGCAACCTGATGGTGCTGGACGGCGGGGCCAACCCCGGCATCCTGGATTTCCAGGACGCGGTGATCGGCCCCATCACCTACGACGCGGTCTCGCTGTGGCGCGATGCCTACATCGAATGGGACGAGCAGGAGCAGCTCGACTGGCTGATCCGCTACTGGGAGCGCGCGCGCAAGGCCGGACTGCCGGTGGCCGCCGATTTTGGCGAGTTCTACCGGGATTTCGAGTGGATGGGCCTGCAGCGCCACCTCAAGGTACTCGGCATTTTTGCCCGCCTTTACCACCGCGACGGCAAGGACGGCTACCTGGCCAACCTGCCGCTGGTGCTGAAGTACGCCCGCCAGGTGGCCGGCCGCTACATCGAACTGCGCAAGCTGGTACGCCTGTTCGACGCGCTCGACGGCGTCGAGCGACCTGTCGGCTATACGTTCTGATATCCCGCAGTGACGCATGTGACGCCCATCACGCCCATCACGCCCATCACGCCCGGTAGCGAACCTCCGCCGGCCCTCACCCGCCGGGGCGAGTGGTGGGCGGGCGTGCGCGCGCTGGCGCCCATGCTGCTCGGCGTGGCGCCGTTCGGCCTGATTTATGGCGTGCTGGCAGTCAACGCCGGCATGCCCGCATGGCTGGCCTGCGCCATGAGCGCGATCGTATTCGGCGGCGCCTCGCAGATGATCCTGACGCAGTTGTGGGCGGCGGGCACGCCGGCCGTGCTGATCGCCGTGACCGTGGCCATGGTCAACCTGCGCCATGCGCTGTACTCGGCCACCCTGGCTCCCGCGCTGGCGCACCTGCCGGGCCGCTGGAAGGCGCTGATCGCCTACCTGCTGACCGATGAGGCTTTCGCCGCCATGACGCGGCGCCTGTCGGACGACGACGCGCACAAGCGCTACCGCCACTGGTTCTTCTTTGGCGCGGGCTTCGCGCTGTGGGCCAGCTGGCAGGTCTCGACGCTGGCGGGCGTGCTGGTCGGCGCCCAGGTCCCGCGCGACTGGCCGCTCGATTTCTTCCTGCCGCTCACCTTTATCGCCATCATCGTGCCGGGCATCAAGCACCGCTCCCACGCCGCCGCGGCGCTGGTGGCGACAGCGCTGGCCGTGGCCTGTTTCGGCATGCCGCACAAACTCGGCCTGATGGTCGCGGCACTCGGCGGCATTGCCGCCGGCATGCTGCTGCTGGGCACGGGCCGCGGGCAGCCCAAGCCGGCCTCCACGGAGCCCGCCGCGTGAGCCAGATGACCTTGTTGCTGGTGTTCATCGGCGCCGGCCTCGCCACTTTCCTGATCCGCCTGTCGTTCATCGCCGTGGAAGGCCGGGTGCGGCTGCCGTCGTGGTTCCGCACCGCGCTGCAGTTCGTGCCGGCCGCCATGCTGTCCGCGCTGATTGCGCCCGACCTGCTGATGCGCGGCGGCCAGGTCGATATCGGCCCCGGCAATGCGCGCCTGGTGGCCGGCCTGGTGGCCATCGTCATTGCAGCGAAAACACGCAGCATCGGCTGGACCATCGCCGGCGGCATGGCCACCCTGATCGCGATGACGTACCTGCTGAACCACGCGCTGAAATAAGCGCCGGAGACCGTGCATTGAAAGCCATGATTTTTGCAGCCGGGCGCGGCGAGCGCATGCGCCCGCTCACCGATACCTGCCCCAAGCCGCTGCTGGCGGTCGGCGGCAAGCCGCTGATCGTCTGGAAGATCGAGGCGCTGGCGCGTGCCGGCTTCAAGGACATCGTGATCAACCACGCCTGGCTTGGCGGGCAGATCGAACATGCGCTCGGAGACGGCAGCCGGTTCGGCGTGCGCCTGGCGTACTCGGCCGAGTCCAGCGCGCTGGAAACCGCCGGCGGCATCGCCCAGGCGCTGCCGCTGCTGTCGGCCGCGCCCGCGCGCGGGGAGATCTTCCTGGCCGTATCCGGCGACATCTTCACCGACTTCGACTTCCGCGCCCTGCTGCCCCGCGCGCTTGCCATGGCCGGCGCGCCCGAGCCACGCATGCACCTGGTGATGGTGCCCAATCCGCCGTTCCATCCGGGCGGCGATTTCGCGCTGGGTGCGGATGGCGTGCTGTTGGCCGCGCCAACGCCGGCCGCTCCGGCCCTGACCTTCGGCAATATCGGCCTGTACGACACCAGGCTGTTCATCGCCATCGAGCCGGGGCAGAAAGTTGCCATGACGCCCTATTACCGCGCGGCGGTGGCCGCCGGCCTGGCCAGCGGGGAGCGCTTCGACGGCGTCTGGGAAAACGTCGGCACGCCGGCCCAGCTGGCGGCCCTGGATGCCCAGGTACAAGCCCGGCGCAGCGCGGCCGCCGCGCCCCTGCACTGAGCGGCCTGCCAGGCCAAGTACCGCCGCCGGCAATCCGGCGGCGGTAGAATCTGCCCTATTCCCCATCCACGTGGCCCCACACATGTCCGCACCCGACTCCGCCCTCCTTCTCGCCTGTCGCGACCGGCGCGCCCGCGTGCTGCAGCAACTGCGCGCCGCCGGCGGCGGCGTGGCGATCCTGCCCACCGCGCCGGAAGCCATGCGCAACCGCGACAGCGACTACCCCTATCGCCACGACAGCTATTTCTATTACCTGACCGGCTTCACCGAGCCCGAGGCGGTGCTGGTGCTGGTGGCACAGGCATCCGGCGCCGAGCGCAGCATCCTGTTCTGCCGCCCCAAGCACGAGGAGCGCGAGATCTGGGACGGCTTCCGCTATGGCCCGGAAGGCGCACAGGCCGCCTTCGGCTTCGACGAAGCCCATTCGGTCGAGGAAATCGATGCGCTGCTGCCACCGCTGCTGGCCAACCACGCTGTGGTGGCTTACCCGCTGGCCTCCAGCACCCGCACCGACATGCAGGTACGCCGCTGGCTGGAAACGGTACGCATGCAAGGACGCGCCGGCGTAACGGCGCCGTCGACGGCAATCGACATCCGCACCATCCTCGACGAGATGCGCCTGTTCAAGGACGCAGGCGAGATTGCCACCATGCGCCGCGCCGCCGAGATCTCGGCGCAGGCCCATGTGCGCGCCATGCGCACGTCGCGCCAGGGGCTGCGCGAGTACCACCTGGAAGCCGAGCTGTTGTACGAGTTCCGCCGCCACGGCGCGCAGAGCGTCGCCTACAACTCGATCGTCGCCGCCGGACCCAATGCCTGCGTGCTGCACTACCGCGCCGGCCCCGCGGAACTGCGCGACGGCGAACTGTGCCTGATCGACGCGGGCTGCGAACTCGATGGCTACGCCTCCGACATCACCCGCACCTTCCCCGTCTCCGGCCGCTTCTCGCCGGCCCAGCGCGAGCTGTATGACCTGGTGGTGGCCGCGCAGGAAGCCGCCATTGCCGAGACCCGCGCCGGCGTGCCCTACAACGTGCCGCACGACGCCGCCACGCGCGTGCTGGCGCAGGGCATGCTCGATACCGGCCTGCTCGACCGCGACCGCTGCGGCAGCATCGACGATGTGCTGGCCAACGGCAGCTACCGCCAGTTCTACATGCACCGCACCGGCCACTGGCTCGGCATGGACGTGCATGACGTGGGCGAGTACCGCGTGCCCGGCGCCGCGCCGGCAGAGGGCGAGCGCCCCTGGCGTCCGCTGGAGCCCGGCATGGTGCTGACGGTGGAGCCCGGCATTTACGTGCGCCCGGCACCGGATGTGCCGGAGCGCTTCTGGCATATCGGCATCCGCATCGAGGACGATGCCGTGGTGACCCATGGCGCCTGCGAGCTGATGACGCGCGGCGCCCCGGTCAAGGCTGACGAGATTGAAGCGCTGATGCGCGACGCGGGAGGTGCACGATGATTGGCTGGCTACGCAAGGTACTTCCGGTAGGCAATCGCGCGGAAACCAGCCGCGCGCCCTCCTACGATCCCGCGCAACCGTTCGTGGTCAATCTCTACGATGACCGCGTGGTGGTACATCGCCCCGACGGCCAGCGCGAAGAGCTTGAGTGGGACGCGATCGAACGCGTGGTGGTGCGGGTCTCGAACCGTGAACCGTGGGCTGGCCCCGCCTGGCTGATCCTGGTCGGCGACCCGGCCGCCGACGGCACGCCCCGGGGCTGCGTGGTGCCGCTCAACGCGGTCAATCACGCTGCGCTGGTGGAACGCCTGCAGGCCTTCCCCGGTTTCAGCCAGCAGAAGCTGGACAACGCCTTGCGCGATGCCGCGGCGGGCAAGCACCGCACGGATGCCAACTGCTGGAAGCGGGGCGCGCAGGCCGTGGAGGCCAGTTCGGACAACGTGGGCAACGCGGGCAACGCGGGCAACGACAGTCACCCGGCCGCCCAACCTGACAGCGCGCATGAGTCCGGCAAGCACTGAACGCGCCCCCGGCGCGGCCTTCGCGGATATCGCCATCGTCGGCGCGGGGCCGGTAGGCCTCGCGCTGGCATGCCTGCTGCTGCGCAGGAGCCCGTGGCGCCTGACGCTGATCGACGCCGCCACCCCGGCGCGCGCGGCGCGCGACCCGCGCGCCATTGCGCTGTCCTACGGCAGCCGCCAGTTGCTGGAGCAGATCGGCGCCTGGCCCCGGGCGGTCACGCCGATCGAGCATATCCACGTGTCGCAACGCGGGCGCTTTGGCCACGTCAAGCTGCACCGCGACGACTACGATGTTCCCGCGCTCGGTTACGTGGTGCGCTACGGCGATCTGTGCGAATCACTTGAACGCGCGCTGGGCCAGGCGATCCATGCCGCCCCCGGCACCGACGGCGAGCGCCTGGCGCGAGTCTACGACACGCGCATCGATCGCCTGGAACAGCGCGCCCCGCAAGCCGGCGCGGACCGCATCGCAGACGAAAGCGGCGGGCTGGTACACCTGAGCGGCCATACGCATGACCGGCAGCCCGTCGGCTTTAACGCGCGCCTGGCTGTGCAAGCCGAAGGCGGGCTGTTCCATCAGCAGTCGACCCGCGGCGTCCAGGGTCAAAAATACCGGCGCGACTATGGCCAGACCGCGATCGTTGCCCATGTGGCGTGCTCGCGCCCGCAGCCGGGCTGGGCCTGGGAGCGCTTCACCGAGGAAGGGCCGCTGGCCCTGCTGCCACACGAGGAGCACGGCACGCCCGGCTACGCCCTGGTCTGGTGCTGTCCGCCGGAGCAGGCGGCGCACCGCCTGGCATTGCCCGAAGCCGAGTTCCTCGCCGAGCTGGAGCAAGCCTTCGGCCCGCGCATGGGTCGCTTCACCGGCATCGGCAAGCGGCACGCCTTCCCGCTCGGGCTGAATGCCGCACCAGTCACCGTGCAGGGCCGCATCGTCGCGGTCGGCAATGCGGCGCAGACACTCCATCCCGTCGCCGGCCAGGGCCTCAACCTGGGCCTGCGCGACGCCTTTGCCCTGGCTGGCGCCCTGCGCACCGGCTGCGCACCGCAGGCCTTGCTGGCGTTTGCGGCGCAACAAAAGCGGGATCGCGCCATCACCATCGGCGTAACCGACCTGCTGCCCCGCGTGTTCGGCGTCTCTTACCCGCTCGCCGCCCACGCGCGCGGCGCGTCGCTGGCGGCGCTTGCCTGCCTGGGCCCGCTCAAGGACGCGCTGGCGCGCCAGATGATGTACGGCACGCGCCGCTAGCGGCGGTGCCGGCACCCTCGCCTGCCACCCGGGCCGGAGCAATATTTGCTCAAATCTTGAGCAACCCGGGCCGTTTGGCGGTAAAATCCTGCCCTCGCACATGCCCACTGAATGACGCCGAGCAACGTTTCGGCAGGGTATGCCATTTTTATTTTTGTCTCGTTGCGGGCCGCCTGGCGGCCCTCGCCAGTCTTATATCGTGCAAATCGGACCGCACCAACTCCGCAACAACCTGTTCGTCGCGCCCATGGCCGGTGTGACGGACCGGCCCTTCCGCCAGCTGTGCAAGCAGCTCGGCGCGGGCTATGCGGTGTCCGAGATGGTCGCCTCCAACGCACAGCTGTGGAAGAGCGAGAAGACCATGCGCCGCGCCAACCACACCGGCGAAGTCGAGCCGATCTCGGTCCAGATCGCGGGTGCGGAGCCCGCCATGATGGCCGAGGCGGCGCGCTATAACGTGGATCGCGGCGCGCAGATCATCGACATCAACATGGGCTGCCCGGCGAAGAAGGTGTGCAATGTCGCCGCCGGCTCGGCGCTGCTGCAGAACGAGCCGCTGGTGGTTCGCATCGTCGAGGCGGTGGTCGCCGCGGTTGGCGACCGCGTGCCCGTCACGCTCAAGATCCGCACCGGATGGGACCGGCAGAACCGCAATGCGCTGCGCGTGGCCCGCATGGTCGAGGATGCCGGCATCAGCATGCTCACCGTGCACGGCCGCACGCGCGCCGATCTGTACAAGGGGGAAGCCGAGTACGAGACCATTGCCGCGGTCAAGGCAGCGGTCTCGATTCCCGTGGTCGCCAATGGCGACGTTACCTCGCCGCAAAAAGCAAAGCATGTGCTCGCCGTGACGGGCGCCGATGCCATCATGATCGGCCGCGCGGCGCAGGGCCGGCCCTGGCTGTTCCGCGAGATCGAGCACTACCTCGCCACCGGCGAGCTGCTGCCGCAGCCGGAAGTCGCCGAAATCCGCGCCATCATGAACGCGCACCTGGAAGACCACTACGACTTCTACGGCGAGTTCACCGGCGTGCGCACCGCGCGCAAGCACATTGCCTGGCA
>Ga0255338_1005134_pt1 | contig 12440 bp, 7 predicted proteins | sample MeOH1_35cm_T4_19_FD_203715 | JGI IMG/M metagenome (GOLD analysis project Ga0255338, IMG submission 203715) | Sandy soil microbial communities from University of British Columbia, Vancouver, Canada - MeOH1_35cm_T4_195 | ecosystem: Engineered > Artificial ecosystem > Sand microcosm > Unclassified ...
TCCGGCCGCGGCGCTTGTTCTTCAGGTCCTTGATCCAGTTGACCTTGGTCTCGTCGATGCCGTCCGGGTCGTAGATGAAGCCCTCGGAGTCCGAGAGCGTCAGCACCTTGCCGCCCAGCTGGTTGACCTTCTCGGCGGCATGGGTGGCCACATTGCCGGAGCCGGAGATCACCACCTTCTTGCCGTCGATGCCGTCCTTCTGGGTCGCCAGCATGTTGCGCAGGAAATAGACCGCGCCGTAGCCGGTGGCCTCGGTGCGGATCAGGCTGCCGCCATACTCCAGGCCCTTGCCGGTCAGGACGCCGGTGAATTCGTTGGTCAGCCGCTTGTACTGGCCGAACATGTAGCCGATCTCGCGACCGCCCACGCCGATGTCGCCGGCGGGCACGTCCACGTCGGCGCCGATATGCCGGTAGAGCTCGTTCATGAAGCTCTGGCAGAAGCGCATGACCTCGTTGTCGGACTTGCCCTTCGGATTGAAGTTCGCGCCGCCCTTGCCGCCGCCCATGGGCAGGCCGGTGAGCGCGTTCTTGAAGGTCTGTTCGAACGCCAGGAACTTCAGCACGCTCTCGGTCACCGAGGGGTGGAAGCGGATGCCGCCCTTGTAGGGGCCGATGGCGTTGTTGTTCTGGACGCGCCAGCCGCGCTGGACGCGGATGTTGCCCTTGTCGTCTTCCCAGCACACCCGGAAGCTGATGACCCGGTCGGGCTCGGCGATGCGACGGAGGATCTGGTACTTGTGGTACTGCTCCTTGTCCTGAATGAAGTCGAAGATGTCTTCGGCCACTTCCTGGACGGCCTGTGCGAACTCCGGCTGACCCGGGTTGCGGCGCTTCACGCCCTCGATGAACGTCGCGAGATCGACGTGATCACTTACTGCCATGTGGTCCCCCATAGTCCAGCGCGACCCTCGCGCCGACGGCTCTTCCCTTAAGAAGCTTAGCTTCGAAATCCGTACGGGCTAAGCGCAATCGCGGACGCAAAGCGCCCAGGTCTTCTTTGCCCCTTCACAAGAGCCCGGAATTTGCGACAACACCCTACCTGGGATGGGGACTATTGTTATGACGAAGGCGTCGGATCTGTTCGTGCAGTGTCTGGAAGAGGAAGGCGTCGAGCACGTCTTCGGCGTTCCGGGCGAAGAGAACCTCGACTTCCTGGACAGCCTGTCCCGCTCCAAGAAGATCAAGCTGATCCTGACCCGGCACGAACAGGGCGCGGGCTTCATGGCCGCGACCTACGGCCGGCACACGGGCAAGGCCGGCGTCTGCGTCGCCACCCTGGGCCCGGGCGCGACCAACTTCGTCACCGCCGCGGCCTACGCCCAGCTTGGCGGCATGCCGATGATGATGCTGACCGGCCAGAAGCCCATCAAGAAGTCCAAGCAGGGTCGGTTCCAGATCCTGGACGTGGTCGACATGATGAAGCCGCTGACCAAGTACACGCATCAGCTGGCCTCGGCCGACAACATCCCGTCCCGCGTCCGCGAGGCCTTCCGCCTGGCCCAGGAAGAAAAGCCCGGCGCGGTGCACATCGAGTTCCCCGAGGACGTCGCCGACGAGCAGACCGAGTCCAAGCCCTTCCCGAAGAGCAACGCGCGCCGTCCGGTGGCCGACGAGAAGTCGATCCGCGCCGCCGCCAAGCGCATCGAGCAGGCCAAGGCCCCGATCCTGGTGATCGGCGCCGGCGCCAACCGCACCATGACCAGCCGGATGCTCGCGCAGTTCATCGAGAAGACCGGCATCCCGTTCGTCTCCACCCAGCTCGGCAAGGGTGTGGTGGACGAGCTGTCGCCGAAGTTCCTGGGCTGCGCCGCCCTGTCGGCCGGCGACTTCGTGCACCGCGCCATCGGGGCCGCGGACCTGATCATCAACGTCGGTCACGACGTGATCGAGAAGCCGCCCTTCTTCATGCAGCCCGGCGGCACGGAAGTGATCCACATCAACTTCCGCTCGGCGGAGGTCGACCCGGTCTACTTCCCGCAGTACGAGGTGATCGGCGACATCGGCAACGCCATCTGGCAGATCAAGGAAGACATCCTGCCCCAGGCGGGCTGGGACTTCTCGGCCATGTTCAAGGCGCGCGCCGCCGAGGTGGAGCACACCGCCAAGTCGGACGGCGACATGCGCTTCCCGATCTATCCCCAGTACCTGGTCGCCCAGGTCCGCAAGGCGATGCCGGACAACGGCATCATCTGCCTGGACAACGGGGTCTATAAGATCTGGTTCGCCCGCAACTATCCGGCGCGGATGACCAACACCGTGCTGCTGGACAATGCGCTGGCCACCATGGGCGCCGGCCTGCCGTCGGCCATGGCGTCGAACATGGTCTATCCGGACCGCAAGGTCATGGCGATCTGCGGCGACGGCGGCTTCATGATGAACAGCCAGGAGATGGAGACCGCGGTCCGCCTGAAGCTGAACATCACCGTGCTGATCCTGAACGACAACAGCTACGGCATGATCCGCTGGAAGCAGGCGAACATGGGCTTCAAGGACTGGGGGCTGACCTACGGCAACCCGGACTTCGTGAAGTACGCCGAGAGCTATGGCGCCAACGGCTACCGGGTCTCCAGCGCGTCGGAGCTGCCCGAGCTGCTGAAGAAGTGCCTGGATACCCCCGGGGTGAACCTCATCGACTGCCCGGTGGACTATTCCGACAACGACAGCATCCTGAACAAGCAGATCAAGGAACTGAGCGCGGCGCTCTGATCGGCGGCTCAGAGGATTTTCCACATGCCCGCGCTCCAGGACTCCTATCCGCTCTATCTCGCCAACGAGGCCCAGACCCCGAACCTCGATCTGGAGGTCACGGACAAGTACACCGGCAAGGTGGCGACACGCGTGGCCCAGGCCGACGCCAAGACCATCGACGCCGGCATCGCCGCCTGCGTGGCGGCGGCCGAGCCCATGGCGCGGATGCCGTCCTATGCGCGCCAGGAGGTGCTGGCGCACTGCGTCAAGCGCTTCCAGGAACGGTTCGACGAGCTGGCCTATGCGCTCTGCATCGAGGCCGGCAAGCCGATCCGCGACGCCCGGGGCGAGGTCGGCCGGCTGATCGACACCTTCCGGATCGCGGCCGAGGAGTCGGTGCGGATGACCGGCGAGGTCCAGCCGCTGGACATCTCGCCCCGCGCCAAGGGCTACCAGGGCATGTGGAAGCGGGTGCCGATCGGCCCCTGCTCGTTCATCTCGCCGTTCAACTTCCCGCTGAACCTGGCGGCCCACAAGATCGCCCCGGCCCTGGCGGTGGGCTGCCCGTTCGTGATGAAGCCGGCTTCGCGGACGCCCCTGGGCGCGATCATCATCGGCGAGGTGCTGGCCGAGACCGACCTGCCCAAGGGCGCGTTCTCGATCCTGCCCGCACACCGCGACGGCGCCGACCTGTTCACCACCGACGAGCGGTTGAAGCTGCTCTCCTTCACCGGCTCACCCGGCGTGGGCTGGGACCTGAAGGCCAAGGCCGGGAAGAAGAAGGTGGTGCTGGAGCTGGGCGGCAACGCCGCGGTGGTTGTCGACGCCGACACCGACCTGGACGACGCCGTCGAGCGGATCATCTTCGGCGCCTTCTACCAGTCGGGCCAGTCCTGCATCGGCGTGCAGCGGATCATCATCCACGCCTCGATCTACGACGAGCTGCGCGACCGGCTGGTCGCCAAGACCAGGACCCTGATCGCCGGCGACCCCCGCGAGGAGACCACCTTCGTCGGGCCGATGATCGACGAAAAGGAAGCCAAGCGCCTGGACAGCTGGATCCAGGCCGCCGTGGCCGACGGCGCCACCCTGCTCTGCGGCGGCAAACGCGAGGGCGCGATGCTGGAAGCCACCCTGCTGGAGGGCGTCGGCCGGTCCGCCGCCCTCTATGCGGAAGAGGCTTTCGGGCCGGTCGCGATCCTCTCGAAGTTCACGGACTTCAAAGATGCGCTCGACGAGGTCAACGACTCCAAGTTTGGTCTGCAGACCGGCGTCTTCACGCGCGACCTCTACAAGATGCTGGATGCGTGGGATCACCTGGACGTCGGAGGTGTCGTTATCGGCGACGTCCCGAGCTACCGCGTGGACAATATGCCCTATGGCGGGGTCAAGGACTCCGGCTTGGGGCGCGAAGGCGTACGCTTCGCGATGGAGGACATGACGGAGATTCGCAATCTCGTCATCCGCCGCCGCTGAGCGTTCGTATCTACACGGGACCATGCGCGCTGCTTGGGGAGGCGGCCTTTTGTTGACGATCGCGCAGATCACCGACCTCCACGTGACAACGGAGAAGGATCCGCTGAATCAACGGCGGAACGAAGAGCGTCTGCGTCAGGTGATGCAGGCGATCCACAACCTGCGTCCCCGCCCGGTGGCGATCATCGCCAGCGGCGACCTGGTCGACCGCGGCGAGCGCGAGGAGTACGTCGAGCTCAAGCGGCTGATGTCCGAGAGCGAGATCCCGATCTTCTACGCCATGGGCAACCACGACAGCCGCGAAGGTTTCCTCGCCGAGTTCAGCGGCCCGGGCGCCGCGACCGACGAGAACGGCTTCGTCCAGTACGCCGTCGACTTCGGCGACATGCGGATGGTGGTCTGCGACACCCTGGATGGGCCCAACGACGGCGAATACGACGAGGCCCGCGCCGCCTGGCTCGCCCGGACGCTGGACCAGGCGCCCGACCGGCCCACCGCCGTGATCCTCCACCACCCGCCGATCCCCAGCGGCATCCAGTGGATGGACCCCGACCCCAACTCGCCGTGGCTGGGCCGCCTGGAACAGGTGCTGACCGGCCGCAAGCAGGTAAAGGTCTTGATGTGCGGCCACATCCACCGGGCTTTCAACGGCGTCTTCGCCGGCCATGTGGTCTCCGCCGCCCCGGCCACCTCGATCCAGCTCACCCTCGACCTCACCGAGGTCGACATGCACGTGCCCGACGGTCGTGAGATCCTGGTGGAGGAGCCGCCGGGCTATGCGCTGCTGATGTCCGACGGCCCGAACCTGACCACGCACATGTGCCTGGCCGGCGACTACGCCCCGGCGGTGACCTACAACTTCCCCTTCCGAAAGCTGGCTTGACCGATGCCCGCCCCCGTCGTGCGTAAGGGCTTCGTCGGCCGCGTCCTGGACCTCGTGGATCGGCTGCGGGCGGCCGGCGGCAAGGGCCTGGCTGATGTGGTGGTCGTCGCGGTGGTGTCCATCGCCGCGGCCGGCGCGGCGATCTGGGTCGGCACGACGACGCCGGGCCGCTTCGTCGAGAACCTCACCTACGACCTGCGCCTGACCCTGGCCGCCCCGGCGGCGCAGCCCGACTTCGTGATCGTCAAGATGGATGACGCCGCGGTCCAGGCCATGAGCGAGACCTCGGCCTGCCACTGCCTGGCGCCCATCGACAAGGCCTGGCTGGGCGACCTGATCGCGGCCCTGGACGCCAAGGGCGTGAAGGCGATCGCGGTCGACTACCTGCTCGACACCTGGTCCTCGGACGCGGAGTTCCAGGACTTCGAACGCCGCATCGCCGGCGTGCGCGCGCCCGTGGTGGCCGTGGTGGACCCGGCGCGCACCGCCGGCGTCGACTTCCCGGTCTCCAAGAAGGTGCTCTACTCCGACGCCCGCGCGCTGATGCACGTCGATTACGACGACATCATCCGCAGGTACGACCCGAAGCCCAGCCAGTACCAGGCCCTGGCCACCCGGGTCGCCACGGCGACCACCGGCATGACGCCGCCCACCAAGCCCTTCGACATCCGCTATCGCCGGCCCGACCCACAGGTGACGGCCGAGAACGCCGGCGCCATCTCGCCCTCCTATTCCGCCGCCTTCGTGCCCTTCGTTCCCGAGGGCCTGCTGAAGGGGAAGATCGCCTTCATCGGCAGCGTGACGCGGTCGGCCACCGCCGACTCCGACACGCCGAAGGAGGATATGCACACCACGCCGCTGCGGTTCCGGCCCGGCCACACCCAGGGCACGCCCGGCGTCGAGGTGCATGTCCACGCGCTGTCGCAGATCCTGGCCGGCGACAAGGTGCGTCGCGCGGGCGAGATCTGGAGCGCCCTGATCGCGCTCGCCGCCGCCATGGCGGGCGCGATGCTGGGGCGCTCGACCCAGCGCTGGTGGGTCTCGCTCGGCATCGTGCTGCTGGGCATGGTGGCGCTGCTGGGCGGAGCCTTCGCGGGCTACCTCTACGGCTCGCTGATGCTGCCGATGACCGCGCCCCTGCTAAGCTTCGCCTTCGGCTTCTTCATCCTGAGCCGGCTGGCGGCGGCCGAACTTCAGAACCAGCGGGCGTTCTATTCCTCCACCCTCGAACGCTATCTCGCTCCGCAGGTGATCGACAGGATGGTCGACGGCCGCGAGGAGGTGAAGATCGGCGCCGAGGAGCGCGAGATCACGGTGATGATCTCCGACCTGGAGAACTTCTCCACCCTGGTGGCCACGCTGCCCCTGGATACCTTCTCCGAGGTGATCAACGAGTATTTCGACGGGGTCATCGACATCCTGTGGAAGCACGAGGCGATGATCGACAAGATGACCGGCGACGGCATCATCGCGATCTTCGGCGCGCCCGTGGCCTCCACCGACCACGCCGATCGGGCCATCGCCTGCGCCCGCGAGATCGACCTCTATGCGCTGGAGATCCGCGACCGGATGATCGGGCGCGGCATCAAGTTCGGCTACACCCGGATGGGCCTGTCGTCGGGCATCGGCCTGGTGGGCAACTTCGGCGGCGAGCGCCGGTTCAACTACACGGCCTATGGCGAGGTGGTGGTGATCGCCGCGCGCCTGGAAGCCGCCAACAAGACCTTCGGCACGCGAATCCTGTTCTCCGGCGATACGCTCAAGCTGGCCAAGAACGACATCCCCATCGAGGCGGTCGGCGAGATCGACCTCAAGGGCGTGCCGGTGCCCATTCCGGCGTACACGACGCGCAACGAAGCGGCGGCCTAGCGTCCGCTCCCGCCATTCCCACTCCGCGGGAAAAGGGGGCGTGGCGGGAAGGGCAGGCCGGAAGCTCGAAGCCCAGGTCGACGTCCGGGGACCCGGCGGATGGGGCTTGTCCTCCAGCGCTTCGCATTCGCCCGGCGTGCAGGGCCTTGTCCGTCAGCCTGCGACCGACGCCTTCTCCCGCGAGGGGCGCGCTTCTAAGCCCCGGCTTCTCTGCGCGTCACCGCCTCCGTCCACCGCAGGGTCTGCAGCGGCGGATGGCCAGGCTTCGGGGTCGCCTGGCCCGGCTTGTGGAAGCTGTGGCAGGTGGTGCAGTCGGCGTCGTCGGCCGCCGCGATCTGGGCGGTGGTCTTGCCGTGGCAGGTCCCGCACTTGGCCAGGTCCGGGATCAGCACGTCGCCCGACTTGTCCGAGGTCTGCGCCCGGTGGCAGTCGGCGCACTTGAAGCCGCCGGCCTTGGATTTCCCCGGCCCGCCGTGCTCGGGCACGCTGTGATCGAAGCCGCCGCGCGGCAGGTACCTGGCCGCCAGCTTCACGGGCGCCATCCGCACCGTGTCGCCTTCCCAGGTGATGGTGTGGCAGTCGTAGCAGGCGCCGCCGCGCGAGAACGTGGCGCGATAGGCGCTGGCGCCGCCGGCCGCATAGGCCGTGGGGCGGATCTGGCCGGGACGTGTCCGGTTGGCTCCGGGCGCCGAGGCCACGCCGCGGCCAGCCAGGGTGGCGACCACCTTCTGCAGGTCGCCGTGCGGCAGGTTGCGGAACTCGCCGCCCACGCGGTCGTAGGCCAGGCTGTGGCAATCGCCGCAGTCGCGCTCCATCTCGATGGCCACGAAGTTCTTCCCCGAGGCGTCACGGCGGTGGCACGAGGCGCACTCCAGGGCCGCGCCGTAGCCCGCGCCCTTGCCCAGGCCGATGGCCTGCCGGGCCACGCCACCCAGCGGATCGAGGTGCAGGCGGTGCGGGAAGGTCAGGCCGTTGCGCTCCTGCGGCGCGGTGTCCAGCGCCACGCGCTGGAACGTCGGCTTCGGACCGGCCCCCGTCATCACCAGCGGCCGGAAGCCGGGGTGCTTGCTCCAGTCCGGCGTGTCGATGAGCGTCGTCTTGCCCAGCCGCATCTTCAGTTGGCTGTGACAGCTCTCGCAGTCCTGGACGACCACCAGCTTCGGCTTGTCGCCGAGCGGCGCCTGCGGGTCGCCGCCCTTGGCCGGCGTGTGCTCCAGGTGGCAGCTGGCGCAGCGATCGGTGGGGTGGTTGAGGGCGCGCTGGACCATGACGCTGACCTTCGGGCCGAGGCCGGCGGGGAGGGGCGTGGCCTTCTCGAGGTCGGCGTGGGCTGCGTGCTCGGCGGCCAGCCGCGGCTCGAACGGGCTGCCCAGCCGCTTGGCGTTGGCCAGCGCCAGCGGCGCCTTCGCGGGATCCGCCGTGTGGCAGGTCAAGCAGGCCTCGTCGCGCACCGCGACGAAGGCGTTGGCGTGGCAGGACTTGCAGTCCTGCTGCATGAAGGCGTGGGCCTTGGACAGCGGACCGGTGGACCACTGCTCGTCGGGATGGATCTTCGGGTTCGTCATGAACAGCACGAAGATCATCGGGACCATCAGGCACAGCAGCAGGATGCCCGAGCCCAGGACCCAGGCCATGTTGCGCCGGCCGAACACCTTGGCCTGCAGCGAGAAGACACTGGGGCTGGCGTGGTGCTCGTCGTCTTCGCGGGTGACGGTCACGCCCACCGCCTCGCCCTCGCCGGGCTCGAAGCTGAGCGTATACTCGCCGAAGGTCAGGACGGGGCGGTTGGCGACGTCAAGGTCGGCGCGCTGCACGGACCTGCCGCCGGCGTTGAAGGTCAGGCCGCTGACGGACTCCACGCTGATCCGGCCGGGGCCGGTGAAGCGCATCTTGGCGTGGTGCGGATCGATCGACAGGTCGGCCAGGACGATGTCGTTGTCCGGCGCCCGGCCGATCGTGGCCTCCAGCCCCTCGACCTCGCGCTCGCGCACGATCGGGTCGCCGCCGCCGGCGCGCTGGGTGATCAGCTTGAGGTGGAATTCCTGAGCCATATCACCAGTACGTAAAGACGCTGACGACGTGCGCGACGAGCGCGGCCAGCAGGGCGAAGGTGGCGGGGATATGCACGAACAGCCAGCCTTCGAGGAAGGCGGTGATCTGCATCTGGCGGCGGGCGAGGCCCAGAACGTCGGCCTTCTGCTGCATCACGGTCTCGATCTTGGCCAGGATCTCGGCCTGCCGCGGATTGGCGCCGGCGGGCAGCGCCTTCAGCTGCTGGATCGCGCGCCGGTTGGCGCAGTTCCCGTAGGAGCCGGTGATCCGCCGCCAGAAGGGGCCGCCCAGCTGGGTCTGCTCCAGCGACAGCCGCACCACCTGCGCGCCGGCGCGATCCAGGGGCTGGGCCAGGTCGTGGAGCTGGTGGTCCAGGCTCTCGATCGCCTCCAGCATCTGCTTGCGGGTGGTCTCGCCGCGGTTGCCGTGCAGGCGCTGGGGCAGGGTGGCGTAGGCCCAGATGCCCAGCGCGCCCGAGGCGATCACCAGCATCATCAGCGCATAGGCCAGGGTGTGGATGTTCCAGCCGAACTGGAAGCCGGTGTGCAAGGTGGCCAGCACCGTCAGCGACAGGCCAAGGTAGACGTGGGCCGAGACCCAGGCCTTCAGCGAATAGTGGCCCGCCGTGATCACCCGCTTGCGGATGCCCAGGCACGCCAGCCAGACGATCAGGCCGGCGCTCATGGTCCCCAGCGTATAGCCCAGCCAGCTGCCGCCGCTGGGGGGTTCGGCGAGGCGCGCGGCCACGAAGAAATAGACCGCGATCGTCACCAGGCAGAGCAGCGTCGCGATCTGCGCCCAGCGGAATCCCTTGTGACGCAGGAACCCCTCGTGGGTCCGCTGCCTCACCCGTTCCGTATGCCCCCCGGCGTGTGTCACGAGATTAACCGGCGCCCCTGTCGATCCGCGCCACCGACAGGAAGGCGTCGGGCGAGACCCGGATCGCCGCCCCCGTCGGGCAGGCCCGGACGCAGGCCGGTCCGCCGGCCTTGCCCGAGCACATGTCGCACTTGATCGCCAGCTTAGGTGATTCCGCGCCGCCGCCAGCCTTGGTCGCCTTCTTGCGCCATTCATAGTCGGGCTGGCCGGGGCCGGGGCCTTTGCCGAACAGCATCCAGGACAGGATGCCCGGCTTGGGCGGCGGCGGCTTGTCCATCTGGATCACGCCGTACGGGCAGGCCCGCTGGCAGTTGCCGCAGCCGATGCAGGTGTCGGAGATGAACACCTCGCCGTCCGGCCCGCGCCGGATGGCGTTGGGCGGGCAGTCGCTCATGCAGTGCGGGTGTTCACAGTGCCGGCAGGACGTGGGCACGTGGATGTTGGCGAAGGTTGTGCCGGCCTCGCGGTTCAGGCGGCTGAGGCCGTCGTGGCTGTCGGCGCAGGCCTTCTCGCAGTTGTCGCAGCCGACGCAGAGACTCTCGTCGATCAGCAGCACGTCCGTGGCCTCGCCGATCCCCTGCTTGATCAGGAAGTTGGCGACGGAGGAGTACATGTCGACGGCGCCGCCGAACTCCTCCTTCTGCTCCTCGATGAAGGCGTTGATCTCGCGCCGGGCCCGCATCTCGGTCTGCATGCGCTTGGCCAGCTCGGGCTTGCGCGCCAGCAGGGCGCGGAACGGTTCGGCGGGCAGCTTCACGACCGTCGAGCGGATCGCGGCCTTCACGGTCGCCACCCGGGGCGACCGCTCCATCATCGCCATTTCGCCGGAGTAGGAGCCGGCGGGGACGTAGGACATGAACACGGGCTTCCCGCCCAGGTTCTTCTCCACGATCATCGACCCGGAGCGGATGATGTAGAGGTCGTCCGAGATATCGCCCTCGTTGATGATCGCCTGGCCCGGGCGCACCTCCATCACCTCGGCGCCGGCCAGCACCTCGGTGATGTCGGCCGGGGTCAGGCCCGACTTGAAGATCTGCAGGACCTGACGCTCGCTGGTGATGCGGTTCACGCTGTCGCGGGCTTCCGGCACCTGGGCCATCAGCTTCAGGGCGGCCATACGCGGGATTTCCACGCAGATCGTCGGTTCCGAAGCGCGGATCGTGGCCCCGCGCTTGCGGCCGGAGATCAGGCCCACCTCGCCGAAGATCGAGCCCGCGCCGATCGGCACGGTGATGTTCGGATTGCTGGGGTCGACCTCGACCTTCACGGCCCCGTCGGCGATGCCGAACAGGGAGGACCCCTGGTCGTTGCGGATGAAGATCGCCTCGCCCGGCTTGTAGGCCCGGACCTCGCTGTCGAGCAGGAACTCCCGCATCTGCAGGGGCGAGAGGCCGTTCAGGATCTCCACGTTGCTGCGGAGGAACTCCAGCCACTGCGACACCGAGAGCAGGCCGGGCAGGCCCTTCAGCTTGTCCTTCAGCAGCGGTTCGTCGGCGGGCTCCAGGTCGGTGACGCCGGAGATGAACTCCACCACGTCGTAGCCCTGGTTCATGCAGTGCTTGATCAGCGGATAGCCGGCCAGGGCGCCGATCACATAGATCCCGGGCTTGCTGCTGCTCTCGAAGGTGGGCGTCAGCGTCGGGAAGGCGCTGGGCGAGTCGCTGGCGAAGGCGAGACCCGCGGCCTCCACGAACTTGCGCGGCGGCGAGGCGCCCATCCGCGCGATGATCCGGTCGCACTTGTAGCGGGACGAGCCCTGCGGGGTGTCCACGGTGATCCAGCCGGGCTCGACCAGGCTGGGCGACGTCTCCGTCATGATGGTCATGCGGCCGGCGTCGCGGGCGGCCGTCAGGTTGTCGACATTGGCCTTCTTCGCCCGGGCGAAGTCGGCGGAGCGGTTCAGGATGGTGACGGTGTTGCCCTGGGCGGCGTCGGCGGCCAGGCCCAGCGCGTTTTCGATGCCGGCGTCGCCGGACCCCACCACGAAGATGTGCTCGTCGGTGTACTCGCCCGGATCGTCCAGCTGGTACTGCACGTGGGGGAGGTTGGCTCCCTCGCAGCGCATCAGATTGGGGTTCCCCTGGGTGCCGATGGCCAGGATGATGTTCTCGGCCCGCACCTGGCCGGCCTTGCCCAGGTCGATGGTGAAATCGCCCTTGTCGCCGGTGATGGCCTTGGCCTCGGCCTTGAACTTCACATTGACCCCGGCGGCCCTGGCGTCGGCGTCCCACTGAGCGAGGATCTTCTCCCGCTTGCCGGCGTCGAACTCGCAGTCGGCGCGCAGCACCAGAACGGCGGGCGTCGCCATGACGTGCTTGCCCTTCTGGTAGCGGAAGATGGTGTCGGAGAGGTGGTCGGTCTTCTCCAGGAGGATGTGGGAGATGCCTTTCTTCGCGGCGTGAGCGGCCGCGCTCAGCCCCGCGGGACCGGATCCGATGATCGCGATCTTGTAGACTTCCGACATGACCCCAAACGCCCCCAGTACTTACGGCCGACCCAGGCCTTTGGCCGCACCGCTAAGCCTTCACGCTCCCAGCTAGCTTTGACACAGTAACATTTCCGATCGTCCGCGAACGCGCTACCACGCGCCG
>Ga0255338_1005135_pt1 | contig 12440 bp, 17 predicted proteins | sample MeOH1_35cm_T4_19_FD_203715 | JGI IMG/M metagenome (GOLD analysis project Ga0255338, IMG submission 203715) | Sandy soil microbial communities from University of British Columbia, Vancouver, Canada - MeOH1_35cm_T4_195 | ecosystem: Engineered > Artificial ecosystem > Sand microcosm > Unclassified ...
ATGCAATCTGAATGTACATTGACAAGTCACGTATCGTAATGAGCCTTTACCATTTCCACGAGCTCGTCAGCCAGAATTGCTTGAAATGGTGCCACGTTCTGTGCAACCTTGGCTTCGAATGTAGGAAAGGCTTCAAATGTGCAAGTATCATATGCCATGAGCGTGCTTGCAAACAAGAGCATCTCTCTAAATCGCTTCTGGGACATGACTTCAAAGCAAACGGTATTGGGCGATGTATAGCCCTTGAGCGCCGCTCTTCCAATCTCACCCGTCTGAAAACGACGAACCAACTCTCTAAAGTAGACTGCCACATTCTCATGCCTCTCAATGACAACCGGTGGCGGGCAAGTTGGCACCGGCACATTTTGATGACGGACGTCGACATTTGGCGGAGTCTCTGAGTGTATCAGCGGCACTGTATTCGAATTCGATGACGTCCACCGGCTCAGGGGCCAGATACTGTACCACGATGACGGTGCCTTTTCTGGTTGTTGTTGGTTGATTTGCGAAGCGTATTGTTGGGATAAAAGTATTTCAGAATTGTACGAATAAGCGGCGCTCGGTCCATGGCCGTATGCGTAAGTACAAAAGAGAGGGAATCCGAATGGCGAAGTTACCATGCACGCAAACGATGCAATCCACTGGAATAGCCATATACAGAGCAATGCCAATAAAATGGCACCTATGATGTACAATATCACCTTCCACGAACAACACTTGCTGCATTTTTTCGGAGGCGCATTTTGTATCCGAACGACAGAAGGGTCGTTCGGATCGACATATCTCAGTGGATTGCCGTTCGTAAACGATGACGGATCATTCATTTGCGAGTATTGCCTTCTTCCATTGTGGGCCGAATCGCCGTCATCATAATTGCCTCGCTGTTCCCTTTGACGTCCAAATTGGCGACTTCCATCCTCTTCATCGTTGCCACCTCCAAAGTGAAAAGACATTCCATCATTACTTGCAAATGGTACCGCGTGCACTGGTTCTGTCAAAACAGTGTCGACAGACGAATCCGAGCCGATGCTGTCCTCGCGAGAAAAGTACGAGTCCGGGGGAACGGAATTTGTGGACGATCGAGGAGATGGCGTTCTTCCTTCGTTTCTATTGCGATTACGCTTACGAGCGCCGTTTTGTCGAAATGCTTCTTTTGGTGCATCACTCGCTTGTGTTGTTTGGATGGGCGGCGACATTGCGCGCATAGACTGAGGCACTCGCCGCGGCGGTGGATTCGCGCCATTGCCACTCGAAATGCGCATAGACTGCTGAAGCATAGCCATGGAGGCGGGACTCAACTTGGCCCTGGCCAAAATCCCCTCGCGAGTCAGCGGTACCTTGGCAGGTGATTTGGGCGGTACAGCGAGTGGATCGTTGGAGGGTGTTGAAGCATTCGATTGCGGCGCTGTATCGTTTGTATTTGTGTATGGTAGCAATGGCTCCGGAACTTCATCGACCGACGTCGATGCGTCTTCGACTTTGGATGACATTGCTTGTTCACTGAGATTTTTCGTGTCATCTCCCAGTGCGGGTTGGGCGATGGACGGGTCGTATTCTGACATGGTGTTGGCGCTCGAAGACGTAGAGTACGAGCCCGTGTTCAATCGACGCCGCCCTCGTTTGGATAATGCAGAAACAAAAAACAAACTGGCCAAGCGTTGAATGCAAACTCAGTCTATATTCACCAAACTCTGTTTTTATTATTCACTGCCGAAAAAAATCAAGGCTACATTTTCATTTATTAGTCAATGTGTAGAGGCGGGACGTTTACTGTGAGCAGTCGAGCGATGCGTTTGAACAAGTGCATGACGGATGAGTTGCCGGCATTGAATTTTGGCAAAGTGGTCTGATTGACCGACAGGACAATGCTGATGCCAAGCTCCGGATGATGTGCGCACATGGTTTCAAAGCCAGGAATGCTGCCACTGTGATAAACCCATCCTTCATCGAAGACGACACCAAATGCGTAAAAGAAGACATTTTCTTCAAACGCGGGACGGTTTTTGACCGGAACACTGATCGCGCTCTGATCGAGCATCGGATTCAGCAACCAACGCGTACGTCCAAAGTGGTTCAGTAATGTTGAATGACCCAAATTCACCGCCCATCGATGCATGTCCTCGACATTGGAAATGACACCGCCTGCCGACCAGCCCCACGTGGGATTCCACGCGGTGCAATCCTCAATGTCGTGCTCCGGTGCTCGGAAAACGCCGTAGCCGCGTGCGTGCGACTTTCCGCGCCACTCGCCATCTGTCGCCAAGAATGTTTCTTGCATGCCAAGTGGACGGAACAAGATGCTTTCAAAAACATCATGCAGCGGCAATTGCATAATTTGTTCAATAATACGACCGAGTAAAACGTAGTTGGTGTTGCAATATTTCCAACCTTCACCTGGGTTAAAGTTTGGCTTGGCATCTCTGGCCCATCGAACCAAGTCATCCGTATTCCAGTGTAACAGCGGGTCTTTTGCAAAGATGCGCTCAAATTTGTCTGTATTTTCATAATCACCTAAGCCAGATGTCATATTGAGCAAGTAACGTATCGTAATCTTTTTGGCATTGGGATATTGCGGGAACCAGTGATCGATCGTATCATTTAAGCCAAGATAGTTATCCTGAATCAATAACAATATGACGGTTGCCGTCATTGATTTTGTGACACTACCAATACGGAAACTGTAGTCCATTAACATGGGTTGTATTTCGTGCTCGTCTTGTCGTGTTGAACTGCCCATTGCAAACTCAACGACGGGTTCGCTGGCAACACGAACACTGACAATTGCGCCTGGTATCTCAAACTCCTTCATGATGGTTTTCGTAATGCCGCGAACATCTTCGGCGACCGTATTAAGCAAATGAAGGCTCGCTGGCACGCCATCCATGTGTGGGCGATTGGGCGGCGAAACGGGCGTCTGGAGCATTCGTGCATGTTTAAATGCATCGCCATGTCGACCGTACTGTACGGCACGGCGTCGCCAGCGCCTGTAGCACGCGTAAACGAAAGTAATCGCAACAAGGGCAAGCGTAACAAGAAGACAGGCGATTGTCGTCTGCGGTTCATCGAAGAAGGTGATGCTTTTTGGTAGTGTAGAAGCATGCATAGGTTTGCGATTTGCCGGTTGGTGCACGACGGTTTGGGGCGTAGCAAAGAAATTGCTCGTCAGCGGGCAATCACTATATGTTTGACAAGAAAAAAAATCGTGAGAATTGCGTGTTTGCTAAAAAGACCATCTTCGTTAAACGACGGACGCTGTCAATTCAGAAATAAAACACGACATCATGCTCAAAAATTATCACAAAACATCAAACAAGGCTGGCTTCACAAACATCAGTGGGTGCGGCGTGTTGGAACGATACCCAACCAAAATGCTGAGCCGTCTATACCGCCTGTTTGGAGGTCAAGAAGACGAATCTATGCAAAATGATTCACCACCTACAAACGCCGCGCCGTTTGAACCGCTGCCACCTACGAACGCCTCGTTTTCTGCCGCGAATTCTGATTCGTCGTATGCAACGCCGGAGCAAAAGATTGCACTTGCCAATGCAATCACGGGTGCTAAAGTAACAGAGTTTAATCCATCCCAGCGTATGCATATAGTGGTAGAATTATACGCAAATGCCGGGAGAATCTTCATGTCGGAAGAAAAGTGTATGCCCGGTGCATTTAAATCTACTGAAATGTCTGTATCATGTCCTTTGTTTCATCCTAACAATTGTTTGCTGTTCGTCTTCCATAAGGGCGAGAAGCAGGAGATGCATTTACGGGCGCTGCTGATAACAGCATCATTTCAATGGCATTCGACCCCGCCCCTATCGTCGATCATCTCAGGTCCGCCGCGTATGCATATGAAAGGGTCGATGTTAATGGTACGAATAGCAAGTATTGTTCTATTCAGATTCACAATTTGCGCTGTCATTTAACTGACTTTCCATATGCACCTCGTGTCACAGAGTCAATCATGTCGTTACAGCGCATTCTCCCTTACTGCACACCAAGCGGATCCTTTTACACTGCGCTCCGGATTGCGAAACTTGCAAAATCAAGCGCTCACTTGGAAATGGTACGTCCTTTTTTTTTCCACATAAGATAACTTATTCTCAACATTACATTTCTAACCATGTCTTTTCCCTCAATCAACAACACTTGCAAGGCCATTGAACGCTTGCAACACGTTGCTGAACATTACAAATCGGAAGACAAGTTCATTCAAGCGTGCGAGGTTTTGTTAAGCATGGCGCAAGTTTGCGCTTCAAAAGAGCGATACGCGGAGGCAAGTGACTTCTTTGAAAAGGCAGCTCAACTTACCTTTGATTGTTCTGAGAACTCAAGGGTAAGGGCACCAGCCTATCTGCTCTCGGCCGGATTATGCTTGCTCGTGTTAGGCGACGAACTGGCCATCTCGGATGCATTCACTCGTTACAAGACGATGAGCAATAGAGTTCAAGAAAATGCAAATGTCCAATGTTTGATGACACTGACCCAACATGTCAGACAAGGCGATTTGGAAGCATTCGACGCTCTCCTTCAATCCGAAGAGGGAATCGTTGGCTCTGATGCACTGCACCGCACAATGACCGATAAAATCAGACAATCTATCGTAGCGCGTCAAGCTAAAGTCGAATCGTAGACATACACTTGCGTTATAGAAAAAACAAAAAAAAAAAACTGTACGACTTCAAATGAAACACGCCTCGTCTTGTTTTGCAGTCGACTTGTAAATACACAATTTGGGCGTGGCAAACAATGAGAAATATTTTTTGCTCGATACGTGGGCATGCTCCCAACACACAATTTTTTCCCTTTTTTTTTGATCGATTTATTTTTCTGCTCACATCACGCCGAAAAATTCGAGCGCTCCTTTTGGTCAGATGTGTCTTGTCCGTTCGAAGACACACATACACCGTACCTCTTCTCAACAATGGCCACGTGTACTCATATCGTTAGCGGCGCATATGTCGACGTCATGTGCGAGTGTGACTTTTCTACCCGCAAGCGTTACGTCGCTCGACAAGGAAAGAATGGCTTGTTTCTTGGATGTCAGAATTATCCAAATGGATGTGGCACAAAGCCCATCAGCTTCTTCAAGTGTCCTCAGTGCCCAGCACCGGTCGCGGCACCCGCACCATCTGCTGTCACTTACCCAATGTGCAAATGTCAAGGCGCTGACCAAAAACCATACAGACTTGTGACGATGGCAAATGGAAGCGAATTTCTCGGCTGCGCGAATTACAAGTCTCGCGCCAATCCCGGATGTGGAACCACATCACTGAATGCAGTCGGCGGAGGACAAGATACCAAGAGTGCTGGCGCACGAAACGCATACGGCAAGAATATCATAACACCTCCGAGGGAGGCGCAGCGTGTTCTTGCGTCAACGATGCACATTCACGCCTCGCACATCTTCCCTCCCATCAACCACAACAATGCCGATCCGGCCAAACTTAATGCGTCTATACTTACCGACAATCACTCTGGTGGTGTCGATGCGGAGTCGTCTGATTCAAATGTGAGTGGCATGATGTGGAATGAGTCCTTGTTGGAACATCAGACGCGTGGCGGTGCGACATGGGCTGCTCAGCTCGTCAAGGGATGCATCGACAGCTATGGCAGTACACAACTGAAACCGGGCAACCTCATTCCGACCGTGTTCGAACACCCTCCGTCCAATATCGACAGAGCTGCGATTGTTTGGTTTTCTCGCTTTCAGCGTAGCAATGGATATCATATGCCAACTGAGGTACGAAGAGGAACGTCGTTGGAAATGGCAAATGTTATGTCTGCGTCCGCTGAATCGCCCGAAGACGAGAGTGATGGCGGCGGCGCGCCTCATTCACAGTCACTTGCTTCTGTTCTTGGCGCCTTTCCGCAGAATGACGCGTACTGCGCGATTGAGTGGAACGATCCCGTCGGTAGGTTAAAGTACGGATACGATTTCAGGTACATGCTCGGCGTGGATATGCAATGGCAAACGGTAAAGATTGTACCGTGCATTCGAAATCATTCTGGTGACGCGCCCCTCGTTTCCTTCCAATTGGTTGCGTCTGTCCCAGATACGGCTGGTTGGTTGTTTGGCGATGTTGATTGGTTGATGATTAGCGACGGCACTTTGAATCCGACGCCCACCGACACTGGCGAATGGATGTTCATTGACGCGGGTATACTACGCCGTGATATTCTTCGCAATTTGCAGACGATTGAGCAATTGCCAATGTCGATGCGCGCATGCAAACTCGTGCCGCTGTCCATCGGCCACTTTAACAATGTGGTGCTTGGATATGATCACGACAGTGGTCGTCAAAATCAAGAGGAATTTCCCGAAGACATTACAAATGCATCTGAAAAAACGGCACAGTGCCCGGCATTGTCTAGGGATTGTGGAACTTGCGCCGGTGGCGCGTGTCAGCACTTGGGAAGTGCGATCGTCATTGAACCCGGATCCGTTTCCAACGACGGAGAGTCGGCTCCATTATGGCAGGAGTGTTTTGAAAAGGTTCACGTCACCGGTCCACTTGGAAACGATGTCCATCTAATGTGCACATGCGACGCGCTCAAGACGTGGTACGCCGCTCACGACTTTGTCGAAACCATCGCCCCAGGCTTGCATTCTGCGCCATCCGACTCCACCATGCAAAAGGACTAAAACTGAATACTCGAAATAATATAAACAATGCTTGTTCGGGTGATATACAATACGTTTATTGTGAAGATGACGTTTTGGAAACACGCTTCGCCAATCCCTTGACACTCAGCTCATACATTTGCTTCGATGATGACCATCTCAATTTCGGCGACAGTTTTACACGGTATGGATTGCCATAATGCGAATGGACGATTTTAGTAGTCGCCATGGCCTTCCGTAAATCAGCATTCAGAGCAGCGCCCTGATTTGTCTTGTCGCCGTCGTGTTTGGATGGCGTAATGAAGAATGTCAAATCGTAGGAGTAGGACCTGTATGGAACAATTGTGTTATGGTAATACTTGCGGCTCGAAATACGCATTCCATGTGCATTGATCGCACGAGCGATACCGAAAGCACTCACCACCGCACTCGGATCGGGCATCTTCTGTGTGGTCGAAAAAGAAAAAAGTGTCACTGCACGCACTACATTTTTTTTTCTGGGATATGGCACTATTTGCTCAATGAGGAAGTGGAGTTGTGCATGCTGCGAACGACACGAGTGGACTTTTTTTTTCAAACATTCGTAAAAGAATTCAATACACGCGTGGCCATTTACGTGCACGGTTACGCATGTTAGTCTACTCTTCGCCGATGTACATGTAACATGTCGTCTTCAGTATCGTCCTTCTGGAACAAGGTACTACGTGGCGATGAATCCGACATGGGTGAGCACGCGCGTGGTGATGTGACCCAATCCATCTTCGCGCTCTTTCGCGACGGCGTACCACCGGGCACATTCAACGCGCAAATGAATATTCACAGTTTTCTACAAGATTACAAGTGGCATTCTCATCCGTTGACGACAAATGCCTTCTATTCGCATGTAAAGCCGGAGCACGCAGAGTGGAGCATTCAAGGACGGCCCGACCCCATTCAATCTGTGCGCATATGGCTCTATTTGACGCGTATCGCAGTCGGAAACGAAACGGAATTGTTGGAGCAAAACAATGTCATGGTTATTATTGGTGAATCGGAGGGATCCATGTGGCTTTATCAAAATACGGCTGATGTGACAGACGTCTGGTGCAAGTGCCTGAATGACAATATCTGGAAAGGCACGTTCGTCGAGTGCCTGCTTCTACCGCCCGGTAACGCCGATAAACTATGGCGCATCTATCCCGTTGATGTGCTTGCATTTGGTGGCATGTGTTGCATTCGAATCAAGTGGGCAATTGGAAGACTATACGCGCTGACCAAGTTTGCAGATGTTTTTACTCTGCATGGCGACGCTGCGCTATGCGCTTGTCCGACCACCGTGCTGTCGCATAGCGATAAAGAACACAAAACAATACGTGAATGGCAATCGACATTGCATGGGATTACACACGCGGTGCTTATGTATAATGACGGACATGCGTTGAACACTGTTCGTTTGCGTCACGACGCGGCTGTGCGATCATCCATCAACGCCGGCATTCAACCCAAACAAACATTGAGTGAACAAAAACCGTCAATAAGAGTATTCGGTCCGCTCATGCTTGATGACTTGTCGTGTAAAGGCGATGCCTTCAGAGCAAGGTACGAATCTGGTATGGACGTTAGAAGTATGCTCTACCTACTGCCGTCCACACGCACATGAAGAATAAAAACAGCGCTTCTACTCTCTATAATAAGTGTCCGGGTTTATTTTTTTTTGGACTATGATTACACATTGGAAATGACATGCTCGAATACAGCGAGCTTGTCAGTGATTCGCTTCAGCTTTCGCGTGTACTTCTTTTGTTGTCGCCTCAACTTGTCCACGTCACGCTTGAAAATGTACAAGGCAGAATCGCTGATAGAGCGGCGGGGCGGAGATGGATTCGCATTTTCATCTCTTGAATCCAGACTACATTTACCAGCAGTCGTCGGGCGGGTGATGAGTGGCATAGTTTCCGCCAAGGAAACTTCCGATGTAGATGTATTCGTATCCTCCAACGAAAGGGGATTCTCTAGAGCGCTGTGCATTTCAATCAGTCCGGCCACGTCAATGGGATGACCAAGCTCGTGTGCCGATTGGGTTGGCTCAATATCATCGATTTCCTCAACGAGATTGCATGCAGAAATCGATGGCGTTGGTCGAAGACAATGATGGAGCGATTGCGAGTGTACAGACACAATTTCGTCGTATGTATCGGGAATCACGTCAACGTCATCGACCTCGACAATGGGATCACCGGAAGGCAGACGCGCTGCATTCTTACTATGCTTCGTCATGTTCTTGATGCGCATTGCAGTGCGTGTGAGAACCAAACTGTCCGGGATTTCAGAACTGATGGGCGCGTAGAAGCACTCTTTATCGGATGTCGACGACGCACTTGGCCCGTACAGCGAATCACTCGCATTGAAATGAGGACCGAACCAAACGGACATGGACATGTTGTGGTGGAGCGAGTACAGATAGGACTGATTTGGGTGGGGGGACATATCTGAAATGGGTCACGGTGGCACGGTAGAATTGTGTCTGCCACATATGACACGGTACGGAGAATCACGATGCGCACACGATACACAAGAGAATCGCGTTAAATGGTCTTTGAGCTCCACATGCCCCGCGCGCCACTACGCTCCACTTCTGGAAAGTGTGGGGCATTTTCGCCCACTGTGTTGGATGTTGGCGGAAATGGACTACACAAGTGTGCTCCGAAAAATAGGAGAGGCCACGTGGTGCATGCCTGGTGTGTACGCGCGTCATTATTCCGTTGGTCGGCGCCCGGAGTCAGTGAGTATTATGCGCAATCCGCAACAAAAATATTGACAATGTTCTGCTCTTGCTTGCAATAAAAATTCGCCAAGTCCATGCATTGGCTGTCGCATAATTTTCTTTAAGACGCTAGCGTGAAAAAACGAGATACTGGGTTGGTCATTTAAGTGCCCAGTCGTCCTTCTTGATTCAGTTCGCTCTAAACTAGAGTGCGAGACTGAACACGAACGAGCACGAAATACACAAATCGTATTTTATCGCTGAAGAATCACGATACCCATCCACGCAAAATGTCATCTATTTCTTCTCAAGTAGCCAATGGTTCGTCGCAAGGCGGTAAATCAGTGCCCGTTTTGCGTAAAACGCCCATCAAGGACTCGCTCGAGGGCATTACCAAGCCATCTCTGAAGAGGCTCGCGCGTCGCGCTGGCATCAAGCGTCTCAGTACCGCTGTTTACCCCGAGACTAAGGAGGCGCTTGTCGTTTGGCTAGACAAGGTGCTCGCAGACGGTTCCAAGTACGCCGAGCACGCGCACAGAAGGACAATCACCGTCATGGACATTATGTACGCGTTGAAGCGAAACGGACAAACACTGTACGGATACAAGCATCGCTAAATGTCCTGCGAGGACTCATTTGTACATGCATTACCCAATAAACAACAGAAATAATGCTTGCATACCAGTCCAATTTCGCCGATATCCGACGTTTCCCTCGACGCTCATGTACGCAAATTGGCGTAAAAAGGGGCTATATGGAACAGTAAGTTGCAAATGCTACATTGTGCGTGTTTACAGAGGAAGAAGTAAAAAGAAACGCGTGTATCTATGGTTTCTACTCTTCGTCGTCATGTCCAACGTAATCGCCGTTGTCGGTAATGTCAATGAGCTCGTCTTCGGTGATTTCTTCTTCTCCTGTCACGTGCTGGTATTCGGTGTCGTCATTTTCATCATCGTTAATGAATGACAGTGGCACAGACAGGGGCGCCATACCATCCACAAAACTCTTGCACTCCTCGTCAAACTCGCGGAAGTGGGTTCTCAGTCCTCGAATCGACTGGAACACGGATGCGTACTTGCCATACAGTGTCGCTCGAGTGTGAATGGTTCGATTGATGCTCGACATGGTCTTCTGGCGCTTGATGACAGCGCTGTACATCTCATTGACTTGACGCTGTTGCTCCTTCATCATTTCCACATACGAGTCAACGTTTTGGCGCACAGCCTCAATCTCGCTCGCCGTGTATGCTGTGCGAGAATAGGTCATGTCAACGGCCATATCCGTAAGATCGGCAACCAACGTCATTGTGTGATTCAGACGATGACGAAGTCTCATGTACGCATCTCTGTAATCATCGTCCAATATCTCAGCGGCATTAACGTCAGAATCGTCGTCGTATTGCGACTCGAATGAAGCTTCATCGTCGACCAATGCCAAGTCTTGATTTTCCTCATCGTACTCGGCATCCTCCTCGTACTGGGCATAGTCTTCAGAGGAATCCCTGCTGCCGTCATCTTCTGTGACGGGATCATCAAGGAGCGAGTACTCTTCATCTTCCTCAAATTCTTCATACTCTTCATACTCTTCCGACTCTTCATATTCTTCCGACTCATCGTCCTCTCCGCCATTGTCGTACGTCGCACGCGACAATCGCCTTGCTCGATCTTCTGATCTATTATACTTTTTTGCAAGGCGATCCCTGACCGCCTCCCATAACGCCGCATCAATGTCTTCTTCCGAAGTTTGTTCGCGCGAATGCAATATATTGTGTCGCTTCGATTGAGTTGATCGCGAAGAAACACCATGTTTTTCATCAGATTTTGAGGTGGGCACGAATGATTGATGACGAGCAACTCTGGCCGAGTGTAATGGTTCACTTTCGCGAATCTTTTCCTGATCGACCGGCGCAGACGCATTTATTGATGAAGTCGTCAATGATGGGCGTGTCTTCACTTCACTCGGTGGCACTGATACCGAGGGCGTGGCGGTGGGCGACGTTTGTGGTTCCTGAACACTGGACGACGATGAAGGAGGAGGTGCGCGAGATTCAGCGCCAGCTGAAGCCTGGGGCGTCGACGAGGTTTGCGGGGCTTGGGCAGAACGAACAAAGGGCGAGGAAGTACGAGGCGTCATGGGAGATGCAGGTTGAGCATAGGATGGCTTGCTTCCATACGGACCAGCAGTGCTTGTTGCCGTGGACGCGGGGCGGATTGGCGTAAACAAGGACTTTTTCGGAGACGGTGCCGGCATCTTCAAGGGCGATGCCGAGGGTTTGCCAATCGCAATGGTGGGAGGACTCGTTTTGTTTTCGGAAGTAGACGTAATTCCTTCCGAAGCAGTTTGCTTTGGCACTGGAACACCAGTCGATTGATTAAGGGCAACATTGATGGAAGCAGCGACGCTGGACAATGAAGCGCTAGAGTTTGAGCTTATCGGGGCAGGCGCAGGGGTGTCGGCCACAACCTTTTGTGGTTCCGTGTCCGTATTAATATCGACCGGATTAGGAGTCGTAGCAGGCGCATCACTATTCGACATGATTTTTGCCAAGTATTCGCTACGACTACAGTGACGACTGACTTGTGAACGGTTCTAGTATGCACACTTGCGTAATGGATTTTTTTTTTATTATTGCTGAACTCTCACATCGCATTTTTTTTTTATACAAAGCCTAGCGAAGCGTACATTATTCGTTCACTTCCCCCAAAACGAATAATAGTACGAGGATTATGGGTGGGTTATCACGTGCATTGGCAGAGGTAGAGTACCTCGGTTTTTTTTTTGTTGAAGAAGACAATAAAATAATCTGAGGACGGCGCATCTGTTACAAAATCCCAATATTCCATCACGGCGACCCGTGGCTATTTGGGCCACATCATTAAATTTTTGGACGACTTCCCTCCGTGCACAAATGTCCTTGATAAAAAAAAGCACCGAAATACCCAAATCATTACGGAGGATTTTTTAAGGGATGAGAATATACTGTTCGGGCGTGCTAGTGCATTTATGTCCTTTATTTTCAATACATGCGTTGTATCACTTCACATCCAAAAAAAAAGAAAGACTCAGTACTCCTTA
>Ga0255338_1005136_pt1 | contig 12434 bp, 12 predicted proteins | sample MeOH1_35cm_T4_19_FD_203715 | JGI IMG/M metagenome (GOLD analysis project Ga0255338, IMG submission 203715) | Sandy soil microbial communities from University of British Columbia, Vancouver, Canada - MeOH1_35cm_T4_195 | ecosystem: Engineered > Artificial ecosystem > Sand microcosm > Unclassified ...
CACGATCACCGCGCACCACCTGCTCCTGAACCGCAATGCCCTCTTCGCGGGCGGGATCCGGCCGCACCACTATTGCCTGCCGGTGCTCAAGCGCGAGCAGCACCGCGCGGCGCTGGTGAAGGCGGCGGTGTCGGGAAACCCGCGCTTCTTCCTCGGCACGGACACCGCGCCGCACGCGAGGGGCATGAAGGAATCGTGCTGCGGGAGCGCCGGGATGTACACCGCGCACGCGGCGATGGAGCTCTACTGCGAGGTGTTCGAGCGCGAGGGCGCGCTCGAGCGGCTCGAGGGCTTCGCCAGCCGCTTCGGCCCGGATTTCTACGGGCTGCCGCGGAACACGGCGACGGTCACGCTCGAGAAGGCACCCTGGGACGTTCCGGCGGACTACGCCTTCGGGGCCGAGACCGTGGTTCCGCTGCGCGCCGGCGAGCGCCTCGCCTGGCGATTCAAGGGCTGAGGCCCCGGCGGAGCGGGCCGTGGACTGGGCCGCCGCGCAGGAGCGCCTCCGTGGCCCGGTGTTCGCGCCGCTCGCGCCCGCCATCGCACGGCTCGACCCCGGCCGCTGGCCGACGCACGAGGATCTCACTGCGCTCGCCGCGGGCGTCGTGTCCTCCCGCGGGATCCCGATCCGGTTCGTTCCCCCGCGCACGCAGCGCGACGAGGGCCGGCCCTACTACGAGCGGCACATCGCGGAGTCCGGCGAGGTGGAGACACGGCCCGCGAACTGGCACGATCTCTTCAACGCGCTCGTGTGGATCGCCTTCCCGAAGGCGAAGGCGGCGATCAACGCGCAGCACGAGGCGATGCTCGCCGAGGGCGGCGAGGAGGAGGCGCGGCGGCGCAGCCCCGCGAGGGACGCGCTCACGCTCTTCGACGAGGGGGGAGTGGCGGTAGCCTCGAGCTCGCCGGAAATGCTGCGGCTCATCATCGACTTCGAGTGGAAGGCGCTCTTCTGGGAGCGCCGGGAGGAACTCGCGCGGAAGGTGCGCTTCGTTGCCTTCGGCCACTCGCTCTTCGAGAAGGCGCTCGAGCCGTTCGAGGGCGTCGTCGCGAAGACGGTGTTCCTGCCGGTGAGCGATTTCTTTGCGATGCTGTCGCCGCAGTCGCAGGTCGAGGAGGTCGATTCGCTCCTCGCGGCGCACTTCGCGCAGCGGTCCCGGTTCACCTCCCCGAAAGCCATGGCGCCCCTGCCGGCGTTCGGCGTGCCGGGGTGGCATCCCGGCACGGCGTTCGAGCCGTACTACGACTGCGCCGACCATTTCCGGAAGAAAAGAGAAAAGGGGACGGATCCCTTTTCTCCGTAGAATGGCGGGGTGAAGCAGGCCGGACGGTCGCCGTACCGCAGATGCGGTGCGGAGGAAAGTCGGGACTCCACAGGGCAGCGTAGCGGGTAACTCCCGTCCGCCGTGAGGCGAGGATCAGAGCAACAGAGACGAGTCTGCCGGGCAACCGGCAGGGTGAAACGGGCAATCTCTACGCGGAGCAACACCAAATAGGCAGACGATGACGCGGCCCGCCGAGTCTGCGGGTAGGTGGCTCGAGCGCCGCGGCAACGCGGCGCCTAGAGGAATGATCGTCATACCTCGCAAGAGGCGTAACAGAATCCCGCTTACAGGCTTGCTTCACACTTTCCTATTCCTGCTGGCCGCGATGGCGCCGGGCGCGCAGGCGGCGACATCCGCGCCGGTGCGCCTCGCGCTCGGCGAGGACGTGCCGTTCATCACCACGCCGGACAACGTCACCGCGGCGATGCTCGACCTCGCGGCGGTGAGGGCGGGCGACCACGTGATCGACCTGGGCTCCGGCGACGGACGCATCGTCATCGCCGCGGCGCGGCGGGGCGCCACGGGGCTGGGCGTGGAGATCGATCCCCGTCTGGTGGCGGAGAGCGTCGCCAACGCGCGCCGCGCCGGCGTGTCCTCGCGCGCGACGTTCCTCGAACTGGACCTCTTCCGGACGGACCTCTCGCCCGCGACGGTCGTCACGATGTACCTGCTGCCGGAAGTGAACCTGCAGCTGCGGCCGGCGATCCTCGCGCTTCGCCCCGGCACGCGCATCGTGTCCCACGACTGGGACATGGGCGACTGGCAGCCGGATCGCAGCGTCACCCTCGCGGTTCCCGGGAAGACGGTCGGGCTCGCCAAGTCGAGCCGCGCGCACCTGTGGGTCGTGCCGGCGCGCGTCGAAGCCCTGTGGTGCGGCGCGCGGGGAGGGCGCCGCGCCGCGCTTCGCCTGCGCCAGGCGCACCAGTTCGTGGAAGGCGACCTGGAGATCGACGGCGGGCCCGCGATCGCGATGACGGGTCGTATCGACGGCGCGAGCCTCGCGATCGGGCGTGCCGGCGCCTCGCCTGCGGGACGATTGCAGTTGTCCTGGAGCGAGGGCGGGCTGCGGACCGCGCGGGCGAGCGGCTCCTTCGCCGGCGAAAAGGACTTCGAGTGGCGGCGCGCGAAGGGCGCGACCTGCGCCATGCCGTGATGCCACGGGCCTGACCATTCGCGGCAGGGGCTCGACTGCGCTGTCGCCTCGAGGCGACGCGCCCCCGCAGTCGCCATCGTCCGACGTCGCGGGACGGGCACGAAATCCCCTTCCTGATCATGAGCTTCCGCGATTGCGCGCGGCTTGCGCTCCGCGGGCACGGAACTTGAGTCATCCCCCCAACGACAACGAAAACGACGCGCACACGGACATGAAGAGGATCGCTATCGTCCTCGCGGCGTCGTGGTTGCTTGGCGGTTGCGCCGCCGTGGCACTCACGACGCTCGGGGTGGGAATGGCCACGGGGGTGTCGCATACCCTCGGCGGAATGGTCTACAAGACGTTCACCGCGCCGCAGGCGAGCGTGAGGAAGGCCACGATGGGCGCACTGAGCCGGATGCAGATCAAGGTGAAGGAAACGAAGCGGTCGGGATCGTCGGAAACGATCATCGCCCGGGCCGGCGACCGGGACGTCGAGATCGAGCTCGAGGCGCTCACCCCGAACACGACGCGGATGCTCGTCGTCGCGCGCAAGGACGGGGGGGTCCTGCGCGACGGGGCGACCGCGACCGAGATCATCCTGCAAACGGAACGAATCATCGGCCCGATTTGAGGGGCCGCTCAACCGAAGGAGGAGCAAGCATGCATCGAAATTTCCGGATCATCGCCAGCGCCGTGCTGCTCGCCCTGGCGCCGCTCGCCAACGCGGACGACGTCACGGCCAGTCCCGGCCAGGCTCGCGTCGCCACGCGGCTTTCGACCAGCTTCGCCACCGTGGCGGGCTCCCAGGAGAACGCTCTCGCGCTCGTCAACGCCCTGCGCAAGGGCACGGAAGTGACGCTCCTCGCGCCGCCCGAGGGCGGTACGGGCGATGCCGTGGCGACCACGTTCACGCCGCCGACGAAGCCGATGGGCTGGGGAAACGTCTCCCACTCGCTCTCGCTCGCGCAGGACTCGCTCACCCGGCTCGGCATCACCAACCCCACGAACGAACAGCTCCAGGCTGCTCTCATGGGCGGCGATGTGACGGCCGCGGACGGCTCCACGGTCACGCTGCGCGGCATCCTGCAGATGCGCGCCGACGGGATGGGCTGGGGACAGATCGCGAAGGCGTCGGGCACGACGATGGGCGCTGTCGTGAGCTCGACCAAGGCGATGCAGGGCAAGGTCCCCGCCACGACGACGACGGCGAAGGCCTCGGCCGGCATCACGACCGCCGCGGGCGCGGGCGCGACGACGGCCGGCGGAAAGGGGCCGAAGGGCATCACCACCGCCACGGGCGCGGCTTCGTCGTCCGCTTCCCGCGGGCTGGTCACCGCGGAAGGCTCGATCGCGAGCAACGGCCGCTCGGGCGGACTCTCCACCGCGGCATCCGGCTCCGGCGGCGGGCATGCCTACGGGCGCGGCCTGGTGACGGCCTCCGGCGGCTCGGTGGGCGCAGGCGCGGCGACGGCGGCCGCCCACGGGCGCGGCGCGGGCCTCGTCTCCGCGACGGGGGCTTCCGCGGCGTCGAATGCCTCGGTGACCACGGCTGCAGGCCCGGATGCCGGGCACGGCAAGGGAAACGGCAAGGGCAACGGAAAGGGCGGCGGCTAGTTCAGCGCACCCGTGGCGCGAGGGACGCCCAGTCCCCGCGCTTGATCCGCGCCACCACCACGAAGCCCGCGCCAGCGGGCTTCAGCACGGCCGCCTCGCCTTCGTCCAGGTACGGCGGCCCCGCGATGGCGCGAAACGGGTTCCCGTGGCTCGTGATCATTCGCAGCGTTCCCGCCGCCGGCGGCGAGGCGAGCAGCGCGACGAGCCTCGTGTAGTCCGCGTTCGCCGGCGACATGCCCTCGTAGCCGCGCACGACCGTCGACGGCTCGGCGCGCCCGAACATGAGGCGGCCGGTTTCCATCGTGCGGCAGAACGGGCTCGCGATCACGTCGCCCACGGGCAGTCCGAGGGCGCGAACTGCGTCGCCGATCTCGCGTGCCTGGGCGCGCCCCGCCTCCGAGAGGTTGCGCTGCGTGGCGCAATCCCCGGGGGCGCTCGCGGCGCGGTCATTCTGCGTGAAGTCCGTGGCGGTATGGCGGAAGTAGAGCGTGTAGCCGCCGGCGCGCAACGCCTCGACCAAAGCGGCCCCTTCCAGCGCATGCGCGGGATCCGGCGACGAGACTCGCTCCGCCGATGCCGCGAAGGCGAGCGCGAGGCCCGCGATTGCGGCGGCGCAGCGTAACCCGATGTTGCGTTGCAGCATGACGCCTCCTTTCGGGAGCGCGGCCGACGGTCGCGAGCCGGTTTCCGGCGATCCCCGGCCGGCATCTTATCAAACGACTTTCACTTGACCCTATAACTCTTTGAATATATTGGCTATAGAAAATTGAAAAATGAGATGAAGAACTGCACCTAAGTCCCTGTCGCACAACAAAAATTCCCGAAATCCCCCCTTGACTCTCCCAGATCGACTCAATAGAGTGTGCGGAAGTGGGAAAAATTGGGAAATCCTAGGATTCCGGCTCTTCCGGAACACCTGGACGACCCGACAGGGGGGAGCACGGTGTTTCAGGGAGCATCGCAGATAAATCTCGACGCGAAGGGCCGGCTGGCGGTGCCGACTCGCGTGCGCGATTCCCTGACCCAGGGAGGCACCGTGCCGGTCGTGCTGACCGCGCACCCCGACAAGTGCCTGCTGCTCTACCCCGCTCCCGCGTGGGAGCCGGTGCGGGCGAAGGTGATGTCGTTTCCCAGCCTCGACGCCGCGTTCAATCCCTGGAAGCGCCTGCTCGTCGGCTTTGCCGAGGAGCTCGCCCTCGACGGTTCGGGCCGGCTCCTCGTCTCCCCGGAGCTGCGCGCATTCGCGGGCATCGACAAGCGCGTGATGTTCATCGGGCAGGGAAGCTATTACGAGATCTGGGACCTCGAGCGCTGGCAACAGCAGCTCGACCGGCTCACCGCCGGAGGCAGTCCTGTCTTGCCACCCGGGATGGAGAACTTTTCGCTGTGACGCGGCCGGTGCCTCCGGGATCCAGACCGCCCCGAAGCGAGAAGCGGCTCCCCGGCATCAGCACCCCCGTCTTTTCCACCCGTGAGTGAGGTAGCCCATGTCCCGGTCCTTCTCGAAGAAGCCGTCGCTGCCCTCCGAGTCCGTCCCGACGGGATCTACGTCGATGGCACCTTTGGCCGCGGCGGGCACAGCGCGGCCATCCTCGCCGTGCTCGGTGTTCGCGGAAGACTTCTCGCTTTTGATCAAGACCCCGCGGCGCTTGCGGCTCACGCGATCGCGGATCGACGTTTTGAGCTGATCCATGCGCGCTTCTCGACGATGTCCCGCGAGCTCGCCGCACGTGGCGTGACGCGCGTGGCCGGCGTGCTGCTCGACCTGGGCGTGTCGTCGCCGCAGCTCGACGTCCCCGCCCGGGGATTCAGCTTCGCGAACGACGGCCCGCTCGACATGCGCATGGACCCCACCCGGGGGGAGACGGCGGCCGAATGGCTCAACCGGGCGACAGAACAAGAAATCAGGGAGGTCATCGGCACCTATGGGGAAGAGCGGTTTGCTAAACAGGTTGCAAGAGCGATTGTTGCGGCAAGGGGCCGCGAACCTTTCCGGACCACCAGGCAGCTTGCCGAGGTCGTGGGTGGTGCGGTTCGCACGCGCGAGCCGGGCAAGCATCCGGCGACCCGGACCTTTCAGGCTGTTCGGATTCACCTCAATCAAGAGCTTGCGGAGCTGGAGATGACGCTTCCCCAGGCGGCGGATCTCCTCGAACCGGGCGGGCGGCTGGCGGTGATCAGCTTCCACTCGCTCGAGGACCGCGTCGTGAAGAACTTCATGCGCGAGGGCGCGCGCGCGGACAGCCTGCCGCGCGGCCTGCCGGTCCGCGCGAAGGACCTTCCCGAGCCTCGCCTTCGCCTGGTGGGCCGCGCGGTGCGGCCGGCCGAATCCGAGCTCGCCGCCAACCCGCGCGCGCGCAGCGCCACGCTGCGGGTCGCCGAGCGCGCGGGCGCCTGAGGACGCTTCCATGGCCCGCGTCAATCTCCTCCTCCTCCTCGTGGCCGTCGCCTGCGCGCTGGGCGTGATCACGGCGCAGCACAAGTCGAGGAAGCTCTTCATCGAGCTCGAGGCGGGGCAGGCGGCCGCCAAGCGGCTCGACGAGGACTTCACGCGGCTGCAGCTCGAGCAGGGCACCTGGGCCACGAACAAGCGGGTGGAGGCGATCGCGTCGAAGTCGCTGGGCATGCGCCTGCCGGAGCCGGGCGGCACGCGAGTCATCACGCGGGACGAGCCGGCGGGGGCCGCGAAGCCATGAGGTTCGAGAAGCGCACGCCGGAGCTTCGCCTGCGCCTCGAAGGCTGGCGCTCGCGCGTCGTGCTCGCGCTCGTCGCCCTGGGATTCGCCATCCTCGCCGCCCGCGCGTTCTGGCTGCAGGGCCTCAACCACGACTTCCTGCAGCAGAAGGGCGAGGCCCGGTACGGCCGGGTGGTCGAGATGCCCGCCTCGCGCGGACCCGTGAAGGACAGGAACGGCCAGCCGCTCGCCATCTCCACGCCGATGGAATCGATCTGGGCGAGCCCCGAGGACTTCGAGGCGGACGAGGCGAAGCTGCGTTCGCTCGCGAAGACGCTGGGCGTCGACGCCGCCGAGATCCGCCAGAAAGTTGCCAACAAGGATCGCCAGTTCGTCTGGATCAAGCGCCAGATTTCGCCCGAGCAGGCGGTCAAGGTGATGGCATTGGGCATCCCCGGGGTGTTCCAGCAGCGCGAGTTCCGCCGCTATTACCCCGCGGGCGAGGTGATGGCGCACGTGGTGGGATTCACCGGCATCGACGACAGCGGCCAGGAGGGCATCGAGCTCGCGCAGCAGTCGTGGCTCGCGGGGGTGCCGGGCAGCCGCAGGGTGATCAAGGACCGCAAGGGCCGGATCGTCGAGGACGTGGCGAGCCTGCGGGTGCCGCGCGACGGCAGGGAGATCCTGCTCTCGATCGACCAGCGCCTGCAGTTCCTCGCGCACCGCGAGCTCAAGGCCGCGGTCGAGTCCTACCGCGCCAAGGGCGGCTCGCTCGTGATGCTCGACGCCCAGACGGGCGAGGTGCTGGCGCTCGTGAACCAGCCCGACTACAACCCCAACAATCGCGCGAACGTGACCGGCCGCCAGACGCGCAACCGCACCGTCACCGACACCTTCGAGCCGGGCTCGACGATGAAGCCGTTCACCGTCGCCGCGGCCCTCGAGGCCGGCATCGTGAAGCCCGACACCCTGATCCCGACGGCGCCGGGGTCGATGACGATCGGCGGCTGGACCATCAGCGACTCGCATCCGCACGGCATGCTCACGGTGGCGCAGGTGATCCAGAAGTCGTCCAACGTCGGCACGGCGAAGATCCAGCTGCGCATGGCGGCCGAGGACATCGGGGCCTTCTACCGCCAGCTGGGGTTCGGGGAGTTGCCGAAGACGGGGTTCCCGGGCGAGGCGAAGGGCCTGCTGCGCCCCGCCGCGAAGTGGAAGGCCATCGAGCAGGCCACCATGGCCTACGGGCACGGCCTCTCGGTATCGCTGCTGCAGATCGCGCGCGCCTACACGATATTCACCGGCGACGGCAACCTGCTGCCGCTGTCGCTCGTCAGGCGCGAGAGCCTGCCCATCGGCAAGCCGCTCGTCTCGCGCGAGACCGCGCGCGAGGTGGCCCGGATGATGGAGATGGCCGTGGGTCCTGGCGGCACGGCGCCGCGCGCGGCCGTCCCCGGCTACCGCGTGGCGGGAAAGACGGGCACGGCGCACAAGGCGGAATCGGGCGGCTACGCCGAACACAAGTACGTGTCGTCGTTCGTGGGATTCGGCCCGGTGTCGGATCCGCGCTTCATCGTGGCGGTGATGCTCGACGAGCCGTCGGGCGCGAAGTACTACGGCGGCGACGTGAGCGCGCCCGTGTTCTCCTCCGTCATGGGGGCGGCGCTGCGCATGATGTCGGTGCCCCCGGACGCGCCGCAGACGCTCAACGTCCAGGCGCCCGCGCGCCCGGCGGCCACCGAGGCGCGGGCGCCGGCCACGGGAGGCGAGGGATGATCGCCGTGGCCGATCCCGCGCGCAGCTCCACTCCCGCCCTGGGCGATCGCCTCGCGCAACTGGGCGTGCCGCTCGCCGACCTCACGACGGATTCGCGGCTGGTGAAGCGCGGCTCCGTGTTCGTGGCCTATCCGGGCAGCGCCCGCGACGGGCGCGCCTACATCGCCGACGCCATCGCGCGCGGCGCGGCCGCCGTGATCTGGGAGCGCCGCGGCTTCGACTGGGATGCGCGCTGGGCCGTGCCGAACCTCGCGATCGACGACCTGCGCGCGGCGGCGAGCGACATCGCGGGCATCGCGTACGCGGACCCGTCCGCGTCCCTCTGGATGGTGGGCGTCACGGGCACCAACGGCAAGACGTCCGTCGCGCAGTGGGTCGCGCAGGCCTTCGACGGGCTCGGTCGCCGCGCCGCGGTGCTCGGAACGCTGGGCAACGGGCTGGTGGGCGAGCGGACGGAAGCGAAGAACACGACGCCGGACCCGGTGGTGCTCCAGCGCGAGCTCGCCGACTACCTGCGCCGCGGCGCCAAGGTCGCCTCGATGGAGGTCTCGAGCCACGGGCTCGACCAGGGGCGCGCCGCCGGCATCAAGTTCGACGTCGCGGTGTTCACCAACCTCACGCGCGACCACCTCGACTACCACGGGACGATGGAGGCCTACGCCCAGGCCAAGTACCGGTTGTTCAGCGCGCGCGGGGTAGGCCGCGCCGTGATCAACGTCGACGACGGCTGGGGAGGGCGATTCGCGGACCGGCTCCGCGGATCGCCTGTCGACGTGATCGGCTACGGGCTCGATGGCGGGCGCCTTCGCGCCAGCGCCATCTCCCAGACGGAGGCCGGGTTGCGCTTCCGCGTCGAGGGCGACTGGGGCACGGGCGAGGTGGCGGCCCCGGTGCTCGGCGCCTTCAACGTGGCCAACCTCCTCGCGGTGATCGGCACCCTGCTCGCGAGCGGCGTGGCGCTTCCGGCCGCCCTCGCCGCAGTCTCGAAACTGAAACCCGTGCCGGGGCGCCTCGAGCGCCTCGGCGGGGGCGCATTGCCGCTCGCGGTGATCGATTACGCGCACACCCCGGACGCGCTGGAGAAGGCGCTGGAAGCGGTGCGGCCGGTCGTCGCCCCCGGCCACCGGCTGCTGTGCGTGTTCGGCTGCGGCGGGGAGCGCGACGCGGGAAAGCGCCCGATCATGGGCGAGGCGGCGTCGCGGCTCGCCGACCAGGTGATCGTCACCAGCGACAACCCGCGCGGCGAGGACCCGCAGTCGATCATCGAGCAGGTCCTCGCGGGCGTCCTGAGCGGGAACGTCGAGGCCGTGCCCGATCGCCAGGTGGCGATCTTCTCCGCGATCCACCAGGCACGGCCGGGCGACGTGGTCCTGGTGGCCGGCAAGGGCCACGAGACCTACCAGGAGATCGCCGGCGTCCGCCATTCCTTCAACGATGCCGAGGCGGCGCTCGCCGCCCTCGAGGCGTGGCCGCGATGAACGGTCCCAGCCCCGCTCCCGCCCCGATCATGGATCTCGCCGAGGCCGCGCGCGCGACGGACGGCGTCCCGGCCGGCGAGAACGCGACGTTCTCCGGCGTGTCCACCGACACCCGCTCGATCGTCCCCGGCGACCTCTTCGTCGCCCTGGCCGGCGAGCGCTACGACGGGCACGACTACGTGCCCCAGGCGATCGGGCGCGGGGCGGCGGCAGCGCTCGTGTCGCGGCGCGTGGGTTCCGAGCGGGAGATCCCGCAGGTCGTGGTGAAGGACACGAAGGCGGCGCTGGGGCGGCTGGGCGCCGCCTGGCGCGCGCGCTTCTCGCTGCCCGTCCTGGCGCTCACCGGCAGCAACGGCAAGACGACGGTGAAGGAGATGCTCGCCTCGATCCTCGCCGCGCACTGCGGCGGCCGCGCCGACGTGCTCGCCACCGAGGGCAACCTCAACAACGACATCGGTCTGCCGCTGACGATGCTGAAGCTGCGCGATCACCATCGCTTCGCCGTGCTCGAGATGGGCATGAACCACGCGGGCGAAATCGCCTACCTCTCGCGCCTGGCCTCGCCCGGCGTGGCGCTGGTGAACAATGCCCACCGCGCGCACATCGGGATCCTCGGCTCGCTCGACGCCATCGCGCGGGCCAAGGGCGAGATCTACTCGGGACTTCGCCCCGGCGGCATCGCGCTCGTGAACGAGGACGAGCCGTTCGCCGCCTACTGGAAGGGCCTCGCCGCGGGCCACAGCGTCATCGGCTTCGGCACCGCGGAGGCCGCCGACGTGCACGGGCGGTTCGAGGAGGGGCAGGTGCGGTTCGTGACGCCCCTGGACGCGTTCGCCGTGACGCTGCAGGTGCCGGGCGAGCACAACGCGCGCAACGCGATCGCGGCGTGCGCCGCAGCGTTCGCGCTCGACGTCCCGCCGCGCGCCATCCAGGCGGGGCTCGCGGCCTTCGCCGGCGCGAAGGGCCGGCTCGAGGCGAAGCGGGGCCTGGGCGGCGCCGAGCTCCTCGATGACACGTACAACGCCAATCCGGATTCGATGAAAGCCGCGCTGCGCGTGCTCGCCCTGGCATCCGGCCGGCGCGTGTTCGTGATGGGCGACATGGGCGAGCTGGGCGACGGCGCCGCCGCCCTGCACGCGGAGATCGGCGCGTTCGCCAAGGGCGAGGGCATCGAGAGGCTGCTTGCCCTGGGTCCCCTCAGCCGGCACGCGGTCGAGGCCTTCGGCGAGGGCGCCACGCACTTCGCGGCCGTCGAGGCGCTCGTGGCCGAAGCGCGCGCGTCGGCCAAGGCGGGCGTCACGATGCTCGTCAAGGGATCCCGGGCCATGCGGATGGAACGGGTGGTGGAGAAACTTGCCGTGGGGGAGAGCCATGCTGCTTGAACTGGCCCAGTGGCTTTCGGCGGACGTCCGCGCCTTCAACGTCTTCGGCTACATCACGCTTCGCGTGGTGCTCGCCGCGCTCACCGCGCTCGCCATCTCGTTCCTCATCGGGCCGGCCATGATCCGCCGCCTCGCCGCCTACAAGATCGGGCAGGCGGTGCGCGACGACGGCCCGCAGACGCACCTCGTGAAGACCGGCACGCCGACCATGGGAGGCGCGCTCATCCTCGTGTCGGTGGCGGTGACCACGCTCCTGTGGGCCGACCTGCAGAACCGCTACGTGTGGATCTGCCTCGCCACGACCCTCGGCTTCGGCGCCATCGGCTGGGTGGACGACTGGCGCAAGGTCGTGCACCGCAACCCGAAGGGCCTGTCGGCGCGGGCGAAGTTCGCCTGGCAGTCGGCGATCGCGGTCGTCGCGCTGGCGGTCCTCGCGTGGAGCGCGAAGCTTCCGGCGCAGACCGAGCTCCTGCTTCCCTTCTTCAAGACGGTCGCGATCCCGCTCGGGGCGATCGGCTTCGTGATCCTGGGATTCTTCGTGGTCGTGGGAACCTCGAACGCCGTCAACCTCACCGACGGGCTCGACGGCCTGGCGATCATGCCCACCGTGATGATCGCCGCCGCGCTCGCCGTGTTCGCCTACGTGACCGGCCACGCGGTGTTCTCGAAGTACCTCGGCTTCCCGTTCATCTCCGGGGCGGGCGAGCTCGCGGTCTTCTGCGCGGCCATCGCGGGCGCGGGGCTCGCGTTCCTCTGGTTCAACGCCTATCCGGCGGAAGTCTTCATGGGAGACGTGGGCGCGCTGGCGCTGGGAGCCGCGCTCGGCATGGTGGCGATCGTGGTCCGGCAGGAGATCGTGCTCTTCATCATGGGCGGCGTCTTCGTGGTGGAGACGCTCTCCGTGGTGATCCAGGTGGCCTCCTTCAAGCTCACGGGCCGGCGCGTCTTCCGCATGGCGCCGCTGCACCACCACTACGAGCTCAAGGGCTGGAAGGAAAACCAGGTCGTGGTTCGCTTCTGGATCATCACGATGATGCTCGTTCTGTTCGG
>Ga0255338_1005137_pt1 | contig 12428 bp, 11 predicted proteins | sample MeOH1_35cm_T4_19_FD_203715 | JGI IMG/M metagenome (GOLD analysis project Ga0255338, IMG submission 203715) | Sandy soil microbial communities from University of British Columbia, Vancouver, Canada - MeOH1_35cm_T4_195 | ecosystem: Engineered > Artificial ecosystem > Sand microcosm > Unclassified ...
GTCAAAGGACCGACGACATGACCTCCGAGAGCGTGCTTCTTTTCGTGACCTCGCACGACGACCTGGGCGACACCGGCAAGAAGACCGGCTTCTGGTACGAGGAGCTGGCCGCGCCCTACTATGTGTTCAAGGACGCCGGGATCATCCCGATCCTCGTGTCCCCCAAGGGGGGCCGCCCGCCGATCGATCCCGGCAGCGAGAGCCCGGATTTCCGGGGCCCGAGCGTGGAGCGTTTCGCGGCCGACAGCGAGGCGCGCTCGGCGCTCGACCGGACCATCAGGGCCGAAGACGCGCCGGCCGATTGCGCCGCGGTGTTCCTCGTCGGCGGCCATGGAACGATGTGGGACTTTCCAGACTGGCCGGGGCTTTCGCAGCTTCTCGGCCGTGCCCACGCGGACGACAGGCCGGTCGGAGCGGTGTGCCATGGCGTGGCGGGATTGCTCAGTCTGCGCACCGACGGCGGCCATCCTCTGGTCCGCGGCAAGCGACTGACCGGCTTCACGAATGACGAGGAGGCCGCGGTCGGACTGACCGGGGTTGTCCCGTTCCTGCTGCAAGACCAGCTCGCCGCGGCGGGCGGGCATTTTGTCGTCGGTGAGGCCTTCGGCGAGCATGTCGTGACCGACGGCCGGCTGGTGACCGGCCAGAATCCGATCTCTTCCAAGAGCGCCGCCGAAAAGGTCCTGGCCCTTCTCGGGCGGAATTGATCGTCCGGGTAGTCGAGAGAGCGGTCGGCGGCGACCTGCCGCTCACGCTCGTCGGCATCCAGTCGGCATCGCGCCGCCGGAAAGGCATGACCGCGCGTCAGGCTCCGGCGGCGACCTTCCGCCGGCCGAGGTCCGGCTCGCCCGACTGCATCACCTCCACCAGCGAATCCACCGTTCGGCGATAGTGCTGCTCGAGCAGGGCGGTCGCGTGCGCCGTGTCACGGGCGAGAGCGGCCTCGGCGAGCGCGCTGTGCTCGGCTTGAACGTCGCGGCCGGCCGGCAGGGCGGCGGCGAGCAGGACCGGGATGCGGTAGCGCTCGGTCGCCGCATAGAGCCGCTCGAAGAAGTCCAGGGTCCAGGGCGAGTTGCAGGCGGACAGCAGGGCCCGGTGGAAGGTGTGATGCCGCTCTTCGAGCTTCCAGATGTCGGCTTCCTCGCCGGTGCGCGCCGCCTGGATGTTCAAGGCGTAGAGGGCCGAGACGATGCCCGCCGCCCAGGTGTCGTCGCCCGACTTGATCGAGGCCTTCAACGCCTCGGTCTCGATGACGATGCGCAACGAGACGGCGTCGCGCAGTTCGTCGAGCGACAGCGGCGCGACCCGGAAGCCCCGCAGCGATTCCGCCGTGACGAGCCGTTCCGCCTGAAGCCGATTGAGCGCCTCGCGGAGCGGCGAGAAGCCCATGCCGTAGCGAGCGCCGAGGTCGGCGAGCCGCAGCGGGCGCCCGGGCGCGAGCGTGCCGCGAATGATGTCGCGGCACAGGGCGTCATAGGCCTTCTCGGCGAGGGTCATCCGGGCGTCCTCCTGGGCCGGACGCTACCCCGGGCGCCCGCTCGTCGGCAATTCCAATTTCTTTCGAAAATTATTATTGCCGTCGAAAATGATGTGCGCCATGCTCGATGAAGGAACCGGATGTGCGGGAGGTTCGCATGGCACAGCGGCGTGAAAACCATCGCGAGGACGTGGTCGGACGGGCAAACGTCGAGGACACGCCCGAGCTGCTCGCCTATTACGACGAGCTCGACCGGCACAAGGTCGGCGCCCTGTGGACGGTCGCCAACAAGATCGAGCCGTGGGAGCCGCGATCCCAGTCGGAGCCGGTGGTCTGGCGCTACAAGGACTTGCGTGGCCACGTGCTGCGCTCGGTCGAGCTGGTGACGCCGGAGAAGGCCGGCCGGCGCGTGATCTACCTCAACAACCCCGGGCGGACCGACGTCGCGGCAGCCGTCGGCTGGATCTACGGCGGTCTCCAGGTGATGAACCCGGGCGAGGTGGCATCGGCTCACCGCCACTCGGCCTCGGCGATCCGCTTCATCATGGAGGGGTCCGGCGCCTACACCGTCGTCGACGGTCACAAGATGACGCTGGGCGCGAACGATTTCGTCCTGACGCCCAACGGCACGTGGCACGAGCACGGCGTCGATGCGGCGGGCACTCCCTGCATCTGGCAGGACGGGCTCGACATCCCCTTCGTCAACGCGATGGAGGCCAACTTCTACGAGGTGCATCCGGAGCTCCGCCAGGCCGTCGGCTACGAGGTCGACGACATGACCAAGACCTGGGGCAATCCGGGGCTGCGGCCGATCTGCGAGAGCTGGAACAAGGGCTACAGCCCGATGTTCAAGTACGAGTGGGCTCCGACATACGAGGCGCTGCGCAAGTATGCCGCCTGCACCGACGGCTCGCCCTTCGACGGCGTGCTCATGGAATACGTCAATCCGTCGACCAACGGCCCCGTCATGCAGACGCTCGGCGCCTCCATGCAGATGCTGCGGCCGGGCGAGCACACCAAGGCGCATCGCCACACCGGAAGCGGCCTCTACCACGTCGCCAAGGGTGGCGGCCATTCGATCGTCGGTGGCCGGCGATTCGACTGGGAGGAGCACGACATCTTCTGCGTGCCGTCCTGGACCTGGCACGAGCACGTCAACGGATCCGACCGCGAGGACGCCTGCCTGTTCTGCCTGTCCGACCTGCCGGTCATGCGGGCGCTCGGCCTCTACCGCGAGCAGGCGTTCGGCGACAACGGCGGCCGGCAGCCGCTGATCTGAGAGCCTGTTTGAGAGGACAGCATGAAACTCGCGACCTACCGCGCCTCGGTCGAGGCCGCGGCCAAACTCGGCGTGCTCGTCGACGACCTCGTAGTCGACGTGCAGGCGCTCGCCGCATCGTTCGGCGAGGCGCTTCCCGCCACGATGCTGGGCCTGATCGACCTCGGCCGTCCGGGGCTCGCGGCGCTGCGCGACTGCCTCGACGAGGTCGATGGGCACTTTCCCGCCGGCACCGCCACGGCCCTCGCCAACGTGAAGCTGCTCGCGCCCATCCCGCGGCCGCGCAAGAACATCTTCGGCATCGGCCTCAACTACGTCGAGCACGTCGCCGAGAGCGCGCAGTCGCTCGACACCGCGAAGGACCTGCCCAAGCAGCCGGTGATCTTCTCCAAGCCGCCGACGACCGTGATCGGCCCGGGCGACTGCATCGAGCACAATGGCCGGATCACCCAGCAGATGGACTGGGAGGTCGAGCTCGCCGTCATCATCGGCACCACGGCTCGCCGCGTGCGCAAGGCGGACGCGCTCGACCATGTCTTCGGCTACTCCGTGATGATCGACGTCTCGGCGCGCGACAACCGCCGTGCCGGCCAGTGGATCTTCTCGAAGGGGCAGGACACCTACGCGCCGTTCGGCCCCTGCATCGTCACAGCCGACGAGATCGGCGACCCGCAGGAGCTCGACCTTTGGCTGACGCTGAACGGCGTCGAGAAGCAGCGCTCGAACACGCGCCACATGCTGTTCAGGGTCGACGATCTGATCGCCGACATCTCTTCCGGGATCACGCTGGAGCCCGGCGACATCATCGCCACCGGCACGCCCGAGGGCGTCGGGGCGGGGCGCAATCCCCAGGAATGGATGCGGCCGGGCGACATCGTCGTGGCGTGTGTGGAAGGGATCGGTACGCTCCGTCATCCCGTCGTCGATGCAACCCCGGAGTGACGCGATGAAGGCCCCGTTCAAGGCAGCGGTCGTCCAGATGGCCTCGGCTCCCGGCGATGCGCCGGCCACCGCCGCGCGCGCGGCGGCGCGGCTGCGAGAGGCCGCGGCCAACGGCGCCCGGCTGGTGGTGTTCCCGGAGGCGCTCATCGGCGGATACCCCAAGGGGGCGAGCTTCGGCGCGCCGATCGGAATGCGCAAACCCGAGGGCCGCGACGCCTTCGCCCGCTACCACGCGGCGGCGATTGACCTCGACGGACCGGAGGTCGAGACGCTTGCCGCGGCGACGGCCGAGACGGGCGCGTTCGCCGTCGTCGGCGCGATCGAGCGCGACGGCGGCACGCTCTACTGCACGGCGCTCTTCTTCGACGGCGCCAACGGCCTGGTGGGCAAGCACCGCAAGCTGATGCCGACCGCCGGCGAGCGGCTGATCTGGGGCTTCGGCGACGGCTCCACGATGCCGGTCTTCCGCTCCGACCTCGGGACGATCGGCGCGGTGATCTGCTGGGAGAACTACATGCCCGCGCTGCGGATGCACATGTATCACCAGGGCGTCACGCTCTACTGCGCCCCGACGGCGGACGACCGCGACACGTGGCTGCCGACCATGCGGCACATCGCGCTCGAGGGACGCACCTTCGTGCTGACCGCCTGCCAGTACATCACGCGGGCCGCCTACGGCCCGGAGCACGAGAGCGCGCTCGGCGACGAGCCCGACCTCGTGATGATGCGCGGCGGATCGGCCATCGTCGGTCCGCTCGGCACGGTGCTCGCGGGGCCGGACTTCACCGGCGAAACCATCCTCTACGCCGAGATCGACCCGGCCGAGGTGACGCGCGGCAAGTACGACTTCGACGTCACCGGCCACTATGCGCGGCCCGACGTGTTCAGCCTCACCGTCGATACGCGCGCCAAGCCGGCCGTCCGCGAGGTCTGATGCGCTTCGACCTCGAGGACGTCGGCACCCAGAACGCCTACAAGCTTCTGGCGGCGACGGTCATGCCGCGGCCGATCGCCTGGATCGTGACACAGGATCGCGACGGCAACGTCAACGCCGCGCCGTTCAGCTTCTTCAACGTGATGGGCTCGGCGCCGCCGACCGTCGCCGTCGGCATCCTCGCCGACCCAGAGCGCGGGTTCAAGGACACCGCGCGCAACATCCTCGACACGGGCGAGTTCGTCGTCAACCTGGTGCCGGAGCGGCTGGTGCGGGCGATGAACATCACCGCCATCGACGCGCCGCGCGGGATCGACGAGCTCCGCCTCGCCGGACTGGCGACCGAGCCGAGCGCGCATGTGCGGCCGCCGCGTATCGCCGAAAGCCCGGTCGGCTTCGAATGCGTGAGCCACGCCTCCGTCGTCACCGGACCCGCCCAGGTGGCGGTGATCGGTCGGGTTCTGGCCGTCCACGTCGCCGACGAATACGTGCTCGACCGCGACCGCGCCCACATCGACACGCCGAAGCTCGATCTCGTGGCCCGCTCCTACGGCAGCGACTACGTGCGCAGCCGCGACACCTTCAGCCTGGCGCGGCCGACATGGCGCGCGTGGACGCACGGCGACGGCGAATAATCGTCGACGAAAGCGGGATTTTCGAAAATCAGATTGACAAGCACGACGCGATCGAGAAACTTAACTCCCAAGTAAAGAAACCGCGAAAAGCGCGAAGTCAATGGGGGTTGGCGATGCTGCAAGAGCGCATCGAGGGGCGGTGGCTCGACTGCTTCAGGCGCGTCTTCGCGCTGAACGGGATCGGCGACGGCACGCAGGTCGCCGTCCTGTCGGAAACGCAGTCGCGGCCGGTCCTGATCCATCTGTCGGAGCTCGCGCTGCACGATCTCGGCGCCGCGTTCTGCATGATCCAGATGCCGACGCCGCGCCAGACGGCGCCGGTGCCGGTGAAATCGACCGGCACGTCCTGGGCCATCCAGGGCAACCGGCCGGTGATCGAGGCGCTGAAGCGTGTCGACGTCATCGTGGACTGCACGGTCGAAGGCCTGATCCACGCCCCGGAGTGGCCGGAGATCGAGGATGCCGGCCGCGCCCGCCTGCTGGTCGTCTGCAACGAGCATCCCGAGATCCTGGAGCGCACGGAGCCGACCGCGGCGCTCGGCCCGAAGGTGGCGCTGGGCATCGCGATGCTGCGCGCCGCCCGAGAGATGCGCGTCACCTCGCCGGCCGGAACCGATCTCGTGATCGACCTCACTGACGCGCCCTGCGGCGGCACGCCTGGCTTCGGCACCACGCCGGGCGCGGTCGCCCATTGGCCCGGCGGCCTTTGCCTCGCCTTCCCCGGCAAGAACTGCGTCAACGGCCGCATCGTCATGGACGTCGGCGACATGAACCTGACCTTCAAGACGACGCTCACCAGCCGCATCGACTTCACGGTCGAGAACGACTTCGTCACCGCCATCCGCGGCGATGGTGTCGATGCCCTTCATTTCCGCGAATACATGGAGGCGTGGAACGACCGCAACGCCTACGGCATGAGCCACGTGGGCTGGGGCATGAATCCCGCCGCCCGCTGGGTCTCGGCGGCCATGTACGACAAGCGCGACATGCAGGCGGTCGAGTTCCGCGCCCTCGCCGGCTCGTTCCTCTGGTCCACCGGCGCCAACCAGTATGCCGGTCGCTACACCCTCGGCCATTTCGACCTGCCGATGCGCAACTGCACGATCGCGCTCGACGGCAAGATCGTGGTCAGGGACGGCGTCCTGCAGGGTGAACTGGCGGTCTGACGCCTTCGGAGAAGCGTGAACCATGAGCGACATCGCCGACTACTACGACCTGTCCCGCATCCGACCCGAGGTTCAGGCCAAGCTGCGGCTGGTCAACGAGCTCGGCCGCGACAAGTTCGCCGCGCGCGCCAAGGCGATCGACGACGACGCCTCCTTCCCGGTCGAGAACTACAAGGACCTGGCGGCGGAGGGCTTCCTCGGCCTGTGCATCCCCGAAGAATTCGGCGGCTGGGGCTATTCGATGTTCGAATACGCGATGGTCGGCGCCGAGATCGGCAAATACTGCGGCGCCACCGCGCTCACCTTCAACATGCACAACTCGTCCATGGCGTGGTCGCGCTTCATGTACGAGATGCCGAACCTCACCCCCGAGGAAAGGGCCGCCTTCGCGCCGCTGCGCGAGCGCCAGTTCCGCCGCGCGATGGCCGAGAAGGCCATCTACTCGCAGCCGATCTCGGAAGGCGGCCAGAACTGGACCTCGAAGCCCAACCAGACCCAGTGCCGCAAGGTCGACGGCGGCTGGAAGATCGACGGCTTCAAGAAGTTCGCCTCGCTCGCCGGCTACTGCGACTACTACACCATCGTCTGCACGGAGATCTTCGAGGGTCAGGAACCGCGTCACGAGGACACCATGCTGTTCGTGGTGCACAAGGATGCGCCGGGGCTCAGCGTCAAGGGAGACTGGGACCCGCTCGGCATGCGCGGCACCAACAGCCGCGATCTCTACCTCAAGGACGTCTTCGTCACCGAGGACGACATGCTCATGCCGCGCGGCATCTTCGGCAAGACGTTGCCCAACTGGCCCCACATGATGGCGACGCTGTCGCCCACCTACATGGGCGTGGCGCAGGGCGCCTTCGACTTCATGGTCGACTACCTGAAGGGCAGGATTCCCGGCCAGCCGCCGATCGACCGCCGCATGTACGCGACCAAGCGCGTCGCCGTCGGCAAGATGTATGCGCGCCTCGCGACGATCCGCGCGCTCTGGTGGCAGGCGTTCAGCGAGGCCAAGGGTTTCCCGACCAAGGCCGAGGTCATGCGCATGTACGCCGCGCAGTACAACGTCATGGAAGGCGCCGCCGAGATGGCGGCGATGGCGATCCGCACCTGCGGCGGCCAGTCCATGCTGAAGTCGCTGCCGCTGGAGCGCATGTTCCGCGACAGCCGCTGCGGCGCGCTGATGCTGCCCTACACGTCGGAGATCATGGAGGATTACATCGCCGTGCTCTCGCTCTACGAGATGGACGAGATCGACGGGGCACCCGGCGACGAGGGGGGCGCCCGCACCTCGTTGTGGCGCGGCGACGCCGGCTCCCTTCGGTCGCTGCGGTAGACCCCGGTGGCGCGCGGCGAGGTCGACGTCTCCGGCACCTTGGCCGCCTCGCCCGAGGCGGTCTGGTCCGTCGTCGCGGACTTCTGCGGACGATGGCATCCCGCCATCGCGGACATCCGCGCCGAGCGGGACGAGCGGGGCGGCCTGATCCGCGCCTTCAGGGTGCACGACGAGGACAGGCTCTACCGCGAACGGCTGACCTGGCGCAGCGACAGCGACCGGACGCTGGGCTACGCGCATCTCGAGGGGATCGCCGGCGCCGAGACCTATGACGGCCGCATCGCGGTGACCGCGGCGGACGGCGGAAGCGTCGTGCGCTGGAGCGCATCGGTCGAGGCCGCCGAGCCGCGCCTCAGCCGGATCTGCGACGGCACGAGGGCGATCTTCGAGGCCGGCATCGCCGCGCTGGCGCAGGCGGCCGGCGGCGCCGGGCGCACGGACGTCGGCGTGACCCTGCCCGCCCCCGTCGCGGTGGACGACATCGTCCTCGACGGCGAGCCGCGGCTCGCGCTGACCGCGACCCCGCCGCGGAGCGGGCCGCTGTGCCTCTTCCTGCACGGCATCGGCGGATCGCGCGGCAATTGGATGGAGCAGATCGCGGCCTGCGGCGGGATCATGCGTTCGGCCGCGCTGGACCTGCGCGGCTACGGCGGCAGCGCGCTTGGACCCGGCCGGTCGACGGTCGAGGACTATTGCGCCGACATTCTGCGCGTGCGGGCGGCGCTGGGGGCCGAGCGGCTGGTGCTGGTCGGCCTGTCCTATGGCGCGTGGATCGCCACATCCTTTGCGATGCGCCATCCCGAGCTGCTCGCAGGGCTCGTGCTGTCCGGCGGCTGCACGGGCATGTCGGAGGCCGGCGCCGAGGAGCGCGAGGCTTTCCGCGTCAGCCGCGAGGTGCCGCTCGACGCCGGCCGGACGCCGGCGGACTTCGCGCCGGATGTCGTGGCGGTGCTGGCCGGCCCGAACGCGTCGGCCGACGCGCGGGAGCTGTTGCGGGCATCGATGGCGGCGATCCCTTCGGCGACCTATCGCGATGCGCTCGCCTGCTTCACCACCCCGCCCGAGCGCTTCGACTTCTCGCGCCTCGCCATGCCGGTGCTGATGATGACCGGCGAGCACGACCGCCTGGCGCCGCCGTCCGAAATCCGCGGCGTCGCCGAGCGCATCCTCGCCAGTTCGCCGGCGCCGGACGTCCGCTACGAGACCATCGCCGACGCGGGCCATGTCTGCAACGTCGAGCAGCCCGGCGCCTACAACGGCATCCTCGTGGAGTTCCTGGGAAGGCTGCCGCGATGACGGCCCTTCCCAAGCGCCAGCGCAACCGGATCGAACGCGAACGTCGCATCCTCGATGCCGCGCTGAAGGTGTTCTCGGAGACCGGTTATTCCGGCGCGACGATGGATGCCGTCGCCATCGCGGCGGGGCTGTCCAAACCGACTCTCTACCAATACTTCGATTCCAAGGAAGCTCTCTTCTCGGCGATGATGCTGGGAGAGCGCGATCACATGATGGCGGTCTTCGAGCATCCGACCGCCGAGGGCATGGTCGCGGATCTCCTGGCCTTCGCCTGGGACTACGCCGACACGGTGCTGCGCCCGGACATGCTGTCGCTCGCCCGGCTGATCATCGGCGAGGTCCAGCGGTTTCCGGAGATCGGCCGCGCCTACCAGGAGGCGGGCCCGGATCGCCTGCTGCGCGGCATCATGGGCTATCTGCTGCAACAGCGCGGGGCGGGCCGCCTCCGCTTCGACGACGCCGAGCTCGCCGCGGAGGATCTGTGGGGCCTGATCCTGTCCGCGCCCCGCACGCAGGCGCTCTACCTGCCCGACCGCCAGCCGTCGCGGCCGCAGCTGGCGCGGTACATCCACAACGGGCTCAGGGTCTTCCTGAGGGCCTATTCGGCCCGGCCCGAAGGCGACATCGCCGAGCTCGAACACCTTCTCGCAAGCCGACCCGACTGGCAGGGGCAAGATGACGATTGACGAATTTCTGGCGGATCCGGCGAGCCGCTTCGCCACCGTCGCGATGACCGACACCAACGGGCTGCTGCGGGGGCAGCAGGTCTCCGCCGCCAGCCTCCGCGGCATCGCCGAGCACGGCATGGGCATGGCGCCGGCGCAGTTCGCGCTGGATCCGACCGACGTCATGCTCACCATCCCCGGCGTGAACGACGATCGGGGCGACTTTCACGACGATCCGCTGCAGATCGACCGCGCCTCGGTGCGGCGATTGCCGTGGTCGAAGCCGGGCCACGACCTGCTCGTCCTGTCGAACTATGCCGGCGCGTCCGCCGGTCTGTGTCCCCGCGCCATCCTGAAATCCGTTCTCGCCCGCGCCGGCGACGCCGGTCTCGTGCCGAAATACGGGATGGAGCTGGAATACACCCTCTTCGACGAGACGCCCGAAAGCGCCAAGGCGAAGGGCTATCGCAACCTCAAGACGGCGACCGCGCATGCGAGCCACGATCTCCTCCTCTACCAGGTCGTCCAGACCGAGTGGTACGAGGCGGTCGCCGAGATGTGCGAGCCGCTCGGAATCTCCCTCGCCAAGATGCACGAGGAGATCGGCGCGGGCTTCATGGAGGCCTGCATCCACGCGGGCGAAGGCACGGAGCCGGCCGACCAGCTGGTGCTGCTGAAGAACTTCATCCGCGCCTTGGCCTTGCGGCAGGGGCGGAGCGTGACCTTCATGCCGCGCTGGAACGAGCAGGCGGACAGCCAGTCGATCCATCTCCACATCAGCATGAAGGACAAGGCCGGCGAGCCGCTGTTCTGGGATGCGAGCGGGAAGAACGGCGTCAGCCGGACGTTTCGCCATTTCCTGGGCGGCCTGCAAGCCCATATCGGCGACCTGACGCTGATCTTCCAGCCGACCGTCAACAGCTATCGCCGGTTCGCGCCGGGCACCTTCGCGCCGCCGGGGCTGACCTGGGGCTTCGAGAACCGGACGACCTGCTTCCGGCTGGTCGGCCACAACCCGGGATCGCTGCGCGTCGAGAACCGGCTCCCCGGCGCCGACTCCAACCCCTATCTCACCGCGGCGGCGACCATCGCCGCCGGCGTCGCCGGGATCGTCGGCGAGATCGAGCCGGACCCCGAGACCATCGGCTCGGGCTACGCCCAGAAGCCCGAGCGCGACTTCGCCCGCTCGATGCCGGAGGCGATCGACCGGCTGCGCGCCTCCGCCTTCGCCAAGGACTGGCTGGGCGACCGCTTCATCGAGGCTTTCACGTCGACCCGCCAGGGCCAGTACGACGAGTTCCTCCGCAAGGTTCCGGACGTCGAACTGCAACGCTTCTTCGATTTGGGCTGAACAGCGATGGCCGCCGATCTGCGCGCGCGCTTCCTGGAGGGCATGAGCCGCGTGGCGGCGGCCGTCACCGTCGCGACGACCGATGGCGAAGCAGGCCGGTTCGGCGTCACCGTGTCGTCGATGACGTCGGTCTCGGCCGACACCAGCCGGCCCTCCCTGCTGATCAGCGTTCATCATCTGAGCCCCGCCTGCGAGGCGATCCGGAAGAACCGGCGCTTCTGCGCCAACGTGCTGGGCAGCGGCCAAAGCTTCGTCTCGGACCTGTTCTCGGGCCGCCTGAAGCACCTCAACGACGACCGCTTCGGCGCGGTCGCCTGGCATGCGGGCGCGACCGGGGTCCCGGTCATCGACGGCACCGTCGTCTCCCTCGAGTGCGAGCTGGAGACGGCCCTGCTGTGGGGGACGCATTTCATCTTCATCGGCGAGGTCGAGCGGATCGAATTGTCCGAGCAGCGCTCGCCGCTGGTCTACGCCAACCGGGGCTACCGGCGGGCCATTCCGATCGCGCCGGACGACCATCTGCCGAGCCAGCCGGAGAACCAGCTGCGCATCGGCTTCTTCGTCACGCTGGGGCCGCAGATCGTTCCCGCTCTCGTGGAAGACTATGCCGGACAGACGCCGGCCGTCGACCTGCGTCTCCTCGAGGCCGATCACGACGACCTCGTCGAGCAGATGCACGCCGGCAGGATCGAGGCGGCCATCACGTTCGGCGCCGTCGACGAGCCGGACCTCGAGGCCGAGACCATCCTGCCGCCGGCCCCTCACGTCCTCCTCGCCTCAGATCATCCGTTGGCGGCACGGCCCAGCCTGCGGCTTGCCGACCTGGCGGAGCTGCCGATGATCCTGCTCGACTACCCGTCGGTCCGCGCGGCCACCGACGCGCTGTTCAAGCGTTGCGGGCTCGCACCGCGCGTCGGCTTCCAGTCGCCGTCCTTCGCCATGGTCAGGGGGCTGGTCGCGCGCGGCCTGGGGTATTCGATCGTTCCCCAGCCGCCCCAGTCGCGGGCAGGCCCGGACGGTCGGAGCATCGTCGCCGTGCCGCTGGACGAGGATTTTCCGGAGGGCGCGGTCGTCGCGATCGCGCGGCGGGCCGATCGGCAGAGCAGGCTCGCGAGGGATTTCCTCGCGAGGTGCAGGTCGTCGCTGCGGCCTGTCGAAGGGGGGCGGTGAGGCCCGGCCCCGGCCAAGTGGCCTCACCGTGAATCAAGGATCGACGCCGCCGCAAGGCGGCATGTGTGGGCGACGGCCGAAGGGGAACGCGGCCGAAGGAGGAGAGACGAGATGAGCGGTGCCGGGACCAATCAACTGCGCAAGAACTCGTTGGGGCTGATCGCCGTCACCTTCATGGTG
>Ga0255338_1005138_pt1 | contig 12427 bp, 10 predicted proteins | sample MeOH1_35cm_T4_19_FD_203715 | JGI IMG/M metagenome (GOLD analysis project Ga0255338, IMG submission 203715) | Sandy soil microbial communities from University of British Columbia, Vancouver, Canada - MeOH1_35cm_T4_195 | ecosystem: Engineered > Artificial ecosystem > Sand microcosm > Unclassified ...
CGCTCGTCGGCGCGCAGGGCGGGATTGCCGCCTTCGATGCGGGTGATGTCGACGGTCCGTCCGGTCGTGATGTCGAGCACGCGCACGTTCGGTGTCACCAGCACCGGGTTGCCGAGCTGCTGGATCGTCGGCGCGCCCTCCTCGTGCGTCACCGAGCCGATCAGGCGAATTGCGTCCGCCGGCTGCCAGTTGAAGCCGTAGCCGAAGGTGGTGAGCGTCCCGAAGTCGGAAAGCTCGTCGACCGCGGCATTGGCGTTGGCGGTCAGCTTGCCGATCGGCCCATCGTCGTCGAACAAGGGAAGATCGAGATTGACCTGCCCGCTTCCCTGATCGCGGGACAGCTCTGTCCGGGTGAACAGGTCCGCGCGGGTCGACTCGCTCTTGAGGTCGCGCAGGTTGAAGCCCGCCTTGAAGGTGGCGGAGACCGGGCCCGCCGGAAGGTCGAACAGTTGGCCGCTGGCGGTGGCTTCGCTCTCGAGCGTTTCCGCGACCGCTTTGCTGCGGTCGCGGCCGATGCCGGATGTCCGCTCGCGGTCGGTCAAGGTCCTCGACCAGTCGCGGACGTAGCCGCCGGTGAGCGACCATTGCCATCCCGAGCGATCGCCGGTCAGCGCATAATTGATGCTCCCGGAGCGGCTCTTGGAATCGCGCACCAGCCGCTGCGAGCCATCGTCGGCACGGCCGAGTGACGCGAGATCATTCTCGCCCTCCAGCTCGGCGCTCAACGTCGCGGAGACGTTGCCGAAGATCGTACGGTTGTAGGTCGCGTTGAGCTTCGCGCTGTCCGATTCGGACAGCAATGTCCGGTCGGGATCGGCATCGACCAGGTTGCGCTCGCTCTCGAACAGCGGATTGGCGCGCTGATATTCGGCATCGACGCTCAGGCGGCTGCCATCGCCGAGGCGCAGATAATTGACGTCGGCTTGATGCTGCTGCCGGCCGCCATCGGTGGCGAGGCGCGTCTCGACTTCACCGGTGACCGCCTCGAAGCGGCGGCGCAGCACGAAGTTCACCACTTTCTGATCGGCGCGATAGCCGTATTTCAGCGCCACTTCCTCGGGCAATATGTCGACCCTCGCCACGGCTTCGGGCGGCAGGTCGCGGATTTCGCGAAAGCTGCTGATGCGGCGCCCGCCGAGCAGCACGATCGGCTGGCCGCCGCCGCGCCCCTGGATGCTGCCGGTGAGCGGCCCGAGCTCCGTGAGCAGCTCGCCGATGTTGCTCGCGCCATAAGCGCGGATATCGCGGCCGCTGAGCACGATCTCGGGATGGATATCGCCGATCACCGAACCGCGCGGGGCGACGTTCCGCCTGCCGGTGACGACGATATCTTCCTCTTCCTCTTCAACGTCACTGCCGTCGTCGGCCAGCTGTTGGGCGGGAGCAGGCGGGGAAGGAGCGACTTGGGCGAGCGCGGGCCAGGAGCTGGTCAGGAGCAGGAGGGTAAGCAAACGCATGAACATTCTCACAAAGATCGGGCGGTACGGGACGGCTTAGGCGGACCGCGCCCTAACCGGCGCTGAACCGATGTCCCCCAACGCTGCGGACGGCGAGAGGATGCGCGGGCGTTGGTCGCGAGAGCCGAGGCCGGCATCGCCGGGGGATGAGGGCTGGCGCTCTTCACGCAATGCATTAGTCTGATGGCGTTCGCGACCGTCACACGCGCAGGCGATAATGGCGGCGCTGCCCGGGGCGAGGGTGCGAGAGCATGATCTCGATAGTGTCCGACATTCGTGAGGAACGCCGCAAGGACGGCTCGATCATCCTGCGCAACGCGCTCGAGCTGCCGCCGCTGGACGGAACGATACCCGCCACATTGACCCGCTGGGCCGCGGCGCATCCCGGCCGCCTGTTCCTGACCGAGCAGGTCGGCGGCGAGCTTCGCGAGCTCACATACGGCGAGGCGGAGCAGATCCGCCGCGATCTGGCCGCGCGGCTGCTGCGCCTCCCGATCACCAGCGAGCGGCCTTTGCTCCTGCTCGCCGCCAACGGCATCAATCATGCGCTGGTCGTGCTCGCGGCGATGAGCGTCGGCCTGCCCGTCGCCGTCGCATCCCCCGCTTATGCCTCGTCGCGCGCGGCTCCCTGGGGTAAGCTCGCCAAGATCGTCGACCAGATCGATCCCGCGCTGGTCCTCGCCGACGACGTCGAGGGGGTGGCGGAGGTACTTGCCGCGATCGGCTCGGCCGGCGTCGAGGTGATGCCGATCACCGACCTTGCCTGGCTGATGAACCAGGCTGCCGCGCCCGAGGAGGCGGTGTCGGCGGCGGCAGCGCACGTCGGCGGCGACACGGTGGCAAAGCTGCTGTTCACCTCGGGCTCGACCGGAACGCCCAAGGCGGTCGTCAACACGCAGCGCATGCTGGTCTCCAATGTCCAGGCGATGACCTTGCTGTGGAGCTTCCTCGAGCGCCGACCGCCGGTGATCGTCGATTGGCTCCCCTGGAGTCACACGTTCGGCGGCAATTTCTGCCTGCACATCTGCCTTTACCTCGGCGGCGCCTTCCATATCGACGCCGGCAGGCCCGCGGCCGGCGCGATCGACCTGACGGTTGCGGCACTCAGGCGATGGTCGCCGACGATCTATTTCAACGTGCCGGCCGGCTACGAGGCGCTGCTGCCGGCGCTGGAAGCGGACGAATGCTTCGCGCGCCATTTCTTCGAGGATCTCGATTTCCTGTTCAACGCAGCCGCACCGCTGCCGGACGTGACTCGCGCGCGTCTGGAGGCGGTTGCAAAGCGCGCCACCGGGGCACCGCCGGCGATCTTCGGCGGCTGGGGATCGACCGAAACCGCGCCCGGCGCGACGATGCTGTCGTTTCCAACGCCGCACGCTTCCAATCTCGGCGTTCCGCTGCCCGGCACCGAGATCAAGATGGTACCGATCGATGGCCGGCACGAGCTTCGCGTCCGCGGACCGAATGTCACGCCGGGCTATTGGAAGCAGCCGGAGGCGACGGCGGCCGCCTTCGACGAGGATGGCTTTTACCGGATCGGCGATGCCGGCCGGATGGTCGACTCGGCCAACCCGGCCGCCGGCATCCTGTTCGACGGCCGGATCGCAGAAAATTTCAAACTGGGATCGGGCACCTGGATCAACGTCGCCGGAGTGCGCCTCGCCGCCATCGCCGCCGGCGAGGGATTGATCGCGGACGCGGTGGTGGCAGGGGAAGGGCGCGCCAGCGTCGGGCTGCTCGTTTTCCCCAACCACGACGCCTGCCGCGCCTTGCTTGCCGCCGAAGGACTGGAGTTCGACGGCGGCCCGGCGTCGTTGCAGCGGGTTCGCGATCGTCTCGCGCGCCTGCTGTGCGCCCATAATGAGAAGCAGATGGGATCGAGCACGAGGATCGGCCACCTGCTGATCCTCGCCGATCCGCCGCGCCCCGAGCACGATGAGATCACGGAGAAAGGCTATATCAACCAGCGCGCCGTGCTTGCCCGTCGCGCGTCGTCCGTCGACGAGCTCTACCGCCCCGAAAATGCGATCGAGTCAGGTCCGTCGCGCAAGCTCGGTCTTGGGGCGAACGCCACGCCGGCATCGCTGGCGGGCGGGTCATGAGGTCACGGCGCGCGAGCCGGCCATGCTGAACGATCGTGTCGTCATCGTCACGGGCGGTGCCGGAGGCATCGGCCGCGCGACCGCATTGCTGCTGGCGGAGGCGGGCGCGCGGGTTGTGGTCAGCGATCTCTCCGAGAGCGGGGAAGAGACGGCGGCGACGATCCGCGCGCACGGCGGCCAGGCAGATTTCGTGAAGGCGGACATCGGGCGCGAAGCCGATGTCGCTGCGCTCGTCGACGAGACGGTGCGCAGCCATGGCCGGCTCGACGGCGCGTTCAACAATGCCGGAGTCGAACAGGCCTTTCTGCCGCTGCACGAGCTCAGCCTCGAGCAGTGGGAGCATGCGCTTCGCATCGATCTGACCGGCGTGTTCCTGTGCATCAAGCATCAGGTCCGGGCGATGCTCGCGGGTGGCGGCGGATCGATCGTCAACACGGCGTCCGCGCTCGGCGAAGTGGCGATCCCTCGCGCGGCCGAATATGTGGCCGCCAAGCACGGCGCGATCGGCCTCACGCGCGCGGCGGCGCTCGAATATGGCGCACTCGGCATCCGCGTGAACGCGGTGCTGCCGGGGATCATACGAACGCCGATGATCGAGCGGGCGATCGGGCATCCGGATTTCTCGGCCTTTTTCGACAAGCTGCTCGAGCATCATCCGATCGGCCGCTTCGGGCGCCCTCCCGAAGTCGGCGAGGCGGTGAAGTGGCTGCTGTCGGACGCGGCCTCGTTCGTGACCGGCGCGATGATCGCCGTCGATGGAGGTTATCTTGTGCTGTGAGCGCACTGGCCCGTGCATCATGCGGGGCGGCGATTGTGCAGCCGGCGCCGACCGGCCATAGCGCAAGCCGACACTGCAGGGCGAGGGAGCGGGTCTTTTGAAGATAGCGATCATCGGCGGCACCGGCGCGCTGGGCGGGGCTTTGGCGAAAAGATTGTCGGCCGCCGGCATCGAGACGGTCATCGGCTCGAGAGACGCCGGCAAGGCCGAGAGCTTCGCTTCGGAAATCGGATCGACAATTCGCGGTGCCGACGTAACCGGCTGTGCGATGGCGGAAGCGGCTGAGCAGGCCGACGTCTGCTTCGTCACCGTTCCTTATGCCGCGCATGCCGGCACCTTGGCGGCGATCAAGCCGGCGGTGCAGGGCAAGATCGTCGTCGACGCGACCGTTCCGCTGCAACCGCCCAAGGTCGGCACCGTGCAGCTTCCCTCCGCGGGGTCCGCGGCGGCCGAAGCCGCGGCGGTGCTGGGCGATAGTGTTCGCCTCGTCTCGGCGCTGCAGAACATCGGTGCCGCCAAGCTCGAGAAAGCGGCCGACATCGACGCCGACGTGCTCGTCTGCGGCGACGATGGCGAGGCGGTGGAAGCGGTGCGCGCGCTGCTCGAGAAGATCGGCCTCAGGAGCTGGCATGCCGGCCCGCTCGCCAATTCGGCGGCAACCGAAGCGATGACGTCGGTGCTGATCCAGCTCAATCGTCGCTACAAGTTCGCCGACGCCGGGTTCCGCATCACCGGGGAAATGCGCAAGCCCAACGACTGACGCGCCTGCGTGGTCGTGCCGCTCAGCAGGTTTTCCGATCGGCGAAAATCGTCATCGCGCCTCCGGCAGTGCAGGCGCGCGCACATAATTTGCCGAAGCTTCGCCGGTCCAGATCAAGCCCTCTCGCAGATCGCGGCGCAGTATGTCCAACATGAATTCCAAGTCTGCCTGGGTGTCGAGATCGAGCGCCAGTCCGGGCCGCGAGGCGACGCCGCATTCTCGTCCAAGCCGTGCGCGATGCTTCGCGAAGCTGTCGGCGCCGAACGCATATTCGAACGGACGATCGTCGGCCAATGCCAAAGCATTGGTTCCGGTCAAATGGCGGTCCGGCGCGACCGCTGATCCGCGCTGCTCGGCGAGGTCGATCATCGTATCGACGTCCGCCACGCAAAGCCCGGGTAGATCGGCGTGAATGACCAGCGACGCGGCGGGGAACACCGATCGCCGTGCCGCCGCCAGCTCGGCATTGAGGCCGCGGCCGCGGTCGGCGATCCAGCGGTCGTGCGGGACCGAAGGTTGCTCGGCGGCCAGCACGATCCGCGTGCGGATGCGCGGCGTCTCGGCCAAGATGCGCATGACGTGACCAGCGAGCAATGCGGCGAGCCGATCTCGCTCGTCCGCCGCCAGATGTGGGCCGAGCCGAGTCTTCCGCTCGCCCGGCGGCTTTAGCGGCACGATCGCCACCCATTCGCTCACGCGTCCCTCCACAAGCACGGTCCCGAACGCTTCACGCCGACGCCTTGTGGCTGGCATCGGTGAATTTGTCGTAGTGGATATGTTCCAGCGCGATCCCGTCGCCGGTCAGCGCCGCGATTCCGGCGTCGATCATCCCCGGCGGCCCGCACATATAGGCGTGCGCGTTGGCGCCGAGTTCGTCCAGCGCGGGCCGGATCGAATCGGTCACGAGCCCATGCGCCACGCCGGCGAGCGACTGTTCGGACAAGATCGGCCGATATTCGAAGCGCGCCTTCCAGGCGGCAGCGATCGCGGCAATCTCTTCGCTGGCGTAAAGGTCCCGTTCGGTGCGCGCGCCGAACAGCAGGATGCAGTCCCGCGCGACGCCGCGCGCGGCGGCATCCTCGAGCAGGCTGATGATCGGGGCAAGGCCGCTCCCGCCCGCGACGCAGAGGATCGGCCCGTCCGCGTCGCGGAGCCAGAAATTGCCGTGCGGTCCGTCAATGCGATAGGAAACCGCGAACGGATCGCCGGCGAAAAGATGCTCGCTGAATCCTCCTCCGGGAACCCGCCGGATGAAAGTGCTGATCTCGGTGCGACCGCCTTTCACCGGCTTCTGGCAGAGGGAATAGGAGCGGCTTCGTGCGTCGCCGGGCCACGACAGATTGACATATTGCCCGGCGAGATAGTCGAGCGGGGCGTTCAGCGCGAAGCTCGCGCGCTTGATGTCATGGGTGAGGTCGTCGAGGCCGATCAGCCGCGCTTCGAAATTCCCGGCCGCGGGCAGCGCGGGCGCTTCCAGACTGACTTCGAGCAGCAGGTCGCTGCGCGCCAGCGCCTGGCAGGCGAGAATGTAGCCGGCTTCGAGCTCTTCGCGGCTCAACGTGTAGCCGAACGGCGTGATCGCCTGGACCTTCCCCTCCACCAGCCGGCTGCGGCACGAGCCGCATGTTCCGACCGTGCAGTCATGCGGATAGGCAAGACCTTCCTTGAGCGCGCGTTCAAGGATCGTCTCGCCCGAAGGCACGGCGAAATGCGCGCCGCTCGGCTGCAGGCGGACTTCCAGCGGGCCTCGGCCGGCGAACAGCTTCTTCAGAAACGACATTGATCTCGCTCTTTCGCGGAAGGGGCTTGTGCAATCGCGGGCAAGTCTCGTGCCCTGAGAAGTGAGAAGCAAGCCGTGAAATTACGGATAGCTGACTTTGTCGATGTGCAAGCCGATGACATTAGGGCGGTAAAATTTGCTCTTGGGTTTACGCGGAAACTGTCCTTACATGCTTGGAAAATAGAGTGGGAGAGATTCTCAAATGGCCACCACAGTCGAGCGCGAACCGGCATCTGCTCAATCCGATCCCGCTCCCGAGCATGACGTGATCGTCGTCGGCGCCGGTTTTGCTGGTCTTTATGCACTCCATCGCCTGCGCGGGCAGGGACTGAAGGTGATTCTTCTCGAAGCTGGCGACGGGGTCGGGGGGACCTGGTACTGGAACCGCTATCCGGGCGCGCGGGTCGATATCGAAAGCGTCGATTATTCCTACAGCTTCTCGCCGGAGCTGGACCAGGAATGGGAATGGTCGGAGCGCTACGCCAGCCAGCCGGAGCTGCTGCGCTACCTCAACCACGTCGCCGATCGCTTCGATCTACGCCGTTCGATCCTGTTCGGTTCGCGGGTGGCTTCGGCGCACTTCGACGATGCGACCGACACGTGGCTGCTCGAGACCGTCGCGGGCGTCCGTTTCCGTGCGCGTTATTGCGTGATGGCGACCGGTTTCCTTTCGGCGCCGAACAAGCCGGACTTTCCGGGCCAGGACAGCTTCGAGGGCAACACCTACCACACCGCTTACTGGCCGCACGAAGGGGTGGATTTCACCGGCCAGCGGGTCGGCATCATCGGCACCGGCTCGTCCGCCGTGCAGAGCATCCCGATCATCGCCAAGCAGGCGGGCCATCTCACCGTGTTCCAGCGCACGCCACCTTATGCGATCCCGATGCGCAACTGCCCGATGCCCAAGGATTACGAGGCAAGGGTCAAGGCGATGTATCCCGAATGGCGGCGCATGCAGCGCGAAATCTCGACCGGCGGCATGCTGACCTGCAATTTCGAGGCGACGCCCCGGGTGACCAAATTGGCGATGGAATCGACGCCCGAGGAGCGGAAGGCGCTCTATGACAATCGCTGGGAATCGGGCGGGCTCGGCTTCTACCTGATCTATCCCGACATCTTCTGGGACAAGGAAGCGAACGAGACCCTCGCCGAATATATTCGCGACAAGATTCGTGCGCGGGTCGACGATCCTGAAACCGCCGAATTACTGGTCCCCAAGGACTATCCGATCCTCGCCAAGCGACTGTGCGCCGACATCGGCTATTACGAGACCTACAATCGCGACAACGTCAGCTTGGTCGATGTCCGCGGCCATGGCATCGAGATCACGCCGAAGGGCGTCAGGGTGCGGGGGGTCGAGCACGAGTTCGACAGCCTGATCTTCGCGACCGGCTTCGACGCGCTGACCGGCGCGCTGACGCGCATCGACCTGCGCGGCACCAACGGCCGCACCTTGCAGGAGCATTGGGCGGAAGGCGCGCGCACCGCCTACGGCTTCATGATCGCCGGCTTCCCGAACATGTTCATCCTCGATGGCCCCGGCAGCCCGTGCCCGCTCTACCTCCCGATCCTGCTCGCCGAAGACCAGGCGAACTGGGCTGGCGAGTGGATCGCGCACATGCAAAAGGAAGGTCTGACCCGCGTCGATGCCCTAGAAAAGACCGAGGACGAGTGGGTCGGCTACTGCACCGACTTCATCAACGCCTCGTTGTTTCCGCAGGCGGCCAGCTGGTACATGGGCGCCAATATCCCGGGCAAAAGGCGCACCGGCCTGTGCGACTTCGGCCCCTACGAAGTCTATGAGCGCAACATCGCCAGCCAGCTGCCGAACGGCTTTCCCGGCTTCGTGCTGAGCGCGACGGCGGCGGTCGCCAGAGCCTGATCCGGCGATGAAGGGCAGCGCTCTGCCTTCACGCCCGCAGTCTCCGCGCAGCAACACGCTGAGCCAGCACCCGGGCTCGTAGCCGTGGGATGACTTGCCGCCCGATGCGGTGGATTTCCTCGACCTCGGGGCGGGAGGTCAGGACGAGGTGGCTGACGCCGGCGGCGCACAGCAGGGCGAGCTGCCCGGCAACAGCATCATAGCTTCCGCAAAGATCGGCAGGCCCGGCACGTGCGGCTTCCGCATCACTTTCGCGCGCGATGATCCTGGCGGCCAATCCGAACTGAACGCGCCGGTCCTCCTCCCGCGCATAGCCGTCGAGCATCGCAATCCGGTGCCGCAGCAACTCCGGCCGCGCGGGGGCGAAAAGATGGACGTCGGCGGGCTCGCGCCGCAATTTCGAGCGTGGCTTGCTGCTCTCCGCGCAAAAAGACCGGTGGGAAAAATGTGCGATCGCCGGGCGCCGTGAAGCTTCCGTCTTCGAGCTCGAAAAATCGTCCTTTGAAGCTTGAGGCCGGATCGCGCGCGATGTCGTGCGCGATGCGCAGCAATTCCTCGCTACGCTCAGCGAGATCAGCCGCGGGGCGATAGGTGAGGCGGTGCCGCCGAAGGCTTCCGTCGGCGCTGATCACCGACCAGCCGAGCCGTTGCTCGGGCGCACGGCCGAAACCCGCCGTCTGCCTCGCCGTTTGGACGAGCGAGGCCAGTGAAGCCGGCAGTTCCGGGACGACCAGCAGATGTGGCGCCGCGCGCGCTGCCGCGGCGATGATTTCGCTTTCCTCGGAGGAAGCGACAAGTCCGTCAAAGCCGCTCATCCCCACGGCCCGCGCGATCTGCGCATGATGGTCGGCGCGACTGGGCGGGAACGGGCGCGGGTCGCGGACGAGCTGGGGGCGGCCGTGCCGCGCGCCGGCGCTGCCGTCGGTTTCCGACAGCGCATTCAAATGCCAGTAGAAGCGCAACGTGGCCGCGCGTTGCGGCCGTCCGCTCGCGTTTGCGCTCATGCCCGCGGCCCTTCATGCGTCGGCCGGTAGCTCTCGCGAGGGTGGTGGGCCGGCGAGCCCGGATCCCGACCGGCCTCCCTGTCCGCCCCGGCGAGGCCGGCGAGCATCGCAAGCCCGTGCTCCCACCGTCCAAGCCGCGACGCGGCGTTGAGGTGTCCGTTATTGCCGGCGTCGATCAGCTCGCTTCCCCACATCGCAGCAAGCCGCTTCGAGGTCGCCAGCGAGGCATAGGGATCGTTCCGGCTCGCGACGAGCAAGGTGGGGAAGGGCAAGACCGTCCGCGGTGCCGGGCGGAAGCTCAAGATGCGCTCGGTCGCGCATTCACCCTCGACGCAGGGCGGGGCGACGAGCAGGCCACCCAGCACCTGGCCGCTCCACCGCAGCTGCCATTTCTCCGTCGCCCACCAGGCCACTGCGAGGCATCCGAGGCTGTGCGCGACAAGGATCGTCGGCGACTGAGCCGCCGCGATCGCCCGATCGAGACTCTTCACCCATTCCGCTCGGCTTGGCCTCGCCCAATCGGGCATTTCGACCCTCCGGCAATTGGGCAGCTCTCTCTCCCAGAGCGTCTGCCAATGATCGGCGCCCGAGCCGTCGAGGCCGGGAATGGTGAGGATATCGAGTGATTTACGCTCGAGGATAGGGTGCAGCATCGTGCCGGCTCCGTGATTCGCCGGACAATCATGCGGGGCTGGCGGGCTATTGTCTAGTCAATAACTAGGGATTAGGTCCGGACGTTGATTTCGCCCGCCGAAACCACCGCGCGCCGACCTCGACGCCTGCGCCGATCGACTGCCTAGACGCTCGAGGTCACGGCTGAGACAAGCCAGGCCTTGCCGTTCATCGTCACGCCTGCCGCGCTATGATGCTTTTCGAACAACGTCGTCATTTCGCGCGCGGCAGCGTTTCGCACCTGTTCGGGCTGTTCGTCGAGCGCACGCCCGAACGCCAGCGCCGCAAACGCGAAATCGACCGCGGCATTGGGCGTGCTTCCCGCGCCGCCGATCGGCAGTGGTCCGGCATGGGCTGAAATCTCGATGGCGGAAAAGCCGGCGGCGGTCAGGATCTCTTTCAGATAATCGGTATCTTCGAACGCGAAGGGGCCGGGCGTGCGCGGAATTGCCGGGGGAATTTCGACATGGCGGCGGGCGATCGTCATCATCTCCATCATCCAGGGATTGTCGCGGGGAGGCCCCCACACCGCGAGATCCACGCGTGCGCCGGGGCGGAGCAGAGTATGGAGGTTGGAAAAGGCCGCGACCGGATCGTCGAAGAACATGCTGCCGAAGCGCGAGAAAAGCCGATCGAATGGCGCTTCGGGCAAGCGTACGGTGGCGGCGTCGCTGCACAGGAAGCGGACATTGCCGAGCCCCGCCTCGGCGGCGCGGCCGGTCGCAACGGCGGTCAAGTCCGGCGAGATGTCGATACCAAGCGCCACACCGTTCGGAGCCACCGCGCGGGCGATCGCGATGGTCGTGCTTCCGCCACCGCAGCCGACGTCGAGCACACGCTCGCCGGGACGGTAGTCGGCCCTGGCGAGCAAGGCATTGCCGATCGGCGCGACCAGCGCTTCGAGACTGGCGAGATTGGCGATCCAGCGGGCGCCCATGTCACCGGTCCAATCCTCTGCCTTGACGCTTTCGGCGGCGGTAGGGGGGCTGCTCATGAAGACTCCTGCGGTTGGGGCGTGGAATGGAGACGAACAGGCGATGTTCCGGCTGGACAGGCGGGGTATCGGAGGCGGCGCCGAACCTGCTTTGCCTCTGCCCGTCAGCATAGGCTAATCGTCGATCGGCGCACCCGATTCCTTCCAGGCTCGAAAGCCACCTCGTACATGCGCCACAGGCTCCAGCCCCATGTCTCGAGCGGTGGCGGCGCTGAGCGCCGAGCGCCACCCGCCGGCGCAGATGAAGATGAACTGCTTGTCTTCGGCGAAAACCGGCTTGTGATACGGGCTTTCCGGATCGATCCAGAATTCGAGCATCCCGCGCGGACAATGGAAGGCTCCGGTGATGCGCCCCTCGCGCTCGAGCTCGCGCACGTCGCGGACGTCGACGAGGAGAGCTCCACCTTCGCTCAGTCGCGCTTGGGCCTCGGCGACCGAGAGGTTTTCGATCTTCGCTTCCGCTTCATCGACAAGCACTTTGTATCCCCGCTCGATCCGCTGCGGCATTGGCTTCCTCCATCTCCGAATGACAAGTCCGACGAACAACGACAGCGGCTTAGGGCAAGCTGCGATTAAATGAAATCGCAGCCTGCCCCATGTTTGATGTCGCATTGCTGTTTGCGAAAAGCCGGTATCCACCTTTTCGCACAATGCTCTAGCAGTATGATCGCCGCTCGACACGCTATTTTGGACCAGATTGGGCGAGACAATGGAGTTCGCGGCACTTGCGCTGCTGCCGCTATCAAGTTCATGCTCGCCCGATATCTTTGGCTGTTCACGTCGAACAAGCTGTTGCCCAAGGAGAAGCGGATGAAGAGCCTGCGTTCGACGTCGATCAAAATGCTTCCGGACTTCACCGCCGGGATCGCACCACTCGTTCGCCCGGCAGGGGCGGCCTGCTGATGCCGCGGACGCCAAGCTTCTGGGCCGACGTCCACAACCTCGCGTTCGAGCAAGGCTATGCCGACGCCGGCGGGGTACGGACACGCTACATCCGC
>Ga0255338_1005139_pt1 | contig 12427 bp, 12 predicted proteins | sample MeOH1_35cm_T4_19_FD_203715 | JGI IMG/M metagenome (GOLD analysis project Ga0255338, IMG submission 203715) | Sandy soil microbial communities from University of British Columbia, Vancouver, Canada - MeOH1_35cm_T4_195 | ecosystem: Engineered > Artificial ecosystem > Sand microcosm > Unclassified ...
GCCGGTGAATTGATTGACCATCTGGCACTCGGTGATCGCGATGGAGCCGAGCGGCACGGCAAAGCCGACTTCCTCGGCAACGAATTCGATCTCGACTTCGCCGAATCGGATCTCGCCGGCGAAGGGATGGTTGCGGCCGTAGCCGCGCTGCGTCGAATAGCCGAGCGCCAGCAGGAAGCCCTCGTCGCCGCGTGCCAGATTCTGCAGCCGCAGATCGCGCTCCGCTGGGAACGATAAAGGTTCGCGCGTGAGATCGCCGACCTCGCCACTTTCAGGCTTTTCGCGCTCGATCAGTCCGTCTTCGCGCAACAGTTCGGCGACCGAACGGAACCGTGTTTCATCGGCCGGCGCCGTCGCGGCGGGCGCGACCTCGCTCTCGGTGACGAGTGTGTGGTCGAGCAGGCGGTGCGTGTAATCGAAGGTCGGGCCCAGCACCTGCCCGCCGGGCAAATCTTTGAACGTCGCCGAAATGCGGCGGCGGATATCCATCTTCGCCGTCTCGATCGGTTCCGACGCGCCGAAACGGGGCAATGTTGTGCGGTAAGCACGCAGCAAGAAGACCGCTTCGATCAGGTCCCCGCGCGCCTGCTTGATGGCGAGCGCCGCCAGCTCGCGATCGTAGAGCGAGCCCTCGCACATCACGCGGTCGACGCCCAAAGCCAACTGATTGTCGATCTGCGCCAGTGTCAGTTCCGGCACGTCGCGGTCGCCACGCCGGACGTCGGCCAGCAGCGCATGAGCGTTCTCGATGGCGCGTTCGCCGCCTTTGACTGCGACATACATCGTTAGTCCTCCTTCACGATGCGCACCGAGCGCGGCAGGCCCATGATCTCATTGCCGGCCACGAGCACGAGATCGACGCCGCGCGGGAAAAATTCGCGGTTGGCGCTCAAGCGCGCGACGAAATCCTCGGGCAGCGGCTCGGCGGCGAACGACCGCCGGCCCTTGATGCCGGGCCCGGTGATGACGATCGGCGCGCCGCGAAAGCTCTCGACCTGCACGATGAGCGTGGTGGAGCGATCGGGATATTCCTCCGTGCCGAGCGCAAACTGTGTCAGATCGGGCAGGCGCCGGGGATTGGCAATGAGCGCGAAGGCCGCCGTACTTTTATCTTCGACGATCGGTGCGCCGGTCTGGAAGCGGATCCAGTCCTTCACCGCGGGAACGCTCAGCTTCTCGTCAAGCCAAATTGGCGTTTCGTAATCGGCGAGGTGACGCACCAAGGCGGCAGTCGCCGCCATCAAAGGCGCCGGCGCGGTCGGTCCGCGCAACGGCTTGATCTCGCCGGGCCGCGCCATGGCGTCCATAGCGGCGCGAAACGCTGCCTGGCTTTCGAAGGCGGGATTGGCGGTGGCTACGGTCATCAATCTTCCCCGCGCACGAGAGTGAAGAAGTCGACGCGCGTCGCCGCCGTCTGCGCGCGCTGCGAGGCGCGGCGCTCGTCCTGCGCCGTGCGTAACGGTGCGAGCACATGCTGTTCTATTGATGCGCGATGCGTCGCCGACTGCCACAGCGCATCGCACAGCGCGGCCAGCCGCGCCTTGCGCGCGTCGCGGCCGAGCACATAGGCAAAGCCTTTTTCGCCGGAGGCGATCTGCACGGCGGCGCGCGTCACCGTCGCTTCGCCGGCATTGAACGGCGCGCCGTCACCACCGATGCGCCCGCGCAGCATCACGAGGCCGGTCTCCGCCGGCCGCAGCTCGGTGAAGTCCGAAAGGTCGCCGATTCGGGCGAGGCCGCCGGCGATTTCATCCGCGCGCGCTCCGGCCAGCACCGCCATGACCGCGTGGCGATTGCCGCTTTCGCCAGAGGGGGGGAGGTGGACCATCGCTATCGGCTCTCGTAAAGTTGTCTATTCCAGTAGACAACTTGATAGACCGCTTGCGCGAAGTTGTCTACTCTAATAGACAACTATTAGATCTCGTCCGGTGACGTCCTGATGACGGCGGCCCAATGCTGATGAAAACCCCACGGGGATCGAAGTCGAGCAAACACCATTTGCTCGAACGCGGCGTCATGCTCTGGCGCTGCATCGCCGACGATTTCGAGCAGGCGATCCTGGTCGGCAAGCACGAGAACGGCTCGAAGCTGCCGGCGGAGAACGAGATCGCCACGCGCTATGGCGTGAACCGGCACACCGTGCGCCGCGCGATGGCGGAACTCGCCGCGCGCGGTCTGGTGCAGACCGAACGCGGCAGCGGCACGTTCGTCAAAACCGACAAGCTCAATTATCCCATCAGCCAGCGTATGAAGTTCTCCGAGATCGTGGCGGCGGCCGGCCACGAAGCGGAAGGGCGCTTGCAGGGCCATCGCCACGAAAAAGCGAACGAGGACGTCGCGCGCGACCTCGGCCTCAATGTTGGCGACGAAGTCGTGCGGCTGGAAATCCTCCGCGCTGCCGATCGCGTGCCGATTTCGGTCGCGACCACGTGGTTGCCGGCCGATCGCTATGGCGACGCGGCCAAGATCTTTCGCCGCGTGCGCTCGATCACGCGCATGCTCGAGCATTTCGGCATCAACAGTTATCGCCGCAAATGGACGCGCATCAGCGCCGGATTCACCGATGCGGTCGATGCCGGCCGCTTGCGCCTGTCGGTGCATCGACCGGTTCTGGTCACCGAAGGGCTCAATGTCACGGAAGACGGCGAGCCGATCATGCTGTCGCGCGTGCGGTTCTCCGCCGATCGCGTGTCGTTGCTCGTGGAAAGTTAGCTCATCGCGCCGCCGTCATGCGGCTGTCTTGAAAAAGTTGTGTTCAAGGACATGGCCAACAAAACGCTCTCAACGACACCGTTTGTCGATCCAACGGCCGCGGTGAAAGACTCGAGACTCGGCGCCTACACGGAAGTGGGGCCGCGCACCAAGCTTCTGGAAGTGGAACTCGGCGACTACTCTTATGTCGTCAACGACAGCGACATTGCTTACGCCACCATCGGCAAGTTCACGTCGATCGCAGCGATGACCCGCATCAATCCCGGCAATCATCCGATGCAGCGCGCGACGCAGTCGCATTTCACCTATCGCGCCAGCGCTTATTTCGCCGGCGAATCCGACGAGGATGACTTCTTTGCCTGGCGGCGCGCGCATCACGTCACCATCGGTCATGATGTCTGGATCGGCCACGGCGCCATTGTCATGGCGGGGCGGCGCATCGGCACCGGCGCGGTGGTCGGTGCTGGCAGCGTGGTGACCAAGGATGTGCCGGACTACGCCATCGCCGTCGGCAATCCGGCGCGCGTCATTCGCCAGCGCTTTCCCGACGAGGTCGTCGCGGGTCTGCAGGCTCTGGCGTGGTGGAACTGGTCGCACGCGCAGTTGCAGGCGGCCTTGCCGGATTTCCGCAAGCTTCCCGCCGCCGATTTCGTCGCAAAATATGCGGCTCAACCCGTTTCCGGAGCGGCCTGATGCGGATTCAAGGTGGACAAACGCTGGTCGACGGCAAATTGGCGGAGGCCGACATCAGCCTTGATGAAGGCGACGGCGTCATCACCGCAGCCGGCCGAGCCGAGGGCAGTGGTCGCGTGTTCGACGCGCGCGGCCTGCATGTGCTGCCGGGTATCGTCGACATCCATGGCGATGCCTTCGAGCGGCAGTTGATGCCGCGTCCCGGTGTCAGCTTCCCCGTCGACGTCGCGCTGATGGAAAGCGATCGCCAGTGCGTCGCCAACGGCATCACCACGGTGTTTCATGGCGTCACCTGCTCATGGGAGCCGGGCCTGCGCAGCATCGACAATGCACGCAAAATCCTCGGCGCCATCGAAGATCTCGAGCCGTCCTTCGGTGCCGATACGCGTTTCCATCTGCGCTACGAAACCTTCAATCTAGACGCCGAAGCGGAAGTGACCGGCTGGATCAACGAAGGCCGCATCGGCATGCTCGGCTTCAATGATCACTTGCCGAGCGACAAGGCTCCGCCGCGTACCCGCAAGATCGGACCGATGGCCGAGCGCGCGGGCCTCTCGCGCGAAGACCTTCTGGCGCTCGTCGAGCGGCTTCGCGCCCGTGCCGACGAAGTGCCGGGGTCGATCGCGCGGCTTGCCGCCGCGGCGCATGCGCACGGCGCGCCGATGTTGTCGCACGACGACATGAGCCCGGAGCAGCGTCGCTGGTTCCGCGATCTCAAGTGCCGCGTCGCCGAATTTCCGACGACCGTAGAGACGGCGCAGGACGCGACCGCGGCCGGCGACGACATCGTCATGGGTGCGCCCAATGTGGTGCGCGGCGGCAGCCATATCGGCTGGATCGGCGCGGCCGAGATGATCGCGCGCGGCTGCTGCACCATTCTGGCGTCCGACTATTACTATCCGGCGCCGCTGTTGGCTGCGTTCCGGCTTGCCGCCGACGGTATCGCGCCGCTGGAACAGGCATGGACCTACGTGTCCACGCGTCCGGCCAAAGCCGCCGGGCTTGCCGATCGCGGCGTCCTCGAAGCGGGCAAGCGAGCCGACGTGATCGCGGTGGACGCCAGCGATGTGCGCCGTCCCAAGTTGGTCGCGGCCATCGCCAATGGCCGCGTCGTCCATCTCAGCGAAGGCGGCCGCCTGCAGTGAGCGATTCGCGTTACGCGTTTTACTTTGTCCCGGATGCCGAAGCGCCGCTCTATCGCTTCGGCACATCGGTGCTCGGCTACGATTGCCGTACGGGACAAGAGACGCCGTTCATCGATGGCGTCGACACGGCTGCGTGGCCTGCCATTGTTCGGGAGCCGAAGGTCTATGGGTTCCATGCGACGCTGAAGGCGCCGATTCGACTGGCCGCGGGTGTCGACGAGCGCGATCTCGTGCAGGCGGTGTCGGACTTCGCGGCAAAGCGTGTTGCGGTCGGCGCGGCGCCTCTCGCGCTGCGCGCCTTGGGTTCCTTCATTGCGCTCGTGCCTGCGGGCGACGCGGACGGCATCAACAGCCTCGCCGCGGACTGCGTTCGTGCGTTCGAGCCTTTTCGTGCGCCATTGACTGCGGACGATCGCGCGCGCCGTCTGGCTTCGCCTTTGACCGCGCGCCAGATCGAGCATGTGGATAGCTGGGGCTATCCTTATGTGTTCGAAGAGTTCCGTTTCCATATGACCTTGACGGGGGCGCTGCCGGCCTCCGATCGGAAAGAGGCGCTGCAATTTTTGTCCGAACGATTTGAGAAAATTTCGGAAGCGCAGACGCTACGGCTCGACCGCGTCGTCATCGCGCGCCAGGACCGGAAGTCATCGCCGTTTCGGGTCATTCACGAAGCATTGCTGCGCTGACCAGCGTCTTCGTGACGCGGGTTTCTTCGATTTGCCCGCTATTTAAGCGCCGTTGCGGTGCAAAACGTCACAAATCATCGGCCAAATTCATTTGTCTGTCATGTGCTGTTGTTAGCGACTGTGACAGCCAGAGGGGACAGGCCGTTGTCGTTGGAAACCGTTATCGACGCCAAAGGAATATCCAAATCGTTCCAGCGCGGCACCGCCGTGCTCGATAACGTCAGCATTTCGCTGCGTCGTGGCGAGATGGTTGCGTTGATCGGCGCTTCGGGTTCGGGCAAGTCGACGCTCATCCGCTCGCTCGCGGGTCTCATTCCGGTCGATGGCAATGGCCGCGGCGATGCCGGCTGCATCACGATGCTCGGCGAAGCCATTCAAAAGAACGGACGCCTGAATTGCAGCCGTGCTTTGCGCGCGCGCATCGGCGTCATCTTCCAACAGTTCAATCTCGTGCCGCGTCTGACGCTGCTCACCAATGTCTGCTTCGGCCTGCTCGGCCAGTTGCCGGTGTTGCGCGGTACGCTCGGCCAGTTCAGCGACAACGACAAGCGCAAGGCCATGCAGGCGCTCGCGCGCGTCGGCATTGCCGAGCATGCACTCAAGCGCGCCAGCGAGCTTTCCGGCGGCCAGCAGCAGCGCGCAGCGATCGCGCGCTCGCTCCTGCAAGGCGCGGAGCTTCTGATCGCGGACGAGCCGATCGCTTCGCTCGATCCGGCGTCGTCGCGCCGCGTGATGGATCTGCTCGCCGACATGAACCGCAACGACGGGCTCACCGTGCTCGTGTCGCTGCATCAGGTCGAGTACGCGATGAAGTATTGCCCGCGCACCATCGCGCTGAAGGCCGGCAAGGTTGCCTATGATGGCCCATCCAGCGCGTTGACGCCGGCCTTCCTCAACCAGCTCTACGGCGCCGAGTCGGAGGAGCTGTTTCTGCCCTCGTTCGAGGCGCAGGACGCATCTCCGTCGCAAGGCGCTGGACCGCATTGGTCGGATCCACAGGCTGCGCCGAACGGCGAAGGCCAGCATTGGTCCGATCCGCCGGCTGTCATGCCGCATGCATCGTCCGCGGATATGACGAAGGAAGTCGAGCGGCTGTCCGCGTAAGCGTGGGCGTCGAACTCAGAACTGCGACTACAGAAAACGAAACGACTGCAACAGGAGAAGGCATTATGCGCAAGCTTGCCCTGATCGGCGCGGCTGTGGCCGTGGCGGCCGGCATCGCCGCAACAACGGCGCGAGCCGAGGTCACTGAACTGAACTTCGGCGTCATCTCGACGGAAGCGTCGGTCAACCAGAAAAAGAACTGGGAACCCTTCCTCGAAGCCATGTCGAAGGCGATCGGCGTGAAGGTCAACGGTTTCTATGCCAGCGACTATGCCGGCGTGATCGAAGCGCAGCGCTTCAACAAAGTGCAGATCGCCTGGTACGGCAACAAGTCGGGCATGGAAGCGGTCAACCGCTCGAACGGCGAGGTGTTCGCGCAGGTCGTTTCGCGCGACGGCAGCGAAGGCTACTACTCGCACATCATCGTGCATGCCGACAGCCCCTACACGAAGCTCGACGACATCCTGAAGTGCGACAAGACGCTCGACTTCGGCATCGGCGATCCGAATTCGACCTCGGGCTTCCTGGTTCCGACCTCGTATATCTTCGCGGCCAAGAACATCGACCCGAAGCAGTGCTTCAAGACCGTGCGCAACGCCAGCCACCAGGCCAACGCCATGGCGGTCGCCAACAAACAGGTCGCCGCCTCCACCAACAACAGCGAAGATCTCCAGCGCCTCGAAAAGACCGCGCCGGAGGCCCGCAAGCAGCTCCGCATCGTTTGGACCTCGCCGATCATCCCGCTCGACCCGATCGTCTGGCGCAAGGATATCGACCCGGCGCTGAAGACCAAGATCTACACCTTCATCATGAGTTACGGCCGCCTCGGCACGCCGGAAGAGATCAAGGCCGCCAAGGAAGTCCTGGCCAATCTGATCTGGTCGCCGTTCCATCCGTCGAACGACAACCAGCTTCTGCCGATCCGCATCCTCGAAGCCAACAAATCGATCATGAAGATCAAGGGCGACGACAAGCTGACGGAAGAGCAGAAGCAGGCGCAGATCGCTCCGCTCCAGGAGGAGATCAAGAAGGATCAGGAGCTGTCGGCCAAGGCCGAGCACGCGCCGTTCGTCGCCAAGCTTGCCGCGTTCAAGGAAGCCGACAAGGCGGGCAAGCAGGATGATCTGAAGAAGATGATCGGCGAGTTCGCGGCCGCGGCTTCGCAGGCCCCGACCAACTAAGTTCATCGCAGGGCGCCGGAGCGAATCGTTCCGGCGCCCTTAATCTATGTGTCGATACCGGCTCGTGCGCTGCGCGCGGGCCGGAATGACGGAATGAGAAGATGGCCGATATCATCGCCCCCGGTGGCGAACGTTCCATCGCCGCGCAAACGATCGTTCCGCAACAGCCGCTCTCCCGCCGCCTGCGGAGCTGGCTCGTGTGGCTTATCGTCATCGCCCTCCTGGCGTGGAGCTGGAACGCGGCCGAGATGTTCCGCGTCACCGCGCTGTTCACCGATTGGCGCAACATGGCCGAGTTCGGCAGCGCCTTTTTGCATCCGAATTTTCACGATTGGGATCATTATTTCAGCGACATGGTGGTGACGATCCAGATCGCGATCTGGGGCACGGCGCTTGCCGTCGTGTTCGGCGTTCCGTTCGCTATCCTGTGCTCCTCCAACGTTTGCCCGGTCTGGATCGTGCAGCCGGTGCGCCGCCTGATGGACTCCTGCCGCGCCATCAACGAGATCGTGTTCGCGCTGATGTTCGTCGTGGCAGTCGGCCTCGGACCCTTCGCCGGCGTGATGGCGCTGTTCATCCACAACCTCGGCATCTTCGCCAAGCTCTTCTCGGAGGCGGTGGAGTCGATCGACCCACGGCCGGTCGAAGGCATTCGCGTCACCGGCGCGGTGCGTCTGCAGGAGGTGATCTTCGGCGTCATCCCGCAGGTGCTGCCGCTGTGGAGCTCGTTCACGCTCTACCGGCTCGAGACCAATGTGCGCTCGGCCACCACACTCGGCATCGTCGGCGCCGGTGGTATCGGCCAGACGCTCTACGAAAGCATCCGCAGTTTCCAGTATGCCGAAACGGCGGCGCAGGTGATCATCGTCGTCGTCGCCGTCATCCTGATCGACCTCGCCAGCGCCCGTATCCGCCGCGCGCTGATCTAGCGTGCGCACTAAAGCGCGAAATAGGCAGGCAGGTGCCAGACGATTTCGATCATGACGCGGTCGGGGTCTTCGAAGGCGAGCGTGTAATATTCCCCGCGGTAGCCGATCTCGCATTTGCCGCGCCCCAGAAGAGGCACGCCCATCGAGATCAAGTGCCGTTCCATGGCGTCGATCATTTCTCGTGAGCCCGCCGTCAGTGCGAAATGCGCCAGGCCGACATGCTTGCGGTGATAGGAGAAGGCGCTGGCCAGCATCCCAGTCTGGGCGAGTACGATCACCGCATCGCTGCCATTGGATATCCGGACGTAAGCGCCGGGTTCCGAGTCGGCCCTCCTGAATCCAAGCGGACCGAGGGCCGACTCGTAGAATCGGGCCGAAGCTTCGAGATCCGAAACGTTCAGCGCAATGTGGCTAAGCAGCGGATCGACCCCCCTCGTCGATGATCGCTTGACCGTAGTGGCGATGGAACAGCGTCTGCACATCGAAGAAGATGCGCTTGCCGGTCAGCTGCTTCGCATCTGTTTTCACCACGGCCTTGCGATAATCGATTACATCGACACCCGTGATGTTGATGGTGGGATCGTCGAAGCCGAATACGACTTTCCCGCCTTCAAGATCGGCGTCCTTCAGGACTTCCACAACGACTTCCGAGCCGCGGCTTTGCGCTTTTGCTTCGGGCAGGGGCAACGGCATGTCCCAGGTCTCGATGTGCAGGTAGGGCGAAACCGGACGCCCGCGAAGATCGCTCTCGACGTAAAGATAGTCCATGCTCACGTAGTTGGCGATGAGGCCGCTGCTGTAGCATTCGGAGGCATCGAAAGCGGCTACATTGAGCATCTCGTGATTGAGCAGAGCGCTCTCCGGGAAGTAAACGCCGCCCGCCGACGAGTTGCTGGAATACAATCGGCCTTCGGTGGAGAGGACCATGATAAGGCCGTGGCCGTCGGAGACGCCATTGCCAAATGGGTTGCGGCTTCCCAATGTACTGGGAAAGACTTCGAGGCCGCCGTCCGGCCGCGTGCCCGGAACGCGGATGGCTTCGACCAAGGTGTTCTTGGCCATCACGTAATTGAGCGCGATCGCTTCCTGGCCATTGTCCCCGTAGATCGGAATATGAACGCCGTATCCCTTATCGACCGTCGGCGCGGTGTAGCCGGGGACGACATTGAAGCCGGGATCGTAGTCCGAGAGATCGATCTCGCGGCCGGCGCTGAACGTGTTGCCGCCGTCCTCGGATTCGATGAGCGTGGGAACCAGCCTTCCGCTACGAATTTGATCGACGCGGACAACCACGCGATCATGGGCGACGCCGACCGAGGCGCCGCCGGCCGTCGGGCCGATTTCGAGTGTTCGCTCCGGGCCGATTTCATTGTTGACGATGCGGCGGTAGAAGATCTTACCGCTGTCCCGGCATTTGTAAGTCAGGATCTGAAATTTTGGTGCTTCCGTCTGGAGCCGGCCGACCGCTACTTGGCTTAACGCCAGGAACGGGAAGTCGACCGAACGTGAGCTGGTGTTCACTTCCGTGCCGTCGAGCCAGAGACGATGCGCGCCGGCCGTGCGGGAAATCCAAACGACCGAAACGGCGCCGGTGAACTTATTGAGCGCCAAGTGAAAGCGCCATATGTCGCCGTCTGCGATCGATTTTCGTTCGAACCGCGGCTTCGGAAATTGATTGGGCCGCGGTCCGGATGCTTCGCACAGGAGCAGCCGGTTATCTTCGACCACGCCCGCCCAAGTCGTTCGCCGGATGTCGTCGCGCGTGATGGACTTCTGTGGGCCCAGGAAATACCGCGTCGTATCGAGCGTCTTTGTCAGCACATTGACTTGATGAATGTCGCCTTCTTTGACCCAGGCCCGCGGCGTGATCTCCCGCGGAATGGTCACGCCGTCGAATGCCGTGTCATTGAGATTTTCTCGCAGGCCGGAACTGGCACCTTGTCGGACACGTGAAATGATCTGCATGGCATTCTCCCCGTTGCGTTATTTTGATATTCGCGTAAAAATTGTACATGTTCTGTATGAACTTTTTAAGAGCGTTTATTGACGCAGTCGGCTCCGAGTTGCGTATTGCGCCGGTTTGAGATTTTGCGCACAAGGGCCGAGACGCCTTTGCCGGGGCGGCGCCATTGGGTCGTTTTTCGGGGGCCGCTTTGGCTGAAACCGTCGCTGAAATCGTGGCCGCGCACCGGGCAGGGGCGGCTACGCCGGAACAGACTACCGCCCGCAGCTACGAGCGCATTCGCGCCCGCGGCGACAGTGCCATCTTCATCAGCCTGCGTGCGGAAGCCGAGGCGCTGGCCGAAGCACGCGCGCTTGCCGGCAAGGCGGATCTGCCGCTCTACGGCGTGCCGGTCGCGGTGAAGGACAATATTGACGTCGCCGGTCTTCCCACCACGGCCGCGTGCCCCGCCTTCGCCCACAAACCTGCTCGGGACGCCACGGCGGTGGCGAAGCTGCGCGCCGCCGGTGCCATCGTCATCGGCAAGACCAATCTCGACCAGTTCGCCACCGGGCTCGTGGGCGTGCGCTCGCCCTACGGCATCCCGAAGAACACGATCAAGGAAGAGCTGGTGCCGGGCGGCTCTTCGTCCGGGTCTGCGGTGGCTGTCGCCGCGGGTCTGGTGCCGTTGGCGCTCGGCACCGACACGGCCGGCTCCGGCCGCGTGCCGGCGGGTCTCAACAATATCGTCGGTTTGAAGCCGAGCCTCGGCCTCATTTCGACCTTCGGCGTGGTGCCGGCCTGCCGCACGCTCGATTGCGTCTCGGTGTTCGCCTTCACCGTCGAGGATGCCTGGGCCGCGCTCTCTGTCATGGGCGGGCCGGATGCGTCCGATCCCTATTCGCGCAACCGGCCGCTCGGCGCGTTGACTGCGACTGCACCGGCGAAGCTCGGTGTGCCGCGCCCCGGTCAGCAGCTGTTCTTTGGCGATCGTGCGTTCGAAGCCGCTTATGGCGCCGCGCTTGAGCGTCTCGCCAAGCTCGGCCATGCGATCGTCGAGATCGACATCGAGCCGTTCTACGAGACCGCGCGCCTGCTCTATGAAGGCCCATGGGTCGCCGAGCGCACGATCGCCGCCGGCGATCTGCTCGCCTCCGATCCGGAGGCTATCCATCCGGTGACGCGCGAGATCATCCTCAGCGGGCTTCGGCCGACCGCGATCGATGCCTTTCGCGCCTTCTACAAACTGGAAGAATTACGCCGCGTCGCCGACGTCATCTTCAAGCAAGTCGATGCGCTGGCGTTGCCCACGGCACCGACGGCTTACACGGTGCAGCAGGTGCTCGCGGATCCGATCCAACTCAACAGCCGGCTCGGCACTTATACGAACTTCGTCAATCTGCTCGATCTCTGCGGGTTGGCGCTGCCGGCTGCCTTCACTGAGGCGGGCATCCCTTTCGGCATCACGTTGCTAGCGCCGGGCGGCGAGGACGCAAGGCTCGTGGGCATCGGCCGCGCGTTCCACGCCGACACGAAGCTCACGCTCGGCGCGCTCAACAAGCCGCAGCCTTTGCCGGCGTGACCAGTTCGCGTGTCGCGATCGCCACGCGATGCCGCCGCACGCAGCTTTCGTCGACCTCGATGCCGAGCCCCGGCCGCTCCAGGCTTTCGGCATGACCTTCGCCGGTGACGATCGGATGCGCCGTCACATCGGCGGCGAGCCCGATGTGCGTGAGCGTCAGGCCCCAGCCGAGGTTCGGAATGACAGAGGCGACATGTAGCGCCGCTGCGCACGCAATGCTCGACTCGCCGGTCTTGCAGGAGATGTTCACCTGCATGCCGAGCTCGCCGCAGAGCCGGCCGGCCTCGGTGAGCGCATGCACACCGCCGAGCTTGATCGCCTTCAGGCTGACGCCGCGCGCGGCTTTGCGTTCGGCATGGCGGCGAATGTCGTCAAGCGAATGAATGCCTTCGTCGGCGCCGATGGCGATGGCAGTCGCCGCCGCCACCTGCGCCATGCCGACGAGATCCTCGG
>Ga0255338_1005140_pt1 | contig 12426 bp, 6 predicted proteins | sample MeOH1_35cm_T4_19_FD_203715 | JGI IMG/M metagenome (GOLD analysis project Ga0255338, IMG submission 203715) | Sandy soil microbial communities from University of British Columbia, Vancouver, Canada - MeOH1_35cm_T4_195 | ecosystem: Engineered > Artificial ecosystem > Sand microcosm > Unclassified ...
GCATATTTTCGGGTTGACAGATGCCGACCCGCTAGCAAGCAAACCGCTGACGGTGGCGCCGTAGTGGAGTTGGGAGGGAATTGAACCCGAGCTACCCTATTCCCACCGTTCTTATCTCGGATCAGCCGCTATCCGGCCGTGCCAAGAGGGCAAGGAAGGCTACAATGAGCAGATCAAGCTTAACTGCCGGCTCCGTCAGCGTGACAGGTTCGTATGAACTACGCTCCAGCGAGGCGATCACGCTCTTACGGCGGAAGAGGATGAGGTTGTCCGGATCTCCCCGACTTTCATCTCCCATCGAGGCTGTCAGTTCTTCCTGGTCTGCAACCCTGGTCAGGTCTTTTACCATTTCCTGGAATTTGTCCTCAGCCTCGTCATCCGAAGGGCAGAGAAACATCTGAAGATAGACCCTGCCGTGTGGGCTTTCCGGCACTACCCAACTTGCCTCAAACGCCAGCGCCCAGTCAATCTCTGGCAGCAACTCTATGCCGCAGGGTTCCGCACCCTCCGGCAGAATACGGGCGAACCACTCCAGGTAGAAGGCTGCCTTTTTACTTAACTGCGCCTTTTCGTCTATTGTCTTCAACTTGTGCAACGGTCGCCGGACCCTCATGTCGGTGGGGTAACAGAAAAGCCGGGTTGAATCTTCACGGATGAAGCGGTACCGATAACTCTCCCTATCGCCCCCGCGTATAAACCTGCCCAGCCGGTTCCCGATCATGAAGGTCTCCGTATGCGGGAGAGTTAATGGCTCCCCTTCGCCATCCACCACCAGGCATGCGTCCCATATCCTCCCATCCGCATCGAGAGGTCCCTCCCATGCCACGTGGTGACTGATCCAGTTTTCACATTCCCAAGACATCGGTGGAGACCCAAGTCTCACAATCGGGCAAGTGTCGAATTCTTGATCCATGATTTGGATCTGATATAGTGCACAGCCCAGCAAGTTAGCGCAAACAGAAACGATCGTTGCGCAGTCTACGCAGTTTGTGTGTCCCTGATCCACTTTCGCGGTAGCTTTTAGGCGGCGCATGAAACGGTCGTATATGAACGTCCCATCCGTCGCCTCGTTTTCGGATCCCAGAGTCGTATACTTTCGGCCGCTACAATGCTGGAAATAGGTGGTCGTCATATCGAGCGGATAGCGAGTCCTTCCCAACGCAAACACCGCTTCGACAATCAAGTCGGCGACCCGGTCCGGTGTTTTCGCCCCATTCGCCCATTCGCATACAAAATGCAACAATTCGGGCCTCGGCAGATCATTCGGGCGTTGCGCGGACATAGACCAGGGCTCTTGGGGCGGATTTAGTGTAGTGTACAGCGCGTTTGAGCCTTTTACGGTGTCCCCTACAGAGCCGTTGCTCTCGATGATGCAGTTCCATACCAGTACCGTCTTCTGTATCCCGCGGCCCTGCAGGCGCGCATCGTGCAGCGTAATCGGGACTACCCTGGTTTCATACGGACTCAGGGTTTCAATGGCGGTGCCGACTCCAATCAACCTATTTGCATCCGACCAGAACACCACCGTGCAGACCGCATCGACTGCCTCCTCATTGCGAATCTGCACCCAAACCATCACTTGATTTGCATTCTCTGGCCATGTTGCAAATGCAACAGGCATCGATGTAATCCATTGATGATGCCAGTCCCAGGGTGCTGGAGGTGCGTCTTCAGGGCGCTGTAGGAGAAGCGCCTCGTTCGCGTAACTCTCTCCCATATCACGGAACTTGAGAGCAACTAGCCTGACTCGGCTGGGGTTCGAAGTTTTCATAAGCCTGGAAAAGTAGGATCTGCACTTTGAAGCAGAGGGTATCCGGTGATACAGTTCCCGGACACCCTGGCTGCGTCCTTGTTTCGTTACGAACTCGGAAATCTCTGACGGAACTTCGGCGTTCTCCCATTGCACTCCATGCAATGAGTGAGCTGGTTGTAAGCGGCGCGCGTGCGTTTGCTCCTACTCTTAACACTCTTTCTAGGATTCTTAAGTGCGGCCTCATTCTCTCGCTCGCGAGCCGCAAGCGTATTGATTAGATGCACGCAAGCATAGCGGTCTTCCCCCGGTACTTCACTCGTAATGGGGGCACAATCAAACGCCAGACTTTCGTGTGGACACATCGACGAAGGGGGAGTGCCAGTATCGCACGCAACTGCGGTGTCGTGATCCTGCTCGCAGAGATCTCCACAGTGTTCGTGGTAGATCCATTCGGGAGTTGTTAATGCTACCGCTTCCCCCTTCCAGGGTTCGCAATCTTCGCATCCGGCAAGGACTTCGTCTGCTGCGCTCTTCTCTTGACGGTATTCACGTTCCGGCTCTTGCTCTGCCATTTTAGGTTCTCTTCTCGCGTTGTCGCCCGCGTGCTATTTTGCAGACCAGTGCTGCAAAAGGAGAGGATCATCGCGGGGACGTGTTACTTCCTCTCCAAAATCTCACCAGTGAGTCGGCGCCTCCGGCGGCTAGGGTCTGACCGTCCGCGGAGAACGCCACTCCCCAGTTGCCAGACGGGCACCCATCCAGCGTTCCAATTACCTGGCGTGCGGCCACATTCCAGAGGTACACCTCCGAGTCAAGGCTGCCGCAAGCCAGGGTCTTGCCGTCTGGGGAAAAGCTCATTGAGCGAATTCGCACTCGGGCGCCCGGAAGCTGGTCCAGCCGGTTCGCCGGTACGTCCCACAACCAAACACCGCGATCATCCCCTACCGCTACCCGTAGTCCGTCCGGCGAGATTGCCAGTGTCCGGGTGGCGGTGCCTGGTATTCGTATATTTGCGCGCTCTTGGCCACTCTCGACGTCCCGCAGCGAGAGTGCTCCGGCGCGCCCCAGGTAGACAAAGTGCCGTCCGTCTGCCGTTACCCGAAGGGCTATGGGTACCTCGCTGCCTGCCGGATATTGGCGGCTCAACTCTCCGGAGGCAATGTTCCAGACACGGATCGTCCGATCCGTCGCCGCTGTGAATAGCACGCTCCCGTCTGGCGCAAAAGCCACTGCGGAAATTGGAGCCGGATGCTTGAGACGGCGCGCGGGATTCCGATTTTCCAGATTCCGAAGAATGACTGTCAGCCCATTGCCCACAGCAAGCATCCGCAATTCGGATGAAAAGTCATACCGCAGGTTAAAGAGACCGCTTACTTCGGCAAGGCACCCTTGGGAAGCGAGATTCCACAAGCGGTAGGCATCCGGCCCCACGGTCCCCAATCGCCCGCCATCCCGGGCGAAGTGGACCCGGAACACCGGCCCGCGTGTTTTAAATGAAGAGGTGGTTGGCAGCTGCCTTAGATCCCATTGCCGGACGTGGGCATCGATCCCTCCGGTGGCCAACACCTGGCTATCGGCGGAAAACGCCAAGGCCGTTACCATGCCGGTATGCCCTTTAAGCTCCAGCACTTTAGTGGGGTCATTCAATGAATAGACTGCCAGCAACCCGGGTTGGCGCAATGCCCGGGGCTGGTAGGCAGAGACGGCAAGATCGCGCTCGTCCGGTGAGATTTCCAGGCCGTACAAACTCCCCGGCACGGGCGGCAGGTCCATCAGTCGGCTATTTCGCCGCAGGTCCCACACGCAAACCTGACCTTCGGCTGGGGAGAAAGCTGCCAGACGGCCCGTACGGGAAATGGTCAGGAAACCGAGTTCCCCGGTTCCGAGACGCCAGCGCTGCCTGATCTTGCCCGTCTCCAGATCCACTTCCGCAAGCGTACCGTCAGCAATTCCCACCATCAAGCGTCCCGTGTCTTCGCAGAACGCGAAGGTGGTTGCTGACCACTGGCTTTCCAATGGAACCGGTTTCCCGGTTTCCGTCCACACACGAACTTCTCGATGCCCTCTGCTGCCAACCAGGCCTGCTATTCGGCGTCCATTGGGAGCCAGCAGCAGATTACGTACATCGGGGGGAATCCCTGGTACAGTCGTCGACCGGTTCTGTTCGAGGTCTATTAGTTTAGCCCGGAGCCAGCCGCCGCCACCGGAAGCGGGAACCAGGTCACCAAGCCCAGTCACCTCCAGGACCCGACGCCCATCCGCAGAGATAGATACCTTCCGTTTCGAGTCGGACGCCGTATTGGTAGTCTCCACCACGGCGCCATCCACAGAGGTGATGCGCTGGTGGTCTACCCCGATGGAAATCAGCATCTGGCTGTCGCTTGAAACCTCCGAATACTTGGGATGCTTCAAGAACTTCACCAACTGGACAGGACCGGAGTGTCGATAGGAGGGCATCCGGTCCTGGTGACACATGCCCCAGAGGTAGCTCATCTCCCATTGCCCGGCATAATCCCGCAGCGGTGGCCGCGCGAGTTCGTCTAGCAGCAGACGAGCCCGGTTGTAGTTCCCGCTGCGGACCGCCTGCCACGTCGCCTGAATCTGCGAGGTGTACTGTATCTCTCCTCGCTCCACCGCCAGATGCGCGGCCACGGTATTCAGCCTGCGAGCTTCCGCCCCGGAATAAAGGGCGTACGCCGTCAGGCTACCAATCACTCCCATAACGGTAGTAAACACCACGGCGGTCCGCCGGATGCCGCGCAGGTACGCTTCGCGCTGGCGGCGCAGCTCTGCGTCCGGCATGCGGGCTTCGATCCAACGCCGGGTAAATACCCGCGTGTAGATGCGGTTGCGCGGGGTGAGGCGGCCGTAGACGGACCGCACGATGCCGGACAGGCGCAATACCATCACCGCCGGATTTGTCTCGTCGTCGGCCAGGGGCCGCCCGTGCCGGATCTCTCGGTAAAGATGCAGCACCCCCACCCAATCGTGGCCACCTTCCAGGAGTCGCTTCTGCACGAATAGCAAGTTGTCATCGTGTTCCCGGGCGCTGGGGGAGAGGAAAAGCTCCGCGCAGAGACGGTCGACGATGCGTGCATGGGGTCCAGGTCTGGATGACGTTTGCAGATGCTCCGAGACGGCACGGCAGAGACGCTGCGTGAGGAAGGGATGGCCGTGGGTCCAGTAAAGGACCCGCCGCAGCAACTGCGCCGCCGCCGCCGGGGGAAGCTGATTTCCCGACCGCGACTCAAGCCCACCGGCGAGAGGAGCCGCCTCCGCCTCTGTGAAGTCGTTCAGCTCGATCCGCCGTCCGATGTTGAACGGCGTAGTCCGAGGATCTTGGATCAAATCGGAGGGCGACGCCACGCCCATCAGGCAGAAGGCAAGGCGCTGCAGCCGCGGGTCCTCTGGCCGGCGGTTGAAGCTCTCGCGGATGCCGGCGAAGAATTCGTCCGTCCGGAAGGAGAGGCTTAGAACGGAGTCGATCTCGTCCACGAAGATCGCCAGGCCACCGGGGGAGCGGTCCAGCACTAGGCCCTGAATGGCTGAAAGCCAGCGCTGCATGGGACCCACGAGTGGGTCCGCTAGCCAAAGCTCCCGCAACTCGCGCCGCAGTCCTAACTGCTGCCCCACCAGCCCCAGCAGCCCGTAATACCACTGTTCTACCGTAAGGTTCTGTCCGATGGTGGTGAGGTCCAAGATCACCACCATCACCCCCGCATCCCGCAGGCGAGCGGCGGTGCGCACCAGCAGCGAGGTCTTTCCCATCTGCCGGGAAGTGAGTACGTAGCAGAATTCCCCCCGCCGCAGGCTCTCGTACAGGTCATTGTCGGCCCGGCGCTCCACGTACGACCGGGCCTCGCGCGACATGGCGCCGCCTGCTACAAAGAAGTCGGGAGCCCCCTGGCTCATTGGAGGTGTCTCCCCAGGTAGCCAGCATAAAGCCGACAGCGGATACGCGCCGCATCCGGGGTGTCACCCACCACCACGCCCCCGGTCCAGAGCCGGCAGTGCTGGTTGGAGCTCAACTCAGGCTGCCCGTCCAGGATCCGCCGTACCGCCGCAGCCATCTCCGGGTCCTGCACGAGGAGCAGCAAGAGCCGGCGCAGGTGATCGCCAAACGGGCCGTCTGCACGCTCCGCACGCTGGCGCAAGCTCTCCAGGGAGGCTCCGGTAGTCGCCATCTCATGCAGACCGCGGTGGGTGAGATAGGGGTGTCCTCCCAGCAGATCCCAGTACTCCTCCAACTCGCGGGGATTCCGCAGCGGGCCTCCATAACGGTCGTTCAGGTTCGCCACCTCTTGCGGTGTGAAATCCTGAAGCGTGATGCGCGTTCCCACGTTGAAGGGAGACTGGTTCAGGTCCGCAAGGAACAAGTGCGCCTCGGTAGCGTAAGACATCGCCAGCGTGAGGCGGTTCCAGGGCAGGGAAGGGTTGAGCGCCCGGTCATTGTGCCATGAGCGAAAGAGGCCGAATACTTCGTTGCGGAACTCGCAGGTAAACAATCGGTCTACTTCATCCAGCCCCCACACCACCGGAACGGGAACGCGAGCCAACACCTCCAGCATCAGATCCCGGAAGTTCCAGCTCGCTCCCTGCAACGGGTCCCAGAACTCGTCCAGTGAGAGATTCACCGGCAGTTGCCGGAGCAGCCACCGGCCGATGATGCGGAGCAGCGCGTCGATCGATTCCAGGTGCGCCGCGTTCAGCAGCTGGAAATCCGTGGTCACGGTGAGGGTGCCTTGCTCGCGCGCGTTCTGCAGGCCGCGGGAGAGCAGCGAGGTCTTTCCCATCTGGCGCGCTCCCTTAATGCGGATAATGCTGTCTCCCCGGTCCAGCGCGCTGTGGAACGCGTCGTCGCTGTTCCTCCTGATGTACACCGGCGAGCCGAGCGTGAGCACCCCGTTCGGGGTCGGCGCCTGTTCCGAAAGGGCGGCCGCCGCCGGCCGGGGATGGCGCAGCGCGGCTACCATTCTGGCGGCCAACTCTGCCGCCGCGGCGGTTTCGGAACAAGGGTACTGCTCCACCGACGCCAGAGTCCCCGCCAGCGAACCGCTCGGCAGGGGGAACTCCCCGATCGTGACCGCTACCAGGCGTGGACGCCCGTGCCCTTCCCCGGCCTCTTGCGCCAATTGGATCTCGTAGGCCAGGGTCTCGCTGGAGATGGAAGCCGCGGAGAGCAGAAATATCACCGTCTCCGCGGCGCGGATTTGTTTCTCGGTTTCCTGGGCCCAGGCAACACTCAGCTCCTGCTGCTCCACCGTGTTCAAGGTGAACCCCTCGGCGCGGAGAGTGGCCGCGAGCGTAGCGGCAACCTGCTCGTCCGGCTGGGCTCTCCGCGCGTAGAGCAGGGTGAGACAACCTTTCACGGCCGGGGCTGCGCAAATGGGCTGTCGCGAGGAGGCGCCATGTTGCTCCGCAAGCTGCGCCGCTTCCTCCACGGTATGGGCCACGATCACCCGGACGCCGCGCGCTCCCCAACCCGCCGCCGTGGCGGCAGAGGGCTGGTTCTTTCGGCTCACCACCACGTACGCGGGCCCTTCCGCCGTCCGCAGCACCCTCGCAGCCTCCAGCTTCGGCGCCACCCCCGTCAAACCGTCTACACCGTCCAGAACGCCGTCCTGTCCAACCGCAGCGGAGATGGCGTAGCGCGGGTTATACCGGCGTCGCCGTAGTAGCAGTTGGATGCCCACCGCAGCAGCCGCGGCCGCGGAGCCGCCGCCCACCGGAAGAGGGCGCCCGGAGGCGTCCGGAGGTAAGTCCGTCAGCCACCAGCGCAGGTCTTCGTCGGGGGGAAGAAGGTCGCGCGCCTGGCGCCAGGCTTCCGCAACTGCGCCCTTGAGATCCGGAAGGATCGGCTCAAATACCGTACTGGGCGCCTGGAAAAACTGTCCGAATCCGCCGCGCACCCGCTCCAGCCACAGCCACACCAGAAACCCCTCGTTCCCGCGCGCCAGCAATAGCGGTACTTGCATACGCAGGTCGCGAGGGCGTTTCTCCTCCCCCACCGCTCCCCACAACAGGGAGAGGCAGGTGTCCTGCGCCATCGCCAGGGGCGTGGCGCGCTCCGGTAGAAGGTCGGCTAGCATCCGGAAGCAGATGCGGATGCGCCGCTCAGCGCTGGCGGCCTGAAAGGCGGGAATCTCCGGCGGGTAGGGCAGGTGCCGTTCCACGTCCGCGGCCCGCGCGGCCCAGCGGAACAGCTCTTCCGGAGGGATTCCACTGCTCCGGGCGCCGGCCGTCACGGCAGCCCCGGCCACCACGGTGTGCATTTGCCGCACGCACTCCTCGATATGCGGCAGCCCGCTCCCGGTCATTTGGAGTACCGGCCCCCGGTCCCAGCGCCGCCGCAGCAAAGCGCTGGCGGCCTTCAATTCGGCCAGCGGCTCCGTCTCCTCCAGACTGTCCTTACAAGTCTGCCAGAGGGTGCCCTCCTGCACCAGCAAGCGCCACGAGCGCCGCTTCTGGGCGCTCGTTCCTTCCGCTAGTTGCTGGGTGAGTGAGAGAAGACCGCTCATCGTTTGTAGTAACAACAGTCTGCTAGAGTATGGAACGGGGATTCCCGATCCTTGCCTAGTCCGGAGAACGAAGCACTGCGGCGATTGCTCGCAGTGTTGCCGCGATCGGGATCGGGCTGTCGGCAAAGCGGACGGCCGCCCGCTCTGCCCAGGAGAGCCAGGCCTGCCGGCCAGTTTCGTCCCGCGCGGCCGCCGCCCGCAGCAGCGGTGTTTCCCGCTCCCCCAGCAGTTCCAATTCGGGAACGCTTACCTCCAGGGTTCCGCCGGGCCGCCCGGACCTCCCCAGGAAGGCCGCCCGTTCCAGGGCGGCCTGGCCTGTATACCAGCCCTCCACGTCCGGCACCAGGAGCAAGAAACCCTCGAAAACCAGCTCTCCTCCCGTAGCAATGAACGCGTATCCGACCAGCTTGTGGTCTAAGGCCGGGTTCTTGGTCCGGATCTCCAGGCTTAGATCGTCCCGGTCGTCGATCAGTTCGGCTTCGAGGTCCGCGTGTTCGGCGCGGGCTAGCACCAGAGGTTCGGCGGGGGCGGCCAGCAGGGTGGCCGGATCTCTCAGCGCCGGAACGTGGGGGAAGTGCAGCCACAGCGACAAGCGCTGGGCCAGGGCCTCTTTCCGGCGGCGGCAGTACCGGCAGCCGTCCATCTCCAGATGCGCATCCACCTGTTGCTGCTCCCACTCCCTCGCCACTCCCCTCGCGTCGCGGAGCAGTATCCAGTAAGAAAGATGACCTATCTCCCGATGAAAGCTCTCCACTAGGTGCCGGCACCGGTTGCACGAGTTGGCATGCTGGCGCTCGCCTGCGGTCCACTGCTCCGGGTCCAGCGCCAGCGCCCGGGCGCGGACAAAGGTGAGACAAGACTGATCCCAGAGCGGCTGGGCAGGGGGAATTGCTTCGAGCCGCGCACGGACCTGCGAGATTAGAGTTTCCAAGCGAGCATCATCCATAGAACGCGTTCCAGCCTCCGTGTATTCACCGCTGCGTTCTTAACGCGTCCTTATTGATAGCCTTTGGCGGACAGACACTTCCGCAAACTATCTCGTGCTCGCTGACTGATTTGGGTGATCTGCGGGGGCCATTTCCCCAGCAACTCCGCAATCTCGTTGTGGCTGAGCTGTCCCAGGCCGTGCTTTTCGCAGTGGAGAATGTACGCCTGTTGGGAAGAGGGGAGGTTCCTAATACAGGTGAACAGGTCTTCGGCCAGTTTATCGGACGGCTCATTCGTCTTTGCTTGAATTAATTCGTGGATCGGTTCCAGCGGAACTGTGTTTGGGCATCGAGCTCGCTTCCGGGCCTCTTCCCTCCAACGGTTTTGCGCGATCGCATAGAGAAACGGCTTGAACGGGCGCTGCACGTCATACTGCCTTTTCTCTTTGGTTTGGTAGAGGCGTACCAGCGTGTCTTGCGCCATCTCTTCCGCGTTCGTTGGCGACTCGCCATAATAACGGAAGTAGGAGAATAGTCGCCCCCACCACCGGGAAGCAATAGTTTCGAACGCGGCTTCGGAGCATTCATAAAACGCGACCATCAACTCCTGGTCCTCGAGTTCGTCGCCCACCGTTTCCGAATCCTCAACCATGATCTCCAACTTCCGGGAGAGTTCATCGCCGGACCGTGGATCCACGGTCCGGCGATGATTGACCGCAATGCCAGGTAGTTTGATGTTCGTTAGCTTGTTCCCTTCACAGGCAACGGATCGAAACCGCAGTATCCTAGGCCTTTTAAAGCGCGTGATGCCGAGCCGCCACGCATTCTCCGTTTCGGTAGCCTCGGATTAACAGAACGGTGGGGCCACGGGGCGAGACCGTCACCTCAAACGGGACTTCCCCATCGGTAACGTTGAGGGACTGCTGCGGGCGGTCGTTCAAGTAGAAATCCAGGCGGTCCAGGTTACCGATCCGAACCGCCAGAGATACTCGACCGCCGCTGCGAGACTCCTCGCGGATGACGAGCTCGAAAACCGGGAGGACGGCCAGCAGTTGCCCGGCGCGGGCGAGGAGGTCTACGTTATCGTGCAGGAGGTCATTCCGCGTCATCCGGTGTACCGACTGTGGTTGCGCATCCGGTACCACTCCGCGGTCTTCCACCAACGTACCCGCCTGGGGACCCACGCGAATAGTCTGACGGATCGCCACGCGCATTCCGGCGCCCTGCGGCAGCGGCTTGAACGGAGAGCCCGGCCCGGAAAACAGGCTCTGCAGGAGGCCGTGCGTCCATACGTTGGCGCCCCCGGCGCCCGTGTGACCATGCACCCCAAGAATAGGGCCGATCTGGTGGTCCTGGAAACCGGCGGCGAAAATATCGGTGGTGCTGTAGCACAGCGCATCGATGATCAGCACTACCGGCCCCACATACTTCTGGCCGATGGCGTTACAGGATTCCTCGGAAGTGATGGGAAACCCGCGGGAGTAGACCGCCCCGGTGGCGACCGATTCCGAGATCGACTCAACCCACGGCTCCAACTCCAAACCAGTGCGATGACGGCGGCACATCTCCAGGTTGAGTGGGGTGTTGATGAACTGAAGTCGCTCAGACTCGATCCGGCGGGGGGTGAGGACCTGAAGCAGCCGCTCTCCCGCATAGATCAGGCCGCCACCGTTCCCCCGCACGTCGAGGATCAGGCCGTTTTGGGGTAACTGCGCGGCTAGCCGCACGAACTCCGCCACCAGCACGTCCGCATCGCTCACCGAGAACGTAAAGATGCGGATGTGCCCGAAGGTCCCCGAGGGAGTGACGACTTCCCGGGCACGGAAGATGCCCGGCATCTGCGTGGGGATGTCCGCGCCGCGGACGATGGATTCGCGGGTAACCGCCCGCGGTTCGAGGTGGGCGGACTGCGCCAGGCTCTCCGGCGCGAAGAAGATCTGCTTGACCTGGCGCACCGCTTCGGTTTGGAGGTCCAGCCCGACGACCGTAGTTGGAGTTCCGCCTGTCGCAGCCAGAGGCGTCTGAGGAGGAGCCGCGCTATCCCCAGGCGCAGTCACCGTCTCCGGGGCGTAGAGAAGCTGCTTCGCCTGCCGCACCGCTTCGGTCTGGAGGTCCAGGCCCTGAGCGGTGGCGTCGATGCCCTCTCCGGCTGCGACTCCGGAGGCGGCACCCGGGGGAGGGGTGAACACCTGCCACGCCTGGCGCAGTTCCAGTTCCGCCCCGCTCTTCGTACGGTAGCCGATGGTCTCCCACTCCGCGTCCGGCGGGAGGGAGATGACCAGCGGTCGGATCGTCATCGCTTCAAGCCCGCGGGCATGGCGGGCGTCCCTGTTGCTGCCGGCCTGGAGGTCCGCGTTGATCTCCACGGCGCGATCCATCGGCACGCCGTTCCATCTGGTGATCTCCACTCCGGGGACAAAGGTGGGATGGGTGAAGCCCGCAATGGTCCGGGAGACCAGATACATCCGCACGCCGTTTTCGTAGTACGCTTCCACCAGAAACGGCAGGAACGCGGTCTTTCCGTTATAGGGCGCCGGGAGCAGGTAGTTGGTGTGCAGGTCTCGCAAGGAAACGAAGATCTGCGTCATCTCGTTGTGGAAGCGGAGGTCGCTGCCCATTTCGCTCTCCGAGGTCTGCTCGATCTGGAACCGCAACAGGCGAAGCCGCTGGATGGGGCGCAGCGCATACATCGCCTCCTTGAGCAGGCGGTGGACGTAGAAGTTTTCCAGCAACAACAACGCCTGATCTACCGATAGCAGGCGCTCGCTGCGAGAGAGGCCGCTGGCCGGGGGCAGCGCATGCAGGAACTCGGCAAGGCTGGTGGCGGAAGCGAGTCGGGGGTTTGTCGGGGTGAACGCCTGGGGTCGGGGCCGTAGGCCGGGATCGGGATAGCTCGATAGCCGATCCCGCCGCCGGACCGCTTCCCGGACGGCGGCGTCCGCGTTGAGGAAGGTTCCAACCGGCCTGCCCGCATCCGTTACTACGGGGGCGCCGGTATTGCGCAGGATGTCGCGGATCTCCTGGTGGGAGAGGTGCGGGTTCGCGGAGAGCATAAGCGCTACCGTACCCGCGACCTTGGGAGTGGCGCCAGAAGTACCGCCGAACGGGTTCTGGTACGCGTTGTCCGCCGTGCTGCTGCAGGCCAAGTCGTGGTTGGCATCGCCGGGCGCAGCTACCACCACGCTGGGGCCGAAGTTGCTGAACCAGGCACGCCGGTTCTCCTGGGGAT
>Ga0255338_1005141_pt1 | contig 12422 bp, 13 predicted proteins | sample MeOH1_35cm_T4_19_FD_203715 | JGI IMG/M metagenome (GOLD analysis project Ga0255338, IMG submission 203715) | Sandy soil microbial communities from University of British Columbia, Vancouver, Canada - MeOH1_35cm_T4_195 | ecosystem: Engineered > Artificial ecosystem > Sand microcosm > Unclassified ...
GGACAGCCTTCTTACTATTTGGAGTACACCATGAAAGTCATCGCTTTCGAGCGTAGCGTACAGGGAACGGGTGCGAGCCGCCGCCTGCGCAATTCCGGCAAGACCCCGGGCATCATCTATGGCGCCGCCGCCGAGCCCAAGATGATCGAACTGGATCACAACGCGCTGTGGCACGCCCTGAAGAAGGAAGCGTTCCACTCGTCGATCCTGGAACTGGAAGTGGGTGGCAAGACCGAAAAGGCCCTGCTGCGCGCATTCCAGATGCACCCGTTCAAGCCGCTGGTGCTGCACGTCGATTTCCAGCGCGTGTCCGCCACCGACAAGATCCACGTGAAGGTGCCCCTGCACTTCATGAACCAGGAAAACGCCCCTGGCGTGAAGCTGGGCCACGGCATCATCAGCCACATCATGAACGACCTGGAAGTGTCCTGCCTGCCGGCCGACCTGCCCGAGTTCATCGAAGTGGATCTGGGCCAGGCTGAACTGAACCAGACCATCCACCTGTCGGACGTGAAGCTGCCGAAGGGCGTGACCGTCATCACCCACGGTGACGAGAACCCCGCCGTCGCCAGCGTCTCGCTGCCGGCCGGTGGTGTGTCCGAAGCCGCCGAAGGTGGCGAAGCCGCTGGCGAAACGCCGGCTGCCTGAGCAACCTCGCGCATCGAAGAAACCGCCGGTTCGCCGGCGGTTTTTTTTCGCGCGGGATTTTCGCGTATTCTGTTTCGCGCCAGACATCCCCCGATACAACGCATGATCAAGCTCATCGTCGGCCTCGGCAACCCCGGGGCGGAATACGAGGCCACACGGCACAACGCCGGCTTCTGGCTCGTCGACCAGCTCGCCCGCATGGGCGGCACAACGCTGCGCGTGGAAGGCCGCTTCCACGGCCTGGCCGGCCGCGCGCGGCTGTGGGACCAGGACATCTGGCTGCTCAAGCCGTCCACGTTCATGAACCGCTCCGGGCTGGCCGTGGTGTCGCTGGCGCGCTTCTACAAGATCCTGCCGGACGAGATCGTCGTCGCACACGACGAGCTTGACCTGCCCGCGGGCACGGCCAAGCTCAAGCGCGGCGGCGGCGCCGGCGGTCACAATGGGCTGAAGGACATCGCCGCACACCTGACCACGCAGGACTATTGGCGCCTGCGGCTCGGCGTGGGCCATCCGCGCAACGCCCCCGGCGGCGCGGGAGCGGGCCGCGAGGATGTGGTCAACTTTGTGCTCAAGCCGCCACGCAAGGAAGAGCAGGAAGCGATCGATGCCGCGATCGACCGCAGCCTCGCGCCGTTGGGCCTGCTGGCGCGCGGCGAGACCGAGCGCGCCATGATGGAATTGCATTCGGGGAAGTAATCGCCCCCCCCGGAAACAACAAAAAACCCCGCAATAGCGGGGTTTTTTTGCATGCCGGGCAACCCGAAGCTAAGTGCCTGTTACGCCGCGTGGCGTGCCGCCGTCAGCAAGCGGTAGCGTTGCAGCAGCACTTCATGCGACTCCACGCGGTTCGGATCCTTGGGAATGCACGCCACCGGGCATACCTGCTGGCATTGCGGCTCGTCGAAGTGGCCAACGCATTCGGTGCACTTGTTGGGGTCGATCTCGTAGATTTCCGGCCCCATCGAAATGGCTTCGTTTGGGCACTCGGGCTCACAAACGTCGCAGTTGATGCAGTCGTCGGTGATCATCAGCGCCATGGTAATTCCTTCCAACGACCCGCCCGCGCCCGACTGGCCACGTCGGCGGGTTCGAAGGCTATATTCTATTCCGCTTTGCCGATCTTCTCCTGAAGCCAGCGCTCCACGGAGGGGAAGACAAACTTGCTGACATCGCCACCCAGCACGGCAATCTCGCGCACGAACGTGCCGGAGATGAACTGGTACTGGTCCGATGGCGTCAGGAACATGGTTTCCACGTCCGGCAGCAGGTAGCGGTTCATGCCGGCCATCTGGAACTCGTACTCGAAGTCGGACACCGCGCGCAGGCCGCGCACGATCACGCGCGCATTGTTCTTGCGGACGAAGTCCTTGAGCAGGCCCGAGAAGCCCTCCACACGCACATTGGGATAATGGCCAAGCACCTCGCGCGCAATGCCGATACGCTCTTCCAGCGAAAAGAATGGGCGCTTGTTGGGGCTGTACGCCACGCCGACCACCAGTTCGTCAAAGATATTCGACGCGCGACGGACGAGATCCTCGTGTCCCCGGGTCATGGGATCGAAAGTGCCGGGATAGACCGCGACGACCATATTTCCTCCTTTGGGCTGCCCGCTGCCGGCCTGAAGGCCGATCGATGCATTCTGCTGCGTGACGAGCGTTGAACAAACAACAGCGGCGTAGTGTAACGCCAAATGCAGCCTTTGGAAGTGCATCCCCGGGCTTTATGCGGCATCGCAGCACGCCCGGAAACGCTTGTCCGACGCGGCCCCCGCCGTACGGCTATGCGGTCTCGGCCTGCCCCGGCACTTTGTGCTGGAGCAGGTGGAAGTGCACCGCGCCGGCGCGCGCCTGGCGCACGATCTCGAGCGAGGCCGGCACCGGGGCATCGGGGCCGATCAGCGCGTGGTCGGTCTCCACGTACACGGCCCCGCCCGGCCGCGACAGCCGCGCCGCATGCTCCAGCGCCGGGCCGAGCCAGTCCTCGACGAACGGCGGGTCCAGGAAGATCACGTCGAAGCTGGCGGCGGGCATCTGCGCTGCCACGGCAAAGGCATCGCCCTGGATCACCCTGACCTGTGCGGCGTCGAAGCGGTACTGGTTGTCACGCAACTGCCGCGCCACGCGCGGATTGGCTTCTACCAGCGTCACGGCGGCGGCGCCGCGCGACGCGGCCTCGAAGCCGAGTGCGCCGGAGCCGGCAAACAGGTCCAGGCACGCCAGGCCGGACATGTCCTGGCCCAGCCAGTTGAACAGGGTTTCCCGGACGCGGTCCGGGGTCGGCCGCAGCCCTTCGGCCTCCAGGACCGGCAGCAGCGAGCGCTTCCAGCGCCCGCCAATGATGCGGACCTGGGCCGGCGCCTGGCGAGGAACGGGAGAAGCGGATCGCCCGCGCGGCGCGGGCAAAGGTCTGGTGCGCGAATTCATGCCGTGATTGTAGAGCCTGCCACGCCCGGCCACACCGCCCGCGCGCGGCCATGCTCGCAATCAGAATCGTCTCACCGGTTTTCCGGACCGCCGACGATGACCGTGGCCATGGCGTCCGGATGCACGTGCCGCTGGAACGCCGCCCGCACCTGCTCGCGCGTGACCTTGCCGATCTGCGCGGTCCAGGTATCGAGATAGTCGAGCGGCAGCCCGTACCAGCCGATATTGGCCACGTTGGTCAGCAGCTTGCGGTTGCTGTCGATGCGCAGCGGGAAGCCATTGACGAGGTTGTCCTTGGCGGCGCGCAATTCGGCGTCGGTCGGACCCTCCTGCACGAACTGCTTCACGATCTGGCGCACCAGCGCCAGCGCCTCGTCGGTGTTGGCCTTCTTGGTCTGCAGCGTGATGCCGAACGGCCCCGGCTGCCTGGACGGCGCGAAATAGCTGTCCACGCCATAGGTCAGGCCCCGCTTCTCGCGCACCTGGTCGGTCAGCCGCGAGCTGAACCCGCCGCCGCCCAGCACGTAATTGCCCACCAGCAGCGCGAAGTAGTCGGGATCGCCACGCGCGATGGCCGGCTGGCCCAGCGCCACGCTGGCCTGCTGCGCCGGGTGCGGAATCCGCCTCTCGCTGGCCGGGATGCGCATCTGCACGTCCGGCACCTTCGGCGCCGCCACGCCTTCCGGCAGGCCGCGCGTCAGATCCTCGGCGATCTGCTCGGCCTGCTTGCGGTCGATCGCGCCGATCAGCGTCACTACCGCCCGCTTGGCCGTGTAGTTGTCGCGCCAGAACTTCATCAGGTCATCGCGCGTGATGGACCCCACCGATTCCGCCGTGGCGGATACGCCATACGGATGATCCGGATAAATGGCCTTGGACAGCGTCTTGTCCGCAATCACGCCTGGACGCGTGTCGCCCTCGCGGATGGCGGTGATCAACCGCTCCTTCTCGCGCCCGACCACGGCGGCCGGATAGGTCGGCGCCTTGATCAGCTGACCTGCCAGGCGCAGTGATTGCTCACGTTCGGACGATGCCGTCAGCGTGCGCAAACCGATGCCGCCACGGTCGCCGCCGGCCGCGCCGCCAAAGTCGGCGCCCGTGTCGGCAAACGCATCGGCGATCTGGGCCTCGGTGCGCGCGGGCTGGCCGTCCTGCGCGCCGGCGCCCTTGTCCAGCAGCGCGGCGGCAAGCGTCGCCAGGCCGGACTTGCCCGGCGGGTCGTAGCGGCTGCCGGCGTCGAAGTCGACATTGACGTCGAGCATCGGGATCGACGGGCTGGGCACGAAGAACACCTTCGCGCCCGTGGACGCGGTCCAGCTTTCGATCGGAATGGCGGCCTGGGCCACGGCGCCGGCCAGGAGGGCGACCACCCCGCACGCGGCACCGGCCATTCGGCGCAACAGGCGCGGCGACGCAATCGTCATGACGGACAGGGACATCGTTGCTCCTCAGTGACGCAGGCCCGCGGGGGCAGCGGTCTTGGGCTTGTTGGGGTCGATCGGCTGCGGCAGCAGCGTGGCCACGGTCAGGTTGTCGTCGTTGAAATACTTCGCCGCCACGGCCTGCACCTGCGCCGAGGTAACATCCTTGACCTTGTCGAGCATGCGATCGATCTGGTGCCACGAGATGTCCGATATCTCGGCCACACCGATCTCCATGCCCTGGCCGAATACCGAGTCGCGCTTGTAGATCTGGCCCGCCACCACCTGCGCCTTGACGCGCTTCAGCTCTTCCTCGGACACGCCATTCTTCGCAATTCTCTGAATTTCCTCGCGCAGCGCGCGTTCGATCTCGTCCGTGGTGTGGCCGTTGGCCGGCGTGCCGTCGAGCACGAACAGCGATTCGCCACGGTTGATGCTGTCGTAGCCCACGTTGACGTCGTCAGCCAGCCGCTGCTCGCGCACCAGTTCGCGTGTCAGGCGGGCGTTGTCATAGCCATTGAGCACGGCGGACAGCACCTCCAGCGCGTACGGGTCCACGTCGCGCTCCACGTCGTGCAGGCGCGGCACCTTGTAGGCCATGACCATGTACGGATTCTCGGCCGGCGCCTTGATCCAGATGCGCTTGATGCCCTTCTGCGGCGCCTCCAGCTGCGTCTTGCGCAGCGGCAGCGGACGCGCCTTGAGCTTGCCGTAGTAGCGTTCGGCCAGCGCGCGCACCTCGTCCGGCCTGACGTCGCCGGTGACCACCAGCATCGCGTTGTTGGGCACGTACCAGGCCTTGTACCAGGCCTGCACGTCTTCCACACGCATGTTGACGAGGTCGTCCATCCAGCCGATCACCGGGTGCCGGTAGGCCGCGGCCGTGTACACCGTGGCCAGCAACTGTTCGTAGACGTTGCCGCGCGGGGAATCGTCGGTGCGCAGGCGGCGCTCTTCCATCACCACCTTCATCTCGCGGTCGAACTCGTCCTTCGTGAAGATGAGGTTGGCCATGCGGTCGGCCTCGAGCTCCATCATCTTCGGCAGATACTGCTTGGCGATCTGCTGGTAGTAAAGCGTGAAATCGCGATTGGTCATGGCGTTCTCGCGGCCGCCGAGCATGGCGATCCGGCGCGAGAACTCGCCCACCGGCACCTTCGGCGTGCCCTTGAACATCATGTGTTCGAGCATGTGGGCCACGCCGGTGGTGCCGCTGACTTCGTCGATGCCGCCCGTGCGGTACCATATCTGGTGCGCCACGGTGGGCGCGCGATGGTCTTCCTTGACGATCACGCGCATGCCGTTGGAGAGCTTGAATTCGGTCGTGCCGGCCTGGGGCTGGCCCACCGCGGCCGCCGTGCGCGCGCCCGAGGGCGGGCCCTGCGGGGCGGGCGCGGAGGTGGCCTGGGCCTGCGCCGAGGGGGCAAACCCCGTGATGGCGAGGACGGCGGCGAGGGTGGAAAGCATGCGCCGCGCGTGGCGGGCGGCACCGGCGGGCGGCGATACGGACCAGGCGGCGGCCGGTCCGGACAAGACAGCGCAATGGTTCATGCAACCCCGTCTGCTAGAATTTTGGCGATTGATTCTACCGGGGTATCGACCCCTTTCCCAATGTTTAGTTTCTGGAAGAAGCGCAAGGCCGAGCCGGCCCCTGCGCCCGCCGAGCCGCCGGCTGCCAAGCCGGCGCCGGCCATAACGCCGGCACCGGTGGGCATGCCCGCCGCTGTCTCCCCCCCCACGCCCGCCCCCGAGCCGGTTCCCATCCCTGTGCCTGTTCCGGCCCCGGCCGTAGTTCCGGCCCCGGTTCCGGTCGCCTATGCGCCGCCTGTGGTCGAGGAACTGGAGCTGATGCCCCCGCCCGCGCCCACGCCCGAAGCCAGGCGCGGCTGGATGACGCGCCTGCGCGCCGGGCTGTCGAAGACGAGCCGGAACATCGGCACGCTGTTCGTCGGCATGAAAGTGGACGAGGCGCTGTTCGAGGAGCTGGAAACCGCGCTGCTGATGGCCGACGCTGGCGTGGAAGCCACCGAATACCTGCTGGGCGAGCTGCGCCGCCGCGTGAGGAGCGAGCACATCGAGACCGCCGAGGGCGTGAAGGCCGCGCTGCGCGACCTGCTGGCCGATCTGCTGCGCCCGCTCGAGAAGACGATGGCGCTGGGCCACGAGCAGCCGCTGGTGATGATGATCGCGGGCGTGAACGGCGCCGGCAAGACCACAAGCATCGGCAAGCTGTGCAAGCACTTCCAGGCTTATCACCAGTCGGTGCTGCTGGCGGCCGGCGACACGTTCCGGGCCGCCGCGCGCGAGCAGTTGACGATCTGGGGCGAGCGCAACAACGTGACCGTGGTGGCGCAGGAAGGCGGCGACCCGGCCGCGGTGATCTTCGACGCCGTGAATGCGGCGCGCGCGCGCAAGATCGACATCGTGATGGCGGATACCGCCGGGCGCCTGCCCACGCAGTTGCACCTGATGGAAGAGATCAAGAAGGTGAAGCGCGTGATCAGCAAGGCGATGCCCACGGCGCCGCACGAGGTGCTGCTGGTGATCGACGCCAACACGGGGCAGAACGCACTGGCGCAGACGCGCGCGTTCGACGATGCGCTGGGCCTGACCGGCCTGATCGTGACCAAGCTCGACGGCACGGCCAAGGGCGGCATCCTCGCCGCCATCGCCCGGCAGCGGCCGGTGCCGGTCTACTTCATCGGCGTGGGCGAAAAGGTCGAAGACCTGCAGCCGTTCCGGGCCGACGAGTTTGCGGAGGCATTGCTGGGGTAGATCTGTGTTTTCCCCTCTCCCTCTGGGAGAGGGGAGACAACCCGCAGAACGGCTACTCGCTGTCCGGCTGCTCCCCCGGCGCGGCCTTCTGGAACGCTTCCAGTTCCATGCAGGCGGCGTGAATCTTCCCGATCAGCGGAAAGCGGCTCATATCCACCTTGAACCGTTGCGCGTTGAAGACCTGGGGCACCAGGCACAGGTCGATCAGCGTCGGCGTGTCGCCAAACGCGTACCGGCCTGCGCGGCCAAGCTGCTTCAGGTTGCCTTCCAGCGACGCAAACCCCTGTTCCACCCAGTGCCGGTACCACGCGTCCTTGGCCTCGTCCGCCACGCCCAGCTCGTGCTTCAGGTACTTCAGCACGCGCAGGTTGTTCAGCGGATGGATCTCGCACGCAATCTCCTGCGCCAGCCCGCGCACGATGGCACGGTCCAGCGCGTTGTCCGGCAGCAGCGGCGGTTCGGGATGCGTTTCGTCCAGATACTCGATGATCGCCATCGACTGGATCAGCGGCTGGCCATCCACCACCAGCGTCGGCACCACGCCATCGGCGTTCAGCGCCCGATACGCGGGCTTCAGCTGCATGCCGCCGTCCTTCAGCAGGTGCACGCCCTCGTATTCGTAGGGCAACCCCTTCAGGTTCAGCGCAATGCGCACGCGGTACGAGGCCGAACTGCGGAAGTAGCTGTAGAGTTTCAGCATCGTGTCAGGCCACCTTCACGGTCAGGTCGCCCACGCCCTCGATGCGGCACTGCATGACATCGCCCTTGACCACCGGGCCCACGCCCTCGGGCGTACCGCTGTAGATCAGGTCGCCCGGCTGCAATTCGAACAATTTCGAGAGATACGACACCATCTCCGGCACCGACCAGATCAGGTCCGACAGGTCGCCGCGCTGCTTCTCCACGCCATTCACGGCCAGCGTGACGGCGCCCTTCCGCGGATGGCCGATGGCGGACACCGGCACGATCGGGCCGATCGGCGCGGACTTGTCGAATGCCTTGCCGGTCTCCCAGGGGCGGCCGGTCTTCTTCGATTCGTTCTGCAGGTCGCGGCGCGTCATGTCCAGACCAATGGCGTAGCCGTACACGTGGCTGGCCGCCTGGTCCACGGGGATGTCGCGTCCGCCCTTGCCGATGGCCACCACCAGCTCCACCTCGTAGTGGCAATTGCTGGTGCCCGGCGGGTACGGGAACGTGCCTTCGGCGTTGTCGGCCACGTAGCTGACCGCATCGGACGGCTTGCAGAAGAAGAACGGCGGTTCACGATCCGGATCCGAGCCCATCTCGCGGGCATGGGCGGCATAATTGCGGCCCACGCAATAAACACGGCGCACGGGAAAGCGCGCGCTGCCACCGCGCACGGGTACGCCAACGGGGGCTTGCGGCGCGAATACGAATTCGGCGGATTCGGTCATCCAACTCTCCAGACTATTTTTATGATGGGACGCGCGCCGGGGGCGCGGCAGGGCAAAAGCATACACCTTGCGTACCATGGCATACAGTAGAGTCAGCCGGCGCGAATCTTGCGTATTGCAACGCAAACAAGCGACCGCCATGACACGCCGCCATCCGCCTCCTTCCGCCAACGCACCACCGGCCGCTGCCCCCCGCTCGCTCCGTATCCTGCTGGTGCGGGACCCGCACGACGCCGATCCGCTGAACGTGGAAACCATCCGCGCCGGCCTGGCGCAGGCGGGCTTCCCGGCGGTGGAAACCGTCGATGCCGACCTGCGCCTGCCCGAGGTGATTGCCGCCAGCCAGCCGGACCTCGTGATCATCGCCTCGGAATCGGCCGCCCGCGACACCATCGAGCACGTGTGCGTCTCCACCCAGCACGCGCCGCGCCCTATCGTGCTGTTCACCGACAACGACGACGCCCAGCGCATCAAGGTCGCGCTGACCGCCGGCATCACCGCCTATATCGTCGACGGCCTGCGCGCGGAGCGCGTGAAGACGGTGCTGGACGTGGCCTACGCCCGCTTCGAGCTCGACCAGCAGCTGCGCGCCGAACTGGATGCCACCAAGCTCAAGCTGGCCGAGCGCAAGACCGTGGAACGCGCCAAGGGCCTGCTGATGCAGGCGCGCGGCATCAGCGAGGACGAGGCCTACAAGCGGCTGCGCGGCATGGCGATGGAACGCGGCCTGAAGCTCGTGGAAGCCGCCCAGCGCGTGATCGATGTGATGAGCTGATCTCATCCGGCCCAGGCGCCGGCCGCACGCGGTTGGTGCATTGCACAACTCTGGCGCCGCCGGCCCGGCCGTCCCGCCCGATTTCGTACCGGCCCGCACGGCTTTGCATGACGCGGTGAGGCAACCGCGCTGGCACGTGGCTTGCATTATCGCTGTCACGGCCAACGACGGCCGCGCGGTACCCCTGAAGCATCTGAAGCATCTGAAGCACCCAACTTGAACAACACGTGCGCGCGGTCAATGCCGACCAGCGCGGCGGGACAACGGCGTCCTGAACTGCAACCCGATTCCTGGCAAAGGCGGGTGGCGGATCGGGACGCCTTTTTCTTTTCCGGAGCCTTTCGCATGCCCTCTCGCCTCAAGATTGCCAAGCCACAGCGCGCCGGCGCGGACATCGTCGCCGCCGACACGGCCCCCGCGAGCCACGGCCGCCGCCGCGCGCTGGCCACCATCGCCGGCGCCAGCGTGATGACCCTGGTAGACCCGCTGGTGCGCAGCGGCGCCTGGGCGGCGGGCTCCGACGCGCCGGAAAAACCCGAGGTCAGGATCGGCTTCATCCCGCTTACCGACTGCGCGTCGGTGGTCATGGCTGCCACGCTGGGGCTGGACAAGAAGTACGGCATCAAGATCACGCCGACCAAGGAGGCGTCGTGGGCGGCCGTGCGCGACAAGCTCGTCAATGGCGAGCTCGACGCCGCCCACGTGCTCTACGGCCTGATCTACGGCGTGCAGCTCGGCATCGGCGGCCCGCGCAAGGACATGGCCGTGCTGATGAACCTGAACCACAACGGGCAGGCCATCACGCTGTCATCGAAACTCGCCGAAAAAGGCGTCAAGGACGGCGCCAGCCTGAAGGCGCTGATGATGAAGGAACGCCGCGACTACGTCTTCGCGCAGACCTTCCCCACCGGCACGCACGCGATGTGGCTCTATTACTGGCTGGCCGCCAACGGCATCAATCCGATGCAGGACGCCAAGGCCATCACCGTGCCGCCGCCGCAGATGGTGGCCAACATGCGCGTGGGCAACATGGACGGCTTCTGCGTGGGCGAGCCCTGGGGGGCGCGCGCCATCGCCGACAAGATCGGATTTACCGCGGAAACCACGCAATCGATCTGGAAGGACCACCCGGAGAAGACGCTCGGCACGACATCGGAATTCGTCCAGAAGAACCCGAACACCGCGCGCGCGATGGTGGCGGCCATCCTGGAAGCCTCGAAGTTCATCGATGCCTCGGTGTCCAACCGCCGCAAGACCGCCGAGACCATCGCCGCCAAGTCGTATGTGAATACCGACATGGACATCATCCTGGACCGCATGCTGGGCCGCTACAGCAACGGCCTGGGCAAGACCTGGGACGACCCCGATTCGATGAAGTTCTACCAGGACGGCGCGGCCAACTACCCGTTCCTGTCGGACGGCATGTGGTTCCTGACGCAGCACAAGCGCTGGGGCCTGCTGAAGGACCACCCCGACTACCTGGCCGTGGCGAAGAAGGTGAACCGTATCGATATCTACAAGCAGGGCGCCGCCGCCGCGCAGGTGCCCGTGCCCAAAAGCGACTTCCGCACGGCCAAACTGATCGACGGCGTGACGTGGGACGCCACCAAGGACCCGAAGGCGTACGCCGACGGCTTCAAGATCAAGGTCTGACACAGTTTCCTTGATTTCCCGCTGCCCTCACCTCAGGAGCCAGACGTGAATGCCATTGCCCAAACCGCGCCCCAGGGCGCCCCCGCCATGACCCCTGACGCCGCCGATATCGACGCCAAGGAACAGACCCGCCGCCGCGCGCTGGAGATCTTGGCCCAGGAACGCGCGGCCGCGCGCCGCGAGGCGCTTGGCGGATTCGTGCTGAAGGCGGTGCCGCCGCTGGTCGGCTTTGCGCTGTTCGTGCTGGTATGGCACGGCATCGCCACGCTGATCCCGGCCATTCCCACGCCGGGCGTGACCTGGAACGCGGCCGTGCCGCTGTTCTCCGATCCGTTCTATCGCAACGGGCCGAACGACCAGGGCATCGGCTGGAACGTGCTGGCGTCGCTGGCGCGCGTGGCGGCGGGCTTCGGCCTGGCGGCCGTGGTCGGCATTCCGGCTGGCTTCGTGCTGGGCCGCTTTGCGTTCCTGAACGCGATGGCCGCGCCGGTCATCAGCCTGCTGCGGCCGGTCTCGCCGCTGGCGTGGCTGCCGATCGGCCTGCTGCTGTTCAAGGCCGCCAACCCGGCCGCCATCTGGGCCATCTTCATCTGCTCGATCTGGCCGATGATCATCAACACCGCCGTGGGGGTGACGCGTGTGCCGCAGGATTACCTGAACGTGGCGCGCGTGCTCGACCTGTCTGAATGGAAGGTGTTCCGCCGCGTGCTGTTCCCGGCCGTGCTGCCGTACATGCTGACCGGCGTGCGGCTGTCCATCGGCACCGCGTGGCTCGTGATCGTGGCCGCCGAGATGCTCACCGGCGGCACCGGCATCGGCTTCTGGCTCTGGGACGAGTGGAACAACCTCAAGGTGGAACACATCGTCATCGCCATCTTCATCATCGGCGTGGTGGGCCTGGTGCTCGAGCACCTGCTGCTGGCGCTGGCCCGCCGCTTCAACTACGGCAACACCTGACCGACGGAGAAGGGAGTCATCGCCATGGAAAAATTTGTCAGCATCGAGAACGTGGGACAGACCTTCAAGACGCGCAAGGGGCCGTTCGTGGCGCTGCGCGACGTCAATCTGAGTATTGCGGAGGGCGAATTCATCACATTGATCGGGCACTCGGGCTGCGGCAAGTCCACGCTGCTGAACCTGATTGCCGGCCTGACCACGCCCAGCACCGGCGCGCTGATCTGCGCGGGACGCGAGATCGCCGGGCCGGGGCCCGAGCGCGCGGTGGTGTTCCAGAATCACTCGCTGCTGCCGTGGATGACGTGCTTCGAGAACGTCTACCTGGGCGTCGAGCGCGTGTTCGCGGCCACCG
>Ga0255338_1005142_pt1 | contig 12420 bp, 11 predicted proteins | sample MeOH1_35cm_T4_19_FD_203715 | JGI IMG/M metagenome (GOLD analysis project Ga0255338, IMG submission 203715) | Sandy soil microbial communities from University of British Columbia, Vancouver, Canada - MeOH1_35cm_T4_195 | ecosystem: Engineered > Artificial ecosystem > Sand microcosm > Unclassified ...
TTCGCGGTGTTGTGGCTGGTCTCGGCGGGTTTCTTTCGCGCGGCCTCGAAGCGCGACCACAGGCCGGCAGCGGCCCCGTAGGCTCGCGGGCCCGAGGCAGGTCTCGCAGCGCCTCCCGGCACACGCTAGAGAAGGAGCATGGCCAAGCGGACCTTGCTTCCTCTCGTCGCGCTGGTGCTGCTCGGCGTTCTCGCCGCTTACGCGCTCAGGACCTTCGGGGCCCTGGGACAGGATGTCGGCGCATCGCCCTCGGCCGTCGAGATGCTGGAGGACCGCCGGTCGCCCCAGGTGGTCCGAGGCGACGGGAGCCTGACGGTCGTGATGTTCACGGACTACCAGTGTCCCTCATGCAGACGGGCGGATCCGGCGCTTCGCGCCGCGATCGCGCGTGATGGCAATGTCCGGGTCATCTACCGCGACTGGCCGATCTTCGGCGAGCGCTCCGAGCGCGCGGCGAAAGTGGCGTTGGCCGCGCATCGTCAGGGCATCTACCCCGCCCTTCATCGGCGGTTGATGACATCGGCCTCGCTCGACGATGCCGCCCTTCGGGTCGCCGTCGAACAAGCAGGCGGCAGCTGGGAGCGCGTGGAAACAGACCTGCTCACCCACGGAACCGAGATTTCGGACCAGCTGGCCGCTAACGGCCGCGACGCCTTTGCCCTCGGCCTGGACGGGACCCCGGGGTACCTGATCGGCCCGCTCCTCGTCGAAGGGGCGCTGACCGAGCGCGAGTTCCTGCGCGCCTTCGGCCAGGCCCGTTCGAAGAGATGACTTGCCCGGGGTGGCGATGCGAGGACACGCTCGCCCTCAGGCCGCCAGCACCTCGCGCCGGCGTCGCGCTTCGAGCGCGATCAAACGGCTTCCCGAGGCTTCGGCTCTTCGCCACAGCGCATCGCGGGCGACGGGATCGAGCGGACCCGCCTGCGCGTCGAGCGCGGTCAGCCGCATCCGCTCGCTCGGGTGGCTGCGGGCGAAGCGGTCGGCGAGGTCGAGCGCTTCGGCGCTGCCGAGCCCAACAGCGAGGCGCAGGAACACTTCGCTCGCGCCGGGGCTGAGCACGCCGGCGATCGTGTTGCGCTCGACGTCGAAGCGGTACTGGTCGAGCCAGCCTTGCGCGCCGCCCGCGTGCATCACGTTGAGCGAGACCGACAGCGCATCGGGCGGGAGCTGCGCGTGGACGTCGCGGTGCGCGCGGTAGTGGAGCAGCCTGCCGGGCTCGAGCCGATCGCGGCCCATGAAGCGCAACCCGGCCGGTTCGCCGACCGCGCCGGCCACGGCTTCGTGGTCGTACTCCCAGTAGTCCGACCAGTAGCCGGGGCCGAAGTAGCCGAAAGTGAGGAAGTCGAAGTTGTGATCGTGCGGCAGGCCGTAGACGAACGGGCCGGGCCCGCTGGCGCGGAACAGGTGCTCGTCGCGCGACGGCCAGATGTTGGCGCGCAGGAAGAACGCGCCGCCGACGGCCGAGAGCATCACGACTTGCGGGCCGTAGGCGGCGACGGTGTCCGGCTGGCGGTGTCGGCCAGCCAGTTCGGCCAACAGCAGGTCGGCGAGAAACGCGCGGTTGGTGCCGAGCCGGCGCAGCCAGCGCGCGGCGTGCAGCAGGCTGTGGCCGTCGCGCGGGTCGAAGCCGCGAGCCTCGAGCGCGGCCACGCAATCGCCGAGCGTACAGGCGGCGGTCTCGCCGCACTCGATCACGCGGGGCACGGGACGATCGCCAGGCCGGCAAGCTCGGGGTGCGCCTCGAGCAGCTGCGCGCGCAGCGCGGCCGCGGGTGCGACGAGCACATCGGATCGGGCGGCGGCCAGCTCGCTCAGCACGGCAAAGCCGGCGGCCGTATCGAGTGCGAGGCATTCGCGCAGCGCCTGCCAGCGCAGCGAAGCGTCTCCCGGCTCGCGCGCGATCGCGCCCATCACCGGAACCGCGTCGGCGCGGCGCATGCGGCCGAGCAGCGCGAGCATCACCTCCTGGCGGCTCGCGCGGATGTCGCCGGCGGACTGGCGCAGCAGCACACCGTCCGCGAGACGGTATTCGCGCGTCGGCGCAGGCAGGGATGCGAAGCGATGCAGCCGCAACGAGACCAGCCGACGCTCGATTGCCAGCACCTGCAACGCTTTCGCGCGCATGTCGAACGCCAGGCGAACTCCCGGCGCGAGCGTGAGCCGTTGCAAGGCGAACGGCCCAGCTTGTCCGCGCCGTCGCACGATCCGTGCCTTTGCCTTCCCGGCCAGCACGGCTTCGCGGCGTTCGCCATCGCCGAAGCTTACGACATCGAAGCGTCGCGAGCCGGGCTCGCAGCCATGCAGCACGAGCTGCGCCCGGCCGCTGCGGGCCAGCATGAGCGTCGCGCTGCCGCGGTCGTACCCGTGGCGGAACGGCGGGTGAGCGAACGGTTCGCGCGCGAGCGCCGCAGCGAACGTCCGGACGAGCGCGGCGACCAGCCGAGGCGCGGACCTGCCGTCGCCGAACAGCGCGCGCATTGCCGGGCACTGGGCGAGCGAGGCGCCCTGGCCGTATCGCTCGAGCTCCCCCAGCATCTGCCCGGTCTCGGCCTCGCGGCGCCAGGCGTCAGCCGCCGCGGCCATCGCGGCCTGCGCCCGCCGCTGCCGCGACCGGTCGCATCGCAGAGCATCTATCGCCGGATCGATCCGCATCAGACGGCGAATCCGTCAGAACAGGCCGCCACCTCCGGGAGGCTGTACGTCGTACAGAAACGTCGCGAGAATCACGATCGAGTCGTCGTGGCCGGGGCTGCGCCCCTCGGCCAGGCTGCCGAACATGCCGGTCAGGGTGGAAAGGTCGGGCAAGGCCGAAAGGTCGATGCTGGGCAGGTCCATGGGCGGGCTTCCCGATTGGCTGCGAAGCGAGTCTTCGCCATGCAGGAAGGTGCCGTGCCGCCGCGCTGCCGTTAAGTTAAATGGCGGTAATTGAGGGAAAAGCCGGTCTCAGCCGCGCCGAAGCTCGACGGTCAGGCCGGGACGACGCGGCCCGTCGTAGGGCAGCGGGAGGCGCACCGCGTCGGCGCGGGCGCGGTCGAGGATCGCCACCGGGACCGCGCGATCGAACAGGATGCTGTCGGCGCTGCCGAGCAGGCGGGCCTGGCGCAGCGTCAGGTCCTCGGGATCATCGCTCGTGAGCATCACCGACACGGTCTCGTCCGCGGCAGATGCGCCGGGATCGGCCAGCCAGGCCGCGACCCTGTCCCCGCCGCCTTCGGCAAGCGGATCGAGCGGACCGCCCTGCCCGAGCGCGGCGTCGAGCGCGTGGCGGCGGTCGGCGGCGGCGGACCAGCGGATGCGCAGCGCTTCGCGCGCCGCGTAGAGCGCGTCGGCGAGCTTGCCGAGATCGGCCGGGAGCAGCGCCTCGAGCCGCAGGCGCAGCTGCTTGGCGAGGCCGGCCGAGGCGCCGGCGGTGCCGACGGCGATCAGCACCGGGTCGCGGTCGAGCACGCTCGGCACGGTGAAATCGCACAAGTCGGGGCGATCGGTCACGTTGACCAGCACCCCGCGCGCCCTCAGTCGCACCACCGGCAGCTCAGGGCTGTCGAGCGCGATGAAGGCGAGTCGCGCGTCGCGGTCGTCGTCCTCGACCACGATCCCGCCGGCCCGCTCGACCAGCCGTCGCTTGGCCTCGGCCGCGTCGCCCTCGCCCAGCACGATCACCGGTTGGCCGGCGACCTGGTGGAAGAGCGGGAGCGAGCGCATAGGCAGCACCCTAACTGGTCGCTAGGCGCTTGTCGTCGTTGGATGAGCTCACCGCAACTGCAAATCCTCCCCGAGCTTGTCTCGGGGAGGTGGCGGACGGCGAAGCCGGCTGACGGAGGGGAATTGCCGCTTCACCCCTCCACCGCCCGCTTCGCGGGCGGTCCCCCTCCCCGAGCAGGCTCGGGGAGGATTGAAGGACGACAGGCGCTATTCGAGCCAGTCGGGCACGCGCTCGGCGGCGGTGATCTCTTCGGGGAGGATGCGGTCGGCGACGACCGCGTACCTGTCGCCGTCGACCATCACCTCGGCGACGAAGCCGCGGCTGTTGTAACTGCTCGCCATCGTCGCGCCGTAGGCGCCGGCGGTGCGGAACACGGCGAGGTCGCCCGCCTCGACGCCCTCGATGTCGCGGCCCATGGCGAAGGTGTCGCCGGTCTCGCAGATCGGGCCGACGATGTTGGCTGTCATGCGCTTGTTCGACGGGCGAACGGCCTCGAAATCGTGCCACGAGCCGTAGAGCGCGGGGCGCGCGAGATCGTTCATCGCCGCGTCGACGATCACGAACGGGTCGTTGATGCCGCGCTTGACGCGGACGACGCGGGTAAGCAGGATTCCAGCGTTGCCGGCGATGACCCGGCCGGGCTCGAACATCAGCGTGACGTCCCAACCTGCGGTGACGCGCGCGACCATAGCGCCGTACTCGGCCGGGCTCGGCATCACGTCGCCGGGCTTGTAGGGCACGCCGAGGCCGCCGCCGAGGTCGACGTGGGTCACTTCAAGGCCGGCGGCGCGGACTTCGGCGAGCAGGCGGCCGAGCTTCTCGAAGGCGCGTTCGAGCGGCGCGAGCTCCGACAACTGGCTGCCGATGTGCACCGCGAGCCCGCGCATCGCCAGCCCGGGCAGCGCCGCGAGCCGGGCATAGATCGCCGCGGCCTCGCCGATCGGCACGCCGAACTTGTTGTCGGCCTTGCCGGTGGAGATCTTGTCGTGCGTGCCCGCGTCGACATCGGGGTTGACCCGCAGCGCGCAGGGAGCGGCGACGCCGCGCGCGGCAGCGAGTTCGGCGAGCTCCTCACCCTCCTCCTCGGATTCGAGGTTGAACTGGCCGATGCCGGTGTCGAGCGCTCGGATCAGCTCCCAGTGCTGCTTGCCGACGCCCGAAAAGACGATGTCGCCCGCCGGCATTCCTGCGGCGAGCGCGCGGGCGAGTTCACCTCCCGACACGACATCGGCCCCGAAGCCTTCGCGCTGCATGACCTTGAGCACCGCGAGGTTCGGGTTGGCCTTGACCGCGAACGCGAGGTGCACGCGCCGACCGTCCTTGGCGAGCGGCGCGAGCGCCTCGCGGAACACACGCGCGTGGCGTTCGAGCGTGGCCCGCGAATAGACGTAGACCGGGGTGCCGACCTCGTCGGCGATCCGAGCGAGCGGCACGTCCTCGGCGCAAAGCTCGCCGTCGCGGAGTTGGAAATGGTCCATGAGTGGTCTTCGGGCTCAGCCTTCGGGCGGCAGATCGAACGGATCGTCCTCGCGCTCTTCCGACTGGCGGCGCAACTCGACGGTGCGCACGGGCTGCGCCTCGGGCGTGGGCTCGAGCAATTCCTCAGCGGTAGGCGGATCGGCGCGGCCGAACGGCGGCGGGGGCAACGTCTTGCCCGCCTGCGGCTGGAGGTCGCGCTGCGCGCCGCAGCCGGCGAGCAGGAGCACGAGCAGGAGGAAACCGGCGCGAGTCATGGCTGCATTCCTAGCGCTTTGCGCGCCTCGGCGATACGCTCGCGCACCTGGGCCGGCGCCGTGCCGCCGTGGCTCGCCCGCGCGGCGACCGAGGCCTCGACCGAAAGCGCCGTGTACACGCCCTCACCGATGCGGGAGTCGATCCCCTGGAGCTCGGCGAGCGGCACGGCCTCGAGCGCGACGCCCTTGCTCTCGGCGAGCTTCACTGCCGCACCGGTGATGTGGTGCGCCTCGCGGAACGGCACGCCGGCCTCGCGCACCAGCCAGTCGGCCAGATCGGTCGCGGTGGCATAGCCGAGCTCGGCCGCCTGGCGCATGCGCTCCACACGGAACTCGGTCGCCTCGACCATGCCCGTCATCGCCGCGATCGACAGGCCGAGCAGGCCGGCGGCCTCGAACACCGGCGGCTTGTCGTCCTGCATGTCCTTCGAATAGGCGAGCGGCAGGCCCTTCATGGTCACCATCAGCGCGACCGCGCAGCCGACGATGCGCCCGGCGTGGCCGCGCACCAGTTCGGCGGCGTCGGGATTCTTCTTCTGCGGCATGATCGAGCTGCCGGTGGAGAGCGCATCGGGCAGGCGGACGAAGCCGAACGGCTGGCTCGCCCAGATGATCATTTCCTCGGCGAGGCGCGAGAGATGCAGCGAGCACTGCGCCGCCGCCAGGAGGTAGTCGAGCGCGAAGTCGCGATCGGATACGGCGTCGAGGCTGTTGGCGGTCGGCGCATCGAAATCGAGCGCCTGCGCGGTCATTTCGCGGTCGATCGGGAAGCCTGTACCGGCGAGAGCGGCGCTGCCGAGCGGACACCGGTTGAGCCGCGCGCGCGCGTCGGCGAACCGCGAGCGGTCGCGGGCGGCCATCTCGTAGTAGGCCATCAGGTGGTGCCCGAGCGTGACCGGCTGCGCCGTCTGCAGGTGGGTGAAGCCGGGCATGATGCTGTCGGCGTGCTCCGCCGCCCGCGCCACCAGCGCGCACTGCAGCGCAGCGAGTCCGGCGTCGGCCTGGTCGATCGCGTCGCGCACCCACAGCCTGAAGTCGGTCGCCACCTGGTCGTTGCGGCTGCGCGCGGTGTGCAGGCGCCCGGCGGCCGGGCCGATCAGCTCGGCAAGCCGGCTCTCGGTGGTCATGTGGATGTCCTCGAGCGCCCAGTCCTCGGGCACGCCCTCGGCGTCGTACTCGGCGGCGACCTGGTCGAGGCCATCGGCGATCGCCACCGCGTCCTCGTCCGAGACGATGCCGCAGGCGCCGAGCATCGCGGCGTGCGCCTTGCTCGCGGCGATGTCCTGCCGCCACAGCGCCTTGTCGAACGGAATCGAGGCGTTAATCTCGCGCATGATCGCGCTCGGCCCTTCGGCAAAGCGCCCGCCCCACATCCGGTTGGAGCCCGACATGCCCCGTTTGCCCTTGGTTCCGCTCACGTGCGCGCTCGCCCTCGTTCTGGCCGGGTGCGATAGGCAAAGCGAGGAAGCCGCGCAACCGGAAGCGGCTGCCGATGCCGCGAGCGAACTCGCCGGCACGATCGACCGCAGCTTCGCCGGACAGCCGCTGCCCGCGGTTTCGCTGACCGACCCCGCGGGCGCAACTCTCGCCACCGCCGATCTCAAGGGCACTCCGGTGCTGCTCAACCTGTGGGCGACCTGGTGCGTCCCCTGTGTAACCGAGATGCCCATGCTCGACGAACTTGCCGGCGAACTGGGCGAAAGCGTGCGCGTGGTCACGGTGAGCCAGGACATGAACGGGGCCGAGGCGGTCGGGCCGTTCTTCGCCCAGCGCAAGTTCGCCCACCTGCCGCAATGGCTCGACCCGAAGAACGCGCTCGCGGTCGCCTACGGCGGCGGCAGCGGGTTGCCGTTGACGGTGCTGGTCGACGCCGACGGCAAGGAAGTGTGGCGTGTCGCCGGCGGCCACGACTGGTCGACAGCGGCCGCGCGCGAGGCGATCGCCGAGGCGATCAAGACATGACCAGCCAGTTCGAGCTCGACCGGCGGCAGATGCTCGGCGGGATCGCGATTGGGTTGGGCGGCGCCGCACTGGCGGCGTGCGGCGGGCGTGCGGGGGCGCAGGCGGCCACCGCATGCAGCGCGACGCCGACCGAAACGCGCGGGCCGTTCCCCGCGGACGGCAGCAACGGGCGGCCACGGCCGATCAACGTGCTGGCGATTGAGGGGATCTATCGCGAGGATATCCGTTCCAGCTTCGCCGGGATGACCGGCGTCGCCGAAGGCGTCCCGCTGGTGCTCGATTTGACCGTCCTCGAGCCATCGAACTGCGAGCCGCATTCGCATTGCTCGGTTTATCTGTGGCAGAACGACGCGGCGGGCGCATACTCGCTCTACAACCTGCCCGAGCAGAACTACCTGCGCGGCCTCCAGGCAGCCAACCGGCTCGGGAGGCTGAGGTTCACCACGATCGTCCCGGGGTGTTACGGCGGTCGCTATCCCCATTGTCATTTCGAGGTGTTCCAGGGGATTCTGGCGGCCGAGCGCGGCGAAGAACCCTTGCTGGTCTCGCAGCTCGCCTTCCCCGATGCCGAATGTCGCGCGATCTATCGCGACGACCCGCGCTACGGCGAGAGCTTGAGCAATCTCGCCCGGCTGCCGCTCGAACGCGATTTCGTGTTCCGCGATGCCGAACGCAGCGGGATCACGAGCCAGGTTGTGCGTCTCGAAGGCGATCCCGTGCGCGGCTATCGCGGGTCGGCCACTGTCAGCCTCAGCGGCTGAACGCCGCGTGGTCCGGCAAGACAAGGCCGAGCGCGTCTAACGGCGAGCCGGCGAGACCCGAGACAAGGTTGGCCTGCACCCGCGGCCCCGGCGGCACGCGCGAGAGCGGGGCGAGGATCACATCGCGGATCAGCGCCGGCCAGACCGAATCGCTCTGGTAGGCGGGCGTGAACAGCGCGGTCAGCCACTGGTAGAGCCGCACATGCGACCGGCGCAGTGCGACGGCTTTGTCCAGGCGCGCCTCGAGCGAGCCCTCGCCCGCCAGCGCCTGCGCCAGCGCCCAGGCATCGAGCAGCGCCATGTTGGCCCCCTGACCGAGCTGCGGGCTCGCCGAATGCCAGGCGTCGCCGATGTGGATAAGTCGCGGCACGGCCGGGCGCCGCTGCGTGCGGTGGGCGTAACGGGCGAAGGTCAGCGTGGCCGGATCGTCGACCTGCTCGAGCAGTCCGGCGCATTCGGGCCACAGCGCCAGGACGTTCGCTTTCCAGGCGCGCAGGCCGTCCTCGCGCCAGCCGTCGAGCGCGTCTGCGCGAAGCGACCAGAACAGCGCCAGCTCGGGGCGCCCGGTGCCGCGCCGCGGTCCGGTCGGCAACACGCCGGCCATCCTGCTCGCGCGATCGTAACGCTGCTCGAGCCAGTCGGGCCGGAACGGGCCGTCGGCCGGCCAGTCGAGCGTGGCCCACAGCGCGCCGAACGGGAGCCAGCCGTTGCCGCTGCGCGCCAGGGGCGAGGCCACGCCGAGCGCGTCGATCACGAGATCGTGCGCCGGCGACGGGGCGGCCTGCGCGAACAGCAGGCGCCGCCCTCGGTCGAGCAGGTCGCTGCCGACGACTTCGCACCGTGTCCGGATCGCGATGCCCGCGGCAAGCGCAGCATCGTGCAGCGCGCCGAACAGGCTTGCGCGATGGATGCCCATCCCGCAGACGCCGGCCGTGGCGAGGTCGGCGTAGCGCGCGTCGAGCACGGTCTCGCCCAGCGTGTTGCGGCCGTGGATGCGCACGATCGGCGCGCTGCTCACTGCAACCTCGGAGGCCAGACCGAGCCGGTCGAGAACCGCGAGGCCCGTCGGCTGGATCATCAGGCCGGAGCCCAGCGGCTGCGGCGCGTCGAACCGCTCGTAGACGGTCACCGCGTGGCCCTGGCGGTGCAGCAGCAGCGCGGCCGCGAGGCCGGCGATCCCGCACCCGGCGAGGGCGATGTCGAGGTCTCCCATCGAGGGGCCTTAGCGCCGGCGCCCGGCTGCGCCAAACGCCCGATATCCCGGCCGTCCACCGGGAAATACCCTTCGAAAGGAGCTTGTTAAGGATTACTCAGACAAATATCAGTTGACAGTCTGCCGGAAGGTGGTAGCGCTACCTTACGAGTCGGAAATAGGGCTTGAATTTTCGCACCCGATTTCGGGCTTGCGAATGGTGGGGAGGATTACAGATGCAGCGGCTCCGGTTGTCGCCGGCGCTGGCGCGTACCGCGTCGGCGCTCACTCTTGCGGCTTGTTTTGGTAGCGCTACCAGCGCATTCGCCCAGGAAACAGCGCAAAATCAAGAGACCGAAATCATCGTCACCGGCGTGCGCGCGTCACTTGATCGCTCGATCGATCTCAAGCGCAATGCGGCCGGCGTGGTCGACGGCATCTCGGCCGAGGACATCGGCAAGTTCCCCGACACCAACCTTGCAGAGTCGCTGCAGCGGATCACCGGCGTGTCGATCGACCGCGTCAACGGCGAAGGTTCGCGCGTCACGGTGCGCGGCTTCGGGCCGGGCTACAACCTCGTCACGCTCAACGGTCGCGCCATGCCGACCGCGAGCATCGCCTCGATCGGCCAGGACCAGAACGGCGACTTCGTTTCGGGCACCACCCGGTCGTTCGACTTCTCGAACATCGCCTCGGAAGGCGTGAACTCGCTCGTCGTCTACAAGACCGCGCGCGCTGCGGTGACTTCGGGCGGGATCGGCGCGGCGATCGACATCGTCACCAGGCGCCCGCTCGACGGCGCCACCGGCTTCTCCGGCTCGATCGGCGCCAAGGCGGTCTACGACCAGGCCGACACCGAGGATTACTCCCGCGTCACGCCGGAAGTCTCCGGCCTGCTCAACTGGGTCAACGAGGGCGGCACGTTCGGCATCGGGGTGTTCGGCAGCTACCAGGTGCGCAACAATTCGGCGCCTTCGGCGACCACCAACGACTGGAACATCGAGACTTTCGCGCAGTTCTCCGACCCGGCCCGCGGCCGCGTGAACGCCTCGACGACGTACGCCAACGCGCCGTCGCCGACCACGCTGGTCGGGTTCCCGAACGACATGCGCTACCACTATTCGGAGTTCCACCGCGAGCGCATCAATGGCCAGCTGACGCTGCAGTTCCAGCCGAGCGACGCATGGCAGGTCACGGCGGACGCGACCTATTACCAGAACCAGTCGGAGGAGCAGCGGACCGACCAGGCGCAGTGGCTCAACCGCCCATTCAGCCGTGTCGAGTTCGACGGAAACACGGACGTCGCGACGGCCGTCAAGATCACCGACATCATCTCGGGCGCCAAGGACGGCGGCTTCGAGCAGCAGTACCGTGCGATCGAGGAGAACCTGCTGTCGCTCGGCCTGAACTTCCAGTACCACCCGACCGACGACCTGACGCTCACGCTCGACGGGCACCATTCGACCGCCAAGGCGCTGCCGAACAACCCGCTCGGCCACTCGTCGACCCTCGTCGCGATCGCCGAGAAGGGCGTTGCCGGCCAGACGCTGTCGGTGGTCGACGGCATGCTGGTCCAGCAGATCACCTTCAACGACAACCCGGCTACCGGGGGCAACGGCAACGCCAACGGCATCCTGGACCTGCCCGACCTCGGCTCGCAGGTTGCGCGCAGCACGACGTCGCGCCAGGAGCAGACCACCGACGAGATCCGTCTCGACGGCGCGTGGGAACTCGGTGACGACGACCGCGTCCAGTTCGGCGGGTCGTGGCGCAACAACGACATGGACCAGACGCGCGTCGACACCTACCAGCCGCTCGGCGACTGGGGTGTGGCGAACATCGGCGACGTCCAGCAGTTCGCCCCCGGCGTGGTCACGCCGTTCTGCCTGACCTGCAAGTTCGGTCACTACGACCCGATGTCGAGCGGCGCGCTGCTGACGGCGTTCCGCGGCGATGCGACCGCGCTCTATACCCAGCTGGGCGGTCACTATCCCGGCTTCGGCAGCGTCAACGGCGACCAGAACAACGCGGTCGAGGAAGAGATCTGGGCGGCTTATGCGCAGGTCGAGATCAACACCGAGCTGGCTGGCCGTCCGGTCAACGTCGTCGCCGGCGTGCGTTACGAGCACACCAATTCGACCTCGAGTTCGCTCGTCGTGCCGCCCTCGGCCCTGCGCTGGGACGCGGACAACGACTTCACCACGGTCCTGGCCGCAACCAGCGTCGCGGTGACCGAGTCGAACAGCTACGATCACATCCTGCCGGCGCTCGATATTTCGGTCGACATCACCGACGACCTCAAGGGGCGCGTGTCGTACGGCAAGACCATCGCCCGGCCCGATTTCGCCTCGCTGTTCTCGGCAGTCGGCATCGGCTCGAACAACCCGAACCGGCCGACCTACCTCGGCGGGCGGCCGAACGCCAACTCGGGCAACCCGAGCCTGGTGCCGCTGGTGTCGGACAACTTCGACGTGTCGCTCGAATACTACTTCGCGCGTTCGAGCTATGTCTCGGCGGGCTTCTTCGACAAACGCGTCAAGAACTTCGTCGGCACCGGCCAGGAAAACCAGACCCTGTTCGGCCTGCGCGACCCGTCGTCGGGCGCGGCAGGTACCCGCTCGGGCCAGGCGGTCACCTACCTCTCGGGCATCGGCGCCGACCTGTCGGACGTCAACCTGTTCACCATGACCGCGCTGATCGACCAGTTCGGCCTGCCCGGGGCGATCACCCGGTTCCAGACGAACTACGTTGGCGGCAACCTGACCCAGGCGTTCATCGACCAGACGCTGCAGGCCTACAACGTGACGGCCAACGCGGCCGACCCGCAGTTCACCTTCCAGGTGCAGAAGCCGATCAACAACGAGGAAGGCCATATCTACGGCTTCGAAATCGCCGGGCAGTACTTCCTCGGCGACACCGGCTTCGGCATCGCCGGCGCGTACACGATGGTGGAAGGCGACGTTGGCTACGACATCACCGCGGCGCCATCGGCCGACCAGTTCTCGCTGCTCGGCCTGTCGGACACCGCCAACGTCACGCTGATCTACGAGAACTACGGGTTCTCCGCCCG
>Ga0255338_1005143_pt1 | contig 12417 bp, 8 predicted proteins | sample MeOH1_35cm_T4_19_FD_203715 | JGI IMG/M metagenome (GOLD analysis project Ga0255338, IMG submission 203715) | Sandy soil microbial communities from University of British Columbia, Vancouver, Canada - MeOH1_35cm_T4_195 | ecosystem: Engineered > Artificial ecosystem > Sand microcosm > Unclassified ...
GTTGCATTCGAGTTCGTAGCGCAGCTCTTCAACCAGTGCCTGCACGGCATCCGGGGTGCGTAGCGCTGTTACGCTCAACCCGCTGACCACCAGATCCACCTGCCCCGACACCGGGTGATAGAGCTTCACCGTCAACGAATGGTCCCCCGTGAGTGTGCACTCACAGGCCAGCGGCGAAAAACTGCGTTCCAGTTGCAGGCGTAATTGCGCCAGAGAAATCATTGCAATTCACCTTGGCGGCGGCGCATCAAGCAGTGCGCTTTGAACGTAACCATGTGACGGTTCCTTTTCATGTATCGAAGGGTTCGCGAAGACTCGTATCGCACCCTTGCAGCCTAAGAACCGCCGTGCCCGATCAGAACATCCATTTGCACTGCCTCAACTAGTGCATTTGCACCTTAACGCTGCCCCTTGGGTCGTCTCTCGCCGGAGAACAATCCGCGCTCGCGCGCCCAGACGATGGCCTCGCTGCGACTGTGAACATCGAGCTTGGAATAAACCGTCGACACGTGATTACGGACGGTGTTGGGGGCCAGTTTCAGGCGCGCGGCGATTTCCTTGTCGGCGAGGCCTTCGCAGATCAGGCCAAGCACATCGCGCTCCCGGGCTGTCAGATCAGTGAAGGACACACTGGGCAATTTGGGCGAGTTGACGCTTTTCACATTGGCGAGTTTTTCGATCAGCGTACGGCTGAACCAGGACGCGTCTTTCATTACCTCTTCAATCGCCGCCACCAATTCCAGCTCGGTGCGTTTGCGCTCGGTGATGTTCATCAGCACCAGCAGGTAGCAGGGGTTGTCCTGAATGTTCACGGTGTCAGCGGAAATCGCGCACTCGATCAGGTCACTGTCTTTCTTGCGTACGCTGACATCGATGCGATCCAGCGTTCCGGTTTTCTCCAGCGTCGCGAACAACCGTGCGCGGGCGCTCTTGTCGTGGATGAAATCGATCTCGGCGATGGTCTTGCCGAGCACTTCTTCACTGGGATAGCTGAGCGTTTCGAGAAACGCCTCATTGACGTCCAGCACCACCTGATCACTGGCGTTGCACACCAGGATCGGCACGGGCGTCAGGCGAAACGCTTTGGCGAACCGTTCTTCACTCTGACGCAGCGCCACTTCGGCCTTGTGCCGAAGATCCATATCGACGAAGGAAAACAACATGCAGTCTTCATCGTGAAGCTCAAGGGGTTGCCCGGCAACGATCACTTGTTTGCTACCGCCCTCGGCCACTTTCAGCTCGGCCTGCATCTGGGGAATGGTGGCGTGCTCGCGCAAGCGCTCGATCGCCAGGTCTTTCTTTTCCGCGCCCTCGAGGATGTCCAGCTCATAGGTCGAAACGCCGATGACCTGATCGCGGGTGTAGCCGGTCATTTCCAGAAAACCCGCATTGACCTTGATATAGCGCAAATCACTCAGGCGACAGATCACCGCCGGGGCCGGGTTGGCGTTGAAGGTCTTTTCGAAGCGCTGCTCGGCGCTGGCCCACTCGGTGACGTCATCCATGATCAGCACCAGCGACTCCGGTTTACCGCCGCTGTCGGCCAGGACCATGCTGCGCACGTTGTGGACCCAGGTACGCTCTTCATCGTCGAGCTGAGTCACTTCCACCAGCACATCACTGAATGTTTCACCACGCGCCACGCGGTTGATCGGGTAGTTGTCGGCGGCGACCGGATGGTGATTGCGGTAGCGCAAGGCGAAGCGCTTGGCGTACTCCCGGGCATTGGCGCCCAGGTCGCTGATCCGGCTGACACCGTGCATGGTGAGCGCGGCTTCGTTGGCCCAGAGGAGGGTCTGATCGAGCTCCAGCAGGATCACGCCGTCAGACAGGCCGGCGATGATCTGCTGCAACTGACGGCGATTGGTTTCGGTGGTCAGGACGTCCTGGCTCATTGGATCTCCACAATTCTGATCGCGCCAACCTGTGGCGCTCTGTGAAGATTACGACCGCGAGGGATTGTGATCGTGCAGAAGGAGCTCAAAAGATCGCAGCCTTCGCCAGCTCCTACGAGGTGCGTACACCCTTAAATTCCGTGGTTGTACGCGATCAATGCAGGAGCTGCCGAAGGCTGCGATCTTTTGATTTTCATGCCGCCAGTTGCCCTCCGGCAATCGCCGCCGACGCCGCCAGCATCGCCCGCAACAACACCGCACACCCTGCCGCCAGATCATCCGGTGCTGCGTTTTCGATTTCGTTGTGGCTGATACCGCCTTCGCACGGTACGAAGATCATTCCGGCCGGGCCGAGTTCGGCGAGGAAGATTGCGTCGTGCCCTGCTCCGCTGACGATGTCCATGTGCGTCAAGCCCAGCCCTTGGGCCGCGCCGCGCACGGCTTCGACGCAGCCTTTGTCGAAGTACAGCGGCGGGAAGTCGGCGGTGGGTGTCAATTCGAAGGTCAGGCCGTGTTCTTCGCAGGTGTTTTCGATCACTTCTCGGACTTCGGCGATCATCGAATCCAGGCGTGCCGGTTCCAGATGACGGAAGTCCAGGGTCATGCGCACTTCGCCGGGGATGACGTTGCGCGAGCCGGGATAGGCTTGCAGGCAACCGACGGTGCCGCAGGCGTGAGGTTGATGGCCGAGGGCGGCGCGGTTGACGGCCCCGACGATCACGGCGGCGCCGACCAGTGCGTCCTTGCGCAGGTGCATCGGGGTCGGGCCGGCGTGGGCTTCGACACCGCGCAGTTTCAGGTCGAACCATTTCTGGCCGAGAGCCCCCATCACCACGCCGATGGTTTTGCGTTCGTCCTCAAGGATCGGGCCTTGTTCGATGTGGGCTTCAAAATAGGCGCCGACCGCATGGCCGCTGACCTGACGCGGACCGGCATAGCCAATCGCGTTCAGTGCCTCGCCTACGGTGATGCCTTCGGCGTCGACCTTGGCCAGGGTTTCCTCAAGGGTGAATTTTTCCGCGAACACGCCGGAGCCCATCATGCAGGGGGCGAAGCGCGAGCCTTCTTCGTTGGTCCAGACCACCACTTCCAGCGGCGCTTCGGTTTCCACGCCGAGGTCGTTGAGGGTGCGCAGTACCTCGACGCCGGCGAGCACGCCGAAGCAGCCGTCGAACTTGCCGCCGGTGGGTTGGGTGTCAATGTGGCTGCCGGTCATTACCGGTGGCAGGTTCGGATTGCGGCCGGGGCGGCGGGCGAAGATGTTGCCGACGGCGTCGATGCTGACGGTGCAGCCGGCCTCCTCGCACCACTTGACGAAGATATCGCGGGCCTGACGATCGAGGTCGGTCAGGGCCAGGCGACAGACGCCGCCCTTGACGGTGGCGCCGAGCCTGGCCAGGTCCATGAGCGACTGCCACAGGCGGTCGCGGTTGATGTGCTGATGGGTGGATTGCAGAACGTCTGTGGCAGCGTTCATGGTGATCTCCTCAGGCAGTCGTTATAGGTTTTTCAGGCAATGTTTTGGTGTCTTCGAGGCCGCCTTCGCGAGCAAGCCCGCTCCCACAGGGGAACGCATTCCAAATGTGGGAGCGGGCTTGCTCGCGAAGGGGCCATCCGTCACACCGGAGATTTCGCGACTGATGGATTAGGCCGCATCGAGCACAACCCGTAATAAATCACCCCGCCCAGCGCCGAGCCAGTGAACCACCCATAGCTGTAAAACCAGCTGAACGCATCGCTGCCCAGCGACAGCAGCGTCAACACCACCGGCACGCCGAATGCGATAAACCCGAACCAGTTCCATGCCGGATACACGTCATCGCGATAAAGCCCGGCCAGGTCCAGTTGCTGTTTCTTGATCAGGAAATAATCCACCACCATGATCCCGGCAATCGGGCCGAGCAGGCTGGAATAACCCAGCAGCCAGTTCGAATAGACCGTTTCCAGGCTCACGTCCGAGACAATCAACCCAAGCTTTTTCAGCAGCTCATGGGCCATCAGCACCAGTCCCACCAGCCCCGTCAGCAACACCGCTTTGGTGCGGTTGATCACCTTCGGCGCGATGTTCTGGAAATCGTTGGTCGGCGAAACAATGTTGGCGGCGGTGTTGGTGGAGAGCGTGGCGATGATGATCAGCGCCATGGCCAGCGCGACCCAGACCGGGCTCTGGATATGGCCGATCAGCGTGACCGGGTCAGACACGGTCACGCCCACCAGTTTCACCGACGCGGCGGTCATCACCACGCCCAGCGAGGCGAACAGGAACATGGTCAGCGGCAGGCCGATGATCTGCCCGACAATCTGGTCCTTCTGGCTTTTGGCGTAGCGGCTGAAGTCCGGGATGTTCAGCGACAACGTGGCCCAGAACCCGACCATCGCGGTCAACCCGGCGGCGAAGTAACTGACCACGCTGGCGCCTTCCGGGCGTTTGGCCGGGATCGCCAGCAGCTCGGTCATCGACACGTTCGGCATGGCCCAGACCAGCAATCCGACACCCACCAGCACCAACAGCGGCGCGGAAAGCGTTTCCAGCCATTTGATCGACTCGGCGCCGCGAATCACCACCCACAGGTTCAGGGCCCAGAACACCATGAAACCGATCACTTCGCCGGTGCCGCCGAGGGATTTCCAGCCCTCGAAGACCGAGCCCAGAAACAGGTGAATCGCCAGCCCGCCAAACATCGTCTGGATGCCAAACCAGCCACACGCCACCAAGGCACGAATCAGGCAGGGAATGTTGGAGCCCAGGATGCCGAATGACGATCGAAGCAATACAGGAAACGGGATGCCGTATTTGGTGCCGGGGAAAGCGTTCAATGTCAGCGGGATCAACACAATGATGTTGGCGAACAGAATCGCTACCAGCGCTTCACCGACCGTCAGGCCGAAATAGGCGGTCAGCACCCCGCCGAGGGTGTAGGTCGGCACACAGATCGCCATCCCGACCCACAGCGCGGTGATGTGCCATTTGTTCCAGGTTCGTTCGCGCACCTTGGTCGGTGCCATGTCGTGGTTATAACGGGGACTGTCTAGGACGTCGCTGCCGGCTTCGAGCTCGAACAAGCCGTCGCGCTCGGTCACTTGCGATCTGATCTGTTGCATGGCCGCTCCACTGTTCTTTGAATTATTTTTTGCTCATCGCGGGCTGTCGGCATCAATTAACGTGCCGGGCACCTCGATTGCGCATCGGGCAGTTCCATAAAAACTTTGTAAAGCACTGATTTTTATCAATTTTATTTATATAACTGGTGAGCCCTCGGTGACTTGCCCGTTCCCTCAGGCCAAAGGACTGGCAAGTTGTCCGAAATATCAGGGCTCAATCTGGTGCGTCGATCTTTTTTTCAAAGTTGCGCATCAACCATAGACCATCCTCAAGCGGCTGATTTCACATAAGAAATCTTGACCATTTTTTGAACCTGTCAAGTGCGTCAAAATGGTGAGAGGCCTCACCATTTTGGTGATTAATCGTTTTAGTATTTATATTTCAATGACTTAAATCGGTTATATGCTTATAAAAAATATTCTTGCTGATTCCCTGATCTCATACTAGCTTCTATTCCTGACAGTGATGACAGGAATACTCCTGTTGACGCTTGCTTCATATAAAACATTTAGAACCGGCACCAGTCGGTCATTGCCTGCGAGGAACTCGGAATGTCTCTGTTGATCCGTGGCGCCACCGTTATTACCCATGATGAAAGTTATCGCGCCGACGTCTATTGCGCCGACGGCGTGATCAAAGCCATCGGCGACAATCTTGATGTTCCGGCGGGCGTCGAAGTGCTCGACGGCAGCGGCCAATACCTGATGCCCGGCGGCATCGACCCGCACACGCACATGCAACTGCCCTTCATGGGCACCGTGGCCAGTGAAGACTTTTTCAGCGGCACGGCGGCGGGACTTGCCGGGGGCACCACGTCGATCATCGACTTCGTGATTCCCAACCCGCAGCAGTCGCTGATGGAAGCGTTTCATCAGTGGCGCGGCTGGGCAGAGAAGTCGGCCTCGGACTATGGCTTCCACGTCGCGATCACTTGGTGGAGCGAGCAGGTGCGCGAGGAAATGGCCGAGCTGGTCAGCCAGCACGGCGTCAACAGCTTCAAGCACTTCATGGCTTACAAGAACGCGATCATGGCCGCCGACGACACGCTGGTGGCGAGTTTCGAGCGCTGCCTGGAGTTGGGTGCGGTGCCGACAGTGCATGCGGAAAACGGCGAGCTGGTTTATCACCTGCAACGCAAGCTGATGGCGCAGGGCATCACCGGCCCTGAAGCGCATCCATTGTCGCGCCCTTCTCAGGTTGAGGGCGAAGCAGCGAGCCGGGCCATTCGCATCGCTGAAACCCTGGGCACGCCGCTGTACCTGGTTCACGTGTCGACCAAGGAAGCGCTCGACGAAATCACCTACGCCCGCAGCAAGGGCCAGCAAGTCTACGGCGAAGTGTTGGCGGGTCATTTGCTACTGGATGACAGCGTCTATCAACACCCGGACTGGCAGACCGCTGCCGGTTACGTGATGAGCCCGCCGTTCCGTCCTCGCGGCCATCAGGAAGCACTTTGGCACGGGCTGCAATCCGGCAACCTGCACACCACCGCCACCGACCACTGCTGCTTCTGCGCCGAGCAAAAAGCCGCGGGGCGTGACGACTTCAGCAAAATCCCGAACGGCACCGCCGGTATCGAAGACCGCATGGCGGTGTTGTGGGATGAAGGGGTCAACACCGGACGTTTTTCGATGCAGCAATTTGTCGCGCTGACCTCCACTAACACTGCGAAGATTTTCAACCTCTATCCACGTAAAGGAGCGATTCGCGTCGGTGCCGATGCGGATCTGGTGCTGTGGGATCCCGAAGGTTCGCGGACGATTTCGGCGAAGACCCATCACCAGCAAGTCGACTTCAACATCTTCGAAGGCAAGACCGTACGCGGGGTGCCGAGCCATACGATCAGCCAGGGCCGTGTGGTCTGGGCCGATGGGGATTTGCGCGCCGAGCGTGGGGCCGGGCGGTATGTCGAACGGCCGGCGTATCCGGCGGTGTTTGATTTGCTGAGCAAGCGGGCGGAGTTGAATCAGCCCGTTGCCGTGAAACGCTGAGATCGAGGCCTTCGGCCCATCGCCAGCAAGCCGGCTCCCACAGTTGAAATGCATTCCCCTGTAGGAGCCGGCTTGCTGCGATGGCGTAGACACAGACGACACAAAAACCAATGCCCACCAGAGGCAGTTACCTCAATAACCGTGAGGCCAACACCGTGATCAAGACCCTGAAGCACCTCCCGCATCCCTACGAGAATGCGGCCGCCCTCGCCGGCCATTTCACCGATCTGGCGCCACCGCTCAACGACCGCCAGGCGCACCTGGAAGCCTCGCGCTGCCTGTATTGCTACGACGCGCCGTGCGTGAATGCCTGTCCGAGCGACATCGACATTCCCTCGTTCATCCGCAATATCCATCAGGACAACGTGCAAGGCGCAGCGCAGAAAATCCTCTCGGCGAACATTCTCGGCGGCAGTTGCGCCCGGGTCTGCCCGACGGAAATCCTTTGCCAGCAAGCCTGCGTGCGCAACAACGCCCATGAATGCGCACCGGTGTTGATCGGCCTGTTGCAGCGCTACGCCGTGGACAACGCGCACTTCAGCGAACACCCCTTCCCTCGCGCCGCAGCCACCGGCAAACGCATCGCCGTGGTCGGTGCCGGGCCGGCCGGTTTGTCCTGCGCTCATCGCAGCGCCATGCACGGGCATGACGTGGTGATTTTCGAAGCACGGGAAAAGGCTGGCGGCCTCAACGAATACGGGATCGCCAAGTACAAACTGGTGGACGATTACGCGCAGAAGGAGCTGGAATTCCTGCTGCAGATCGGCGGCATCGAAATCCGTCACGGGCAGAAACTCGGTGAAAACCTGACCCTCAGCGAGCTGCATCAACAATTCGACGCGGTGTTTCTCGGACTTGGCCTCAACGCCAGCAAACAGCTTGGGCTGGCCCACGAAGATGCGCCGGGCTTGCTCGCCGCCACCGAGTACATCCGCGAATTGCGCCAGGCCGATGATCTGACACAACTGCCTTTGGCCGATCATTGCATCGTCCTCGGTGCCGGTAACACCGCCATCGACATGGCCGTGCAAATGGCCCGCCTCGGCGCGCATGACGTGAATCTGGTGTATCGCCGCGGTGCCGAGGACATGGGCGCCACCCACCACGAACAAGACATCGCCAAAGCCAATCAGGTGCGCTTGCTGACGTGGGCGCAACCCGAAGAAGTGCTGCTCGACGATCAAGGCAACGTGCGTGGCATGCGCTTCGCTCGCACACACCTGGTGGAAGGTCGACTGCAAACCACTGGCGAAACCTTCGAACTGGCCGCCGATGCAATCTTCAAAGCCATCGGCCAGGCGTTCGATTCAAGCGCCCTTGTCGATCCGCTGGCGCGCGAACTCAAGCGTCAGGGCGATCGGATTCAGGTCGATGAACAGCTGTGCACAAGCATTGCAGGCGTGTATGCCGGCGGTGACTGCACCAACCTCGATCAGGACCTCACCGTGCAGGCGGTGCAGCACGGCAAGCTGGCGGCCGAGGCCATCAACGCTCAACTGATGCTCAACGTGGAGGCTGCGTAAATGGCCGATCTTTCGATTGTCTTCGCCGGCATCAAATCCCCCAACCCGTTCTGGCTCGCTTCCGCGCCACCGACCGACAAAGCCTACAACGTGGTCCGCGCTTTCGAAGCCGGTTGGGGTGGCGTGGTCTGGAAAACCCTGGGTGAAGACCCGGCAGCGGTCAACGTGTCGTCGCGCTACTCGGCGCACTTCGGGGCCAACCGTGAAGTGTTGGGTTTCAACAACATCGAGCTGATCACCGACCGCTCGCTGGAGATCAACCTGCGGGAAATCACCCAGGTCAAAAAGGACTGGCCGGACCGGGCGCTGATCGTGTCGTTGATGGTGCCCTGCGTCGAAGAGTCGTGGAAACACATCCTGCCACTGGTGGAAGCCACCGGTGCCGATGGCATCGAACTGAATTTCGGCTGCCCCCACGGCATGCCTGAACGAGGCATGGGCGCGGCAGTCGGTCAGGTGCCGGAGTATGTCGAACAGGTCACGCGCTGGTGCAAGACGTATTGCTCGCTGCCGGTGATCGTCAAGCTCACGCCGAACATCACCGACATCCGCGTAGCAGCCCGTGCGGCCCATCGCGGTGGTGCCGATGCGGTGTCGCTGATCAACACGATCAACTCGATCACCAGCGTCAACCTCGAGCGTATGGTCGCCAACCCCACTGTCGGCAGTCAAAGCACCCACGGCGGTTATTGCGGTTCGGCGGTGAAGCCGATTGCGTTGAACATGGTCGCCGAGATCGCCCGCGATCCCCAGACGCAAGGCCTGCCGATCTCCGGCATCGGCGGCATCGGCAACTGGCGTGACGCAGCGGAATTCATCGCGTTGGGCAGCGGCTCGGTGCAGGTGTGCACGGCGGCGATGTTGCATGGTTTCCGCATTGTCGAAGAGATGAAGGACGGTTTGTCACGCTGGATGGACAGTCAGGGTTACGCCAGCGTGTCGGAATTTTCCGGGCGCGCGGTGGCCAATACCACCGACTGGAAGTACCTGGACATCAACTATCAGGTGATTGCGAAGATTGACCAGGAGGCGTGTATCGGGTGCGGGCGTTGCCATATCGCCTGCGAAGACACTTCCCATCAGGCGGTGTCCAGCGTCAGGCAGGCGGACGGCACGCATAAATATGAAGTGATCGATGAAGAGTGTGTGGGCTGCAATTTGTGCCAGATCACTTGCCCGGTACAGGACTGCATCGAGATGGTGCCGATGGAGAACGGGAAGCCGTTTCTGGATTGGAATCATGATCCGCGCAATCCCTACCATGTAGCTGTTTGAGTCCGGCGGTGCCTGAGCTGGCGCCTTCGCGAGCAAGCCCGCTCCCACATTTGATCTCCAGCGAACACAGCATTTGTGTACGACAGCAATCAAATGTGGGAGCGGGCTTGCTCGCGAGGGGCCGGCAGCACCACTGAAATCCTCAAGGTTCTAGACCGATCCCCCGCAAAATCACACTCGTCACCGTCTGCACCGCCCTCTCAAACTGCATGTCCGACAGCGGCTGGTGATCGTTCAGGATGTTCACCTGATGATCAAAGTCAGCGTAATGCTGGGTCGAGGCCCAGATCATGTACAGCAGGCTTGAAGGCTCCACCGGCAGAATGCGTTTGTCGTCCACCCACTGACGAATTTTCGCCTCTTTCATCTTGGCCCAGTCGTACAGGCTGGCGTCCAGCGCGACACCCAACGTCGGCGCGCCATGGATGATTTCGTTGGCCCAGACTTTCGAGCCGTAAGGCCGGCTGCGGGAGTGGTTCATCTTGGCGCGGATGTAGCTGCTGAGCACGACGCGCGGGTCATCGAACATCTCGAAACACAAGGCGTCCTGCTTCCACACCTCAAGCAAATCGAACAGCACGGCGCTGTACAACTCGGTCTTGGTACTGAAGTAGTAATGCAGGTTGGAACGCGGCAGTTGCACTTCGGCGGCGATGTCGGCCATGGCGGTACCGCCGAAGCCTTTTTCGGCAAAGACCTTTTCGGCCCCGAGCAGGATTTTCTCGACGTTACTGCGGCGAATCTCGATCTTGTGATTGCCCATGAGGGCTCCCTGACAACAGCGTTGCTCAAGACTAACATCCGCTCTACATCGCGGCGACAGAGGAAAACGAAACTTCGTACGCCCCCCCGGTGGGAGCGGGCTTGCTCGCGAAGAGGTCATCACATTCAACATCTTTGCTGCCTGGCCCACCGCTTTCGCGAGCAAGCCCGCTCTCACGGGGTTATACGTGCGCTCAAGTCATCGTATAACTTCTAATTGACAATTCGTGAAACCCTCGCAAATAATCGCCGCACTGTTGTACGACGACGTATGACGACAATAAAAACAACAAGAAACATCGGGAGCGTCACAGTGAGCAAGCACGTCCGTAATTCCTTCGCCTGCACCCCTCGCCCATCCTTCGCACGCCGCCATACCCTGAGCCTGATCGGTTGCAGCAGCCTGGCCGTACTCGCCATGCCCATGACCAGTAACGCCGAAGGATTCGTCGATGACGCCAAGGCCACGCTGAACCTGCGCAACGCCTACTTCAATCGCAACTACACCAACCCGGCCTACCCTCAGGGCAAGGCCGAAGAGTGGACGCAAAGCTTCATCCTCGACGCCAAGTCCGGCTTCACTCCGGGCCCGGTCGGCTTCGGCGTGGATGTGCTCGGGTTGTACTCGCAGAAACTCGACGGAGGCAAAGGCACGGGCGGCACCCAGTTACTGCCGATCCACGACGATGGCCGCCCGGCAGACAATTTCGGCCGGATGGGCGTGGCGCTCAAAGGCAAAATCTCGAAGACTGAATTGAAGGTCGGGGAATGGATGCCGGTGCTGCCGATCCTGCGCTCCGATGACGGTCGCTCGCTGCCGCAAACCTTTCGCGGCGGCCAGGTGACGTCCACCGAGATCAGCGGCCTGACGCTCTACGGCGGCCAGTTCCGGCAGAACAGCCCGCGTAACGATGCGAGCATGGAAGACATGTTCATGAACGGAAAATCGGCAGCCTTTAGCTCGGACCGTTTCAACTTCGGCGGCGGTGAATATGCGTTCAACGAGAAGCGCACCCAGGTTGGCGTCTGGTACGCAGAACTCAGCGACATCTACCAACAGCAATATTTCAACCTGAGCCACAGCCAGCCTATCGGCGACTGGACCCTGGGCGCCAACCTCGGCTACTTCATCGGCAAGGAAGACGGCAGCGCCCTGGCCGGCGACCTCGACAACAAAACCGCGTTCGCCATGCTCTCGGCCAAGTACGGTGGCAGTACGTTCTATATCGGCCTGCAGAAACTCAGCGGCGACGACGCCTGGATGCGCGTCAACGGTACCAGCGGCGGCACCCTGGCCAACGACAGCTACAACTCCAGCTACGACAACGCCAGGGAGAAATCCTGGCAGCTGCGTCATGACTACAACTTCGTGGCACTCGGCATTCCCGGCCTGACGATGATGAACCGCTACATCAGCGGCGATAACGTGCACACGGGCGTGATTACCGACGGCAAGGAATGGGGTCGCGAATCGGAACTGGCCTACACCGTACAGAGCGGACCGCTGAAGAACCTTAACGTCAAATGGCGCAACGCAAGCATCCGCAAAGACTTCAGCACCAATGAATTCGATGAGAATCGCATTTTCATCAGCTATCCGATTTCGTTGTTGTAAGCCCACAGACAATCCCCCCCTGTAGGAGCCGGCTTGCTGGCGATGGGCGCACAAGCAACGCGTTTATCCAATGGGTACGCGCAATCGTTAACGCCCATCGCCAGCAAGCCGGCTCCTACAAGGGGGGGGCGTTCAACCCTCTGTCAATTTCCGCCAAAGTCGCGTTGACAAGACCCGGAAACCCTAACGATACTTCGGCAAAGTCATACGACAACCTACAACGAATTCTGACAACAATAATTAGCGTCCAGGA
>Ga0255338_1005144_pt1 | contig 12416 bp, 9 predicted proteins | sample MeOH1_35cm_T4_19_FD_203715 | JGI IMG/M metagenome (GOLD analysis project Ga0255338, IMG submission 203715) | Sandy soil microbial communities from University of British Columbia, Vancouver, Canada - MeOH1_35cm_T4_195 | ecosystem: Engineered > Artificial ecosystem > Sand microcosm > Unclassified ...
CCTTGCCGATATAGGTCGCCGGCCGGATCTCGCCGCGCATGACGAGACCGGCTTCGACCACATTGAGGTCGATGGCATGAGCGAGGCCGACGGCCTCGGCAAGACGCGCTTCCGGCGTCCGCACATCTGCGGCCGCGCGGGCGCTGTCGCCGCGCGGGGCCGCTTTCAACCACGGCTCGATCACGATGGCACGGCCGGTCTCTTCGCCCGTCGCAGTCGGGCTTAGACGATCGGCACGCTGATCACGACGACGTGGTTCCAATTACGCCTTGTCCCCGGCCCCTTCCTCACCGCCTTCAAACAGCGAGATCGGGTGGCCCGGCATGATGGTCGAGATGGCGTGCTTATACACGAGCTGGGAGTGCCCGTCCCGTCGCAGCAGCACGCAGAAGTTATCGAACCACGTAACAACGCCCTGCAGCTTCACACCGTTCACGAGAAAAATAGTGAGCGGGATTTTTGCTTTGCGGACGTGATTGAGGAAAGTGTCTTGCAAGTTTTGCGCACGTTCGGCGGCCATGGCCGTTGTTCCATTTTTTGCTCGCGTCTTGAGGCGCGAGACCTTTCGTTGCCCAGATCACTTTCCGCACGCACTATTGCGTACGTCGCCTTGCCCCACGCAAAGCCGTACAAGTTCCGGGGATTGCTATTAGATGGCAGGAGGGGGCGACGCGCAAGCACAAGTTGGCTATCGCCCGATCAAGTCACTGAATTAATTAAGAATCTTTCTCTTTCTCCGGGAGAAGTGCAAACGTCTCGCGCATACCTTACGGGCCATCGCTTTACGAAATTTCCGCGTAGCGGTGGTAATCTTTGCGGAGTGCCGATGCGACAAGTCCCGGCGCTCCGTTGCCCACAGACCGTCCATCGATGCTGACCACCGGCATGACGATCTGACTGGCCGATGTCACGAAGGCTTCGCGCGCGGCATAGGCCTCCTCGACGGTGAAGGCCCGCTCCTCGAATTTGAGGCCTTGCGCCTTCACGAGATCGAGCACCACCGACCGGGTGATGCCGGGCAAAATGTCGCGGCCGAGGGGCCGCGTGATCAGAATGCCGTCGCGGCTGACAATCCAGGCATTGGACGACGCGCCTTCGGTGACATTGCCCTGCCCGTCGACGAGCCAGGCTTCGCGCGCGCCCTGGTCGCGCGCCGTCTGCTTGGCGAGCACATTCGGCAACAACGCCACCGATTTGATATCGACCCGCTGCCAGCGAATGTCGGGGACGGTGACGACCGCAATGCCCTCTTCGGCCAGGCGCTCGAGGCGCCCGACATCGTTGCTGCGCGCTGTCACCACCACCGATGGCCGCGTGCCGTCCGGCGGAAACGGAAAGTCGCGCGGGGCGACGCCGCGGGTGACCTGCAGATAAACGATACCGTCGCGTACCCGATTGCGGCGGACGGTCTCGCGCATCACCAGGCTCAGCGCGGCCGCCGACATCGGCCGGGCAATGCGCAGTTCATTGAGCGAGCGGTCGAGGCGCGCCATGTGCCGGCGCTCGTCCACGAGACGTCCGCCACGGACCTCGCAGACTTCGTAGACGCCGTCGGCGAATTGATAGCCGCGATCCTCGATTGAAACGGCGGCTTCCTCGCGCGGCAGATAGCGCCCGTTGACGTAGGCAATGCGGGACATCGATGGCTATTCCCTATGGCAAGCTTCTTAGCCGATTCCGAGCGCCTTGAGCTTGCGGTGCAGCGCCGAGCGCTCCATGCCGACGAACTCGGCCGTGCGCGAGATATTGCCGCCGAAGCGGGAAATCTGCGCCACCAGATATTCTCGCTCGAACACCTCACGCGCATCGCGCAACGGCAAGCCCATGAGCTGCTCGCCGCCATTGCCGTTCGGCATGCTCGGTACCATGGAGCCGACGTCGGGCGGCAGCATGCCGGCATCAAGCACGGCGTCGGGATCACCGCCGGCCAGGATCATCAGACGCTCGATGTTGTTACGGAGCTGGCGCACATTGCCCGGCCAGTTATGCGATTGCAGCACAGCCATCGCGTCGTCGCCGATGCGGCGCTTCGGCAGGCCGGTCGCCTGCGAGATCTGGTCCATGAAGTAATCGACGAGATCGGGAATATCCTCGCGCCGCTCGGCCAAAGGCGGCACGCGGACCGGCACCACCGAAAGGCGGTGATAGAGGTCCTCGCGGAATTTGCCCTCCCCGATCAGCGCCTCGAGATTGCGCGAGGTCGACGAGACGACGCGCACGTCGACCGCGATCTTGGCGCTGCCGCCGACGCGCTGGAAGGTCTGATCGACCAGCACGCGCAGGATCTTGTTCTGCGTCTCGCGCGGCAGATCGGCGACGTCGTCGATGAACAAGGTACCGCCATGCGCCTCTTCCAAGGCGCCGGTCTTGCGGCCTTCCGAACCGTTGGTCTGATCGACGCCGAACAGCTCGATCTCCATGCGCTCCGGCGTGATCGCGGCGGCGTTGATGACGATGAAGGGACCGCCTGCCCGCGCGGACAGTTCGTGGATGGTGCGCGCGGCGAGTTCCTTGCCGGCGCCGGAGGGGCCGACGATCAAGATGCGGCTGTTGGTCGGCGCCACGCGCTCGATGGCTTGGCGAAGCTGCGTGATCGAGGCCGAACGGCCGACCAACGAACTCGGCTGCGGCGCAAGCTGCTTGAGCTGCTTGACCTCGCGCTTGAGCCGCGACGTCTCCAGCGCGCGCTCGGCGACCAGCACCAGCCGGTCCGCCTTGAACGGCTTCTCGATGAAGTCGTAGGCGCCGTGCTTGATCGCAGCGACGGCGGTCTCGATGTTGCCGTGGCCCGAGATCATGACGATCGGCAGTTCGGGATGCTCCTGCTTGATGGCGCCGAGGAGCTGCAGACCGTCGAGCTTGGAGCCCTGCAGCCAGATGTCGAGGAAGACGAGGCTCGGCCGCCGCGTCGCGACCGCGGCCAGCGCCTCGTCGCTGTTGCGGGCCGTGCGGGTCGCATAGCCCTCGTCCTGCAGAATGCCGGCGACCAGGTCGCGGATATCGGTTTCGTCGTCGACGATCAGAATTTCAGCGGACATGTCGTCACTCGTTCACGGTCTTTTGTCGTTCAGGCTCGTCCGCCTTGCCGGCGGCAGCAAATTGCACGCGCACCCAAGCGCCGCGTTGGCCCGGGATCTTGTCGGCGGCGTCGCGCAGTTCGATGACGCCGCCGTGCTCTTCGACAATGCGGCCAACAATGGCGAGACCGAGGCCGGTGCCCTTCTCGCGCGTCGTCACATATGGTTCGAGCAGACGCGAACGGTTTTCCTTCGGCAAACCGATGCCGTTATCCACAACGTCGATGACGATGTTCTCGCCCTCGCGCGCGGCGTAGACACGAATGGCGCCCTTGCCGAGCTCTTCCTGCGGCACGGCCGCGATGGCCTCGGTCGCGTTCTTGATGATGTTGGTCAGCGCCTGCGAGATCAGCCGGCGATCGAAGCGCGCGGGCATCTTCTCCTCGGCGATCTCGGCCTCGATGTCGATATCGGCATTGCCGACCCGCATCAGGAACACGGCCTCGCGTACCGTGTCGGCGACGTCCTCGGCTGCGATCACGGGCTTGGGCATGCGCGCGAAGCGGGAGAACTCGTCGACCATGCGGCGTATGTCGTCGACCTGGCGCACGATGGTGTCGGTGCACTGGTCGAACACCGCGCGGTCCTCGGTGATCAGCTTGCCGTATTTGCGCTTGATGCGCTCGGCCGAGAGCTGGATCGGCGTCAGCGGGTTCTTGATCTCGTGCGCGATGCGCCGGGCGACGTCCGCCCAGGCCGAGGTGCGCTGCGCCGCCACGAGCTCCGTAATGTCGTCGAGCGTGACCACGTAACCGTGGTGCGCCTCGCTCGATTGCTCGCTGGTCACGCGCACCGACAGATTACGCTCGCGGCCGTGGCGCGTGATGGTGAAGTGGTCCTGCTCCGGGCCGCCGGCCTGCGCCGCCCTCATGATGGTCGCAAGCTCCGGCAGCACTTCGGAGAGCGGCTTGCCCAGCACTTCCACTTCGCTGCGGCCGATCAGCTTCTCGGCCGATCGGTTGAGAATGCTGATGTGCCCCTCGGCGTCGACGCCGATGACGCCGGCGCTGGCACCGGCGAGCACCGCCTCGGTGAAACGACGGCGGCTGTCGATCTGGTCGCGCGCGCGCATGATGTCGTCGTGCTGCGTGCGCAACTCCTGCGTCATGCGGTTGAAGGTCTCGCCGAGCTGGGCGAGATCGCCTTCGGACTGACGCACCGGCACGCGCACGAAAAGGTTGCCGGTGGACACGGCATTGGCCGCGCCGATCAGGCGCCGGATCGGCGCCACCAGGCGGTTGGCGAAGTTGAGCCCGATCCACACCGCCGATAACAACACGATCAGCGCGATCACGGTGTACATCAGCGCAAAGGCCACCTGCACGCCGACGCGGCGGGACTCGATCGCGGCATATTCGGTGACGCTGGCGCGTGTCGCCTGCAACTGCGGCACCACGCGCGGGTCCAAAAGGCGCGTCACGTAGAGCCAGCGGTTCTCGTACTTGTCGAGCTTGACGACGGCGGCGACGTAATTGGTGTCCGGCAACAGCACGATCTGCGGATCGGCGGTGCCGATCTTCGGCAGCGCGTCGCGCGGCGGCAGCGCAAAGGTCTGCGTGGCGCGCACATCGGCGTTCGCGACGACGTTGAGATCTTCATCGAGCATGATCGCGGCGGCGAGCCCGCGCACCTGCGCCTGGAAGGTCAGGAACTGGCGCAGCTTGTCCGGATCCTGATCGAACAGCGGCTTGGTCCTCGCCACGTCGAAGGCCATCACCATGATGTCGGAGCGCACGATCTGGGCGTGGTCGCGCAGATAGGCTTCGGCGACGATCAACGAGTTCTCGATCGCCGAACGGGTGCGGGTCGAGAACAGCCGGTCGAGGCCGCGATCGAGCGTCACGCTCGCCACGATCGCCACCAGGATCGCCGGCGCCGCCGCGATGATCGAGAACAGGCCGACGATGCGCACGTGCAGCCGCGCCGCCGCGCGCCCGGTGCGCCGCGCCTGCACGACCTGCCACACCTCTTTGACGATGACCCCGAGGAGCAGCAGCACTGTCGCCGCATTGACGAGGAGCAGCGTCACCACGACGTTGTGCGTCGGCGAGACCGGCGTCAGGTCGGCGAGAACGATGAAGGTGATGAAGGCCGACAGCAGCGCGAGGCCAACCGACAGCGGACCCAGCAGCCGACCCTCACCCTTTCTCGAGGCGTTGCCGGCGAGCGCATTGTCGGCGGAGGCAGCCTGTTCAACGCTCATGGACAGCCTTTGGACACCTGGCGGAAATACGGGCCCGTGGCCCAAAGGGATTGTACCGGCGGAGGTTTCCGACCCTCCGCCGACACTGAGGCATTTATACAACAATGTTGCCGAATTGAGACGATTCCGCGGCGCCACACAACAACCAAACCACGGTTACAGGCTGTGAAAAGCGCTAGCCCAGCATATCCTGCACCAAAGGGATGACCTTTCGGCCGTAGAGCTCGATGGAGCGCATCATCTTCGCGTGGGACAGTGGGCCGGCACTGTACTTCATGTCGAAGCGGGCCGCCCCGAGCGCCTTCACCGTCGCGGCGATCTTGCGGGCCACGGTCTCGGGCGAACCGACATAAAGCGAGCCGTGTTCGATCTCCCGCTCGAACTCGGCGCGGCCCATTGGCGGCCAGCCCCGTTCGGCACCGATCTTGTCGCGCATGCGCTTGTAGTCCGGAAAGAGTTCGTCCTTCGCCTGCGCGTCGGTCTCGCCCACAAAGCCGTGCGAGTGCACGCCCACCGGCAATTCCGGCTTGCCCATTTCCTTCAGCGCGCGGCGGAAGAGATCAGCGTAAGGAACGAAGCGCTTGGGATCGCCGCCGATGATGGCCAGCATCATCGGCATGCCGTAATGGGCGGCGCGCATCACGGACTCCGGCGTGCCGCCGACCCCGATCCAGGTGGTCAGATGCCCCTGCTCCGTCTTCGGGAAAACGCTCTGGTTCGCGAGCGGCGCGCGCCGCTTGCCCTGCCAGGTGACCGGCTTCTCGGTCAAGACGGCGGCATAGAGGTCGAGCTTCTCGTTGAACAGCGCCTCGTAGTCGTCGAGGTCGAAGCCGAACAGCGGAAAGGACTCGATGAACGAACCGCGCCCGAGGATGACCTCGGCGCGTCCATTCGACAGGGCATCGAGCGTGGAGAAGCGCTGGAAGACCCGGATCGGATCGTCGGAGGACAGCACCGTCACGGCCGAACCGAGCCGGATGCGCTTGGTGCGGCTCGCGATCGCGGCGAGCACCATCTCGGGCGACGATACGGCGAAGTCGGCACGATGATGCTCACCGACGCCGATGAAGTCGACGCCCACCTCATCGGCGAGCACGGCCTCCTCGACCAGATTGCGGATCACCTGCGCGGCGGAGAGCGGCTTGCCGTCGGGACCGTCGGTGATGTCGCCGAACGTATCGAGGCCGAGTTCGATATGGCGCGTCATGAGCAATCTCAGGATCGGGTGGCTTGTCGGAGGGCGTAGAGCACCATGCCCATTCTGTTGAATGGCGTGCAAGCCGGATTTCCGGCTCTTTCAGATGATCCCGATCTCTGTGCTACGGTTGCCCAGCAGTCGCCGCAGCAAGTCACAGCCCGATAAATCACGGCCATGCAGTTGAAACTCGTCGCACAAGGGATCTCGTTGGCCCTCGTGTGTCTCGTCCTCTTGGGCGCCTTGCCCATCATCGCCAATCTCAGGCCAACGGATATCGAAGCCCTGCCCTTTGCTTTCGCTCTGTCGGTGTGGGAAGCCTTATTCGCGCTCCCTCTGTTCGCTTACGAATTGCGCGGCAAGAACAAAGGGATTTTTGGCATCACAACGTCGGCGCGTGAACGCAGGCGCATGATCGCCGTCGGTATCGTTACCGGCGCCTTATTCGGACTGGCAACCTGGCTTTATGTTCTCGGCGTGGAGAAGGCGGGCGCAACGAACGCCGCCATCGCCATCCAGGCCTATCCGCCGTTCGCCATTCTCTGGGAAAGCCTGTTTCTCAAGCGTCACAAGACCCCGTTGGAATTGGGGCTGACCCTGCTCATGCTGGCGGCGCTTTATTATCTCGGCACTGCCGGGACATTTAAATTGTCCGGTCTGTCACCGTGGTTTCTGCTCTCCCTTGGGGTGCCGCTGCTGTGGAGCATAGCCCACGTGGTGATCAAGGAAGAACTGGGACGCACGGCCGTCACACCGACCCAGGTCACGTTTTCTCGCGTCGTGATCTCGGCCTTGTTTCTGTTCGCAGTCTTGGCCGTGACTGCGCCCGCCAGTCTAGGTTCGCTGGGTACGGTCGCGGTATTTCGAACCGCGTCGGCGGTGATGGGATTCGTTTACGTCGTGGAACTGATCGTCTGGTTCTACGCCGTCCGTCATATCGACGTTTCGCTGGCAAGTTCGATCACAGCACCGTGGCCGGCCCTCACCATGGTGCTGGCAGTATTCTTCCTGGGCGACACGATCGTCCCTTACCAGATTGGAGCGCTCGTTGTTGTCGTCGCGTGCATATACGGGCTGATGTCGCTCAGCCTGCGCAAGGGAAAAACTGGCCCTACCGACGTTTCGGTAGAGCCGCGTTAGCGGCTTCGCCCTCTCAACTCCCGCCGCGATACACCTGGATATCGAGGTCGCGGATTTTCTTGCGCAACGTATTGCGGTTGACGCCGAGCAGGTCCGCCGCGCGGATCTGATTGCCGCGCGTGGCGGCGAGCGCCGCCGTCAGCAGCGGGTATTCGATCTCACGCAGCACGCGATGATAGAGACCCGCCGGCGGCAAGCCGTCGTCGAAGCCGGCGAAGTAGGTCGACAGATGCCGCTCGACCGCCGCGCTCAGGCTCTCGTCCGCACGCGGCTCATCGCTGCCCACCGGCAGCACCGGCTGCGCGAGTTCGGAGTCGATGACCGCCGCCGTGATGGTCTCCTGCGGATAGAGCGCGGCCAGACGACGGGCGAGGTTCTCCAATTCGCGCACATTGCCCGGCCAGCGGTGACGCTTGAGCCGATCGAGCGCCGCCTGATCGATCTGCTTGGGCGGCAGGCCCTCACGCTCCGCCTGGGCAAAGAAGTGGCGGATGAGATCGGGGACGTCTTCCGTACGCTCGCGCAACGGCGGGAGCCGCAGCGGCACAACGTTGAGGCGGAAGAACAGGTCTTCGCGGAACAGGCCCTGCTGGATGAGCTGACGCAGGTCTTTGTTCGTGGCGGCGACGATGCGCACGTCGCTCTTGATCGGCGTTCGGCCGCCGACGGTCGTGTACTCGCCCTGCTGCAGCACGCGCAACAGCCGCGTCTGCGCTTCCATCGGCATGTCGCCGATTTCGTCGAGGAACAACGTGCCGCCTTCCGCCTGCTCGAAGCGGCCGGCGCTGCGCGTGTTGGCACCGGTGAAGGCCCCCTTCTCATGGCCGAACAATTCGGACTCGATGAGATCGCGCGGGATCGCCGCCATGTTGATGGCGACGAAGGTACCGGCGCGGCGCTTGCCGTAATCGTGAAGCGCGCGCGCGACCAATTCCTTGCCGGTGCCGGACTCGCCGGAGATCATCACCGTCAGATCGGTCTGCATCAGCCGCGCCAGCACGCGGTAGATTTCCTGCATCGCCGGCGAGCGACCGACCAGCGGGATGGAGTCGAAGTCCTCGCTCTTGGGCGCCGGCGTCCGTTTGTCCTTCGGCTCCGACAGCGCGCGACCGACGATGCCGATGAGCTCCTTCAGGTCGAAGGGCTTGGGCAGATACTCATATGCACCGCGCTCGGAGGCGCGGATGGCCGTCATGAACGTGTTCTGCGCGCTCATAACGATGATCGGCAGATCGGGGCGCGCCTTGCGGATGCGCGGGATCAGATCGAAGGCGTTCTCGTCGGGCATCACCACGTCGGTGATGACGAGATCGCCGTCGCCTTGCGTCACCCAGCGCCACAACGTGGCGGCGTTACCGGTCGAGCGCACTTCGTAACCGGCGCGCGACAAAGCTTGATTGAGGACGGTGCGGATCGCGGCATCGTCATCGGCAACGAGAATGCTTCCCGTCGGCATGGTTGTTTTACCTCACGGGCTCTGAACCGGCGGGAGCGTCGTCGGATGCATCGCCCTCCCCGGTGTAAATGGGCATCAGGACGCGGAAAACGGTGCGCCGCGGCTGCGATTCACATTCGATGATGCCGCCATGATCATTCACGATCTTGGCGACCAGCGCGAGGCCGAGGCCGCTGCCGGTGCGCTTGGTGGTCACGAACGGATCGAACAGATGCGGCATCAGATCTTCGGGCACGCCCGGACCGTTGTCCTTGACGCAGAACTCGAGCGGCAGCGACACGCGGGCGCGGCTCCCAGGCACCGAGAGGCGCACGCCGGGACGGAAGGCGGTGGTGAGTTGGATCTCGCCGTCGGTCGCGGTCTCGCCGATGGCCTCGGCGGCGTTCTTCACGAGATTGAGGAAGACCTGCACGAGCTGATCGCGGTTGGCGAGCACCGGCGGCAGCGACGGGTCGTATTCCTCGATGAACTTGATATGGCGGGCAAAGCCGGTCTGCGCCAGTCGCTTCACGTGATCGAGCACGACGTGGATGTTGACTGGCTCGCGCTCGACGGGACGTTCGTCGGCGAACACTTCCATGCGGTCGACCAGCTTCACGATGCGGTCGGTTTCGTCGCAGATCAGCTTGGTGAGCGAGCGGTCGTCGTCGCCCGCCGACTGCTCGAGCAGTTGCGCCGCACCGCGGATGCCGGAGAGCGGGTTCTTGATCTCGTGCGCCAGCATGGCGGCGAGCGCGATCACCGAGCGCGCGGCGCCGCGATGCGTGAGCTGCCGGTCCATCTTGTCGGCAATGGTGCGCTCCTGCAGCATCACCACGACATGGTCTTTGTACTCGGGCAGTGGCGCGACGTGCAGGTCGACCAGGCGTTCGCCCGGATTGCGGGGCGTGGCGAGATCGACCTTGTATTCGTTCACAGCGGCGCCGCGCTGGCGCACCTGCTCGACGAGCGTGAGCAGCGGCGAGCCGAACGGCACCAGGTCGCGTAGCAGATGGCGCCGCAGCACCGCGACCGAGCTGTCGAAGAACTGCTCGGCGGCGACATTGGCATCGGCGATTTTGCCGTCAGGCGCGACGGTGATCACCGGATGCGGCAGCGCGTTGAGCATGGCGTCGGCGGGCGAGCCGACAGCGGCAGACAAGGCATGGGCGCGGCTCATGCGGCAGCCCTCCAGGCAAAATCGTCATAAGCTTCGGCGAGAAGCCCGCGCGCCTGCGCCGGCTCTTCGGCGGTGAGCACGCGGGACCGGTGATGCTTGAGGAGTTCGAACGACGCGCCGGCATTCGCCGCCGCGCAGTCGAGCGCCCAGCCGAGATGCTTGCGGGCATGGCGGCGGCCGATGCGCACGCCGTGATGCGTGATCATCTCGTCATAGAGTGTCTGGATCAGATTGAGCTGTTCGGACAGCGAGGGGTCTTCGCCGCGCTCGCCGGTCGCGAGGAAGCGCGCGACCTGCCCCGGCACCCAGGGCCGCCCCTGCGCGGCGCGGCCGATCATCACCGCATCCGCGCCGGATACCTCAAGCGCCGTCACCGCGTCGTCGAAGGAACGAATATCGCCATTGACCACGACCGGAACACCGACGGCATCCTTGACGGCTCGCACAGCCGACCAATCGGCGTTGCCGGTATAGAACTGGCAGCGGGTGCGGCCATGCACGGTGATCATCTGCACGCCGGCGGCTTCCGCGCGGCGCGCGAGGTCCGCCGCGTTGAGCGAGGTCGCATCCCAGCCGAGCCGCATCTTCAGCGTCACCGGCACCTTGACCGCGCCCACGGTCGCTTCGATCAGCGTCAGAGCATGATCGAGATCGCGCATGAGTGCCGACCCGGAGGCACCATTGGTGACCTGCTTCGACGGACAGCCCATGTTGATGTCGATGATATGTGCGCCCTGCGCTTCGGCGATGCGTGCGCCTTCCGCCATCCACTGTGCCTCGCAGCCGGCAAGCTGTACCGCATGGATGGCGACGCCCCGCCCCTCGCTGCGTACCGCCGCCTCGCGCTCACCGCGGGCGAGGCCTGCACAAGCCGTCATCTCCGATACCACCAGCCCAGCGCCCAGCCCTTCGGCCAGCCGCCGGAACGGCGCATCGGTGATGCCGGACATCGGCGCCAAAACGACGTTGTTTGGCACACGAATAGTTCCGATTTGCAGTGGCGACGCACAATTCAAGGTTGTTTTCACCAACAAGCCAAACTTGCACACACTTTAGGCGAGGATATTGCGATGCCCAGAGTTTAGCCATTTTCGTCCAGTGCGCAAGTGTTGCACTGCGAAAAATTGTTCATGCTTAAGAATCAAGCAGGCATTCATTCGGTTTGCGTCTGAACAGGATCGGGGTAAAGCCTTGGCCGAAAAGGAGTACGGCATGGCGCGAATAGCGGCTGTGGTGGTGGCTGCGGGCAGCGGCATACGGGCCGGCGGCGACAGGCCCAAGCAGTTTCGGACAATCGGTGGCGAGACCGTGCTGCGGCGCACGCTGTCCGCGTTGGTTGACGTTGCGGCGATCCGTGTCATCCAACCCGTCATCCGGCTCGAGGACCTGAGCCTCTTCACGGCGGCGACCGAGGCGTTGCCGTCCGCCAGCCTGACGCCCCCTGTCGGCGGCGGCGCTACGCGCCAAGCCTCCGTACGCGCCGGTCTCGAAGCGCTGACCTCACAGGCGCCAGATATCGTCCTGATCCACGATGCCGCTCGCCCCTTCGCAAGCCGCGCACTCATCGAGCGCGCCATCGCCGCGGCAGAGAAGACCGGCGCCGCCATTCCCGGGCTTGCCGTGACCGACACCATCAAGAGCGTCGACTCCCACGGCCTCGTCGGCGAGACGCTCGACCGCTCGACCTTGCGCGCCATCCAGACGCCGCAGGCCTTCGCCTTCGCGCCGCTGCTCGAAGCGCACCGGCGCGCGCAGCGCGAGGGCCGCGACGACTTCACCGACGATGCGGCGCTTGCCGAATGGGTCGGCATGCAGGTCGTCGTGTTCGAGGGCGAAGCCAGCAACATCAAGATTACGCATCCGGAGGATTTTATGCGCGCAGAGTCCATGCAAGCAGCGCAGCTCGGTGACGTGCGCACCGGCACCGGCGTCGACGTGCACGCCTTCGGCCCGGGCGATCACGTGATGATCGGCGGCGTCAAGATCGCCCATACGCAGGCGCTCACCGGCCACTCCGACGCCGATGTCGGCCTGCACGCGCTGGTCGACGCCATTCTCGGGGCATTGGCCGACGGCGATATCGGCTCGCACTTTCCGCCCAGCGATCCGCAGTGGAAGGGCGCGTCCTCCGACCGCTTCTTCACCTTCGCGGTCGAGCGCGTGAAGGCCCGCGGCGGCATGATCGC
>Ga0255338_1005145_pt1 | contig 12415 bp, 8 predicted proteins | sample MeOH1_35cm_T4_19_FD_203715 | JGI IMG/M metagenome (GOLD analysis project Ga0255338, IMG submission 203715) | Sandy soil microbial communities from University of British Columbia, Vancouver, Canada - MeOH1_35cm_T4_195 | ecosystem: Engineered > Artificial ecosystem > Sand microcosm > Unclassified ...
CACCGATACCATCCAGGATGCTTGTACGAAGAGCTTTGGCCCCGCCTGCCACTAGGCCGACGCCGGTCCCTACCGAGACGAAGGAGGCGCTTATGTCGATGCACTGGCGGGCATGTTCGGCGTCGAGCGCGAAGATCCAGGAAGCGGCTGGCCTTACATTCCTGCGCTACCCTTTGGGACCTTCTCGACTTCGACCAGATAAGATGACGCCGAGAATTCGTCAGCTTGGTAGATCCTGTCCAGTTGCTGCACTGCTGCAGAGGGTGTTGTCAGAGCAAGTGAACCTGTTGGTAAGGAGCGGTAGGGCAGGGGCAGCTGATGCCTCGTCCCCGCAAGCCTGCCAGCCCGTTCCGCTACTTCAACTCGTCACCCGAGGTCATCCGCCTCGTCGTGATGATGTATGTCCGTTTCCCTCTGTCGCTGAGGAACGTCGAAGACCTCCTGTTCGAGCGCGGCATCGACATCTGTCACGAGACCGTGCGGCATTGGTGGAACCGGTTCGGGCCTATGTTCGCCGCGGACATCCGCCGCCAGCGGGTGAGCCGGATGCGGGGGTTCCGTCACTGGAAGTGGCACCTCGACGAGATGTACGTCAAGCTCAACGGGGAGATGGTCTACCTCTGGAGAGCGGTCGATCATGAAGGCGAGGTGCTCGAGAGCTATGTCACCAAGACCAGGGACAAGGCGGCAGCTCTGAAGTTCATGAAGAAGGCGCTGAAGCGCCACGGTTCGCCTGAGACGATCACCACTGATGGCCTCAGGTCCTACAAAGCAGCGATGACTGAGCTTGGCTGTGAGGATAAGCAGGAGGTGGGCCGCTGGGCCAACAACAGGGTGGAGAACAGCCATCTGCCCTTCCGAAGACGAGAACGGGCGATGACCAGATTCAGGCGGGTGAAGACCCTACAAAAGTTCGCCTCCGTCCACGCCAGCATGCACAATCACTTCTCTCAAGAACGCCACCTCACTGACCGCCAGACTTACAAGGCTCGCCGCTCAGCCGCGCTGGCTGAGTGGCAAATCGTCATGGCCTGAAGTTTGGAAACATTAGCCAGAGTTGCGCCACCTAGAGACAAGTTGCAGTTAGACTGACAGCACCATATAGCATAGCGAAGAGAGCCTGAGGGCGCTGACCAAGCGCTGCAGGGGGCCTGTGAGCCGAGGAAGCGGGTCTTCGGTTGGAGGATATAACCGTCTTGATTTTGCGCTTAGCCTGTTGGTACGGTTTGAGAATCGAAGCCGTTGAAACGCAAAATGAGCAAATACGGCAGCAAAAGGTGTGATTAATGGCAAAGCACTTGGTCCGACTTTTCCTATTGGCATTTCTGTCCGTGGCGCCGGATGTTGCACGTGCGTTTGCACCGCGATCGATCGCGGCCCCGCTGATCGATGCGCGCGGCCGCAAGATCGGTGCCGTTACGTTGCGCGAAGGACCGAAGGGCGTTCTGATCAATCTCCAGATTTCAGGCTTATCTTCCGGCTGGCACGGCATGCACTTCCATCAAGTGGGCGATTGCTCAGGCGGATTTAAGGCGGCCGGGGGTCACGTCGCCAATCAGCACACGGCGCATCGCGAGCACGCGCCACTCCACGGCGGACTGCTGAATCCCAAAGGCAATGATGCGGGAGCATTGCCCAACATTTTCATCGGCAGCGACGGTTCGGCTAAGGTGGAGCTCTACTCGACATACATCTCGCTCGGCAAAGCGCCTGGCCGTCCCGCGTTGCTCGACGATGACGGCTCCGCGTTGATCATTCATGCCGGTCCTGAGGATCAGACTGGCGCTACCGACACCGTTTCCGCCCGCATCGCTTGCGCGACATTCAGATAACAGGTCTCTCGTCACCGCCCACTCGGCTGAGCAACGCCGCTGGGGACCAATACCAGCACCGCGCCGGTCGGGCGCAGCACGCGTAGTATATCGCAGTTTCGCCTCGCAGGTCTGTTGGCCTGCATCTGACCGGTCGACAAGTTCGTCGCGATGGTAGCCCGCCGAAAGATCGGTGTTGGCGAAAAAAAGGGGCATTCAGGCGCGACGGAAGTGCTTCGTAAGGCAAGTTTGAAACAGCTTGTCGGGATAGCTTTGCCGCCTACGCAGATACAAACACATCGGCTTTCCAGGTCGGGCGGGGGCTGCTCCTGGCGTGGCGCGCAAACGGCCGACGCGAGACTCCGGCCCGTCTCACGGAATCTGGGACGTTTCGGACGAACACCCGGCCGTGCTGTGGCCGAAGGCAGCTTAGTGATCGAGCCGACATGCAATAAAGTGCTTGTCGCCAATAAAAATTGTGTTAGTCTCATTCACAATAGCACCGCAGTCCCGCCGCCGCCGTGGGACGAAGAGTGCCCGTATTTGATGAAGTTGGATTCCGGTCAGGGGGGCGATAACATGAAAACGCGATCAAGTAGACGTGCCAAGTCATTGTATGCCATAGGATTCGTAGCCGTCCAACTGAGCTCCGCCGCCTTTTCTCAGACTTCTCAGAAGCAAAACCAGAATCAAAGCGACGACATTGTCGTCACCGCACAAAAAAGATCGGAAAACCTCCAAGACACCCCTGCCGCCGTCACGGCTGCAACTGGCGACCGTCTTCTGCAATTGGGGGTCCAGAACATCAATCAGCTCGCGATCGTCGCCCCATCGGTAAAGATCGTGCCGATCCGGAACCAGACGATGATTTACCTGCGCGGGGTCGGCCAGGCGCTCACCCAGCCGAATGCCGACCCGTCGATCGCGGTCAACATCAATGGTGCTTACGTGCCCTCGGATCTGACCGGGAATGCCTTTTTCGACGTCGAGCGCGTCGAAGTGCTGCCGGGGCCTCAAGGCACCTTGTACGGCCGCAACGCCGCAGGCGGGGTGATCAACGTCATAACGCGGCTCCCTTCAAGCGAATTCAGCGGCGAAGGCTATATCGAGGCTGGCAATTATGAGCGCATTCAGGGGTTCGCTGCCTTTAGTGCTCCGATCAGCAACACGCTCGGGGTGCGCGCTGCGGTGAGTCTGACCGATCACGACGGATATTTCGATAACGGAGCGGACGATCAAGATTCGTCTGCCGCGCGGCTCACCATTGCCTGGACCCCTTCGGCGCAAACCAAGGCGGTCGCCATTGCCATGTATGCGCACGACGGCGGTATCGGACAGCAACAGCAAACCAAGCCGACGCCGAGGCCTCGCCATTTGGCGTTCGACCCACGAGCTGCAGGGCTTTTCATCGATTTCGACACCTACATTACGAGCTTCCAGCTGGACCATCAGTTCTCCGACGAAATAACGTTCACCTATATCGCCGGTTACGATCATATGAAGGCGGACGCGAATACGGAAATCTTCATCGGCCCGCCACTGGCTATCGTGAAGAACCGTAATATGACCGAGTCGCACACGCAGGAAGCGCGCCTCTCAGGAACGTTGGAAAGTATAGACATCTTGGCGGGCGTTTATTATTATTGGACCAAAGCTTTGTACGACGCCCCCTTCGATACCGGGAGACTGTTCTTTCGAACCGACTTCGACGCGAGGAGCGAAGGTCAGGCCGCGTTCGGCCGGGTGACGTGGCATGCGTCGGAGCGTCTGCGGCTGACCGGCGGCCTTCGCTATTCGCATGACGAGAAAAAGATCGAGGGCGTCAATACGACGATTGTCGGGCCGAGTACGACGATCGTGCCATATAAGGGCAGGCGATCCGACGACCGTGTCGACTGGAAAGCGGAGGTCGAGCTCGATGTGACCGACGACTCGATGCTGTATGCCAACGCCGCAACCGGCTACAACACTGGTGGTTTGAGCAACTCTTCTGTCCGGTTGGGATCGACCGAGGCGGCACCTTTCGAATCGATCAAATTGCTCGCTTTTACGGCAGGATCAAAAAACCGGCTATTGGGCGGCGCCCTGACCCTGAACGTCGAAGCCTTCTATTACGACTACAAGGACTATCAGGTTAGTGCCCGTAACCCGGCGTCATTCCAGAATCAGCTGTTCAACGCGAAGAAGTCCGAGATTTACGGTGTCCAGGTCGATGCGAGGGTAAGACCGACCGACGACGACGATTTCAACGCCAATGTCAGCTATCTCCATGCCGAGGCTACCAATCTGGTGACACCAGCCGGAAATTTCAGCGGTTTCGAACTTCCGTACTCGCCCAAATGGACTGCAAGTTTAAGTCATCAGCACGTCTTCAATCTGGCATCGGGGGACACGATCGAGACGTTCGCGTCGGCCCAATATGTCGGCGACCGGTGGGGCCAGTACACGCACCTGCCCGGCACTTTTCTCGACGAGTATTTCCAGGTCGATGCAACCCTTACCTATCGCCCATCAAGCAAGAAGTGGTCGATATCCGCATGGGTGCGGAACCTGACGGATGAAGATGTCTACGCGACGCTATTAGCGGGCGGACCGCCAGGGCCCGCGAGCGGCAATTTTCACCCTCCGCGGACCTACGGATTGCGTCTGGGAGCCCAGTTCTAATGCTTCCAACGGCGCAGAGCCAGCGTCCTTGGATGATCGAGAAAGAAGCAGAGTGGAAACATCGGCGAGTGCACCCAATCACAAGAATATGCGCACGCTTGCGAGACTTAGGAGGGAACAGATGAAGTTTCGGCAACGCTTGCTTCGCGCGGGCTTCGTCCAAAGTATTACGGCCGTCGCCACTCTCGGCCTATTGATGACAAGCGCGGGATGTGATCGGGGCGAAAAAGCGCCTTCGCCTGCGCCGATGAAAATGGTCAATGGCTATCCCGCCCCCCGGTTTCCCAAATATATCGCAGAGCCGACCGACGCGGATTTGCTTGCTGCGGCCCGCGTGGTCGTGCAGCAGCCGCACGGCCTGGCGCCGCTCGGGACTGCGCAGCCGGGGCAAACGGTGCACGTGATCCTGCAGCTTCAGCAGGATATGAGAGTGTGGGAGGCGATCCGGAAGGCTTGGGCCGAGCGCGGCGTCAAGGCAATCGCGGTTCCGATATGGACGGTTGCCGGCATGACGAAGCCGGAGTTTCAGAAGGCCGTCTCGGGCACCTTGCTTCGCGGCGAGGAGGGATGGAAGGAAATCGGCGTCTTCGACCCGATCTACATGCCCTATCTTCCGGCCGCGGTGCAGAAAGAGATCGACACACCGCTGTCGATGATGTCACGCAACCGGCTGTATATGGGCAAGTTTCTCGACGCACATCCGGAGATCGAACATCTTTATGTCGATCCGGGCGGCGGCGTTTTCTTTTTCGCCGCACTTGCCGGGGATCGGCACGCAAGCAAGTTTCTGGGGAACTGGATGTATGAGGATAAGACCGACCTGCTGATGAAGTCGTCCTCCTTCCCGTCCGATGTCTGGAGCATGATCGAAGACAAGGTCGTGCGACCGATCGACAAGGTATCCGAAGGTTCTTTTATAGACCCGGAAGGGACACGGTTGCATTGGGCAGTGACCAGGCCCGAGGCGATTCGGTGGAAGCAGTTTGCGTCTGTCGCGAACAACCACATGTTCCTTTACCCCCATCCTCGCAATGCCACGGAGATGAGCGGTGTGATTTGCGGATCGGCAAACCACGTCGGCTTCTATCCGCGGATGTGCGTTCACCTCGACAAGCATGGCCGAGTCGTGAGGGTCGATGGCGGGGGTAAGAATGGCGATCTGTTCCGGCATCTCGTGACGCAACCGCTCTTCGCCAATGCCAAGTTTCCGACCGCGAAGGACCCGGGTTACTGGTATATTTCTCCTGACGGTTTTGCGACCAATCCGAAGTTCATCCGCAACATGGAGACGCTTGTTAACGGCTCTACCGACTTCACCAATCTGTCCGAACGCCAACGCGGGGGCGTGCAGCACTTTTCCTTTTCTTCCTTCGCTGGCCTTTTTGATGCCACGCCTGCGGAGATCGATAAAGCGCTGCAGGAAAAGAGGGGCATGGGTCGCCTGTTCGATATCGACCCGAAGGACATCTTATATGCGAAGGCCAATAAGCTGCCGATCTCGCACACGGCCCATGTCCACGTCTATTTCGGTACTGTGAAATACCGCCTCCGTGACAATGGGGAGGTGCTGACGATCTCCGAAAAGGGCAGGGTATCGGCTTACTCGAACCCCGAAGTCCGGGCATTGGCTGCGAAATACGGCGATCCGGACAGCCTTCTCAGCTATGATTGGGTTCCGGGCATCCCCGGCATCAACGAGCCTGGGGACTATCAGAAAGAATATGCGCGTGATCCCTGGTCGTGGCTGGCTCGAGAGTGGAAGCAGATCACCGAGGGAAGCTACCCCTATTTGGCCAAAGAGTAGTTTGCCAACGCTTTGACTCGAATTGGGGAAAGTATGCGGCACCTCTTATTTAGGCTGTTGGGCTTGAATACAGCCGTTATGTTCGGCGTTGTATCGGCCTTGTTCGTTGGCGTGCTCACTTCGTTGTACTTGACGAGCGGCTATGCGATCGAAATCTATACGTCCGATCAGATGAAACGAATCCCGTGGGACGTCTCTCTGGGGCAGAAAGATCTCGTCGCCAATTTTTCCGACGTCAGCCGAATGTTGGGAGGTTCGGAGGGGGTCGGCCGCGCCGAGACGTTCGGAATGCTCCGCGTTCAAAACGGCCAGGGTGTCGAACTGCTTGTCGACGGCAAACCAATCTCCAGCCGGTGGCTCGGAATCGTCGGCACCAGCGATCCCGCGCTTTTGCCCCCGCCTCTCAAAGCGGCGCCCGCCCGTTGCCGTTCCGATGGCGCGGTATGCGCCCATGTCGGAACGGTCGGCTCGCGCGGCGCCGACTCGCTCGTGTTGCCGATTGTCGCGGGAAGCCGGTTGCAACTGGTCAAGGCGGGTCACGGCGTCCACGCGGAAGAATCCAGGGGGGCACCAGCCGGTGGACACTCGCACGAAGGTGGTGCTGGTGCGGAGTGGGCGGTTCTGAGCCGCAATTCCCCGAATCTGCTGATCGATCTTCAAGTTGCGGAAGCCCCAGCGCAGATCGATCGATCCGAATTCAACAAGGATATGTTGAGGCGCCAAGGATCGCTGACCTACCTCCCGGATCTGGCCGTGCTCGCGGTGGTGCCGATGGAGGAATTCGAACGCATCGCGATTTTGCTGGACGGGACCTTTCTTTCAGCGGGCGGAATGCACGGCGGAGCATCCGCTCCGCCCTATGTTCCGCAAGTCGATCACCTGCTGAAGCTCGAGCGCGAGCGTTTCATCGTCCCCTTCCATATCGTCCAGAGCCTTGACCGGGTCATCCCCCGGACCAAAAGCCTTCTCGCCAGCGCGCATCTCCTGACACCATTTGTCGATGCGCGCTCGGACTTGGCGACGGTCCTTGGCCGCATGCACGAAATCGAAAACGCGATCGGCTTTGTGACCTTGCTGGTCGCAATCCCGCTCCTATGGCTCGGCTGGACAGTCGCCAACATGCTGATCGAACTGCTTCTGCTGAGCGATCGGCGGAAAATAGGTTTGCTGTTGGTGCGTGGTATTCCGATGCGGGCGATCACCCGCACGATTTCCGGCGCGCTCATTGCCGGCGGCCTGATCGGGAGCCTGGTCGGGCTCGCATTCGGCATTCTTCTGCCGATCATCGGCTATAAACTCGCCGGCGTGGATGCGCCTCCGTTTGATTTTTTGACCGGCGGCCTCTTATTTTTCCTCGTTTATTTTCTGCTCGGCAGCTGCCTTTCCGCGTTTGTCGGCTGGCGGTTGATGCGCCGCGTCAGGCGGCTCACGCCGAAGCAGGCCAGCGCCCGGCAAGCCGCGGAATTCGAAGCAGAAGCACCTCGGCGCGTGACGTTCGTCGCAATCGCCTGCGCGCTATGCGTTGTCCTGGGCGGTTATAAGATCATCTCGCTGATCCTGTCTTCACAACATGTTGCAGGTCTGGCGGCGGATCAATCTTCGACAGGCTCTACGACCGCGCTCGACAGCGTCCTTACACTGCTTGCGATACCTCTCCTGCTGATCGGCATAATCGGATTGCTGCGGCTGCGGCCGAACTGGATGGGAAGAACATTGTCGGCGGTGACGCGGCCTATGGCCGGACCTCGGCTGTCGGCATTCGTCGCACATCACATGGTGGTTTCGCGCCATAGGATCGGCGGTGTGATGTTCGTGGCCGCCTTGGCCACCGCGCTGGTGATCGTCCCTCAGGTCGCGCGGGATAGTTTCAACGACCGCATCGGCCGAGGCGTGGAAATGTCGGTGGGCGGCGACGTTCAGCTCGAGTTTGACCTCGCGGAAATCGCGCAGAGCGAAGACGCCGCGACCGTCGCTGATTTCGAATCCCGTTTGTCGCGGCCCATTACGGAAATCCGCCAGACGATCGCTCGGCAATTGCCGAACGCCGGCATGAATATCCTTCATCAATATGTCGTGCCGGGTTTCTTCGTTCCCGATCAAACCGGACTCGCGCTGACGTTGATCGAAAATCCGGCGACCTATTTGAAGGATGCGCCGCACACCGCCTCGCTTGGGCTGACGCGGCCGTTTTCGACTATCATAAGTGATTTATCAGGAGACAAATTGCCGGTCTCGCATGGGTTGCTCAAGGTACGCCGGATCCACACCAACCAACCGATCATCATCGATTACCACAGCAATGGCGCCGTGATACGCAGCCAGTTCAGCGATGTTTTCGCTTTCCTGCCGGGGCAGCCAACGCTCGGTGTCGACCAGCATAAGGGGTTCGCGCTGGCAGAGATCGATTATGTCAACACGATCATGGCGTCGGATGCGCGCGCTGCCGCGAGCGCGAGCAGCTTTGCCCGCGGGGAACTGGGAAATCTCGAGGTCACGCCGTCGCGGCTGGTCGTCCTGTTGCGCACGGGCAGCGCGGTCAATGAGCCGTCAATCCGGAAGCTCGTCGCCGCGCTGCCGGTGAAGCCACAATCGGTTAGGTGGGTCCAAAAGGAAACCGAAGCAGCCGGGAAGGATATGTTCGTCTCGCTGGCGATCGAGAATATGAAAGTCTTTCTCGTGGGCGGTCTGATCCTCGCCATCACCGGGATCGTCGCGGTCAATATTGTGAACTTCCGCTCGGAGAGACGCACCTTCGGCTTGGTGAGGCTCCGCGGTGCATCACCTGCCGACATGGTGAGAATATTGCTCGCCTTTTTTCTTTCGCCGGTTTTGGTCGGAGTGCTGATGGGCGGAATTCTTGGCGTCTTGTCGGGTTTCGCCACGTCGCAGGCAATTTGGAATATGCCCCGTATCTTCGGCGTCGCTGGCCTTTTGCCGGGGCACTTGTCTATTTCGCCCGAGACGGTCTTGGTTACGTTCGGGTTCGGCCTCGTCCTTCTCCTGGTGGCGCTTCTCCTAGCGGTTGCTCCGCTACGTTACTCGACATCGAAAAATATCAGGGAGTCGTAGAATGGAGACGGCGGAGTTGTTCAGCCAGGCCGGCGTTGAGCTCAGAATCGAGCACCTCACGCGGATTTACCGCGGAAGGGTCACTTCCCACACAGCTCTTCAAGACGTGAGCTGCCGCTTTTCCGCCGGAGAAGTCGCCGTAATCGAAGGCCCAAGCGGTTGTGGAAAGAGCACTTTGCTGAACTTGATCGGCGGAGTGGACCATCCGGATTCCGGGCGGATAATGATGGATGAGCAAGAGGTCAGCGGTGCGCTTTCTGAAGCCGCTTTGGCTGATTATCGGCTGCGCAAGGTCGGTTTTGTCTTTCAGTCGTTCAACCTGATCCCCGGTCTGACCGCGATTGAGAACCTCGCCTTGCCGATGAGGTTCGCGGGAATGGACCGTGATCGCGCGCACAAACGAGGCGAGGCGATCCTTGACCTGGTCGGGATGGGCGCTAAGCGAGCGAATACGTCCGACGATCTGAGCGGAGGTGAACAGCAGCGGGTGGCGATTGCGCTAGCTTTGGCAAATGATCCGCCGCTGATCCTCGCCGACGAACCGACAGGCAATCTCGATAGCGTCAATGCCCAGCGCGTCATCGACCTATTGATCAGCCTTGCGAAGGAAACGAGGAAGACAATCGTGGTTTCCACGCATGATCCATCGATCGCTCCGCGTGGAGATTCACTCCTGCGCTTAAGAGATGGGAAGATCGTCGAACAACAATGATATCATAAAGCGGCAGCGGACAGAGCACGACGAGCCCAATCCTACGAAGGGCCAGTCCGACGGGATCGTTGTTTAACTCCCCGTCAGAAATTCTAGCACAATAGTGCTTATCGTTCTGTATAGCCATAGGGGTGGTACCGCAACGCATCAAGCGTTCCCCCACATCAACAAACCGACGTATCTTGATCTAAAAAGGTATATAATCCCATCGGAAGGCGAGACCTATTACTTGGGTGTATGCTTATTTGCCTTGATTGGAAGAATCGCTGTCTGCTCTCTTGCCTTTTAGCTGAGAATCTTCATAGGAGGCTCGGCGCCGACCCGGCCGTTCAATGGATATTTGCTGCTGTCACGATCGGATTTCCTGTGCACGCTAATGGAAAATCTGTGGCGATCGACGCATTTGCGGAACTTGGCCGCCGCGTTCGCGCTGCTCGCACAACGATCGGAATGACGCGCGCACAGCTCGCGGATGCGTCCGGTGCCTCGTTGAGATATTTGGCTCATATCGAAGCTGGCACTGGCAATCCGTCGCTCGGTCTTCTGCTGGCGATCGCAGGAGCCCTGGATGTCTCAGTGGCCGACTTGCTGCCTTTTGGAGGAGAACGCGACGTCAATTATCACGAGGCCACGGCGGCCGTGCGTCGTCTGTCTCCGACACGGTTAGACGCGCTGAACGACTGGATATCCAATCATCGTACGGACAAGGCAAATCGGATCGTTCTTGTCGGTCTCAGGGGTGCGGGGAAGACTTCACTCGGCAACGAGTTGGCGAAGCGGCTCGACATGCCTTTCTTCGAGATCAGCAAGCAAATCGAACAAGCCTACGGCGGTGACCTCAGTCTGTTGATCGAGCTCGGCGGACAGGCGGCCCTGCACAGATATGAGACTGAGGCCTGGGAAGGCATGCGCGCCCACCCAAATGCGGTGATCGCCGCGCCGGGTGCGGTCGTCGCAGACTTGCGTATTTACAATCGCGTCTTGTTGGCGTCGTACACCATCTGGCTGCAAGCCTCGCCGGAAGACCATATGGAAAGGCTGATTGCGCAGCGCGATTTTGGCCCAATCATGGGCAATCCAAGTGCGATGGACGATTTAAGAGCCATTCTCGACGCACGCTCGCCGGAATATGCGCGAACAGACGCGCAGCTTGATACCTCCGCTCAACCGTTTGACGAAACCCTCGATTTGCTTTGCGAATTGGCAGCTCGACTGCTTTCGAGGTGAGCCGCAGCTCTTGCTATCCCCCAACTTTTTGAGCGCCGCGCGAGCGATCCGGTGACGGCCGAGGGTAGTTACAGGGTGGCATGACGTTTCGTATTTTGAGGATGTGATCAGTTTATCCGCCACACACCGCGAAATTAGGCCTATAGTCTTAGCTCCCCTTTACCAGAGGGCGAGAAGAAGGCTGGGGACCGCGATAGGATCAACGCGAATAATCCCTGCGTGCCGGGACAATGCGGCAAGCGGCGTGCGAGGCTTTCGAAGAAGGCCACCCAGACTGGCGTGAGTGCCGGTGGGCAGTGAGTAGGAGAAGAAGCTGTGAGCACTATGCTTGAAGCAAGCACGTCCGTGGCCGGGACGCTGGATCGGAGTCGCGAAGGCCTGGACAATTGGTTGGTGAAGGATACCGAATCAGGCCGTTCAGGCTCGACCGCGAAGTCTTCACCGACCCTGATCTGTTCGAGCTCGAGATGAAGCATATCTTCGAGAGGAACTGGATCTTTCTCGGGCACGAGAGCCAGATCGCCAAGCCCAATGATTTCATGACGGCTTATATCGGGCGTCAGCCGGTGCTGATTTCGCGCACCCGCTCGGGCGAACTCAAATGTTTCATCAACGCCTGCTCGCACCGCGGCGCGCGCATCTGCCGCGCGAACTCGGCAATTGGAACATCACCGTCAACACCTTCTGGCCCGCGGTGACCAAGACCGAGGTCGAGCGGCCGTCGGTGCCGAACGCCGTGTTCGAGAAGTTTGCTGAGATGCAGTGCATTCATCGCTTAAGCGACATGGACGATCTCTCGGCCGCCGTGATGTTCATCTGCTCAGACGATGCCAGCTTCATGACCGGCCAGGGCTTGGCGATCGACGGAGGAATGGCCTTCCTGTGACACGAGGGCGTCCGCCTGCGGCGCAGGCTGGATCGCAACATCGGCCGCTTGTAGGAGGCGGGGGCGGCACGCATCGCGGGCGCGGGGTGCGCCGGCAATATCGCAACGACAAAGTTAGGATTGGGTTATGAACTACGAGGCGAGGGCGCAGGAACTCCAGCAGCGCGAATTCAAGATGGTGATCGGCGGCCTGGAATGACCAGGATGCGCGCTGAGCGGTCAGGCTTCGCAGACGCTGCCCC
>Ga0255338_1005146_pt1 | contig 12414 bp, 10 predicted proteins | sample MeOH1_35cm_T4_19_FD_203715 | JGI IMG/M metagenome (GOLD analysis project Ga0255338, IMG submission 203715) | Sandy soil microbial communities from University of British Columbia, Vancouver, Canada - MeOH1_35cm_T4_195 | ecosystem: Engineered > Artificial ecosystem > Sand microcosm > Unclassified ...
GACCGCGTTACCCCGGAGGTTCTGGAAGAGCGCCAGCAGCAGGCGCAGGCCCTGCTGGCGACGCATGGCCTGAACGACTACGCCGTGCTGGCCGTCTCGGCGCACCGCGGCGACGGCATGTCCGAGTTGCGCGAGCACTTGTTTGCCGCGGCGCGCAGCCTGCAGGCCCGGGCAGTGGACGACGCGGGCTTTCGCATGGGGCTGGACCGCGTCTTCACACTCGATGGCATCGGCACCGTGGTGGCTGGCAGCATCAGCGCCGGCCGCGTGGCAGTGGGCGACAGTCTGTGCCTGGCACACGACCCGGCCAACACTTACCGCGTGCGCAGCCTGCACAGCCACAACCAGAGCCTGCAAAGCGCGCAGGCCGGCCAGCGCTGCGCCATCGGCCTTGTCGGTCTGGAACGCAGCAAGGTCGAGCGCGGCCAGACGCTGTGCGACCCGGCCATTGCCCAAAGCACGCAGCGCGTGGACGTGTGGCTGCAATTGGCGCCGACCGAAGAGCGCGTGCTGCGCTCCGGCACGCTGGTGCACCTGCATGCCGGCACGCAGGACGTCATGGCCACCGTGGCCGTGCTCGGCCAGCCGTCCATAGCGCCGGGCGAAGGCGCGCCAGCGCAATTGGTGGTGCAGCACCCGGTGCAGCTGTGGTGGGGCGAACGCTTTGTGCTGCGCGACGCCTCGGCCACGCGCACCGTGGCCGGCGGCAGCGTGCTCGACGTGCAGGGCCTGGCGCGCTACCGGCAAACGCCGCAGCGCCTGGCCTACCTGCAAAGCCAGCGCAATCCGGACGCAGCGCAGCGCCTGCTCGGTGCCTTGGCCAACGCGCCCTTTGGCATCAACGGCGACGACTGGTTGCGCAACGCCGGCTTACTGGCTTGGCCGTTCGACCCTGCCGCCTTGCCCGGCACCGTGTTCGATGCGAAGCAGCAGTGGCTGGTGGCGACCGAGCAACTGGCGCAGAGCGAGAGCGCCGTGCTCGGCATGCTCAAGGACTTCCACGCCAAGCTGCCGGAAGACATGGGGCCCGACACCAAGCGCGCCCGCCGCCTGGCCGCACCGCGCATGCCCGAAGTGCTGTGGGAGCATCTGCTGGCGCGCCTGGTGGCGCAAGGCCAGATCAACCGGCGCAACGGCTTCATCCACTTGGCCGCGCACGGCGAACAGCTGCGCGAGGCCGACCGCATCGTCGCCCAGCGCGCACTGCCGCTGCTGCAGCAGGGCCGCTTCGATCCGCCCTGGGTGCGCGACATCGCCGCCAGCACACGCTTGCCCGAGACACAGGTGCGCAGCGTATTGGCACGCCTGGCCAAGAGCGGCGAGGTATTCCAGATCGTCAAGGACCTGTACTACCACCCCAAGGTCGTGCAGGAGCTGGCGCAACTGGCACGCGAAGTCGAGCAGCGCGAGGGCGAGATCACCGCTGCGGCTTATCGTGATGCCACCAACCTGGGGCGCAAGCGTGCGATCCAGATTCTCGAATTTTTTGACCGCATCGGCTTCTTGCGCCGGGTCGGTGACTTACACTTGATTCGCCCCGGTACGCCCCTGTTTGCACAGGAGGCAGTGCCGGTATGAACATGGAAGGGAAACGCTCCTGGTGGGGCGGCTGGGCTTCAAACCCAGTGGGTGGCGCCATGCGTCGCCGGGTAGGTTCGACTCCTGCTCCCCTCCGCCACGATATGGCATCTTGCTGCTGCGCGGCCACATCTCGATCCTGCGATGCTCACCGTACATGGGTACGGTTGCGCGTCTCGGACCAGCCTGAGGCCGCTCGCGACGGAATCTTCAATATCGTGTGGGCCCGAGGCGCGCTGCGCTGCTCGGGTTGGGTCATTGCTTACGGCAGCATCTTCAACACCGTTTTTCCCCGCGCCCTGCCATGAAGATTCTTGGTTTCGACTATCCCGACGAACTGTATTACTGGTTGGAGCGCGACATGTGGTGCCGCCAGCTCGGGGATGGCCGCGTGCAGGTTGGTGTGAGCGCCTTTGGCATCCACATCAGTGGCGACTTCTACATGTGTCGACCCAAACCGGTGGGCACCGTGCTCGAGCAAGGGCAGACGTTGGCTGTGGCTGAACTGAGCAAATCGGTTGTGGCGATCAAGACGCCTGTTTCAGGCGTCGTCTGTGAAGTCAACCCATTGCTCGAAGACACGCCCGAACTCGTGCACCGAGATCCCTATGGCCAGGGCTGGCTGGTCTGTCTTGAGCCGCAGCGCTGGGACGAGGATCTGCAGCAACTCAGCGTTGGTGCAGGGCTGGAAGCCGCGGCCACCAGGCGCATGCGTCTGGAAAACCTGGATTTCTCGGAAGGCAACGCATGAGTTCTGATGTGTCCATCCGCTCCCTGGCGGTGCTGCTCTGGTCGGCTGACCTGTCGGCGCCGCAGCGCGTGGCCACGCCCTTTGTGATGGCGCAGGCCGCCGTGGCGCTCGACATGGCGGTGGAGCTGTACTTCACTGCGCAAAGCGTGCAACTGCTCACGCCGCAGGCCGGTGTCTTGGCTGTGGGTTTTGGCACCGAGCAGCGCCCGCTGGCCGATTACCTGGCCGAGGTGAGTGAACTCGGTATCAAGCTCTTCGCCTGCAGCCAGGCGCTGCATGCGGCTGGCCTGCAGCGTTCTGATCTAACCCCGCTGTGCACGGGCCTCGGTGGTGCGGTCCAGTTCATGGACCGCTGTACCGACCCGCGCTGGCGCACGCTGGTATTTTGAAAATCATGAACCAAGCAGCCATTGACAGTCTGCTCGCGCGTTACTCGCTGGGCATCAAGCACCTGGCCGAGCCCGGCCCCAGTGACGAACAAATCCAGACCATGGTGGCCGCCGCCTTGCGTGCCCCCGACCACGGCGAGCTGGTGCCCTGGCGCCTGTGCGTGGTGCGCGGCGCCGCACGCGAAAAGCTGGCCCAACTGTTTGTGCAGCACGCCCGCACCAAGGGCAAGGACGAGGTGGGCATCGCCATCGAGCGCGAACGCGCCCTCAAGGCGCCCGTTACCGTGGCCGTCATCGCCCGCATCGACCTCGGCCATCCGCTGGTGCCGGCGCACGAGCAGTGGATGTGCGTGGGCGGCGCCGTCACCAACTTCCTCAACGCCGTGCACGCGCACGGCTTTGCCGCCAAGATGCTCAGCGGCAACAAGGCCCGTGCGCCGCTGATCGCGCAGGCCTTCTGCGCGCCGGGCGAAACGCTGGTCGGTTGGATGTCGGTGGGCACGCCGACGCGTGCGCTGGCGACGGACAGCCGCAAGGGCACCAGCGAGGTTGTTCAGTACTGGACGTCTTGAGGCGACAGACCGGCTTGTGACGCCGGTCTTCTCGGTCGCGGCGGGTGATTCAGTAGCGTGCCGGCAGCAGCGTGCCTTCGCAAACACCAAATCCGATGCGTGCGGCCCCCGCCTGGCTGCAGTGGCCGCGCAGCAGCACGGTGTCGCCGTCCTGCAAGAAGGTGCGTGTCTCGCCATTGGGCAGGCTGATCGGTTGCTTGCCGCCGGTGGTCAGTTCCAGCAGGGCGCCGGCCTGCGCCAGCGTCGGGCCCGACAGCGTGCCGCTGCCAAACAGGTCCCCCGGTTGCAGGTTGCAGCCGTTGACCGTGTGGTGCGTCACCAGTTGGGCGATGGTCCAGTAGGCATGGCGGTAGCTGGTCTGTACCAGCTGGTGCGGCGCCTGGCCGGCCTGCTTCATCTTGGCGGTCTGGATCAGCACCTCCAGCTGGATGTCCAGCGCACCGCTGGCACGGTTGGCCGGGGTATCCAGGTAGGGCAGGGGCTGCGGGTCTTCGGCCGGGCGGAACGGAGCCGTGCGGTACGGTGCCAGCGCTTCGAGCGTCACCACCCAGGGTGAGAGGGTGGTGGCAAAGTTCTTGGCCAGAAACGGCCCCAGCGGCTGGTATTCCCAGGCCTGGATGTCGCGCGCCGACCAGTCGTTGAGCAGGCACAGGCCGAACACGTGGTCCTCGGCCTGCGTCATGGGAATGGGCTCGCCCAGTGCATTGCCTTGGCCGATGAAGATGCCCAGCTCCAGCTCGATGTCCATGCGCTGGCTGGGCGCCAGCACCGGGGCCGTGGCGCCTGGCGCCATCAGCTGCCCCTTGGGCCGGTGAAACGCCTGGCCCGACACGCCGATGCTGGAACTGCGGCCGTGGTAGCCGATGGGCACCCACTTGTAGTTGGGCAGCAGCGGGTTGTCGGGGCGGAACAGCTTGCCGACGTTGGTAGCGTGGTAGACCGAGGTATAGAAATCGGTGTAGTCGCCGATGCGTGCCGGCAGGGTGTATTCCACCTGTGCCTGCGGCAGCAGCGCAGCCTGCAGGGCGCCTTGTGCCGGCGACGATTCGCGCAGCGCGCGCGACAACGCCAGACGCAGGACAGACCAGACTGCCGGACCCAGCGCCATCAGCCCGTTCAGGGCCGGCTGCGCCAGGGCGGCCGTGACGCTGGCGTCCAGCCCCAGGGCGGCACACACAGCGGGCTGGCCCAGGTCCAGCACCTGGTCGCCAATGGCTATACCGATCCGAAACATCTCTTGGCGGCCCTGGCGGCGGAAAACGGCGAAGGGCAGGTTCTGGACGGGAAAGTCGCTGGCCGGATCGTTGGCCGAGGCGACCCAGCTGCGCAGGGCTGGGTTGTGCGTCTCGTTGATCATGCCTTGGCGTCCTCGAACTCCAGCGAGTGCATCCACGCGGCGTGCTTCGGCGCACGTTTGGTCTGGCTCCATTCGTTGAGCATGTCCCATTTCACGGCGGCGGCGCGGGCTACGAGCTCGGGCGTGCTGGTGTCCACGGCCAGTTCCAGGCGGTGGCCATTGGGGTCGAAGAAGTAGATCGACTTGAACAGCGTGTGGTCGGTGATGCCCACCACCGCAATGCCATCGGCCTGCAGCCGCGCCTTGACCTGCTCCAGCACGGCCAGCGATTCGACCTCGAACGCAATGTGCTGCACCCAGTCCGGCGTGTTGGTGTCGCGGCCCATCTCGGGCTGCAGGGGCAGTTCGAAGAAGGCCAGCACGTTGCCGGCGCCGGCGTCCAGGAAGATGTGCATGTAGGGGTCATGCGCCTTGGTCGACGGTACCAGGTCTTCGGCAAAGGCGAGCTGGAAGTCCATGTTGAGGTACTTGCCGTACCACTCGACGGTCTGCTTGGCGTCCTTGCAGCGGTAGGCCACATGGTGAATCTTTTGAATCTTCATTTCTTTCTCCTGAGGTGTCGTGGGGAGCTTGAGGGACATTGCCGCTCAAAGCTCAAGGATCAGCTTCATGCCTGCCGCCCTTGAGCAGCAGGCCATCATCTTGTTGTTGGCGTCGCGTTCGGAACGTGTCAGCACCACATCCCGGTGATCCACCTTGCCCGACAGCACCTTGACCTCGCACGAGCCACAGAGGCCTTCGCCGCAATCGCTCTGGATGTCGATGTTGGCCGAGCGCAAGGCCGTCAACAAGGTTTGGTCCGCGGGCACCTTGACGACCAGGCCCGAGTCCTTGAGCTCGACCTCGAAGGCGTGTTCTTTCTCGGGATCGAGGGTGCCGCGTGTTGACTGGAAGTGTTCAACGCGCAGCGCATCCTCCGGCCATTTCTCGCAGCAGGTCTCAAGCGACGCCAGCATCCGCACCGGGCCGCAGGCGTAGACCTGCGTTCCTTCCTGCGGCTGGCCCAGCAGCCGGCCGAAGTCATTGCGCTGGCCTTCATCCTTGGCATGGACATGCAGCCGCGCGCCATGCAGCTTGGACAGTTCATCCAGGTAAGCCATGGTGGCCCGCGAACGTCCGCTGTAGTGCAGCTCGTAGTCGATCCCGATTTCCTTGGCTCTGCGCGCCATCGTGGCGACCGGGGTGATGCCGATGCCGCCCGCGATGAAGATGGCCTTCTTCGTGCTCTCGTCGAACCGGAAATGGTTGCGCGGGCCGCGGATCTTGAGCTTGTCACCGCGCTTGAGGTTCTCGTGCAGCCAGCGCGAGCCGCCCCGGCTGTCCGGGTCCTTGAGCACGGCGATTTCCAGCACGCTGCTGTCAGACGGGTCGCCGCACAGCGAGTACTGGCGTGACAGATCGGGTGTGCCGCACTCAACGTCGATATGCGATCCGGGTGTCCAACGCGGCATGGCGCTGCCGTCGGGGGATTTCAGCCGCAGGCGAATGATGTCTGTCGCCACCTGGCTCACGTCGTCCACGACGACGGTCCGGCTGATCGAATGCCGGGACGGCTCCCCAATGCGAACGACCGCATTCTGCGCCAGGATGCCGGGCTGGGCGCGTTCCGGGTTCAGCTTCGGGTCCCATTCCACCCAGAGGTGCTCGGGACCCCTGAAGGAGGTATTGGGCACATAGGTGAATTTCTGCGCCGTCAGGCGCATGTGCGGCAAGCGCTTGGTGAGCTCCTCCAGGAAGATCTGCAGCTCCATGCGCGCCAGGTTCTTGCCCATGCACTGGTGCGAGCCATAGCCAAAAGTCAGGTGCTCACTCGAATTGTCGCGGCGGATGTCGAAGAGGTCCGGGTCTTCGAAGTGCCGCTCATCATGGTTGGCGGACGACATCACGATCAGCAGCCGGGTGCCGGCGTTGATGTCGATACCGCCAATCCGTGCATCCTTGGTCGCAATCCTTCGCCAAGCAGCAACGGAGCCGTTGTAGCGGATGCATTCCTCGACCGCATTGGGAATCAGGCTCGGGTCTTCGCAGATTTCCCGCCAGGCGCTGGGGTGCTGCAACAGCAGCTTGACGGCATTGGCCGTCGCATTGGCCGTGGTCTCGTGCGCGGCCACGATGCCGGCCATCATCATCGAGTGCAGGTACGAGTCCGTGACGACGTCCGGGTACTCGGCCTGCTTGCGAATACCGTAGCGCATCCAGCCTGGGCCGCTGGGGTCTTTGCGCATCTTGTCGAGGATCTTGCCGGCCAGCTGCCAGAAGTTGCCGACCGCGTGCGCCACCTTGATCTGTTCCTCCGGCTTCGGCCGCCCCCAGGTGTTGACGGTGTGTGCGATCGAATACTGCCGCAGCGTGTCCATGTCTTCCTCGGGCACGCCCAGGAAGTGCAGGGCGATGGTGAGCGGCACCTCCCACAGCATCTGGTCGACCAGATCGGCCTTGCCGTCGTTGATGAAGCGGTCGACGTATTCCCGCGTCACCTGGCGCACCATGGGCTCATGGTGCTTGAGCGCTTCGGGGGTGAACGGCTCCATGAGTACGCGTCGCCTCGCCATGTGGGCTGGCTCGTCCTCGTTCACCAACGTACGGTTCATCGCGTAGTTGTAGGACGCAAGAACGTCGTTGGCCTCCTGGCTGGTGGGGGTGATCTTTTCCAGGGCGATCGATGGGCTGAACGTGATGTTGTCCCTGAAGATCGCCTTGATGTCTTCGTAGCGCGTCACGACCCAGTAGCCCAGCTTGGGGCTATAGAAGATCGGTTCCTGCTCCCGCGCCCAGCGCACATAGTCGGGCGGGTCTTGCTGGTACGCGTCTTCGAAGGGGTCAAACTCGGCCGCCCGCTGGCTGATGGGGCAACCATTCGGCGCCTGCAATCCTGTCAACGCTTTGTGGTCGATGGGGCAGCCCGACTTGGCTGCTGGAGCAATGGAAGAGTTCATGGTTCACCTCGTTGTGGCATGACCGCGCATCAGCTTCATCTGAGATTGGTCAAACTTCGTATTGCGTAATTATGATACGCAATGCGTAATATTGGTGATTGGGGTTATCCCTAGAGGCCAAGCGGAGATGACGACAAGGACGAGCGCATAGTGCCGCGCTGCATCAGGCGCAATGCAAGTCACTGAAAACGCTGGGAATTGGCAGTCGGTACAGGCGTGACTTCACCGGTCTCGGATGAAGTCAGCCTGAAAGAAGCGGGACAGCCAGACACGATGGCGCTGGCCGCGTGGCTCTGGAGTCAGATGGTCAACGACCGTCAAATCCCAGTGCGGTACTGATGGCCGCGGCCTCGCGCATGACCTGTTTGGCAATCACGCCATCGGCGCGTGCGTCAAAACCGCCCGTCGCCCCCAGTGCCGTGAGCACAGCGCTGGTTTTGCCCGTGTAGTCGAATACCGGTGCGGCCACCGCGCTGATGCCCCGCAGCAGGGTGTCATGCACCACGGCGCAGCCATGGGCGCGGACCGTCTTGCGCAGATGGTCGATGGGTTGTTTGGTGGAGAGCGACGCCCGCTGTTCCTTGGTTGCCCGGCTGTATTCCTCATCGGCCTGGCGGCGCACATTGGCATCGTCCATGAAGCTGAGAAACACCTGGCCCGTGGCCGACCAGAGCATGGGCAAGGTCGACCCCGCGCGGACATTGATGGTGATCGGCAAGCCGGGTTCTTCAAAGCGCAGCACCGTCGGACCCTTGTTGCCCATGATGGCGAGAAAGCAGGTCACTTCAAGCTGCTCGCGCAACCTGACAAGGGCCGACTCTCCTAGACGAATGGGGTCGCATTGCCTGATCGCTGCCAGCCCGATCTGGATCGCCTCGCGGCCGAGGAAATAGCGCTGCGTCGTGGGGTCCTGCCCGACAACGCCTTCCTGGATCAGGCTGGCCATGTAGCGGTGCACTTTGGCGGTGCTCTCGCCAACCTCTGAGGCCACCAGCGTCAGGCTGGCGGTGCCCCCCAGGCGGCTCAGGGCCTTCAGGATGCCCATGCCCATCTCTGCGGATTGAACCCGCTGTCGACGTTCCAGCGGCGGTTTGGTCGTTTTTCCCTTGGTCACTTTCAGGCTTTCTCCAATGGCGCGAACGATAGCACGCGAGTTCACCGTCTTGAGGCTCAAGATGCCGGCTCACGCACCGAGCTTGGCGGTACTCAGTGAATACCCTTGGTCGATATTACGCTTTGCGCAGCTATATTACGCAAATGTTAGTTGTCTTGATTTTGCGCAACAGTTCGCTTTTTCGGGCGACAAAATAGTTGGCTTCTTGACCTTCCGCAATAGCTGGCTTTTGATGAACCGTTTCTAGACAGAGGAGTACAACTTGAAACTACGACTTGCTGCCTGCCTGATGGCATTACCCCTGCTGGCGGGTGTTTCCGCTTCCCACGCCCAGTCCTATCCTGCCAAAACCATCCGGTGGCTGGTTCCTTATCCGGCCGGCGGCGGTTCGGACTTTCTGGCTCGCACGATCGGGCAGCAGCTGTCGGCCCAGATCGGTCAAACCGTTCTTGTCGACAACAAGCCGGGTGGCAACACAGCGATCGCCGCCTCCGAGACGGCCCGCTCAGCGCCAGACGGCTACACCATCCTGTCTGCTGACAACGGAACGATGGTCTTCAACTCCGCCTTGTATTCCAAGCTGTCCTACAACCCGGAAAAAGACCTCACCCCCGTGACCCTGATGGGCCGCTTCCCCATGATCCTGGTGGTCGGTCCGGATTCCGACGCCAAGGATGCCAAAGACTTCATCGCCAAGGCCAAGGCGCACCCAGGCAAAGTGAGCTTCGGCTCTGCCGGTGCCGGCAGCCCGCACCACCTCGCCATGGAGCTGTTGAAAGTCACGGCCGGGCTTCACATGGTCCACATCCCCTACCGTGGGGCAGCGCCGGCCTTGGGTGATCTGGCGGGTGGCCAGATCCAGGCCATGATGGTCGACATGGCAGCCGGCGCCGGTTTCATCAAGTCAGGAAAAATCCGGCCCATCGCCGTTGCCAATGCGACGCGCCTGGCCCAGTTGCCGGACGTGCCGACCTTTGCCGAGCTGGGTTACAAGAATGTGGAAGCCGCTGCCTTGGTCGGCATCGTTGCCCCCGCCGGCACGGCACCGAACATCGTGAATGCGCTGCAAAAACAGGTGGCAGCGGCGATCAACCAGCCTGCGGTGAAGCAGCGTCTTATCGACTTCGGCGTCGAGCCGGTCGGCAATACGCCACAACAGTACGCGGACCTGCTGCGCAGCGAAAACGTGCGTTGGCACAAGGTGATCAAGGAGCAAAAGATTTCGCTGGATTGATGGTGTCGGTGCTCAGCTTGACGTGAGCAGCGCGGCGTAAGCCGCGCGGAAATGAAAAGCCACGCTTGGGGACAAGCGTGGCTTCTTTGTTTTCTACGTCAAGCCCAGGCTGGACCGGATTATGCAGTCTGCCCAGACCGCCTGAGCCTGCCGACATAAGATCTCGGGGAACTCAAACCCGGCCCGACTTCCCGAGGAGAAACAGAACATGGCACTTTGCAGCGACGCGGCGATGGTCCTGTACTACGACATCACCGGCGACAACGCCGATCATGATGACTGGCACACCTACGAGCACATGCACGAACGGCTCTCCATCCCGGGATTCGTGCGTGCCTCGCGCTGGGTGGCCCAGGCCGGGGCGCCGAAGTACCTGGTGATCTACGAGGTGACGGGAATCGACATGGCCACGTCGCCGGCCTATCTGGAACGCCTGAACAATCCCACGTCCTGGACCGCCGCGATGATGAGCCGTTTCCGTGGCATGGTGCGCGGCTTCTGTTCCGTCGTTGCCGGTGCCGGCTTCGGCTTCGGCAACGCGGCGGTTGCGTTGCGCTTCACACCCGTCGCCGGCAGGGAAGCCGATCTGACGGACTGGTTGGCGCGGGACGTGCTGCCTGCCATGGCCGCGTGCCGCGGCATGGCAGGCGTGCACCTGCTGCAGCCCGCACCACCACCGCCCATGACGAAAGAACAGGCCCTGCGCGGCCTGGACACGCCCATGAGCTGGCTTGTGCTGGCCACCTCCTACGATGCAGACGCATTGAAACAGGTCATTGCCAAACACCTCGCATCTGCATCCATGGAGCAGCACGGCGCCACGCCGGGCATCACGGTGGGCAGCTACGCGCTGCACTACACCGTCACAGCGCAAGAGGTGGGCCGTACGCCGCCTCATCCGCCACTGGCCGCGGGCCGTACGTCCGCCTAGACCCGGGCCGCCGGCTTCTTCAGGTCGAAGTGGCCTTGCGCCACCGTGAGGCCGTTGACCAGCAGCTCCACCTGGTGCCGCCCCGCGTAGTGGGTGCGGGTCGTGAAGTCGGCGATGGGCTGGCTCTTGCTGAGCGTCACTTCCGCCTGGCCGTCCAGCTCCAGCGTGCGCAGCTTGAAGACCTTGCGGCTGCTGTCGCCGGATTTCTTCACGTAGTGGATGGCGTAGTCGATCACCAGCCGCTGCGGCTGGCGCGCCGTGGAAACGAGCGTCGCATTCAGCTGCAGCGTTTGCCCCAGGCGCAAGGCGGTGGGGGAGACCTCAAAAGAACCCAGCTGCACCTTGGCGCCCAGCGTCGCCCCCACGAGCTGGAGTGCGCGCGGGTGGCCAGCCTTGATGAGGTTGCGCAGCGCGTGTTTGGTAATCCACTTCGTTTCGGCCTGCTGCGTGGGCCAGCCCTCCAGCAGGTCCAGCACCCAGTCGGGGTGGTCCTTGCTGATGTCGTTGAGGTGGTTGGCCACCGAGCGGCGCACGTAGTCGCTCGGGTCCGCCTTGAGTTTTTCCAGGATGGGGCGTGTGCGTTGCGGCTCGGCCACCAACAGGGGCAGGTGCCGGGCCCAGGGCAGGCGCGGGCGCGTGCCCTCGCTGGCCAGGCGGCGCACGTGCTCGTTGTCGTCTTCGGCCCAGCGTGCGGCCAGGGCCAGCACGGCATCGGGGTCCTGCGCAATGTAGGGGCGGATGGCGAACTCGGCGCTGCTGTAGGGCGTGAGCTCGCGCAGCGCCTCCAGCGACAGATCGGCATGGTCCAGCCCGTGCCGGCCCACGAACTCGGGCAACACCATGTCGGCAAAACCGCCGGGCAGCAGCGGTGCCATGCGGCGCACGGCCTTGAGCGCGCGGGGGTAATCGGCCGGCAGGTGCGCGCGCAGGCTATCCGCCGCCCGGCTCATGCGCTGCATGATGGACAGCTCGTCCAGCCCTTCGCGCGCCATGGCCAGAAAAGCCCGCTGGTCAAACGGCGGGTGCGCCTGTGCCGCCACGCGGCCTATCAGGGCCAGCGCCTTGGCGTTCAGCAATTCTTTCAGCAGTGGAGCGGACTCTTGTTCTTGTGCCATGGGGTCTAGCGTAGCGTTTTTTCAGTTCTTGCCGTTGTATGCCAAACCCGAAGCCGGCCGGAATTCGGGGCAGGCCGATGTAACCCAAGCTTGGCAGTTGCATCCGGCACTGGCAGACTCTCGGAATGAAGCTCGTTGAATTGGGATGGGATGCGTGGTTTGCGGCAAAAGCCGGTGAACTGTGCGGGCCGGATTCGTCCTCGGCCAGGGTCACCGCAGTCGACCGGGGCCGCTGCCTCATCCGGGGTGAGCACGGCGAAGTGCCTGGCGAGCTGACCGGCAAGTTCCTCCACCTCGCGGAGTCATCCACCGAATTGCCCTGCGTGGGCGACTGGGTGTGCGCGCACTATCTGGATGGCGCCAGCCACGCGATTATTCACCACCTGCTGCCGCGCCGCTCCTTCCTGCGGCGCAAGGCCGCCGGCCGGGACGTGGCG
>Ga0255338_1005147_pt1 | contig 12410 bp, 10 predicted proteins | sample MeOH1_35cm_T4_19_FD_203715 | JGI IMG/M metagenome (GOLD analysis project Ga0255338, IMG submission 203715) | Sandy soil microbial communities from University of British Columbia, Vancouver, Canada - MeOH1_35cm_T4_195 | ecosystem: Engineered > Artificial ecosystem > Sand microcosm > Unclassified ...
CGAGCACATCCTCCAGCCGACCCGATGCATCGCCGGTCAGCCGGTCGCGGCCGATCTCCACCGTGCTATAGGCCGGCGTCCCCGGCGGCAGCGGCAGCCCGCTCCCCAGCACCACGATATCCTCCGACGCCCCCGGCACCGATGGCCCAGCCGCCGCCTGACCCAGCGCCGGATATGGAACGAGGGCGGCGATCAGCAGGAGGTTGCCGGGGCGGCGCATGGTGATGGCGATATCCTTTACGGGTAAAAGGGGCGGCTCGCTTCCAAGCCGCCCCGGACAAGAATGTTTCCTGGCGCGGCGCTAGAAGAAGAGGATTGCGCCGGCCGCGACCGTATCCGAACTGGCCTCGTTCGGCCCATGGGCCTCGGCCTTGGTGCGGACATATTCGCCGACCAGCGTGATCCAGCTCGTGAGGCCGTACCGCGCCTGGCCGACCCAGCTGCTGTTCTTGTCGACGAGGGTGGGATTCACCTCGCCGCTCGCCAGGTCGAGATGGCTCTCGCCATAGCTTCCGCCGAGCGTGACCTTGCCGAAGGTCGCGGTGACCTGGCCGTAGAAGCCGTTGCTGTCGCGCTTGCGGCCGAGGGCATCGGTCGAGAGGATGAAGAGGCCGGTCGTTCCAAGGCCGGAGCCATCATAATAATAACCGAGCGCGCTGACCGGGCCATAGGTGAGTTTCGCGCCGACATCGAAGCCGCTGCCCGTATAGCTGGGAAACCCGCCCACGCCGTCATGCTTCTGGGTGATGCCGGATGCCCAGAGATGCCCCCTGATCTTGTCAGCAGTGAAATCGAACGTCACCTTGCCCTGGAAGCCGGGGGTGCCGTTCACTTCGGCATTGCCGATCGTCACCAGCGGCTGGAAGGCGCCGAAGGACGCCTGGAAGCCGCCGATCTTCGGCGTGGTATAGGTGATCTGCGGCTGGAAGTCGGTGTAGATATAGCCGATTCCGATGCGGCCCAGCGATGTGTTGGAAGGCGCGACATTGCCGCCGGTCGAACCGACCGAGAGCAGGGTGATGTCGTTGAGGATCGCGTCCGATCCGAACAGCCCGATGTCGCGGCCGATCTTGAACTCGCCGATATTGGGGCGGCCGAAGGTCAGATAGGTCTGGCGGAAATCGATGCCCGAGGTCGCCAGCGCCTGCGGATTGCCCGCCGAGTTGGCGCCGCCCACATTGGTGACGCTGTTGATGCCGGGATACAGGCCGAAATGCGCGCCGACGTCCCAGCCGCCCTGGTTGGTCGTCACGTCGACCTTCAGGAAGCCGGGCAGCAGGCCGTTGCGCACCGACGAGCTGTTCTTGCCCACGCCAGCCAGCCCGCCGGCAACCGCCGTGCCCGTGGCGCTCTTGTCGCCCGATTCATGGGTGTAGAAGCCGTTGATCGACCCGGAGAACTTCACCGTCACGCCGCCGACCTGCATGCCGACGCCGCTGTCGGCCATGCGGACGAGGTGCTTGTCGTCCAGCGCCTGCGCGGCCGCCTGTTGCGGCGCGGTCGGTGCGCTGGTGGCGACGGCGGCCGGCTCCGCCGCCTTGCGCGCCATCAGCTGGTTATATTCCTCGTCGGTCAGAATGCCCTTTTCCTTCAGCCGCAACAGCAGCTGGCTGGTGGTGTCGTCCTGCGCGAATGCGGGTGTCGCGGCCGTCATCAGCGCGATCGCGCAGCCGGCGTGCAGCAATCTGGTCTTGCCCCTCATCTTATCCTCCCTGTCGCTGGCCCGCGCGTCGCGGCGCCAATCGAGCCAAGGCTGGAGGGTGCCGGGCTTTCGCGAAATTGGACTATGGTCGCGTAGCGCTCAGGGCGCGATCGCGACGCCCCAGGGCGCGCGGCCTACGGGGATGGTGGCGATCACCGTGCCGTGCGCGATATCGATCACCGAGACATTGTCCGAAAGTCCATTGGCCGAAAAGGCACGACGCCCGGTTGCATCGATCGCGCTGTGCCAGACGCGGCGGCCGACCGGGACATAAGAGAGCACCTTTTGCGTCGCGACATCGACGATCGCCACATGATCGGCCCGGCCCAGCGCGACGATCGCGCGCTTCTGGTCAGGCGTGAAGCGGATGCCGACCGGCATGATCTTGTCCGGGAACACCCCGGGGATGTCGAACCTGATCGTCCCCGTGACCTGGCGCGAGGCGGTGTCGATGACCTGGACCATGCCGCCGATTTCCGAGCTGACCCACAGCGCCTTGCCGTCCGCGGTGAATTCCGCATGGCGCGGCCGATCCCCGACCGCGGTCTGCGCCACATCCCGCTCAGTCGCGATGTCGATCCAGTGCACGGCATTGTCGGTTTCCGAAGTCGAGACGACGGTCCTCCCATCGGGGCTGACAGCCATGCCTTCGGGCTCCACCCCGACGGCGACCTGGAAGGCGACCGACCGCTTCGTCACGTCGATGGCGGTCACCGCGGCATCGCGCTCGTTCGCCGCAAACAGCATCCTGCCGTCGGGCGACAGGGCGAATTGCTCGGGATCCTCGCCCGAGGGCAGATCGGCGACGACTTTGCCTGTTGCACGATCGATCACCTGTACCGCATTGTCGTCGCTGGCGCAGAGATAGAGGAACTTGCCGTCACGCGAGAGCATGATGCCGCGGGCGCGCTTGCCGACCGGCCAGGTCGCCGTCACCTGCAGCGTCGCGCCGTCGATAACGGAGATGCTGTTGCCCTTCTCGTTGGAGACAAAGATCGTCTCGGCGCGGGCGGCACCGGGGGCGAGCAGGGCGAGGCCAAGGAGGAAGTATCGCATTCCAGCAGCCTAGCCCAAGACCGGGCGACGGCATGCAGTACCAAAGTGCAATAGGGCTACCCCATGCGCGGCGCATAGACTTAGGCAAGTCCGCATGATCGAGGCGGGCACCTGTCCTGGAGAGTGCGTATGAAGAAGCCCCGCCTGTCGCTTGCCGTCTTCGTCACGGCAACAGCAATCGCCGTCTCGGCGATCGGCAGTAACGTCTTCGCGCACGGCAACGTGCTGCCCCAGCCGGTCGATACTTCGGCGCTGCCGGATATCGGCGAAACCTGGCTCGAGCATAATCCGTATCGCGGCAATCCGACGGCGATCAAGATCGGGGAATCCGCGTTCGGCCAGAATTGCGCGCGTTGCCACGGCCTGGAGGCGATCTCGGGCGGCATCGCGCCCGACCTGCGCTATCTCGAGACCGGCGATACCGGCGACGAGTGGTTCATCCAGCGCTTTCATCACGGCTCGGCCCGCGACGGCAAGGTCTATATGCCGCCGCTCGGCGAGGTGCTCGGGCAAAAGGCCGGGTGGGCGATCCGCGCCTGGCTTGAAACCAAGCACGAGGAATGAGCCGCCTCCTCTCGCGCCGCGCGGTCCTTGGCGGCATCGGTGCCGCGCTCGTTCTTCCGGCGGCAGGCGCGCGGGCGATGTCGATCGAGAAGGTTCGCGCCTCCGGCGTGCTGAAGGTCGCGATCTATCGCGACTTCGAGCCCTGGGCCTGGTTCGAGGCGGGCACGCTGCGCGGCATCGATGTCGATCTTGGCGGCGCGATCGCCGCGAAGCTCGGCGTGAAGCCCCACTATATGGACTTCCTGGCAGGCGAGGACGTCGACGACGACCTGCGCAACATCGTCTGGAAGGGGCCGGCGACCGGGGGGCAGACGGCGGACGTGATGATGCACGTGCCCTATGACCGGAACTTTGCGCTGCGCAACGACCGCGTCGTCATCGTCGCGCCCTATTATCGCGAAGCCTTCTCGCTCGCCTGTGACCGCCGCACGACCGACTGCGAGTTGCCGCCGCCGCAATATAAGGGGCGCAAGATCGCCGTCGAGCTCGATTCGATCCCGGATTTCTACATGAGCGGATCGTTTGGCGGGGTGCTGCGCCCGGACGTGACGCATATGCCCAGCGGCATGGCCGCGCTCGACTCGGTACGCGACGGCAGGAGCGAACTGGCGATGGCCTCCCGCGCGCAGATCGAGCATGCGGTGGCCAAGGGCGGCGACAACCTCATCGAACGCAAGGGGCCCTTGCCGGCGCTCACCAGCCCGGGCTGGGACATTGCGCTGGCGGTGAAGGACGACAGTCGCGACCTCGGCGACCGCCTGGAGACGATGATCCCCGAGCTGGTCGCCGACGGCAGCGTCGCCGCCATCTTCGAGCGCTACGGGGTCCTGCTGCGTCCGCCGATCGCCTCATGAATGCGGGCGGGGTCGTTCCAAGGTCCAATTGGCGGATCGTGCCAGCCTGATACCTTGCCTGCGATCGCGCTGCGACCTGGCAGCCGGCACGCCGACTCTGCGCCGGTGCAAGAACAACTAGGGGAGAATATCATGAAGCGGTTTCTGCGGAATGCGTCTGCTTTCGCGCTGACGGGTGCGCTGCTCGCGGCGCCATTGATGGCAGCCTCCGACAAGCCGGTAGCGGCCGTCGCCGGCGCCGGCCCTACCGATGCGGACCTGATGGCCGACGCGACGACGCCCGGCGACGTGCTGACCTATGGCATGGGCCCGCGCGGCCAGCGCTTCAGCCCGATGACCACGATCAACAGCACCAATGTCGCGAAGCTGGTTCCCGCATTTGCTGCGTCGCTCGGCGGCGAGAAGCAGCACGGCCAGGAATCGCAGCCGCTCGTCTATGACGGGACCATCTACGTCACTGGCTCCTATTCGCGGCTGTTCGCCTTCGACGCCCGCACCGGCGAGGAGAAATGGGAATATGACGCCCGCCTGCCCGACGCGATCGTGCCGTGTTGCGACGTCGTCAACCGCGGTGCCGCGATCTATGGCGACAAGATCATTTTCGGGACGCTTGATGCCCGCCTGGTCGCGCTCAACCGCAATACCGGCAAGGTGATCTGGAACAAGGAAATCGCCGACTACAAGGCGGGCTACAGCTTCACGGCCGCGCCGATGATCGTGCACGGCAAGGTCATCGTCGGCAATTCGGGCGGCGAGTTCGGCGTGATCGGGGAGATCCAGGCGCGCGACGTCAACACCGGCGAACTGATCTGGACCCGCCCCACCATCGAGGGCAACATGGGCACGCTCAACGGCCAGCCCAACGGCATTACCGGAAAGACCAACGCCACTTGGCAAGGCGATCAGTACAAGACCGGCGGCGGCGCGACCTGGCTGGGGGGCACCTACGACCCGGACACCAACCTGATCTATATGGGAACCGGCAACCCAGCGCCGTGGAACAGCCATCTCCGGCCCGGCGACAATCTCTACACGGCATCCACGCTCGGCATCGATCCGGATACCGGCCAGATCAAATGGCATTTCCAGACCACGCCGCATGACGGATGGGACTTCGACGGCGTGAACGAGTTCATCCCGTTCGATGCGACGATCAACGGGAAGCCGATGAAGCTCGGTGCGAAGGCCGATCGCAACGGCTATTTCTTCGTGCTCGACCGCACCAACGGCAAGTTCATCTCTGCCTCGCCCTTCGTCACCAAGACGACCTGGGCGACGGGCTTCACCAAGGCCGGTCGCCCGATCTATGTCGACGCGAACCGGCCGGGGCCGCCGACCACGGAGAAGGGCACGTCGGTCTTCGCCGCACCGTCCTTCCTCGGCGGCAAGAACTGGATGCCGATGGCGTACAGCCAGCAGACCGGCCTGTTCTACATTCCCTCCAACGAGTGGGGGATGGATATCTGGAACGAACCGATCGCGTACAAGAAGGGCGCTGCCTATCTCGGCGCCGGCTTCACGATCAAGCCGCTCTACGACGACCATATCGGGGTGTTGCGCGCGATGGACCCGGCGACCGGCAAGATCATGTGGGAATACAAGAACAAGGCGCCGCTGTGGGGCGGGGTGCTGACCACGGCGGGCAATCTCGTCTTCACCGGCACACCGGAAGGCTATCTCAAGGCCTTCGACGCGAAGACTGGGCAGGAGCTGTGGAAGTTCAACACCGGCTCGGGCGTGGTCGGATCGCCGATCACCTGGGAACAGGATGGCGAGCAATATGTCGCGGTCATGTCCGGCTGGGGCGGCGCCGTGCCGCTCTGGGGCGGCGAGGTCGCGAAGGCCGTGCAGCACATCAACCAGGGCGGTTCGCTATGGGTATTCAAGCTGCCGAAGTCGTGACCATGACCGGATCGGGGGTGGCGTTCGCTGCCCCCGATTTCGCACCACGCCGGTTTGGGGTACGCTCCGCGCACCAGGGAGATCGGGACTACGTGGAAAGAGTGCTCATCGCGGACGACCATCCCATGGTGCGGGATGGCTTGCGCACCGTCATCGCGGTCGCGTTCGACCGATGCGAGTTGTTCGAGGCGTCCTCGCTCGAGGAAGCGACCTCGGTGATCGAGCGCGAGGGCGATTTCGATCTCGTCCTGCTCGATCTCAACATGCCCGGGGCGAACGGCTTTTCTGGCCTGATCGAACTGCGCGAGCGCTTTCCCTCGGTGCCGGTCGTGATCGTCTCCGCGGCGCAGGAGCGGGGCCTCGCCCGTGCCGCGCTTGCGGCGGGCGCGGCGGGCTTCGTTCCCAAGTCGCTGCGCCGCGGCGCGATCGTCGATGCGCTGAAGATGGTCCTTGCCGGCGATATCTACGCGCCCGAGATCGAGGAAAGCGAAATCGCGGCGAATGCCGAGGATACCGAGATATTGCGCCGCATCGACACGCTGACGCCGCAGCAAAAGGTCGTGCTGCGCCTCGTCGTCGCCGGCAAGCTCAACAAGCAGATCGCCTTCGACCTCGACGTTTCGATGACGACCGTGAAGGCCCATGTCTCGGCGATCCTGAGCAAGCTGCAGGTGTGCAGCCGTACCCAGGCGGTCATTCTGGTCAACAAGGTGAATTTCGGCACCGACAACTGATCGGGCAGAATACCCTATTGCGTCAGCCGCGTGATCAGCGCGCGTAACTGAGCCGGCTTCACCGGCTTTTGCAGGATGTGCAGCCCGGCCCTGGCCAGCCGGTCGCGCAGTTCCGGTGTGCGGTCGGCGGTGATGACGATCGCGGGGATCGCCTTGCCGCAGGCCTGCCGCACCGCATCGATTGCGGCATCACCCGTCCTGCCGTCGTCCAGGTGATAGTCGGCGATGACGATATCGGGCGAGGCTGCGCCCGCGCTGGCTTCCGTCACGGCACCGGCTTCGCTGACGACGCACCGCACCGCGCAGCCCCAGCCTTCGAGCAGGACGGCCATGCCCTCGAGAATCGTCGCCTCATTGTCGATGACGAGAATCCGCTGATCGTTGAGTTGGCCGCGCCGCACGAGGGGGACGTCGCGGGCGGGCTGGGCACGGGCCATGCCGAGGGGAATATGGACGCCGAACCGCGATCCGCGACCAGGCGCCGAATCCAGCGTGAGCTGATGATCGAGCATCCGGCCGGCGCGCTGAACGATCGCCAGGCCCAATCCGATGCCGCGATCGCGATTGCCGTCCCCCAGCCGGCGGAACTCCTCGAAGATCTCGGCATGATGTTCCGCTGCGATGCCGGGGCCGGTATCGACGACCTCCAGATGGAGCCGGCCGTCCGCGATCCGGCACAGCACCTCGACCATGCCGACCGCCGTGTAGCGCAGGGCATTGGAGATCAGGTTCTGGAGGATGCGACGCAGCAGGCGCGGGTCTGAATGAACCCATTGGCCCGTCTCCTCGATCCGCAGGGTGAGGCCGCGCTCCCGCGCGACGGGCGCGAACTCGGCCTTCATGTTGAGCAGCAACTCGTCGAGTGCGAAATCGACGGGCTCGACGGCAATCGCGCCGGCATCGAGCCGCGAGATTTCGAGCAGCGCCTCGAGCAGATCCTCGACGGAATCGAGCGCCGAGCCGGTCTGACGCACCAACGCCCGGGTCGGCAGCGCCAGGCGGCGGTCGCCGAGCGCCGCCACGAACAGTCGCGCGGCGTTCAGCGGCTGCAGCAGATCATGGCTCGCCGCGGCCAGGAAACGCGTCTTCGAGATATTCGCCTGCTCGGCTGCCGTCTTCGCATCGCGCAGCGCCGCCTCGACCGCCAGGCGCTCGGTGATCTCCTGATGGAGCTTGGTATTGACCGCCGCGATATCGGCCGTGCGCTCGTTGACGCGGCGTTCGAGTGTCTCGTTCGTCTCCCGCAAGGCCTCGGCCGCACCGAGGCTTTCAGTGATATCGTCGAAGCTCATGACCATCCCGCCGCCCGGCATCAGGGCGCGGCGGACTTCGACCACCTTGCCGCTGCTGTGATGGCGGCGGGAAAGCGTCTCGGGCATGCCGTCCGGCAGCCAGGCGAGCGGCTCGTCCGGCTCCATGGCGCCATTGAGATCGGCGCAGGCGGCGACCAGCCCGTCATGGGTGGTCACCAGCGAGATTGCGTCGCGCGGCAGGCCGATCACGGCGAGCAGGGGATCGTTCCAGGCGATGAGCCTGCGTTCCGCGTCATAGACGCACACGCCCTGCGGAATGGTGTCGAGGGTCGCCTGCAGGATGGCGCTTCGCTCGGCCAGTTCACGGGTTCGCTCCCGCGCGTCCTCCGCCTTGACCTCGGTGATATCGGTGTAGACGCCGACGATGCCGCCCTCGCTGGTGCGCAGTTCGTTGATCTGGATCCAGCGCCCGTCGGCGAGGGCATGGACATGGCCGCCCGTCGCCACCATCCGCTGGGCCATGCGCTCCGACACCCAGCGATCGGGCGCGACCATCGCGCCGAGCGTGGTGCCGTCCTTCCGGATCATCTCGGCGATTTCGAGGAAGGTGATGCCGGGCACGATGCGGCTGGCGATCCGCGGCCAGATGCCCAGATAGGTCTGGTTGCACAACACCAGGCGATCATCGGCATCGAAGATCGCGAAGCCCTCATTGATACTCTCGATCGCATCGCGCAGCCGGCGCTGCGCCTCGTCCGCGGTCTCCTTCGCCACTCCGAGCGCCGCGTTGCTCTGGGCCAGCGCGCTGAGCGCCCGTTCGAGGTCCGCGGTCCGTTCGCGCACCTTTCCTTCGAGCGAAATCGCCGTTTCGAACAGGGAGAAGGCATTGCCCTGCAGGTCGGTCGATCGCTCGACGCGATCCATCAACGCGGCATTGATCCGTTTCAGCTTGGACACTTCCGCCTCGAGCGCCGCGATGCGCTCGGCATCGTGGTCAACGGTCGGAGCTGGGTGCGTCGCCATCAGCGACCGATCGCCAGGCCGCTGAACGTCTGATTGACGTGGAGCGCGTGGAACTGTTCACCATAGGTGTTGAAGCCGGTAACGCGCCGTTCGACGAACATGGTGGAAACCTTGCGGGTGAGCTGGCGCTGCTCGACTTCGACCTTGTTGAGCACGCATTCGAAGCCGACGATCCGGTCGATCCCTGCAACGGCAGCGTCCAGTTCGTCGAACAGAGTCTCGAGACCCTTCAGGATGTCGCGACCTTCACCCAATGTCAGTACCACTCCCTCGTCGATCGCGCAGTAAAAGGTGAGGCTGCCATCGGGATTCGCCGTCTGGATCGAGCGCACATAATATTCCCCGCCCGCGCGAACCATCGGTGGGCGCGAAGCAAACACGCTCGGGCCCAGCTGGTCGACCGACACGCCCGTGAGGCGCGCATATTCGGCGGCGGCGGGCTCGGCATTGATTTCGGTCACAACGCGGCCGACCGGATCGGCGCCGGTGATGACCATTTTCACCGTGCCCGGCTGATAATGCTGCGACCGAAACACCTTCATCGGGCGCGAGGAGGAGAGGATCGCGACGAGCGCAGCATCGCGCCGAAATGCGCCGTCCTGAAAGATGAAGGTTTCCCTGAAATCGAGCCCGTCGCCCGAGGAACCGCCGATCAGCGGGATATCCCCAAGCGCATCCTGCACCGTGACCGTGAGCATCTCCTCGCGGTGCGAGAGGCCGTCGACGAGGAAGATCGCTGCGCGCGAAATGGCCGTTCCGAGCCCGCGCGAGGCTTCGGCGGCATCGGCGACGAGGCCGCGGATGACGCTTTGTGCGTTACTCGCATCGAAGGAATCGAGATGATCGAAGCGCACCGCATTGAGCGTGAAATGGCTGGCGGGAAAGCCGATCGCGGTGATCGTTCCTTCGGCAATGCCCTGGGGCGTGATCTCGCCCGACGAGGTGCAGCCGACGACGCACAGCCCCTCGCTGCGGCGATTGATCGCCGCCGCCAGCGCGGCCAGATCATAGCGGCTCGAACTGAACAGCAGCAGGCCGGCGAGGCTGGGCGGGTCCAGTGCAGCAAAAAGGGCCTGCGCCGCAGCATCCGGGTCGTCGACATTCGTCGAAGCCGTGCGAACGGCATCGGGATCGCGCAGGGGCGGGCGGTCGTCGATCATGAGGGGCATGATGTCACGACCTTGATCCCGCGTCACGATTCATCCGCCGCGGGCCGGTTCACCGGCTCCGGCGAGCTGATCCGCCTCGGCGTCCGTGAACACCCGCGAGCGGATCACGAAGCGCAGTCCCTCCGGTCCCTCCAGGGAGAATCCCGCCCCGCGGCCCGGGACGACATCGATCGTCACCTGGGTGTGGCGCCAATAATCGAACTGCGCGGCGCCGATCCACACCGGCACATCGTGCGCAACATGACCCAGCAGAACGTCCTGCGATCCCACCCGGAACTCGCCGGCGGGATAGCACATCGGGGCGGAGCCATCGCAGCATCCGCCCGATTGATGAAACATGAGCGGACCATGCATCGTGGCGAGCCGGTGGATCAGATCGACGGCGTCATCGGTGGCGAGGATGCGAGGCGGCGTCATGCGTTGGCCCTTTAAACGAGACAAGCGGCGGGCCCGAAGACCCGCCGCGAATATCGGGCGCCAAGGGAGACCGGGCACCCGGTGGGCGAGGTGTCTCAGAAAAAGCCCATCGCCTTGGGGCTGTAACTGACCAGGAGGTTCTTCGTCTGCTGATAATGGTCAAGCATCATCCGGTGATTCTCGCGACCGATCCCCGACTGCTTGTAGCCGCCGAATGCCGCGTGAGCAGGATAGAGATGATAGCAGTTGGTCCAGACGCGTCCCGCCTGGATGCCGCGACCCATGCGATAGGCGCGCGTTCCGTCACGGGTCCATACGCCAGCGCCAAGGCCGTACAGCGTATCATTGGCGATCGCGAGCGCTTCGGCATCGTCCTTGAACGGCGTGACGGCGACGACCGGGCCGAAAATCTCTTCCTGGAAGACGCGCATCCCGTTGTGGCCGGAGATGATCGTCGGTTCGACATAATAGCCGTCGCCGAGATCGCCGCCGTGCTGCGCGCGCTTGCCGCCGGTGAGAATTTCCGCGCCTTCATCCCGCGCGATATCGAAATAGGAAAGGATCTTCTCCAGCTGATCGTTCGAGGCCTGGGCGCCGATCATCGTGGTCGAATCCAGCGGGTTGCCCATCCTTATCGATTGCACCCGGGCGACAGCCTTTTCCATGAACCGGTCATAGATGCTCTCGTGCACCAGCGCCCGGCTCGGGCAGGTGCAGACTTCGCCCTGGTTCAGCGCGAACATCGCGAAGCCTTCGAGCGCCTTGTCGAGAAAGTCGTCGTCGCGGTCCATCACATCGGCGAAGAAGATATTCGGGCTCTTGCCGCCGAGTTCCAGGGTGACCGGGATCAGGTTTTCGGTCGCATATTGCATGATGAGGCGACCGGTGGTCGTCTCGCCGGTGAAGGCGATCTTCGCGATGCGCTTGTTCTGGGCGAGCGGCTTGCCCGCTTCGACGCCGAAGCCGTTGACGATGTTGAGCACCCCGGGCGGCAGCAGATCCGCGATGATCTCCGCCATTACCATGATCGACATGGGGGTCTGCTCAGCGGGCTTCAGGACGACGCAATTGCCGGCAGCCAGCGCCGGGGCAAGCTTCCAGGTAGCCATCAGGATCGGGAAGTTCCACGGAATGATCTGTCCGACGACACCGAGCGGCTCGTGGAAATGATAGGCGACGGTGTCGTGGTCGATTTCCGAGATGCTGCCTTCCTGGGCGCGGATGCACCCGGCGAAATAGCGGAAATGATCGATTGCGAGCGGGATGTCGGCGGCGGTCGTCTCGCGGATCGGCTTGCCGTTGTCGATCGTCTCGACCAGCGCCAGCAGGCTCAGCTTCTCCTCCATGCGATCGGCGATGCGGTTGAGGATGATCGCCCGCTCCGCAGGGGAGGTGCGGCCCCAGGCGTCCTTCGCTTTGTGCGCGGCGTCGAGTGCCAGCTCGATATCCTCCGCGGTCGAGCGCGCTACCTGGCAGACCGTGCTGCCCGTAATGGGGGAGGGATTGTCGAAGTAGCGGCCCTGGACCGGGGCCACCCATTCGCCGCCGATGAAATTGTCATATTTCGAGCGAACGGCGATATCACCCTTCAGCCCTTGCAGCGCTTGCAGCAGCATCGTCACTCTCCTTGTGATGCGGCCGACGCCGTGACCGGCGCCTGAACCTTCATGCCCTGATGCGCCCTTTCATCGCCCGTCCGCTATTGGACCAAAGGGCAATTGGCAGGGGGAGGGCAT
>Ga0255338_1005149_pt1 | contig 12409 bp, 14 predicted proteins | sample MeOH1_35cm_T4_19_FD_203715 | JGI IMG/M metagenome (GOLD analysis project Ga0255338, IMG submission 203715) | Sandy soil microbial communities from University of British Columbia, Vancouver, Canada - MeOH1_35cm_T4_195 | ecosystem: Engineered > Artificial ecosystem > Sand microcosm > Unclassified ...
ATGGTTTCCTCCGGGGCGTTGTTGCATCCTTATTGGCGCGTCCCGGGAGGAATGAAAAGAGATGAAACTCGCGTCCCTCATGCATGGCCGGGATGGCCGTCTCGTCGTCGTCTCGCACGATCTCACGCGGGCGACGGATGCTTTTCCGGTGGTCGCGACATTGCAGGCGGCGCTGGACGACTGGGAGCGGACGGCACCGCGCCTCGCCGATCTGGCCGAAGGCCTGGAGCATGGCTCGGTCCCATCCTTCCGCTTTCACGAGCATGATTGCGCCGCGCCGCTGCCGCGCGCCTATCAATGGCTGGATGGCTCGGCCTATCTCAGCCATGTCGAGCTGGCCCGGAAAGCGCGCGGCGCCGCCATGCCGGAGAACTACAGAACCGACCCGCTGATCTACCAGGGTGGCAGCGACGCCTTCCTCGGGCCGCGCCAGCCGATCGAGGCTCGCAGCGAGGAGGACGGCATCGATTTCGAGGCCGAGATCGCGGTGGTGACCGGCGACGTGCCGATGGGCGTCACGCGGGCGGAGGCGCTCGGCTGCATCCGCCTCGTCACGCTCGCCAACGACGTGACCCTGCGCAACCGGGTGGGCGGCGAGATCGCCAAGGGCTTCGGCTTCCTGCAATCGAAGCCGCCTTCGGCCTTTTCGCCGGTCGCCGTCACGCCGGACGAGCTGGGCGACGCCTGGCGCGACGGCAAGCTCCATCTGCCGCTGCTGGCGCAGGTCAACGACGCCGCCTTCGGGCACCCCGACGCCGGCATCGACATGAGTTTCGATTTCGGCAGGCTCATTGCGCACGCCGCGGCGACGCGGCGCCTCTGCGCCGGCACGATCATCGGCTCCGGCACGGTCTCGAACCGGGGCGGCGATGGCGGCCCGGCCAAGCCGGTTGCGGAGGGCGGCGCCGGCTATGCCTGCATCGCCGAGCGGCGCGCGGTCGAGACGATCGGGGGAGGGGCGCCGACGACGGCCTTCCTGCGCTTCGGCGACCGGGTCCGCATCGAGATGAAGGACAAGGGCGGCCATTCGATCTTCGGCGCCATCGAGCAGGAGGTCTTGCCTCATGCCTAGGGGGCCTCTCACCGCGCATTTCCGCAAGATGGCGCACAACAACGCCTGGGCGAACTGGCGGCTGCTTTCGGCCTGCACCCGGCTCAGCGATGAGGCGTTCAGGGCGACGCGCACGAGCTTCTTCCCCTCGCTGCACGAGACCCTGAACCATAACCTGGTGGTCGATCTCTATTACATCGACGCCCTCGAGCGCGGCGGGCTCGGCCGGCAGATCTTCGCGCGCTTCGTGCCGGTCGATACAGCCGCCGGGCTGATGGAGGCGCAGGCTGTCGCCGACCGTCGCCTGATCGCCGTCTGCGACGGGCTGGCGGATGCGAGCCTCGGCGCGACCGTGGCCACCGATCGCAGGAGCGGCGCGATCGAGGAGCGGATCGACGATCTGCTGGCGCATCTCTTTCAGCATCAGATCCACCATCGTGGCCAGGCCCATGCGATGCTGGCCGGCACCGATGTCCCGCCGCCGCAGCTCGACGAGTACTTCCTGCTCTACGATTCGCAGCGCACCCGCGACGAACTGCGCCGGCTCGATCTGTCGCCGCCGGAAGCGCTGCTCTGACCGGGCGTTCGCGCCCTGCTTGGCGGGAGCCTGACCGCCGGATAACCTGACGAGACGCCGATGCCCGCCAAGAGCGCCGACAAGAGAGCCGAGACGCCATGATCGAGACCGTGCCGTTCTATTCGAGCGCCATTCCGCTCGGCTTCTTCATCTGGGCCCCTGTCGCGGTCGTGGTGCTGTTCTGGGCGGTTGGGCTCTGGTCGAACGGGCAGGGCATCCCGCGCATGCTGGAGAGCGACTGGGACGGCTACAGCGTCGCCGATGTCGAGAAGCTGTTCTCGCTTTACGGCGATGAGCGGCGCGCCCGCTATCGCAGCCGGGTCCTGCCGGCGGATGTCGCCTTCGCCTTTACCTACGCCATCGTCGGCGCGTTGCTGATCGTCGGCCTCTTCTCGCGCGGCCAGCCCTGGTGGGTGGCGGCGCTCTGTGGCGGCGGCTGGCTGCTCGGCGGGCTCTGCGACATCGCTGAGAATTTCGCCGTGGCGCGGCTGCTCGAACGCTACCCGCAGATCGACAGCGGCAATGTCGCCTTCGCCAGCATCATGACGCGGCTGAAGCTCGTGCTCTTCACGCTCGGCGTCGTCGGCGCGCTCGTCGCCGCCTACCTCGTCTTCAGGCCTCTGGCGACCTGAGCCTCTGCCATGCCTCACGTTCGAGCGACAGCCGCGCCGCCGGCACCGCTGGATCGCCGATCAGAATACGCTGATCGGTCGGCGCGGCCCCGAAGCCCAGCCGCTCCGCGAGGCGCAGCGAGGCGGCGTTGAGCGGATGGGTCGTGATATTGATCGTGGGCAAGCCGAGCGCGGCGAAACCGTGGTCCAGAAGCCGGGCGGCGGCTTCGCCGGTATAGCCCTTTCCCCAATGCCGGACCTCGAAGCGGTAGCTGATCTGGACATCGCCCACGCTATCCCCGTCAGGGATGAGGCCGACATAGCCGGTGAAATCCGTCGGCGCCTCCTTGGCGAAGATCGACCAGTAGCCGAGGCCACGCGCGACATGGCTGAAGCTGCGCGCCGCTACGGCCTCGCGCCCCATCGCCGGGGCGCCCACCGGGGCGATATGGCGCATCACCCGCGGATCGGCGTTCAGCCGCAGGAGGGCATCGAGATCGTCGAGCCGCCGCGGGCGCAACAGCAGCCTCTCGCTTTCCAGTTCGGGCAGCACGCTGAGATCCTCTTGTTGCGATGACGCAGAACTCTGGTGCGCCGCCTTCACGCTTCCCATATCGTGCCGGGCGCCAAGCTGGAATGCGCCGGGAGAATGGTATGCTGCTTCGTCGTTGGGTCCTGGCCGCGCTGGCCCTCGCCCTGTCAGGATCAATGCTGTCGCCCGTCCTGGCGCAGGAAGACCTGATCTTCCGCAAATCGACCGTCTGGAAGATGCTGACGCCGAACGACAAGCTTGCCGTCTACGGCGTCGACGATCCCATCGTCGAAGGCGTCGCCTGCCACTACACCGTGCCGGAAAAGGGCGGGCTGTCGGGCATGTTCGGCGTGGCCGAGGAGGTCTCGGAGGTCTCGCTCGCCTGCCGGCAGATCGGCCCGATCAAGTTCAAGGAGAAGGCCGAGCAGGGCGACGTCGTCTTCCGCGAGCGCCGCTCGCTGATCTGGAAGAAGATGCAGATCGTGCGCGGCTGCGACGCCAAGCGCAATGTGCTGGTCTATCTGGTCTATACCGACAAGCTGATCGACGGTTCGCCGCAGAACTCGACCTCCTCGGTCCCGATCATGCCCTGGGGCGCGTCGGGCGAGCCGCCGAAATGCGCGGAATGGATCAGGTGAGGCGCGGGCCGGTTAATCGCCGCAGGTGATGCTGAGCGGCTGAGCCGGTTCCTCGGTCGCCGCGGCCGGCTTCGCCACCGAGCCGGTGAAGTCCTCGCGAGCGGCCACGCCGAAGGAGACGGCCTTGCCGAAGCCCTGCGCCTCGCACCAGGCATTGGCGACGACGGTGCCGCATTCGGCCTTGGAGGAGATGCAGTCGGCGACGCCGTAGCCGTCGCTGCCGGGGATCAGGAAGGTGCGCTGCTCGCTGGCGGCGGAACGGGCGCTCGGCATGGTCGCGAGCGAGACGCCGGCGGCGACGATCCCGAGCAGTCCGACGAAGGCCACGGCGCGGCGCATGTGATGAGGTTCCCGATGACGATGACGGGCCAGAGAACCCGTGAGTCGCAAGGTTGTTGCGGCGACGGTTAAATTTGAGTGAATTGCGGCGGAAGTGTTGCGGCGCGCCAGACGAAACGCCCTCTTGACGCCGGCCCTGTGGACAGGCAATCACTTTCGGTCATGACGCGAGCCGCCATCAACAGCCGGATTTGCATTATTTGCCGCTAGCTTTCGCTGGCCGGCTGCTCACGTCCTCGTCCTGAAAACGAACCGACAAAAGCGCCCCGGCCAGCGGCCAGGTCGTTTACCCGTCTTTCGTATTCGTTCCAGGATGTTTTCCCGATGCCGCCGACCCTGAGGCTCTACAACACGCTGACGCGGACGAAGCAGGACTTCGCGCCGATCGATCCGCTCAACGTGCGGATGTATGTCTGCGGGCCGACGGTCTACGACTACGCCCATATCGGCAATGCACGCCCGGTCATCGTCTTCGATGTGCTGTTCCGGCTGCTCCGGCATCTCTACGGCGTCGACCACGTCACCTATGCCCGCAACCTCACGGACGTGGACGACAAGATCAACGCCCGCGCGGCCCGCGACTTCCCGGGCCTGCCGCTGAACGAGGCGATCGCCAAGGTGACCCAGGCGACGACGGCGCAGTTTCATGCCGATGTCGATGCGCTGGGCTGCCTGCGCCCCACGACCGAGCCGCGCGCCACCGATCATATCGAGGAGATGAAGGCGATCATCGAGCGGCTGATTGCCCGTGGTGTCGCCTATGTCGCCGAGGAGCACGTGCTGTTCCACGTGCCGGCCGTGGCGCATCTGACGAAGGCGCCGAAATACGGCACGCTCGCCCGCCGTTCGCTCGACGAGATGCTGGCCGGAGCACGGGTGGACGTGGCTCCGTACAAGCGCGATCCGATGGATTTCGTGCTCTGGAAGCCGAGCCGCGACGGCGTCGATCCGGGCTGGCCGTCGCCGGCCGGCATCGCCACGCCCGGCCGTCCCGGCTGGCATATCGAATGCTCGGCCATGTCGATGGCGAAGCTGCTGACGCCCTTCGGCGGCGGGCTCGCCTGCGACGATCCGGACCGGAACGTCTTCGACATCCACGGTGGCGGCATCGATCTCGTCTTCCCACATCATGAGAACGAGATCGCGCAGTCCTGCTGCGCCTTCGGCGGCGGGGAAGGGGCGCCGCGCATGGCCAATATCTGGATGCACAACGGCTTCCTGCAGGTCGAAGGCGAGAAGATGTCGAAGAGCCTCGGCAACTTCGTCACGATCAACGAGTTGCTGGAGACCGAGAGCTTCGGCGGCCGGAAATGGCCGGGCGAGGTGCTGCGGCTCGCGATGCTGAAGACGCATTATCGCCAGCCGATCGACTGGACGGTGAAGGCGCTGACGGAGGCGGAAAGCCAACTTAAGCGTTGGCGCCACTGGATCAAGCTCTCCGGGGACGGTTCAAGCTTTCTGCCAGACGCGATTCTGGAGGCGGTTTCCGATGACCTCAACTTGCCTCGCGTTATGTCTCAATTGTCGAGTTATTCGAGCGATGCGGCTGGGGTTTGGGTTGGGTCGGGACCTCCCGCAATTCCGCCCGATATTGATGAACGCAGGAAGAGGGGTGCGGCGGCACTTCGCGGAACTCTCGATTGGCTGGGAATTTCGCCTGAGGAACCCGTAGGGCAACTGAGCGACGAGGCAGAGCAACTAATCGCCGCCCGCCTCGAAGCGCGCCGCGCCAAGAATTTCGCCGAGTCCGATCGCATTCGCGACGAGCTTGCGGCGATGGGCATCACATTGAAGGACGGCAAGGACCCGACGACCGGCGAGCCGACGACGACCTGGGAGGTCAAGCGATGATCCGCGACCGAACGCCCTCTCCCCCTGCGGGAGAGGGTTGGGGTGAGGGGTCGCGCGACGCTTGCCGCGCAGGCTCCCTTGAACCGCGAGATGGGGAGGGCGGCGCGACCCCTCATCCGTCTGCTTCGCAGCCACCTTCTCCCGCAAGGGGAGAAGGGGAGGTGCGGCAGGCGACGCGGGAGGTCCTGAGGGGGCGTGCGCGGACGATGCGTAAGGAGCCCACTGAAGCGGAACGCAAGCTTTGGCTCTTGGTGCGTGATCGCCGCTTCAGCGGTTTCAAGTTCCGCCGTCAGGTCCAGATCGGTCGCTATATCGTCGATTTCGTCTGCCCGGCGAAGCGCCTGATCGTCGAGGCCGACGGCGGCCAGCATGCAGAGAGCGCTTATGACGCCGAGCGTGATGTCTGGCTCGCAGCTCAAGGCTTTCGCATCCGTCGCTTCTGGAACGCCGATATCCTGGCGCGCCCGGACCAGGTGCGCGACACGCTCTGGCACGATTTGGAAGGGGCAACGATTCATGAATTGGATGCCGGGGAAGTAAAACGATGAACACCAAGATCCGCCCGGCGGGCTCGCTCTCCTTCGCCATCAAGCTCGTCATGCTGGCGATGGTCATGCCGCGCATCATGCGCTTCCGCCTGGGGCGGAGGCTATGAGCGTCGACCGCGTCCATCTCTTCGACACCACGCTGCGCGACGGAGCCCAGACCACCGGCGTCGATTTCTCGCTCGACGACAAGCGCGCCGTGGCCACGCTGCTCGACAAACTCGGCGTCGACTATGTCGAGGGCGGCTATCCGGGCGCGAACCCGCTCGATACCGCCTTCTTCGAGGAGAAGGCGACGAAGCAGGCGAAGTTCGCCGCCTTCGGCATGACCAAGCGGGCAGGGCGCTCCGCCGCGAACGACCCCGGCATCGCCGCGTTGCTGGAGGCCAAGGCCGACGCCATCGTCTTCGTCGCCAAAAGCTGGGACTATCACGTCCATGTCGCGCTCGAGATCTCGCTGGAGGAGAACCTCGCCGGCATCCGCGAAAGCGTCGCAGCGGCGAAGGCCGCCGGCCGCGAGGTCATGCTCGACTGCGAGCACTTCTTCGACGGCTACAAGGCCAATCCCGATTACGCGCTCGCCTGCGCGCGGACAGCCTTCGAGGCCGGCGCCCGCTGGGTCGTGCTCTGCGACACCAATGGCGGCACGCTGCCCGACGAGGTCGGCGCGATCGTGCGCGAGGTCGCCAGGGTCGTGCCGGGCGATCATCTCGGCATCCATGCCCATGACGATTGCGGCTGCGCCGTCGCCAATTCGCTGGCGGCCGTCGAGGCCGGCGCCCGCCAGATCCAGGGCACGCTGAACGGGCTGGGCGAGCGCTGCGGCAACGCCAACCTCGTCACGCTGATCGGCACGCTGAAGCTGAAGGAGCGCTATCGCGGCCGCTTCAGCCTCGGCATCGACGATACCCAGCTCGCCGAGCTGGCCCATGTCTCGCGCACGCTCGACGAGATGCTGAACCGCGCGCCGAACCGCCACGCGCCCTTCGTCGGCGCCTCCGCCTTCGCCACCAAGGCCGGCATCCATGCCTCCGCCGTGCTGAAGGACCCGCGTACCTACGAGCATGTCGCCCCCGAGGCGACCGGCAACACCCGCAAGGTCCTGATCTCGGACCAGGGCGGCAAGTCGAACCTCGTCGCCGAGCTGGAGCGCATCGGCGTGACGCTGGGCCGTGACGATCCGCGCCTCAACCGGGTGCTGCAGGAAGTCAAGGACAAGGAGGCTCAAGGGTACGCCTTCGAGGGCGCCGACGCCTCGTTCTTCCTGCTGGTCAAGCGCATCCTCGGCGAGGTTCCGGAGTACTTCTCCGTCGAGCGCTTCGCGGTGAATGTCGAGCGGCGCTACAATGCGCTGGGCGAGCTCGTCACCTTCTCCGAGGCGATCGTGAAGGTGAAGGTCGGCGAAGAACTGCTGATCTCGGCCGCAGAGGGCGACAGCGGTCCCGTCAACGCGCTCGACATCGCGCTGCGCAAGGACCTCGGCCGCTACCAGTCGCTGATCGAGGGCCTGCGCCTCGTCGACTACAAGGTCCGCATCTTCCAGGGCGGTACCGATGCTGTGACGCGCGTGCTGATCGAATCCGGCGACGAGACCGGCGAGCGCTGGACGACGGTCGGCGTCAGCGCCAACATCATCGACGCCTCGTTCCAGGCACTGGTGGACTCGATCACCTACAAGCTGGTGAAGGCGGGCGCGACGGCGTGAGCTTCACCGTCATGGTCGGGCCTGTCCCGACCATCCACGTCTCCCTTCGGGCAGCGCTGTGGTCAAGACGTGGATGCTCGCCACAAGGGCGAGCATGACGGTCCGATCCCAGGAAACCGCCTTCACTCCGTCAGGCGGATCACCCGGTCCTTGCACAGATCCATGCTGTCGGAATCGCTCTCAACCTCGTCCGCGAACTTGGCGAGGATGAAATAGCTGCAGCCCTGCGGCTTGTTGAGCTTGAGGGCGACGCTCTTTCCCGGAGCCAGCGGCTTGGCGAGCTTGGCGACGAGGCGGGACTGCTCGCCCGAGGTCGCGATCTCGAGGCTGTTCAGCGGCGCGCTGCGCTGGTTGGTGATGGTGATCTGCGAATGAGGCTTGGCGCCCTGGGCGGCCGCGGGCAGGACGGCGAGCATGAGCGAGGCGGCGGCAAGACCCATGGCGGCAAGATGCTGATTTCTCATGGTCGTTTCTGTCCCCTGTCGTGAGCGCCGGGCGCTCTGACGCGGATCAGACATCGGGCTTTCGGCAAGAGCAAGGCAGCCTTTGGGCAGCGGCCGCCCGGCCGGCCGCAGGATTCCCCATGCAACGCTGCGCGATTGCGCCTATATGGGCGCTCCAACTGGAATCAATCGAATAATGACCGCGCCGTCAGCGCCGCCCCCGGCTTCGGGCTTCGCCCGCTCTATCGTCATCCAGCCGGGTGCCGGCTTCTTCGCCACCTTCCAGGCGCTCTGGCCCTATCTCTGGCCGAGCGAGCGGGCCGATCTGCGTACGCGCGTCGTCGGCGCCTTCGCGCTGATGCTGGTCGGCCGGCTGATGCTGATGGGCGTGCCCTTCACCTTCAAATGGGTCACGGATGCGCTGGCGCAGGATGGCCCGGGCCCGGCGGGCTGGTGGCCGTGGCTGATGGGAGCGCCGCTGGCGCTCACCGTGCTCTACGGCCTCGCCCGCGTCGGTTCGGCCGCCTTCGTGCAGATGCGCGACGCCATCTTCGCGCCGGTCTTCATGCATGCGGTCAGGACGCTGGCGCTGCAGACCTTCGGCCATCTCCATCATCTCTCGCTGCGCTTCCATCTGGAGCGCAAGACCGGCGGCCTGACGCGCGTGCTGGAGCGCGGCCGCAACGGCATCGAGGAGATGGTCCGCCTCGGCCTCAACCAGCTCGTGCCGGTGATCGTCGAGGTCGCGCTGATCATCGCCGTGCTGCTCGCGCTGTTCGACTGGCGCTATGTCGTCGTACTGGTCGGCACGGTCACGGCCTACATGACCTACACCATCAAGGCGACGGAGTGGCGCATCGCCATCCGCTCGGCGATGAACGAGTCCGACACCGACGCCAATTCGAAGGCGATCGACTCGCTGCTCAACTACGAGACGGTGAAGTATTTCGGCGCCGAGGCCCGCGAGACCGCGCGCTACGACGTCGCCATGGCGCGCTATGAGCGCAACTCGATCAAGTCCTACACCTCGCTCGCCTGGCTGAACTTCGGCCAGGCCGCGATCTTCGCCGCCGGGCTGACGCTCTCGATGGTGATGGCGGTGCGGGGCTTCCAGGCCGGGACCAACACGGTCGGCGACCTCATCCTGATCAACTCCATGCTGATCCAGCTCTATTTGCCGCTGAACTTCATGGGCACCGTCTATCGCGAGATCAAGCAGGCGACGCTGGACATCGCCCAGATGTTCTCGCTGATCGGCCGCGATCCGGAGATCCAGGACAAGCCCGGCGCGCCGCCGCTGAACGTCGTCGCCGGCGAGGTTGTCTTCGAGGACGTGCATTTCGCCTATGTGCCGGAGCGGCCGATCCTGCGCGGCGTCTCCTTCAAGGTGCCGCCGGGCCGCACCGTCGCCATCGTCGGGCCTTCCGGGGCCGGCAAGTCGACGATCTCGCGGCTGCTCTTCCGCTTCTACGAGCCGCAGCAGGGGCGCATCCTGATCGACGGCCTGCCGATCTCGGACGTCCAGCAGGTCTCACTTCGCGCCGCCATCGGCATGGTCCCGCAGGACACGGTGCTGTTCAACGACACGATCGAGTACAACATCCGCTACGGCCGTCCCGAGGCGACGAAGGAGGAGGTCGAGGATGCGGCGCGGCTCGCCCAGATCGACCGCTTCATCCGCTCGCTGCCGGAAGGCTACGCCACCTCGGTCGGCGAGCGCGGCCTGAAGCTCTCGGGCGGCGAGAAGCAGCGCGTCGCCATCGCCCGCACCATCCTCAAGGGGCCGCCGGTGCTCGTCCTCGACGAGGCGACCTCGGCGCTCGATTCCTTCACCGAGAAGGAAATCCAGGATGCGCTGGACCGGGTCAGCGAGGGGCGCACCACGCTGGTCATCGCCCACCGGCTCTCCACCGTGGTCAATGCCGACGAGATCATCGTGCTCGACAAGGGCGTGATCGTCGAGCGCGGCCATCACCGCGACCTGCTCGCGGCCGGCGGCGTCTATGCCGCGATGTGGAACCGCCAGCGCGAGGTCGACGAGGCCAAGGCCACGCTCCAGCGCGCCACCGCCGCGGAAGGCGAGAGCGTGAGGGTCAGCCTGTCATAGTTGCTGTTTAAATCCGCTCGCAACTTGGCGGCCCTTACGGCATGCTCCGGCCGCGCGGCAAAGCCATCGGGGGGATTCGGCGATGTTCGATCCGACGACGTTCGTGGGTTTCCACACCTGGCTCAGCCTGATCGCCATCGTTGCCGGGTTTCCGGTCGCGGCGGGGCTTTTGCAGGGGCATACGCGGCCGGGCTGGACCGGCGTGTTCCTCTCCACCGCCTTCGCCACCAGCGCGACCGGCTTCGGCTTTCCGTTCAACGGCGTGCTGCCGTCGCACATCGTCGGCGCGATCCACATCGTGCTGGTCGCAATCGCGTCCTTCGCGCTCTACGTGCGCCGGCTGGAGGGCGGCTGGCGCCGCACCTATGCGATCACGGTAGTGCTGGCCTTCTGGCTCCTGATCTTCGTGCTGGTGGCGCAGCTTTTCGGCAAGGTTCCGGCCCTGCACGCGCTGGCGCCGACGCAGTCCGAGCCGCCCTTCGCCATCGCGCAAGGCGTCGTGCTGGTCATCTTCGGACTCCTGACCTGGAAGGCGGCGACGCGCTTCACCCAGGCGCCGCGACTGGCGGTGTGAGACGGGGCGTCATTCTCGGGCGCCGCTCAGCGGCGACCCGAGAATCTCGTGCTGGATTGAGCGCCTTTCCGTCCTGAGATGCTCGGGTCTCAAGCCCGAGCATGACGGCACTGTTCCTCAGTACCCCCCGATGATCGGCAGGATCTCGCCGGTGATGTAGCTGGAGCACTGGCGCGAGGCGAGGAAGACATAGGCCGGCGCGACCTCTTCGGGCTGGGCCGGCCGCTTCATGGGCACTTGCGCCCCGAACTGCGAGACATCCTCCGCCTCTCTGTCCGACGGGTTGAGCGGGGTCCAGACCGGCCCCGGCGCCACCGCGTTGACCCGGATGCCGCGCGGGATGAGATGCGCCGCGAGCGAGCGCGTGAAGGCGTGGATGCCACCTTTGGTCGTGGCGTAGTCGATCAACTCCTTGCTGCCGTGCAGCCCGGTGACCGAGCCCGTGTTCAGGATGACACCGCCCTGCGGCAGATGCGCCAGGGCCGCCTTGGCCATATTGAAATAGCCGTTGAGATTGGTCTTCACCGTCGTGTCGAAATGCTCCTCCGTCAGGTCCTCGAAGTTCGAGCTATGGACCTGGAAGGCGGCGTTGTTGACAAGGATGTCGAGCTTGCCGAGCCGCTCGACCACCTCGGTGACGGCCTTGCGGCAGAAGGCGGGGTCGCGGACGTCACCCATGATCACGAGCGTCTTGCGACCCTCCTTCCGGACGGCCTCTGCCGTCTCGGCCGCGTCCTGCGCCTCGTCGAGATGCAGGATCGCGACATCGGCGCCCTCGCGTGCGAACAACACCGCCACCGCTCGGCCGATGCCGGAATCGCCGCCGGTGACGATCGCGACCTGTCCCTTGAGCTTGCCGGAACCCTTGTAGAAGGGCGCGTCATACATCGGCGGCGGGTCTAGCCGCGCCTCGCTGCCGGGTTTCGCCTGATGCTGCTTGGGGAAGGGCGGAAAGGGATAGGCGCGCGCGCCCGCCTGCATCGCGCCGGCGCTCGTCTTCTTCGGGCGGACGCGGTCGGCTTGGGCGACCTGGGCCTGGATGCGACGTTGCTGCTCGACCGTGCCGGCCACGCGCTGCGATGCTCCGGTCTTCTTCGTCCCGCCGCTCCGCGCCGCCGCGGCTTTCGCCGTTGCGCTCTTCACCGTCGCCTTCGCCATGGCTCTCTCCTGTCGGGATGGCTCCGCTCTGCTGGTGAACGGACGCGGATAGCGGGGGTTCCGTCGCGCTCGGGCTTTCCCTCCGGGGCGGAAGGCCCTAAATCAGCGCAACGCTCGCGGTCGTCCGAGGCCGCGGCACCCCTGTTCCGGCGCCTGCCGCGCCTGAAAGCTCTACGGAAGCCGCCTCATGTCGCTCGTCGATTCCGTCCGCAAGGTGATCGTGCCCATCCACAAGGAGGGATACGTCTTCATCGCCATTGGGCTGGTGGCGACGATCG
>Ga0255338_1005150_pt1 | contig 12403 bp, 11 predicted proteins | sample MeOH1_35cm_T4_19_FD_203715 | JGI IMG/M metagenome (GOLD analysis project Ga0255338, IMG submission 203715) | Sandy soil microbial communities from University of British Columbia, Vancouver, Canada - MeOH1_35cm_T4_195 | ecosystem: Engineered > Artificial ecosystem > Sand microcosm > Unclassified ...
AAAAACTTCTTTCTGCGTCTTGAGCGTTTGGCGTCCGCGACTGCACTGATCGTGCAGCCCGCTGCATTCGCACGAGTCACCGGTCACGAGTCACGAGTCACGCCCCTCCAGCAATGACCCATCCCCTGCAAGGCGTGCGCGTCCTCGAGCTCGGGCAGATCATCGCGGGCACGTACGGCGGCCAGGTGCTCTCTGATCTCGGTGCGGAAGTGATCAAGATCGAATCGCCCGAAGGCGATCTCGGCCGCAATCCGTCGGTCGCGCCCTATCGCGGCGTGAGCGGGCTCTTCCTCACCTTCAACCGCAACAAGAAAAGCGTCGTCGTCAATCTCAAGACCGACGCCGGACGGGAGCTGTTCTACGATCTCGTGCGTGTCTCCGACGTCGTGGTCGACAACTTCCGGCCCGGCGTGCTCGAGCGCCTCAGGATCGATTTCGAGACGCTGCGCGCGGTCAATCCGCGCATCATCCAGTGCTCGGTCACGGGCTTCGGCACCGAGGGCGAGTACAAGGACTACCCGGCGCTCGACATCATCATCCAGGCGATCAGCGGACACATGGCGATCACCGGCGAGCGCGGCCGGCCGCCGGTGCGCGTGGGCATACCGCTCGCAGACCTCTCCGGCGGCATCTTCGCGTGCAAGGGCATACTTGCCGCGCTGTTCGATCGGGAACGTACCGGCGCGGGCCGCCGCGTCGAGCTCTCGATGTTCGACGCGATGCTGAATCTCACGTCCTATATGGGGACTATGTGGCTCACCAACCGCGAGCTGCCCGAGCCGCCCGGCTCCGGGCACGATTACACGGTGCCCTGGCAAGCATTCGCGGCGAAGGACGGCTACGTCGTCGTGGCGACGCGCGAAGAGTCGTTCTGGCGCAAGCTGTGCGCAGTGCTGGAGCACCCCGAGCTCGCCGACGATCCGCGGTATGCGACGAACGCCACGCGAGTCGAGCACCGCGCCACGCTGGTGCCTCTGCTGGAATCGGTCTTCCTCACCCGCACCGTCGACGACTGGCTTGCCCGCCTGCGTGCGGCGCAAGTGCCCGCGGCGCCAGTGAATCACTTCGATCGCGCTTTCGCCGAGCCGCCCGTCGCGGAGCGCGAGATGATCGTGGAGTACGAGCATCCCGAAGCCGGCACAGTGCGGCTGCCGGGCAATCCGATCAAGATGTCCGGCGTCGAGCACGCCATCTCCAATCCGGCGCCGCTCCTGGGCGAGCACACCGAGAGCGTATTGCGCGAAGTGCTGTCGCTCGCGCCCGAAGCGATCGAAAAGTTACGCGCCGTCGGCGCGATCAAGTGAGGGAAAAACATGCGAGGCCTGTACTGGGACGACTGGGAGATCGGCGCGGAATTCGTGAGCCCCGCGCGCACCGTGACCGAAGCGGACATCGTCATGTTCGCCGGTCTCTCGGGCGACTACAATCCTCTGCATGTCAACGAGGAATATTGCAAAAGCACGATCTTCGGCTCGCGCATCGCGCACGGCCCGCTGGTCTATGCCATCGCGGCGGGACTCATCTTCCAGCTCCACCTCTATGACGACACGCTGATCGCTTTTCTCGGCTTCGAGGACTTGCGCTTCACCAACCCCGTGAAGCCCGGCGACACGATACACGCGCGCGTCAAAGTGCTGGAGAAACGCGTATCCTCGAAACCGGACCGAGGCGTGATGAAGCGGCAGCTCCAGGTGCTCAATCAGCGCGGCGAAGTCGTGCAGGAAGGCCTGCAGAACTTTCTGCTGAAGCGCAGGCCCGCCTGAAACAGGCATGCGGATGAAACGACGGCGGTCGTGAGGCGTCGGCCCGCATCGAGGGGTCATGCGAACCGAGAAAGACAAGATGCTGTGCGGGGAGCTCTACGACCCGCGCGATCCGGCGCTGACCGCCGAGCGCCGCCGCGCCCGACTGCTCCTCGGCACGCTCAACGAGACCCGCGACGATGAGGAGGAGAAGCGCGGCCGCGTGATCAGGGAGTTGATCCCTGCGTCGGGCCGCGATGTCTGGATCGAGCCGCCTTTCTACTGCGACTACGGGAGCAACATCACGCTCGGCGATGCGGTGTTTTTCAATTTCAATTGCGTCGTGCTCGATGTCGCGCCGGTGCGGGTCGGGTCGCGCGTGCTGTTCGGGCCTGCCGTTCAGGTCTATGCGGCAACGCACCCGTTGAGCGCTGCAATGCGCCGGACGGGACTCGAGCTCGGCAAAAGCGTCGAGATCGGCGACGACACATGGATAGGCGGCGGCGCAATCATTTGCCCCGGTGTTCGTATCGGTCCGCGATCGGTCGTCGGCGCCGGCAGCGTGGTGACGAGGGACATCCCGGACGGGGTATTCGCTGCGGGCAACCCTTGCCGCGTCATCCGCGAGATCGGGGAATGACCCTCTACTGCGTCACTGCCGTCACCGCGGCAACGCATGTCACCTTCTCTCCCTCACCTTTTCTCATCACTTTCTCATCACTCAATTCGCCCTTATCCCCGCCTCCTGTATCACCTTGCGCCACTTCGCGACTTCCGCGCGGAAATACTTCGCGAACTCGTCGGCGCTGCCGCCCAGCGGCTCGAAGCCTATGGCCGCCAGCCGCTGCCGCGTTTCGGGCTGCTGCAGTATCCGGTTCACGTCGGCGTTGATTTTCGTGACGATGGTCCGCGGGGTGTGCGCCGGCGCGAAGATGCCGTACCAGCCCGCGAATTCATAGCCGGGCACGCCTGCTTCGCTGATCGTCGGAATCTCCGGAAGTATCGGTGAGCGGGTCGAGCCCGTGACGCCTATCGGCTTGATCTTGCCTGCCTTGACGTGCGGCGCAGCCGTCGCGACACCGACCATCGCCATGTTCACCTCGCCGCTCAGCAACGCGGCCATCGACGGGCCCGTTCCCTTGTAGGGCACGTGCACGAGCTTCACGGCCGCCGCGCTCGCGAAGAGCTCGGTGGCCATGTGCGATGCGCCGCCCGCCCCGCCCGTGCCGAAGTTGAGCTGCCCGGGCTTGCTCTTCGCGAGCTGGATGAGCTCTTTCAGCGTGCTGGCCGGCACCGAGGCATGCACCGCAAGCAGCGAAGGCTGGCTTGCGACTTCGACCACCGGCACGAGATCCTTCGAGACGTCGAAGGGCGCGTCCTTGTGCAGCGTGCCGACGTACGAGACGCCGACGCTTTGCATGAGGAGCGTATATCCGTCCGGGGAAGCCTTGGCCACGATGCCAGTGGCGATGACACCGCCGCCGCCCGCGCGATTGTCCACGACCACCTGTTGCGGCCCGGCATCGGACAGGCGTTGGGCGACGATGCGCCCGATGATGTCGATGCCCCCGCCCGGCGCCGATGCGGCTACGAGCCGGATCGGCTTCACCGGATATTCGACTGCTGCAGCAGGGGCCTTCTGGTTTTGCGCAGAGAGCGATTGCACCGGCAACAGCAGTGCGACCACCCACGCGTGTGCGATAGCAGTGCGCTTCACGCCTCCTCCCATCGTCGTCTCCTCGCGCATTATGTCGTGCGCGTCGGAGGCTAGTGTAGCTCAACGGCCGTGAGCGGTGAGCCGCGAGCGACGAGCAAGACAGACGAGTCACCGCTCACGAGTCACGGCTCACGCCGTTCGCACATACTACACTTCCGGCTTCGCGCCCGATGCCTTGATGATGCGGCCCATTTTCCGGACTTCCGAGCGGACGGTCTGCGCAAACTGCTCCTGCGTTCCGCCCACTGCTTCGAGGCCCTGGGTGAAGAGCTGGTGCTTCATGTCGTCGCGCGCGAGCGCCTTGTTGATGGTCTCGTTCAGCTTGGCGATGATGGCCTTCGGGGTCTTGGACGGCGCGTGCACGCCGTACCAGGTGTCGAACTCGTAGCCCTTGATGCCCGCTTCGTTGAGCGTCGGCAGGTCCTTCGCGAACGCGGAGCGCTGCTTGCCCGTTGTCGCGAGCGCGATCACGCGCTTCGAGTTGATGAACGGTATGGTGCCCGGCAGCGCGGAAATCATGCACTGGACCTGTCCCGCCACCACATCGGTCAGCGCCGGCGCGGTGCCCTTGTAGGGGATGTGCACGATGTTCGTGCCGGTCTCGAGCTTGAAGTACTCCATGGCGAGCATCGACGTGCCGCCCGCGCCGGTGCTGGCGTAATTGAGGCTGCCCGGCTTCGCCTTCGCCAGCGCGATCAATTCCTTCACGCTGCGCGCCGGCACGTTCGGATTGACCACGAGCGTGTTCGTCGTCGTGCCGACCTCGATCACCTGCACGAAATCGCGCACGGTATCGTAGGAAAGCTTCGAATAAAGCGTCTGGTTGATCGCGATCGCATTGTGCGTCACGAGCAGGGTGTAGCCGTCGGGTGCCGATTTCGCGACGAGGTCGGTGCCGAGCGTGCTGCCCGCACCGGGACGGTTGTCGACCACCGCCGATTCGCCGAACGCTTCCGTGAGCCGCTGCGCGACGAAGCGCGCCACGATGTCGTTACCGCCGCCGGGCGAGAATGGCACCACCAGCCGGATAGGCTTGGTCGGATAGTCCGCCGCTGCCGCACAGGGCGCCATCGCCGCCAACGCGCCCGCACAAATCCACTTACGCATGCTCATCTAGTGTTCCCCTCTGTAGTTGCATTGATAGACGTCATTCGAGCCTGATGCCCGCCGCCTTCACCTTCTGAAGCCCTGCATGCAGGCGTTGTACCGCCTCGCGCGGCGTACCGGCCGGCGCGAGCATGCCCTGCGAGGCGATCGCCTCGCATCCCCGCAGTCCTTGTCATTGCGGCCGGTAATGCTTCACCGCATCCCAGTCGATCTCGACGCCCCATCCCGGCTTGTCGTTGAGATGGACGCAGCCGTCGCGCACTTGCGCCCGCTCGGCGTAGAGGTGATGCCACAGCGGATCGCGGTCCGCATTGCCGTGCGACTCGACGCAATAACCCACGCGGGGGAGAGCCGCAACGAGATGGCCGTGGATCTCGGGCGCGTGATGAGGTGCGACGTAAACGCCGTGCTGCTCGGCGAGCTGGGCGACGCGCCATGCTTCCGTGAAGCCCGCGGCACGCGTGGCGTCGAATTGCAATCACGCGCGGGCGCGCCGAGCGCGGAAGCGGCGGCGGCAGCCCGTCGCGCGCGTCCATGCCGACGGCGACGGCGCCGAGGCGCTCGACCCATTCGCATATCGTCTTCAGCGGCGAGCCGTGAATGATGCCGTACCCTTTGATGCCGCCGGCCTCGACCTCGACCAGGATAACGCTCGACTCTTTCAACGCTTCATGCGCGGTGTAGAGCGCGCGATCGAGGGGCGCGAGCAGCGGGTGCGCGGTGACGCGGAGGATCTTCATGAGGCAGTATCTGTTGCGGTGGTGGCGCTAGGCGAGGCATGTCTTACGGCGTGATAGTATATCGCCTCCCGGTCACCCGGGCGCATGTGCTTTCTTCTTTCGCTCCTCTTATACCATCATCATTCCATGCTGCCATTGACCGGCATCAAAGTCGTCGAGTTCTGCCAGGTGCTGGCCGGGCCCTTCTGCGGTTGCCTGCTCGCCGACATGGGCGCCGACGTGATCAAGGTCGAAGCGCCGGAAGGCGATGTGCTGCGCGCGTGGCCGCCCATGGTCGAGGGCTACAGCCAGTACTTCGCCTCGGTGAACCGCAACAAGCGCTCCGTCGCGCTCGATCTCAAGAAGCCCGCGGAGCTCGCAGCAGCGCGCAAGCTCGCCTTGTCGGCCGACGTCGTGCTGGAAAACTTCCGGCCCGGCGTCATGGCGCGCTTCGGCCTCGACCATGCCACGCTCCTGAAGGAGAAACCTGCTCTCGTCTACTGCTCCGTCTCCGCATACGGGCAGACCGGACCGCGTGCGACCGAAGGCGGCTTCGACATGACGGTGCAGGCCATGAGCGGCCTCATGAGCGTGACCGGCGAGCCGGGCGGGCGTCCCGCGAAATGCGGCATACCGATCGCCGACTTCACCGCCGGCCTGTACGCGGCGTTCAGCGTCGCATGCGATCTTCTCAAGGCGCGGCGCGACGGCAGCGGCGATCATCTCGATGTCTCCATGCTGGGCGCCATGCTGGGCATCGCGCATCTGCAGACGAGCGAGCTCTTCGGCACGGGGCGCGATCCCGTGGCACTCGGCTCCGCGCATCCGATGAATGCGCCGTACGCCGCATTCCGCTGTCGAGACGGTTACTTTGCGCTCGCGGCGGGCACGGACAAGCTGTGGCAGGCCACGTGCGCGGGCATGGAGCGCAACGATCTTGCGCAGGATGCGCGCTTTGCGTCGCCGTCGCTGCGTGCACAGAACCAGAACGAGCTGCGCGACCTGCTCGAAGTCGAGTTCCGGAAGTACGACGCCGCGCGCCTGCTCGAGATATTCGGCGAGCGCGGGGTGCCGTGCGCGCCCATCAACCGTTATTCGCAAGTGCTGGACGACAGCCAGGTTCGGCACATGGGCTGGGTGGCGGACACGGCGCTCCCGAACGGCGTGACGACGAAGACCGTGCTGTCGCCGCAGCGCATTGCCGGCGAGACGACGCGCGTCTACCGGAGGCCGCCTGCGCTCGGCGAGCACACCGCCGAGGTCCTCGGCGAATTGGGCTTACAATTACCCTTATGAGCAATCCCGAACGCTTCCGTACTTTCATCGCATCGTTCACGCGCCTCATCGAGCGCTCGGGCGATGACGAGCGCACAATGCTCGGCGAAGGCGCGCGCCTGCTGCGCGAGCTCGTGCGCCACGACGACTGGCTGCCCGAAAGCGCCGCGCAGCCGCATCCGCAGTATTACCAGCAGCACCTGCTCCACTGCGATCCGCTCGAGCGCTTTTCCGTCGTGAGCTTCGTGTGGGGGCCGGGCCAGAAGACGCCCGTCCACGACCACACGGTGTGGGGCCTGATCGGCATGATGCGCGGGGCGGAGCTGTGCCGTCGTTTCGAGCGGCATGACGAGGGCCTGCCGATGAGCGCCGCCGAATCCGTGCGGCTGCTGCCGGGCGACGTCGATCAGGTGTCGCCTACCGTCGGCGACATCCACGAAGTCGCGAATGCCTATGACGACCGCGTCTCGATCAGCATCCACGTTTACGGCGCGAACATCGGTGCAGTGGCGCGTCATGTCTACGACCCGGCCACAGGTGCGGAGAAGAACTTCGTCTCCGGCTATTCGAGCGCGCAGATGCCCAACTTCTGGGATCGCTCCGCCGAAGTGCGCGCGGGGCTGCAGCCGTAACAGCGCCGCACGCCATGCACGACGAGCTCACACGCAACCACGAGGGCCACGTCACGCGGCTCACGCTCAACCGGCCGCAGAAAGCGAACGCGCTCTCGGCGTCGCTGGTGGAAGCGCTGCTCGACGCAGTGGAATATGCTTACGGCGACGGCACGCGGCTGCTGATACTCGAGGGTGTCGGGCCGCACTTTTGCGCGGGCTTCGATTTCACGGACTACCACAGCGCGACCGACGGCGAGCTCGCGGTGCGCTTCATCCGCATCGAGTCGGTGCTGCAGGCGCTCTATCACGCGCCGTTCGAGACGATGGCGCTCGCGCACGGCAGGATCTTCGGTGCAGGCGCGGATCTCGTCGCAAGCTGCAGCATGCGCATCGCCACGCCGGAAGCCAGCTTCCGCATGCCGGGGCTGCGCTTCGGCGTCGTGCTCGGCACGCGCCGTCTCGCACAGCGCATCGGAGCCGACCACGCGCGCGATATCCTCGCCGCCTCCCGCACTTTCGGCGCGGAAGAAGCGCGGCAGATCGGATTCCTGACGGGCGTTGCGCCGCAGCCCGGGTGGGCGGATCTCGTGAAGCAAGCGCGCGCACGATGCCAGCTCCTGAACCCCGCGGCGGCCGCCGCATTGCATCGCCAGACTTTGCAGGACACGCGAGCCGACGACATGGCAGCGCTCGCGCATTCGGTGAGCGCCCCCGGTCTCAAGGAGCGCATACGCCAGTTCAGAGAACACAGTTGACGAGGAAAGCATGAGCCGCAATCTGCCCGCCACGATGAAAGTGATCGAAACGACCGCGCCCGGCGGTCCGGAAGTTCTCAAGCTCGCCGAGCGGCCCGTGCCGCAGCCCGGCGCCGGTGAAGTGCTGGTCAAAGTCATCGCCGCCGGCGTCAACGGGCCCGACATGATGCAGCGCAAGGGTCTCTACCCTGCGCCCGCCGGCGCTTCCGATCTGTTGGGCCTCGAAGTATCGGGCGAGATCGCCGCGATCGGTCGCGACGTGAAACGTTGGGCGGTCGGCGACCAGGTGACGGCGCTCACGAACGGGGGCGGCTATGCGCAATACGTCAACGTCGAGGCGACGCATTGCCTGCCCATACCGCAGGGCGTCAGCATGCAGGATGCGGCCGGCCTGCCGGAGACGTACTTCACCGTGTGGAGCAACGTATTCATCGGCGCGGGACTCAAGGCGGGCGAAACCTTGCTCGTGCATGGCGGCGCCGGCGGCATAGGCACGACGGCGATACAGCTTGCGAAGGCCTTCGGCGCAAAAGTGATCGCGACCGACAGCCCGCAGGAGCGCTGCGCGATCTGCCGCGATCTCGGCGCCGACCGCGTGGTCGACTACCGACAGGAGGATTTCGTCGAGGTGGTGCGGCAGGAAGGCGGCGCCAACGTGATCCTCGACATCGTCGGCGGCCCCAACATCGAGAAGAACTTCAAGGCGGCCTCGCATGACGCGCGCATCATCCAGCTCGCGTTCGCGCTGGGCTCGAAAGTCGAGATCAACCTCATGCCGGTGATGCTCAAGCGGCTCACTTACACCGGCTCCACGCTGCGCACGCGTCCGGTCGCGTTCAAGACGCGTGTTGCGCAGGAGCTCGAGACGCAGGTGTGGCCGAAGATCGCGCGCGGCGCGATACGCGTCGTCACCGGCCGCACGTTCCCGCTTGCGCAGGCGCAGGAAGCGCACGCCCTGATGGAATCGAGCGGGCATACCGGCAAGATCCTGCTTACGCTGGAGTGACCCGTGCGCCGTGACTGGTGACTACAGGCGATCTCAAAAACAAAAGAAGACAGAAACTGGACAGGATTAACAGGATTAGCAAGATTCAAAAATCAAAAGCTTTCGCTCTAATCCTGTAAATCATGTAAATCCTGTCTATTGCTTTTTGGATTTTTGAGACCGCTTCTAGAGACGCTACCGCGCCTCACCCTTCACGCCTTGCTCTTGACTCGCGCCACCGTGACCGGAGGATGCCGCCGGAGCAGCGATATGTCGTGCTGTGCGGCAATCGCCTCGGCATGCCGCACATTCTTCTGCAGCTCTTCCCAATAGAGGTTCTGCCCGCCGAAGTGGCGCTCGACCTGCGAGTATCGGCCTTGCAGGTCGACTTCCAGGCGCTTCGCCGCCATTTTGTAGAAGCCCATGGTCCGGTAGACGAGCTCGTCGGCGGAGCCGTACACCACTTCGACGCTGCCGTCCGGCGCGCGCCTCTTGGCAATGCCGCCGTATACGAACTCCGGATAAAGCCGGTCGTGGCACTTCTCCAGGTAGCAGCGGTCCGCCATTTGCGCAAGCAGGTCCGCGCTGCCCAGTAGATTGCCGATCAGCCTGAACTGTGGATCGACGCTGATCTCCCCCACGGGAATCTCGTAGCCGGTGAAGTGAACGACGCGCGATGCGGCCGCGGCAAGATCGGCCATGCCGGCGCGTGCAAAGTACTCGCGCAGGAATCGGCTGCCGCGGGAGACGTGCGTCTTCGTGTACTCGGCGCCATGACGATGGCGTGTGTCGTTGCGATGCCGGATGTAGCCGATGTCGTGATAGAGCGCCGTGATGACGCCGAAGCGAAAAAGCCGCTCGCTCACGACTGTGGAGTTCGTCGCACGCACGGTGCCGTCCATGAGGCGCGCCATCGCGAGCGTCACGTCGAGAACGTGCTGTATGTCATGATATTCGGTGTCGCAGGCGTGATAGTCTCGGTGCTCGCCACGGTAGAGGCGCACGAGATCGTCGAACGCGTGCTGCACCGCCGTGTCGCTGTCGGCCTGATAAAGATCCTGATAAATGCGACAGACTTCGGCACAGACTTCCTGCGCATCGGTCGTGTTGACCCGGTCGGTCACATCGAAGTCGTTGCGACGATACGTCATCTGTTCCCGTTCCCGACACGCTGGAATCGCCCGCAGCCATTCTAGCAGCTTCCTTTTCCGCGCCACCGTGAAGCGCGCCCACTCCACCCCGATCTCGCTGTCGAACCTGCAGGCAGCCGCGGAGAGCTGACATGCCACACGCACACGTGTACACCAAGACCGCCAAAGGCATGCTGGAAATCCGCAATCGCGCGAGCGCGCTCGACCGCGAACTGCGGCCCGTGCTCGGCACCATCGATGGACAGTCCACCGGCAACGACGTGGCTGCCCGCCTGGGTTTGCCTGAACCCCAGGTGCAGCGCGCACTGGAGCAACTCGAGACGGGCGGCTACATCAAGCCCGTGATGCCGGCGAACGACGAGGATCTCGACTTCACCTCTCCGGTCGCGATGTCGCGGCTGCAGGCGGAGGCGGAAGCGCGCCAGCGCGCGGAGGCCGCCGCGCAAGCGCGGGCGGCGGAAGCGGCGCGTGACAGGGCGGCCGCACAGGCGCGGGAGAACGACAAAGCCCGGGCCCGGGCGGCAGCCGAAGCGCAGGCTTCGCAGGCGGCGCAGGCGCGCGCGCAAGCCGAAGCGGCCGCACGGGCCGCCGACAGCGATCGCGCGCGGGCGGCAGTCGATGCGAGCGCGGCGCGCACGCCGCAGATGAAAGCCGAAGCCCAGGCACGTATGGAGGCGGCAATGGTCGCCGAAGCGCATGCTGCAGCGGAAGCACGCGCGCGTGCACAAGCCGAGGCGCAGGCGCGCACCGCGGTAGCGGCGAGCACGGCGGCGGCGGCTCAGGCGCACGAAGAATCGCAGGCGAGCGCGCGCGCCGAGTCCGAGGCGCGCGCCCGGGCGCACGCCGAGGCGCACGCCCGGGCCATGATCGAAGCCCAGCTCAAGGCCATGGGCACCGCACTCGCCCGAGCACAGGCGCTCGCGCGCGAGGAAGCGGAAGCGCGCGCCCGCGTCACCGCCGATCTGCAGGCGCGCGACGCGGTGGAAGCGCAGGCGCGCGCAGCGGCCGCGGCCGCCGCGCGGGCCGAAGCGGAAGCGGCCATGCGCGCCGAGCTGATGCAGATGCGCGAGGAAGCGCAACGCGCACGGGAAGAAGCCGAAGCGCGCGCGGAATCGGAGCGTATGGCGCGAGAAGCTGCGGAAGCACTCGCCGCCGGGGAGCGCGAGGCACGCGTGAGCGCAGAAGCGCAGGCCCGGGCGGAGCGGGAGGCGCGCAACGAAGCAGTACGTCTGGCCGCGCAGGACGCGGAGGCGCGGGCGCGCGCAGAAAGCGCAGCCCTGCTGGAAGCACAACGTCGCGCGCATGGCGCAGCGCGTGCAGCCACGCAGGCGCGCGTCGACGCCGAGCGCGAAGCACGCATCGCCGCGGAGTCGCGGGCGCAGGCGGAAGCGCAGGCGCGGCTCGAGCATGAAAGCGAGATCGAGCGGCGCGCCGAAAGGGAGCTGCAGCAGCGTCTGTCGGAAGAGCTGGCCGCGCGCGTGGAAGCCGAGCGCGCTGCGGACGCACAATATCGCGCGGCAGCGGCTCAACGCGCGCAGGCAGCGGCGACGCCCCGACCCCGCCGTCGGCTGAGACTCTTCCCGCGCGTGCGGCTGAACCTGCGCGTGGCTGCCGCAACCGCTGCAGGCGGCACGCTCCTGCTGCTCGTCGCAGCCGCCCTGCTCCTGCCCCTGGTCCCCCTCGACCGCTACATCGGCGCCACCGAGCGCGCGCTCGGTGGCACCATTCGACAACCGGTGCACATCGGCGCACTGCAGTACCAGCTCCTGCCGCGGCCGCAGCTCATCCTCGACCGCGTGACGATCGGTCCGCTGCAGCATACGAGGATAGAGCGCATGGTGGTGTCGGCGTGGCCGTGGGAGCTCCATGCGCAGCCGCTGCAGCTCGACCGGGTGATCGCGCAGGACGTGACCCTGGATCACGAGGGGCTTGCCGCGCTGCGCGCGATGTCGGGAAAACCGGCCGCCGGCAACGCACATGTCGGGACGCTGAAGCTCGAAGGGGTGCGCGCGACGATACAGGACGTCCAGCTCACAATAACCAACGCAACGGTGCGCTACACGCCGGGAGGCGGCATGCGCAGTGCGGCCATCACCGCGGGAAATGCAAGACTGGATTTTTCCCCCGCCGCCATGGGATGGCAGATGGCGCTCAACGCGCGCAGTTGGCGGCCGCCGATCGGCCCGGAGCTGGAATTCGATGAGCTCGCCGTGCAGGGCATAGTCGAGGAAGGCAGGCTCAAGCTCGCGCGGATCACGGGTCGGACAGCGGGCGGCGAGCTCACAGGCACAGTGCAGGCGGACTGGCGCAACGGCATACGTGCCGAAGGCGAGTTCGA
>Ga0255338_1005151_pt1 | contig 12403 bp, 12 predicted proteins | sample MeOH1_35cm_T4_19_FD_203715 | JGI IMG/M metagenome (GOLD analysis project Ga0255338, IMG submission 203715) | Sandy soil microbial communities from University of British Columbia, Vancouver, Canada - MeOH1_35cm_T4_195 | ecosystem: Engineered > Artificial ecosystem > Sand microcosm > Unclassified ...
GGGGCCGGGCCGGGCGCGCGAGCTGGTGGAGCGGCTGCAGCGCGTGGCCGAGGATTTCGCGCGCCAGCATCTGCTGGATCAGAAACTGCCGGAGGCCGAGAAGCGCCAGTACACCCTGGTGGTGGGCATGCGCTCCTGGTTGTTCGAGGCCTTCAGGCATCTCCAGAAAAGCGGCCTCACCAGAACTCCCAGCGCCCGGTCATGACCACCCAGATGCCCAGCGCACCGTTGGTGACCCCATGCGCGAGCACGGCGCTCCAGAGCTTGCCGCTGCGCATATAGAGCCAGCCATAGGCCAGGCCGGCGATGATGGCGGCCAGCCACAGCGTATGGGCCAGCATGAAGATGAAGGTGGACAGCACGAGGGCGCGCAGGCCGGCGCGCGCCGGCTCGACGGTCTCGAAGCGCGGGCTGGCGATCCAGCGCATCAGGAAGCTGCGCCAGAACAGCTCCTCCATCAGCGGCACGATCAGCGCCGCGCCGATCCAGCGCAGGCCCACCAGCGGCCAGATCAGCCGGCCCGCGGCGTCCAGCGGCACGAAGCTGGCGGTGGGTGGCATCAGCTGCATCCAGGGCGCGTCCAGCACGATCCACAGCAGGAACACCAGCAGGCCCGTGCCCACGCTCCACAGCCATTCGCTGCCCCGCGGCAGGTTCTGGCGCGCCAGCTCGCCATAGTCGCGCCAGTACCAGGCCAACAGGCCGCCGACCAGCAGCACCGACAGGCCGTAGATCCAGCGCGCGTCGAAATTGACGGTCTCCGGCAGGCCGCCGCGCAGGGCCAGCAGGGCCATGAAGGCGGCGAAGGGGACGATGCGGGCGTAGGCGGCGGGGCTGAGGGTCATGTCTTGCGTGATGAAGGCGGACCGGCCGAGCTTAACGCCCGCCCGCGACATCCATCATCGTACCGACGGTGTAGCTGGCGGCGTCCGAGAGCAGCCAGGCGATCGCCTCGGCCACCTCCTCGGCGCGGCCCAGGCGCCGGATCGGAATGCCGGCCGCCGCCGCGTCCAGCTGGTCGGCCATGCCGCCGCTGGCATGGATCTCGGTGTCGATGATGCCGGGGCGCACGCCGTTGACGCGTATGCCTTCCCCGATCACCTCGCGCGCCAGGCCCACGGTCAGGCTGTCGATCGCGCCCTTGCTGGCCGAGTAGTCGATGTAGACGCCCGGCGAGCCCAGCTGGGCGGCGCGCGAGGAGAGGTTGACGATGGCGCCGCCGGCACCGCCGTGGCGCGTGCTCATGCGCCTGACGGCCTCGCGGCAGCACAGCAGGCTGCCCATCACGTTGACGCCGAAGATGCGCTGCCAGCGCGCCAGGCTCATCTCGTCCAGGCGCTGGGCCGGGGCGACGATGCCGGCGTTGTTGACCAGGCCGGTCAGGCGGCCCAGCTCGGCGTCGATGCGCGCGAACATCGCCAGCACCTGGGCCTCGTCGGCGACGTCGGCCTGCACGCTGATGACGCGCCGGCCATGGACCGCGCGCAGCTCGGCGGCCAGCGCCTCGGCGGCCGCGGCGTCGCGCGCATAGCCCAGGGCCAGGTCATGCCCGCGCGCGGCCAGCAGCCGCGCGGTGGCGGCGCCGATGCCGCGGCTGGCGCCGGTGATCAGGGTGATGTCTGCCATGGCTGCTGCCTTCTCGCGCGTCTGCCCGCGCCGCTGTCGATGCGCCGGATGATAGGCTGCCGGCCCGCGGCCCGCCGCTCAGGCCAGCGCGACCCGATTGCGCCCCAGGTGCTTGGCGCGGTACATCGCGCTGTCGGCGCGCGCGATCAGCAGATCGGTCGCGTAGGGCGGGGTGCTGGCCAGGCCGATCGAGAGCGTGACCTCCAGGCCCGGGGCCAGGTCTTGCCAGGCATAGGTCTCGACGCAGTGGCGCAGGCGCTCGCAGACCTCGAAGGCGCGGTCCGGCACGGTGTCGGGGAACAGCACCAGGAACTCCTCGCCGCCGTAGCGCAGCAGCAGGTCGGAGCCGCGCGTGTTGTCCTTCAGCATCTGCGCCAGGATCTGCAGCACCTGGTCGCCGACGCCGTGGCCGTGCAGGTCGTTGATGCCCTTGAAGCGGTCGGCGTCGATCAGGGCCAGGGTCAGGGTCTGGCCGCTGGCCTCGGCCTCGCGCAGCAGGGCCGGCATGCGCGACTCCATGCAGCGCCGGTTGCCCAGGCCGGTCAGCGGGTCGCGCTGCACATGGATCTCCAGCTCGGCGGCGCGCGCCTCGTGGTGGTCGGCGCGTTCGCGCGCCTGCTCGGCTTCCAGCCGGGTGACGAAGAAGCGCGACTGGGCCATCAGCTGGGCGGTGCTGCGGCGCCGCTCCAGCTGCTGGTGAATCTCGAACTGCTGCAGCGCCTCGTCGAAGCGGCCGAGGGCCTTGGCGGCGCGGTACTGCGCATGGTGGGCGCGCAGCGCGGTGGCGGCGGGCGCCTTGTCGCCCATCTCCTGCAGCAGCAGGCTCAGGTCGGCATGGGCCGGGCCGGCCTCGCCACGCAGCAGCTGCAGCTCGGCCTGCGAGCAGCGCAGGCGCCAGCCCTGGGCCTGATAGCCGTGCAGCCGGGCCAGTTCCAGGGTCTGCGTCAGCAGCGCCGCAGCTTCCTCGGCGTGGCCCGAATGCAGCAGGGCCTCGGCCAGATTGCCCTCGGTCATCACCAGGGCGAAGGGGTCGCCGAAGGCCTGGGCATGGGGCCGCACCTCGCGCGCATAGTGCAGGGCGCGCTCCAGCGCGGCGGCGCAGTCGGCGTCGTTGCCGCTGTCGCGCAGCAGGTAGAAGGCGCCCAGCGCGACGCCGCAGAGATTGTTCAGCGTGACGACGCGCTCGTAGGGCGTGGCCTGCTCGCGCACCAGGGCTGCGGCCTCGCCCATCAGGCGCTCGGCCTGCCAGGGGTCGCCCATGCGCTCGAAGGTGGCGCCCAGCGCGTTCAGCGCCAGCGCGATCAGGCGCGTGTCGCCGAGCTCCTGGGCCACCGCATGGCCCTCGTTGGCGCAGCGCATCGCGGTCTCGAAATCGCCGATCTCGAAGCCGGCCAGGGTCATCCAGCGCAGCAGCTCGCACAGCGTCTCGCTGGCGCCCTGGCCGCGCAGCAGCGGCAGCACGGCCTCGCCGGCGGCGATCAGCGCGGCCAGCGCGCCGCGGCGGTAGAGGAAGAAGGCGCGCAGCTGGCCGGCCTCGATCTGTTCGGCCAGGTAGCCCTGGATCCGAGCCTGGTCCCAGGCCCGCTGGGCCAGGGCCTGACCTTCGTCCAGGCGTGATTCGGCCCGCGCCTGGCGGGCCCGGCTCAGGATCTGCTCGAGAGTTTCGGCCGGTACGTCCTGGCCGAGGGCTTCTTGCATGGAGGTTTGTTTGGCTACAACTGCTTACGCGGAAACCCCCAAGCGTAGCCGATCGCGCGGGTGGCGCCGACTCGGCATGCCCGCATCTGTGGCGCAGGCGCCTCTGCGCGGTGCGCCAGGCGCGCAGTTGCTCGCGCGCGGGCGCTGCCGGCCTGCCCCCGGGCTACTTGCTGGTGGGCATCACGAACTCGGCGCCCTTGGCGATGCTGGAACTCCAGCGCTGCATCACGCTCTTCTGCTTGGTGTAGAAGCGCACGCCTTCCTCGCCATAGGCATGCATGTCGCCGAACAGGCTCTTCTTCCAGCCGCCGAAGCCGTGCCAGGCCATCGGCACGGGAATAGGCACGTTGATGCCGACCATGCCGACCTGGATGCGGCGGGCGAACTCGCGCGCCACATTGCCGTCGCTGGTGAAGCAGGCCACGCCGTTGCCGAACTCGTGGGCGTTGACCAGCTCGACCGCCGCGGCGAAGTCCTTGACGCGCACGCAGGCCAGCACCGGGCCGAAGATTTCTTCCTTGTAGATGCGCATCTGGGGCGTCACGTGATCGAACAAGGTGCCGCCGGTGAAGAAGCCGCCTTCCAGGCCGGCGACCTTGTGGCCGCGGCCGTCGACCACCAGGGTCGCGCCTTCCTCGACGCCGATGCCGATGTAGTTCTCGATGCGGTCGCGCGCCTCGCGCGTGACGATCGGGCCCATCTCGGCGTCCAGCTCCATGCCGTTCTTGATCTTCAGCGCGCGGGCACGTTCGGCCAGCCTGGGGAGGATCTTGTCCGCCACGTCGCCGACCAGGACCGCCACCGAGATCGCCATGCAGCGCTCGCCGGCCGAGCCGTAGGCCGCGCCGATCAGGGCGTCGACCGCCTGCTCGATGTCGGCATCGGGCATCACGACCATGTGGTTCTTGGCCCCGCCCAGGGCCTGGACGCGCTTGCCCTTGGCCGCGCCGGTCTGGTAGATGTACTGGGCGATCGGCGTCGAGCCGACGAAGGACAGGGCCTTCACGTCCGGATGGTTCAGCAGCGCGTCGACCACGACCTTGTCACCCTGCACGACGTTGAACACGCCGTCCGGCAGGCCGGCCTGCTTGAACAGCTCGGCGATGAAGAGGCTGGGCGAGGGATCGCGCTCGCTGGGCTTGAGGATGAAGCAGTTGCCGGTGGCGATCGCGACCGGCGCCATCCACATCGGCACCATGAAGGGGAAGTTGAAGGGCGTGACGCCGGCCACCACGCCCAGGGGCTGGCGCATCGTCCAGTTGTCCATGCCGGTGGAGACCTGCTCGGTGTAGTCGCCCTTCAGCAGCTGGGGCACGCCGCAGGCGAACTCGACGATGTCGATGCCGCGCGCCACCTCGCCCAGCGCGTCGGTGAAGACCTTGCCATGCTCGGCGGTGATCATCGCGGCCAGGGTGTCCTTGTGCTGGTTCAGCAGCTCCAGGAACTTGAACATCACGCGGGCGCGGCGCAGCGGCGGCGCATCGCCCCAGGGGCCGAAGGCGGCCTGGGCGGCGGCCACGGCCCGGTCGACATCCTCGACGCTGCCCAGCTGCAGCTGGCGCGCCACCGCGCCGGTGGTCGGGTTGTAGACCGCCTGGCTGCGGCCCGAGCTGGCCGCGACCGCGGCGCCGCCGATGTAGTGGGTGATGTCGCCGGTGGCGGCGTAGGCGGGCGTGGGGGCGAGGGCCATGGAGGTCTCCTGGATGGGGCTGATGCGCTTCAGTCTAGGCCGCGTGTCCCGGCCTGCCAATCCACCGCCGGCGATTTGATTGTTCGATAATCTGAACAATGAGCACCACGCCCGAGCTGCGTCAAGAACTGCTGTGGGGTCAGCTGCATGCGCTGCTGGTGATCGCCCAGCTGGGCAGCTTCACCAAGGCGGCGCAGCGCCTGGGCCTGTCGAAGGCGGCGATCAGCCAGCGCATCAGCGAGCTGGAGCGCGCCATGGGCACGCAGCTGGTGGCGCGCACGACGCGCTCGGTGCGCCTGTCCGAGGCCGGTCAGCGCCTGGTGGAGGAGACCGAGGCCAGCTTCGCCCACATCACGCGCAGCCTGACCGAGGCGCGCGACGCCGCCGGCCAGCCGCGCGGCCTCTTGCGCATCACGGCACCGGTGGCCCTGGGGCGCCAGCATGTGGCGCCGCAGCTGGAGGGCTTCTTCCGCAAGTACCCGGAGATCCGCATCGAGCTGGACCTGTCGGACCGCCTGGTGCCCCTGACCCAGGAGGGTTTCGACCTGGCGATCCGCCACACCAGCAGCCCGCCCGACACCCATGTGGCCGTCAAGCTCTGCGCCTCGCGGGCCCTGCTGCTGGCCAGCAGCGCCTACCTGAGAAAGCACGGCACGCCGGCGCATCCGTCCGAGCTGGCCCAGCATCAATGCCTGCCCTATCTGCGGCCCGGGCCGGCCGTGTGGCTGTTCGAAAAGCAGGGCGAGCGGCTCAAGGTGCCGGTGCAGGGGCCGCTGCGCGCCGGCAACAGCGAGGTGCTGCGCGAGGCCGTGCTGTCCGGTCTGGGCATTGCGCTGCTGCCGGATTTCAGCGCCGCGCCGGCGCTGCGGGCGGGGCGCCTGAAGGAGCTGCTGCCGGGCTGGCGGCCGGCCGGTTTCTTCGGCGACGGCATCTACGCGATCCATCCCTGGAGCAGCAGCACGCCGCGGCCGGTGCGGCTGCTGATCGAGCACCTGAAGCAGGCCCTGCAGGGCGGCTTCGAGCCGGCCCCAAAAAAGGACGCCCGACCGGCGGACCGGGCGGGCGTTGCAAGTCCTTGAATCAAGGACGTCGTTGGGACGGGCGCCCGGCCTCGCGGCCGGGCATGCAGGCAATGTAGGGGCGGGCGCTGCCGCCATCTATCCCACTATTTGGGGATGCTCCCGAAATAGTCCGCCGCCCTGGCCCAGGCGCTGACATCTTGTTGCACCTGATCCGGCGCGCCCCCCTTGCCCCAGAGTTCGCCGCGCCAGTCCAGCGCCAGGAAATTGGCGCAGAGCCTGCTGCTGTCGACCAGGGGCTGGGCCTTGGCGCGGTCGCCGCTGGTCGTGATCAGCCACAGGCGCTTGCCGGCCATGCGGGCCTTGAAGTCCAGGCCCGGCACGCGCATCCAGGCGCTCCAGTGGTCCAGGTAGAGCTTCAGGCTGTTGGGGAAGCTGTACCAGTAGACCGGCGTGACGAAGACCAGCTCGGTGGCGGCCAGCGTGGCATCCAGCAGGCGCTTGGCGTCGCCCTCGGGCATCGGGTAGCTGCCGATGTCGTGGCGATGGTCCACATAGGGCGGCAGCGCCAGCTGCGCCAGGTATTCCCAGTGCTGGGCCGTGCCGGGCGGCAGGCCCGCGGCGGCGCGGCGCGCCAGCGCTTCGGTATTGCCCAGCACGCCGGGCATGCGGCTGCTGGCGACGAGAAAGAGTGCGTTCGGTTGATCGGCCATGGGCGGCGATGATAGGGAGAAAAGCCCGGGTCGCCGCCGCGGCAGGACAATAGCGGGATGAATCAGCCGCCCCGCCGCCCGCCCGCCAAGGCTTCCTCGCCCAGGCCCGCCGCCAAGAAATCCACCCCGGCCCCCGCACCCGCCACCGCCAAGCCGGCGCCGCTGCAGCCGCTCAGCGAGGCCGAGATGGAGCGTCTGCAGGACCTGCTGGACGCCCTGCCGGCGCCGCTGGAGCCGCTGGACATCAGCATGCTGGACGGCTATCTGGTCGGCGTGCTGCTGCAGCCCAAGCCGGTGCCGCCGCACGAATGGCTGCCCCATGTGCTCGACAGCGAGGGCCGCGCGTTGCCGGCGGGGCTGGAGACGCGCGAGATCCAGACCCTGGCCAAACGCCGCCTGCAGCAGCTCAACCGCGCCATCGTCGAGCGCCAGTGGTTCGACCCCTGGGTCTTCGAGCTGGAGGAGGACGCCGACCCTTCCGAGGTGCTGCTGCCCTGGGTGGCCGGCTTCGCGCTGGCGACCGAGCTGTTCCCGGCCCTGATGCGCCTGGATGCGGCGCAGCTGCTGGAGCCGCTGGCGGCGCTGTACCGCCATCTGGATCCGGACGACCTGGAGGATGCCGACGAGCTGCTGGAGGAGATCGAGACCCTGGAGCCGCCGGCCGATCTGGAAGAGGCGGTGGAAAGCCTGGTGGCCGCCTGCCTGATGCTGGCCGATGTCTCGCGGCCGCAGGCCGAGGCGCCGGCCCGCGCCAAGCCACCGGCACGCCGCGGCCCGCCGCCGCGCGGCCGCTACTGATCTGCCTCAGCGCGTGAAGAGCCGGGCTGCGTGCAGGCCCAGGCCGGTCGCCACCGAGGCGAAGCGGTCGCCGCGCACCTGCTGGGCCTGCGGATAGTCGGCTGCGATGCGCTCGGCCAGCACGCGCAGGCCGGTGGAGCCGCCGGTGAAGTAGAGCGCGTCGATCTGCGCGGGCGCGAGGCCGGCCTGGGCCACGGTCTCGCGGCCTGCCTGGGCGATGCGCTCGATGTCGCCGGCCAGGGCCTGGCGCGCGTCGGGCTCGGCCAGCGGCACGGCGAGGCCCGATTCCACCAGACCCAGGTCGATCACGGTGTCGGTGCCGCCGGAGACGGCGATCTTGGCGTCCTCGGCGCGTGCCGCCAGCTCGTGGCCCAGGTGATCCTCGACCACGGTCATCAGGCGGTCGTGGTGCACCGGGTTGCCGTAGAAGCTGCGCATGCTGCGCAACTCGGCGACGCGGCCGGGGCTGTAGACGGTGTTGATCAGGTGCCAGGTGGCGAGATCGAAATAGACGCCGCTGGGCACCTCGCGCGCCGGCTGACCGGGCCGCTCGGGGCCGAAGCTGCGGTAGCCCAGCTCGCGCAGCACGCTGGCCAGCTCGATATGGCGGTCGAAGTCGGTGCCGGCGATGTGCACGCCATGGTTGGCCAGGATGTCGTCGCGGCGATCCAGGCGCTGCATGCGGCTGGGGCCGACGCGCACGACCGAGAAGTCCGAGGTGCCGCCGCCGATGTCGGCGACCAGCACGATGCGTTCCTCGCTGATGCGGCTTTCGTAGTCGAAGGCCGCGGCGATCGGCTCGAACTGGAAATGCACTTCGGTAAAGCCCACCGCATGGGCGGCCGCCTCCAGCGAGGCCTGGGCCGCGGCGTCGCGCGCCGGGTCCTCGTCGACGAAGAATACCGGCCGGCCCAGCACCACCTTGTCCAGCGCGCCGCCCGTCTGGGCCTGGCTCGCCAGGGCCAGGCGGCGCAGGCGCTTCAGGTAGCCGGCCAGGATGTCGAAGTACTTGACCCCGCGGCCGCCGCCGACATCGGTGGTCTGGTCGATCAGGCCGGAGCCGAGGATGCTCTTCATCGAGCGCATCAGGCGCCCGTCCAGCCCGTCCACATAGGCGGCCACCGCGGCGCGGCCGAAGGCGCGCGGCGGGCCGTCGGCGTCATGGCGGCCCTCGACGAAGTAGAACACCGCCGTGGGCATGGTCAGATGGCCCGGCTCCAGCTCCACCAGGCGCATCGCGCCCGCTTCGGCAGGGATCGCGATGGCCGAGTTGGAGGTGCCGAAGTCGATGGCGCAGAAGGAAGAACTCATGGCAGTCGCACCGAAAGAGGGGCGCGGATTGTAGCGACTGCCGTCGCGTCGCAGCTCCTGGCTCAGGCCGCGACCATGCTGCGGATGGGCTTGGCCGGCAGCGCGTCGCCGTAGAAGCCGAAGGACATCTCGGGCGCGCGACCCGCCATCAGCTCGGCCAGCGCATGGCCGGAGCCGGCGCCATGGGTCCAGCCCAGGGTGCCGTGGCCGGCGTTGAGCCAGAGGTTCCTGGCTTTCTTGCTGCGGCCGATGTAGGGGATGTTGGTGGGCGTGCTGGGACGCAGGCCGGTCCAGTAGTTGGGCTCGCTGGTGTCGGCCACGCCGGGGAACAACTCCTCGTAGCGCTTGACCAGCGAGGCGCAGCGCGCCCGCGCGGTGGCGTTGTCCAGGCTCAGGTCGAAGCCGGCCAGCTCGGCCGTGCCGGCGATACGGATCTGGTCACCGAGGCGCGAGATCGCGATCTTGCGGCCATCGTCCAGCAGGCTGACGACGCTGGCGTCCTCGGGGCGCTTGAGCTTCATCGTCGCCGAGTAGCCCTTGGCCGGGTAGATGTTCAGATGCTCGCCCAGCGGCTTCAGCAGGGCCGGGGTGTAGGAGGCCATCGCGGCGACATAGGCGTCGGCCCTCAGGCTGAACTTCTTGCCCGTCTCGCGCGCGGCGACCACGGCGCCGGCGATCTCGCCGCCGGCCGTCTCCAGCGCCAGCACATCGTGGCCCCACAGGAAGGTGGCGCCGCGCTCGGCGCACAGGCGCGCCAGCTTCTGGGTGAAGACGCGGGCGTCGCCCGATTCGTCGCTGGGCGTGTAGGTGCCGCCGAACACGCCGTCCCTGAAGTTGCGCAGCGCCGGCTCGACGGCCAGCACCTCGTCGCGGTTCAGGATGCGGCGATCGACGCCATGGCGGCGCATGATCTCGGCGGCCTCGGCGCCGGCCTCGAAGTCGGCCTGGCTGGAGAAGAAGTGCAGGATGCCGCGCTCCAGGCGGTTGTATTCGATGCCGGTCCGGGTCACCAGGGACTTCAGCGATTCATGGCTGTAGCGGCCCAGCTGGATCAGCTGCTCGACATTGCGCTCGAAGGCGGCGGTGGTGCACTGGGTGAGGAAGCTCAGGCCCCAGCGCCATTGCTGCGGGTCCAGGCGCGGCCGGAACAGCAGCGGCGAGTCGTCCTTCAGCAGCCATTTCGCCACCTTGAAGGGGGCGCCGGCATTGGCCCAGGGCTCGCAGAAGCAGACCGAGATCTGCGCGCCATTGGCGAAGCTGGTCTCCAGCGCGGCATCGTCCTGGCGGTCGACGACGGTGACCTCATGGCCCTGTTCCAGCAGGTACCAGGCGGTGCTGATGCCGATGATGCCCGCACCCAATACGACGACCTTCATAGCGACGACTCCATGCAATCAATCAGGGATTCAAAGGCTTGAACAGCAGCTGCAAGCCCAGCAGCAACATCAGGACGGCGACCGCGGCATCGATGCCACGCCACACCACCGGCCGGCGCAAGGGGCCGGCCAGCGCCGCCGCACCGAAGCCCAGCAGCGAAAACCACATCAGCGAGGCCAGCGAGGCCCCCAGCGCGAAGGCCCAGCGCACCCGCTCGGCCTGCTGAGCACCGACCGTGCCAAGCAGCACCACGGTGTCCAGGTAGACATGCGGGTTCAGATAGGTCATGGCCAGCGCGCTGCCCAGGGTGGCGCTCAGGCTGGCCGCCTGCTCGCTGGCCTGCAGGCCGGCGCTGCCGGCCCAGGCGCGCTGTGCGGCGCGCAGGCCGTAGAGCAGCAGAAAGGCCGCGCCGCCGTAGCGGAACAGCTCCAGCGCCAGCGGGCTGGCGGCGATCAGGCTGCCCAGCCCGAACACGCCCAGGCAGATCAGGATCACGTCGGAGGCGGCGCAGACGCCCACCACCGGGCCGACATGCTCGCGCCGCAGGCCCTGGCGCAGCACCAGCGCGTTCTGCGCGCCGATGGCCATGATCAGGCTGGCTCCGGTGAGCCAGCCCTGGGCCAGGGCGTTGACGGTGCTGGGGGCGAGGCTGCTGCTCATGATGCGGGCAAGATTGGCCGGATTGTCGGCAGGGGCGCCGGATTCATGAAGACAGATTCATATTTCTAGGGTTACATTAAATCTACTTATGAAAGACCTGGACTCCGCCGGACTCGACTGCCTGGCCGCGCTGGCCGACGAGCGCAGCTTCGAGCGTGCCGCCCAGCGCCTGGCGATCACGCAGAGCGCGGTCTCGCAGCGCCTGCGCTCGCTGGAGGCCCAGGTGGGTCAGCTGCTGGTGGTGCGCTCGCGGCCCTTGCGCCTGACCGAGGGCGGCAAGGTGCTGCTGCGCTTCGCGCGCCAGTTGCAGGCGCTGCGCACCGACGTGGCGCGCGAACTGGGCGCCAGCGTCGCGCCCAACGAGCGCATCGCGATCGCCGTCAATGCCGACAGCCTGGCCACCTGGGTGCTGCCGGCGCTGGACGGCCTGGTGCAGCAGGGTTTGAAGGAGGGCTTCGGCCTGGAGCTGGTGGTAGACGACCAGGATTTCACACACGACTGGCTGCGCCAGGGCGAGGTGCTGGGCTGCGTCAGCACCGTGCGCCAGGCCCTGCGCGGCTGCATGGTGCAGCCGCTGGGCCTGATGCGCTATGTGGCGGTCGCCAGCCCGGGCTTCCTGGCGGCCCAGCTGCCGGGCGGACTGACTTCGGCCAATTTCGCCCAGACGCCCTTCCTGGTGTTCAACCGCAAGGACGACACCCAGGTGCAATGGGTGTCAAAGGCCTTCGGCGTGCGCGCGCCGCGGCTGCGCGAGCGCTTCGTGCCTTCCAGCGAGGCCTATGCGCGGGCGGTCTGCATGGGCTGGGGTGTGGGCGTGGCGCCCGAGTTGCAGCTGCGGCCCTTGCTGGCCAGCGGCGAGCTGGTGGCGCTGCGGCCCGAGATCAGCGTCGACGTGCAGCTCTACTGGCACCAGTGGAAGCTGGCCTCGGACCTGGTGGCGGCACCGGCCCGCGTGGCCCTGCTCGATCAGATCGGCCAGGCCCTGGCTCAGGGGGCCCGCCGGGCGCTGGCCCTGGATCAGGGCGACCGCGTGGGCTGACGCTTGTCGGCCAGGGCGGTGAGGCTGGTGGCGGGTTCGGCGGCGATCAGCCGCGGCTTGCGGTGGGCCTGGTCGGCTTCGTGGGCGGCATGGGCCAGCCACAGGGTGCCGAGCACCACGGCGCCGATCACGGCGCGGGCCAGCCAGGTGAGCTTGTAAAAATTCATGGGTGGATTCGGCCCCAGAAGGGGGCAGGAGTCGGCGCAGCATAAGCGGCGGCCCGGATCGCAGCCATCCTTCCCAAGAGGGAGGGCGCTACGTACAACGCCCACCAGTAGGCGGCAAGGCCGGACCGCCCGCTGTGTCCAGTTGTATCCCATCCGGAAGGCGTGCGTTTTTTCCAACTGCGCAGAATATTCCACCCAATTTGGGGGTTCTTCTCTACACGCGCGAGCGCACACTGTTCATCACCCAGCATGAACCTTGCGAGGCCCGCCATGAGATTCGTCCCAGCACTGCGCTTCTTCCGCAA
>Ga0255338_1005154_pt1 | contig 12390 bp, 9 predicted proteins | sample MeOH1_35cm_T4_19_FD_203715 | JGI IMG/M metagenome (GOLD analysis project Ga0255338, IMG submission 203715) | Sandy soil microbial communities from University of British Columbia, Vancouver, Canada - MeOH1_35cm_T4_195 | ecosystem: Engineered > Artificial ecosystem > Sand microcosm > Unclassified ...
AACCAGACCACACATTAGGTTCGATAATCAAGTCCTTATAGCTGTTGATAGTCGTCGGGCGGTTACCGCGCTGACGCGCAGCACCTACTGAGTCACTGCCGTCCGGATTCTGGAATTTATCCAAAGCCTCACGGCTCAGGCCATTGAAGCCTTTTTCAATTTCCGCCCATGCCTCTTCTTCTGTAGGGCGCGCGATAATATCCACACGGATTGCGCATTTGATCTTGCGACCAAGGATTTGCGTACGGGCTTTAACACGGTCGAATTTATCTCGTAGCTGGTCAAACGGCTCCAGCCAGGTCAGGTAGTAATCAGCATGCTTGGAGGCTGAGGCAAGCGCAGCATCAGATGAGCCGGAGAAATAGATTTCCGGATATTCTTCTTTAGATAGCGGATCTGCCAGGCCGGCATCTTCGACTTGATAAAACTTGCCTTGATACGAGAATGGGCCACCATTCCATACGCCTTTTAATACATCCAGAAACTCGGTGGTACGCCCGTAGCGATCATCATGCGAGGCGGAGTCACCCCACCATAGCTGTGCCGGGCCACCGCCACCGGTGATAATGTTATACAAAGCACGGCCACCGGTTGCTCGCTGCAGGCTTGCTGTCATTCTGGCAGCCACCACCGGATTGAGAAATCCAGGCTGGAACGGAATCATGAAACGGAAAGTGGAGGTTTCGCGTGCCAGCAGTGAAGAAATAACCCACGGTTCATCGGTCATCGGAAACGATGGAATCAAGCCGCCCTGAAAACCTGAGATCTCTGCGGCATGGGCGATCTCCGCAATATAATCTATGTAGTTCGCCCCATCGCTGCCGTTGCCTACGCTGCCAGATTGCACTTTGCTATCATCGCCGGGAAACCAGTCGCCGCGATGCGGAGTGCGGCTTCGGTGTGAGCTAGGTTCACCGTGGGTCGGGATACGCCAAAATACATCAATAGTCATCAAATACTCCTTGGAATTAGTTAAGCCGCACGGCGTTGTTGATCATGGCCAATACGGGCGCGTACTGCGGGCAATACGTATTCACCCAGGCGATATGCTTCTTCGAAATGTGGAACGGAGGAAAGCAGGAAGCTAGTAATGCCGGCCGAAGCATAATCAACAAGCGCTTGCGTGACTTGTTCATAACTACCTACCAAGCTTGCATTGGCACCGGTGATATCTGTTGAAAGGCTTGACCATAAATTGTTATTTATCGTCGGTGCATGGCTGCCATTGCTGTTACTTGATTGCTCCCAGTATCTGTGCGCGTCAAAAATAGCCTCCTGCTCAGTTTCACGCGCAATAATATCGATACGCAGACCAAAACCGAGATTGCGGCCATGCTGTTTGGCAATAGAACCCAGATGATCGATTTGCTGCTTGATCTCATCTACGCTGGCAGCATCAAAAATATGTACGTCTGCTGTTTTTGCAGAAAGCGCCAAAGCTTCAGGACTGTTACCAGAAAGATAAACCGGCGGCACCTTGTGATTAGCCAATGCCCCCTGGAAGCCGCCATTCAATACTTCAAAATATTTACCCTTAAAGGTATAAGGCGACTGAGTCAAAACACCGCGTGCAACTGTTACAAACTCTTCAATGCGAGGCGTGATTTCATCATCCGCAACAAAATCGCCTAATGCGCGGCGATGCTGCTCATCACCACCGGCACTGATTTGCCATGCAAAACGGCCATCCGTGAAACGCTGATAACTCACGGTATTTTTTGCAGCATAAACAGATGAGCCGCGCGAAGCGTCAAACTCAGTTAACAACTTTAAGTGCCTGTTGCCGCGCGCTACATAACCGGCAACAATCCATGGCTCGTCACCATTAATATCTTCAGGGATGCGTACCCCCTCGAAGCCGGCAAGCTCTGCCGCACGTGCAACCTGATGCAGATAATCAAAATAATTAAAATTCAAACCACGCGGATCAGTCACCCCCTCTGAATAAGGGTGACGCGATGAACTGCGTTCACCACGGCGCTCTTTTTTACTATTTCCATAGCGACCATCACCACTGGTTGGTAATTGCCATAAAAATTCAGTTGTCATGCATGTACTCCTTAAATTAAGCATAATTCGTTAGCTACACTAAAATTTGTAGCGACACTTTGCTTAAATCGCAGGATACATGCCAACATTTACTTTTAATTTAAAACTTTATATCTGTATGAAAAATATAGATATTTACAGTTATTCGTGGGCTAATGCCAAACCAACAACTGAATTGTTGCTGCAAAACCAACAAAGCAAGAAGCAGCACTGTTGATTTTGCAAACCGTAGAGAAACATGCAGGGCTAAGAATTAAACCTGTTTTTTGAAGAAACTACTTATAAACACTCTAAAGCCAGGGCATACCGCCAGCCAGATTGGAATCCATAGCAGGAATATATCCTGCAACACAAATCCTTTACTCAAAAATCCGCCCAGAGTAGCACCGGCAAATCCGCCAGCCATGCCCACCATGGTAAACAATCCGGAAACATGCCCCATGTTTTTACCGGAATGCGCCAGCCTGGAAATATTGACAAGATGGTTAAGTGCCTGACCAATGGCCTGTAACACGGCACCAACCAGCAAGCCAACAACGCCGCTGCTCAAGCCAAGAAATAGCAAACCAGTAATCAGGCTTGCATGACTTATGTTATAAGTTATTTTCTCACCAAGCCTTGCCACAAAATGGCCAAGCAATAGCAATACGGCAACAAAAGTGGCGCCCTCTACTACCATGAGCGTAATACCTTGCTGCGCGCTCCAGTTAAACTGCCTGACGGCAATGATAATGATAAAAGTACCAAAGAAACCACGCACCATGCCGCCAAGGCCGTCATAAATACATACCTGACGCACCATAGGGTCTGCCAGATACCGAAGCATGTCTTTCACGCCACCACTGACACTTCTGCTGTTATCAATGACGCGGTTATGCGAGAGAATAGTAAATCCGTAAAACGACATCACCGCAAATAAAATGCTCGTGATCCAGTAACTGCCATGCACCCCAAAATGGCTGGAAGCCAGGTTGCCCAGCAAAGGGCCAACCAGACCAATGCCTAACATCAAGGTGCCTCTATACCAGCCACCGCGGCTGGTGCCCACTTCCGGCAATCGCTCCAGCCATGAAGTATTCATGGCAACCACACGAAACGGAATGCAAATGCCGGCAATAAATAAAAATAACGCCGCCAGATACCAAGAGTTGGAGTACCCGATCAAAGGGTACAGTGCCATCGCTCCCAGACTGGATATGCCATAAACCCAGCGTGCGCTGAAGCGGCTGATGAAAATACCGGCTGGCAACGACATTAACATCATGGATAGGCTTTCGGCGCCTATCAGCAAACCGATCTGCCAGGATTCTGCATTAAGGTGCAAGGCTAAAAGCGTCACTAAAATCTTGTTCATGCCGATTGTAATACCGCTCATAAGAGCTAAGCCTACAAATGCAAATGTAAAATGGTTAGTCGCTAATACCCGGGGTTGTGGGCTTAGCGTATTCGACTGGCTCATGTTGATGAATTCTCAGGATTTAATTGAATAAGTTATTACTTAATTTGGCGATAAAAAGAACGCCAGATTACCTAGTAAGGAAATCTGGCGCCATTCAAATCAACTTTCGTAAAAACTACCAGCGGGTAGTTACTGAGACGCCTACAGTTCTCGGTGCTGCCCAGTAAACGCTATCGCCGTTTACGCCCAATGCCTGGTTGAAGGCCGGAAGTGAGTGATTCTTGTATTCTTTATCAAAAAGATTATTCACATAGCCTGTAAACACGTACTTGTCATTATGTGTTGCGAATGACACCCTTGCGTTTGCCAACGTGTAACCGTCCTGATTCAAGTGTTCACGTGCTTCGGACTGCGGATCTACAAAGTAATACTGCTTGCCTTGATAACGTGCATCTGCGCCGATAATGACTTTTCCGTACTGCACAGGAATCTTGTAATCAGCGGCAATCTGCGCCGTGACATGCGGAGAACGCACCAATGAACGCCCTTTCAAATCGGCGCCACCATTCAATACATTTAATTCATCATATTCCGTATCCAGCAGACCCAGACTTGCATTGACATGCAGGTTCTCTATAGGTAACGCTTCAACTTCGAACTCGGCACCGTTTACAGTCGCTTTTTTCGCGTTCTGCAGATAAGAAACTGTGGCACCTGCATTAGCGTTAAACCCGACTACATTCACCTGTACATCTTGGTAGTTGTAATGGAACAGACTGGCATTGAAGTTAAGCCTTCCTCCCAGCCATTCTGATTTATAGCCAACTTCATATGCATCAAGTGTTTCCGGTTTAACTGTGTTGACAGCAGCCAGGCTGGTCGCTGCTGTATTGAAACCGCCTGATTTCACGCCATGTGAGAATTTGGCATACACACGGTCATGCGGCGTAATTTTGTATTCAGGCGTAATGTCGTAGGTAAACGCATTCCAGGTCTTGGAATCTTTGCTGCTGAACGTGCCAGAACCCAATGGGCCTGCTGCTGCATATGCACCGGTATAAGAGTTCCACCATTGTGATAAATTGCTCCAGGTACCTGCGCCTGTCGAGGCTTTCCTATTGAGATCGTACTCTTTGGTTTCCCGCGTCCATCGCAAACCTAAAGTCGCATTCAGCTGATCAGTAAAGTTATAAGTGTTGCTACCGAATAATGCAAAACTTTCGGCCTTATGATTGAGGTCTGAATTATTATAAGTTGCTCCAGGAGGCGCTCCCGCCAGTCCAGGCACTGAAGCTGATGGCAGTTTGGCGCCCTGAGTAGTGAAATCAACATCTTCATTAAAATAATGTGCACCAGCTAACCAGTTCCAGCGGTCTTCTTTAGGTGAAGCCAGCCTGAACTCCTGCGTGAACTGCCTGCTTTTGCCATCGGTATGTGATCTGGAAATTTCTAACGGAGTGAAGTCATTATCAGTCAGAATATCCGTTTCAAAGTCTTCATAGCCGGTAATAGAAGTCAGCGCATAGCGGCCAAGCTGCCACTTTAAATTTAAGCTGATGCCATTTTGAGTGGAGTCACTTGAGTCCGGAGCGTTAGTACTGACATGTGTAATATTTTTACTCGGTGCATAGCCATTGCGTACCACTCCGTTCGGTGCATAACTTTTAGTGGTGGTGATTGCACCATCAGTTTCATATTTACGATAATGTACATTCAACAGCGCTTCTAAGTTAGGCGTCAAAATTGCGGATAACTGTCCACGGATAGCGCCATCTGTAAGGCCACCATCGTTACCGCCGGTAAAATCGTTTTTGAGGCGGCCATCCTGGTCTTCCTGATAAAATGAAACACGGCCTGCCAACCGTTCATCAATAATTACACCACCCACACCGCCTTGGACGATTCTGTCGTTATAGCTGCCATAATCAACTTTTACATAATTATCCTTGTCATCAGTATTAAATGACGGTTTTTTTGAAACGACACTGACGGCACCGCCTGTTGTGTTTTTGCCCCACAGCGTACCTTGCGGTCCGCGCAACACTTCAACCCGCTCCAGGTCAAACAATGGAAAACCTGTCGCAGTAGCATTACTGATATATACCTCGTCCAGATAAAACCCAACCGGACTGGCAAGGTCGAACTGCTGCTGTCCAGCACCAACTCCCCGAATCCACCAACGGGGACGGCCATGCAACTGCGTACCGGCAGAAGCGTTTGGCACATAGTTCAGTACTTCACTTGCAGAGCGGCCTACCCCTTTATCCAACAGGTCATTGCCACTTAATGCAGTAATCGCAGTTTTAACTTCCTGAACGCTTTCCTCACGTTTTTGTGAAGTTACGGTTACCGAAGGTAAAGCCGTGCCTTCTACTTTTGATTTATCGTCGTTTTTTGATTTATCTTCAACCTGGATTGTTACTGACTCCTCTGCATAAACATACCCGCTGTTTAAAGCTGCGCCAGATCCGATTGCCAGCGCAATTGATACATATTTAACCAAAGGCTTTAATTTAAATTTACCATGCTGCTGGTAATTACTATTGATTACTACACTTGTCATTGAATACTCTCTTTACTGTTAATAAAATTTGCATAGCACTTGAATGCGCCGTAACAGGAGAGTAATTGCAGAATCTGTGCCAGTGAATTAGTTAATCATAAATTATTGATTTTATTAAATATAAAACAATAACGCCTAATTTTTATGATGATGATCTGTGTTGTGTAAGCAACAGAGCGCTGGGCAGTTGCTTACTTAAAGACAGCCTCGTAGCAATCATTGCAATTTAATAGAAAAAGCAGAATCAAGGTGAATAAATTGATTCTATGGCTGGTGCGCATAAAAAATGCGACGTATTATCCGTACGCCGCATTCAAGTAACCACTAATAAAACCAGCTTATCTCACGCTGCGCCAGCGCAGCAAATATTGACTTATACGAAACAATCCATTGTTCATCAACAACCCGGTTAAACCGATACTGGCAACTGCAATGATAACAATGTCCATCCTCGATGCCTCCTGTGCTATCTGCATTAAACCGCCAAGCCCGGGACCGGTAGAAAACAGCAACTCGGTACCTACCGTAGAAATCCAGGCAAAAGCGAGCGCATGCATGACACCAGTCAAGATTGACGGCATCGCTGCCGGTAGCAATACATTGATAAACAACTGAAAACGGTTAAATTTAAGCACTGAAGACACTTCTATATATTTCTTCTCTACACCACGCATGCCTTCAAAGGTATTGAGCACTACCGGATAAAAGGCGGCCAGGCTCACGATAAGCACTTTTGAAAATAGACCATTACCGAACCAGAGAGCAATCAAAGGAATCAAACCCAACAAAGGTACTTGCCGGAGAGTATGGTACAGAGGGCCGATTAATTTATTGGCGGTTGGTGATACAGCCATCAGGCCGCCAACCAGCAGGCCAGTAACACCGCCTAGAATCAATCCTGTGACCGTTGTCTGCAATGTCGCTACAAGGTTGATGAGCAACTCTCCGCTTTTAAGCAACTCTATGAAACTAAGGATGATCTGAGATAAAGGTACAAAAGTATAAGCGTAGGCATCACCCTGTCTCGACATAAACTCCCAAATGAGTGCTACTGCAATCGGTAGTAAAAATCCCCGCAGGCGCGAAATACGTAATGCAAACTGATTCAATTTTTTCATCATTCTGTCCTCATTTATTACCTATATTTCCATTTACCGAGATGTGCCTCAACAGAACGTAAGCCGCGATCAAACAAAAAACCGATCAAACCGGTGACCAGCACGCCAACCAGCACAATATCGATTCTGAACATTTGCCTGCCCATTTCCATCATCTGCCCGATGCCGCTATCGGCGGCGATCAGTTCGGCGGCCACCAACACCATCCATGAACGACCCAAAGCCAATCGGAAGCCTGTCAGAATCGGCGGCGTAGTCGCCGGCAATACAATACGTGTAATTAAGTGCCACGTCGGCAGCTGATATACTCTGGACACTTCAAAATAACTACGCGGAATGCCTTTAACTGCATCGTAGGTTGCTAATATGACGGGGAAAAATGCCGCTTTAGCCACCACCACAATTTTGAATGTCTCTTCCACACCAAAAATCATGATGAGCATCGGAATAAAGGCGATAGTTGGTACCTGGCGTATAGAATTAAAAGAGGGTGCAAAGAAACTATTCACCGATTGGAACAAGCCCATCAACACGCCAAACAGCAAGCCAAGTAGAGAGCCAATGGCAAACCCCCAGCCTAAACGGTACAGGCTATCCTGCAGATGTAGCGGCAATTCACCACTGGCCCAAAGCTCGCGACTGGTTTCATAAACGCCATATGGCGAAACCAGAATCTGTTCAGGAAATATGCCGACACTGCATACCCAAGCCCAGATTACAAGCAATAACAGCGGCGATAAAAAATACACCGAGTGTGCCCGAAAGCTGTCAGCCCAACCCCATACTTTAGTCATGATTAGCTCCAGTCATCAGGAAACCTTGCCCGCTGTTTTTCTCGATTGCCAGTAGTCTTCAAGTTTCAACGCTTTAAGTGCTGCATTTAAAAAACGCGGCTCAAACAGCTGGCTGGTGTTTAAATCATTGCGGATCAGGTTGGCTTTACGGCTATATTGTGCGGCGTTGGCATAATGGTCTGTAACCAGGTCATCAAACAGCGGGCTCCAGCGTGATTTCCATGCAACAGAATCGTCTGAATATTCACGCCTGAATACGTCTTCGGGCTGACCGTTCTGGTTGGCAATTTTGAGATACTCATCAAAATTAGCCTGCTGAGATGTCCAATGTGCAGCTTTTACATAAGCCGTGGCAACCGCCTGTGTAATTGCAGGGTTCTGGGCGATAAAATTCTTGGCACCCCATAACTCGGCGCGCATTTTCCAATCCTGCGCCGAGGACTTGGTTGACCATATGATTTTCCCAATTTTTTTATCTTCTAGCTGGTAGGCATCACTTAGCGTTACAAAGGCATCCACATTGCCCGCAGCCAGAGCAGCAGCACCCGCTCCCGGGTTAAGGTTGGAAATCTTGAAATCAGAGAATTTCAAGCCATTAGACTCAACGTAACGCGCAAACGTAATTTCCCATGGGCGGCCGCGATGCAAGGCAATGCGTTTACCTTTGAGGTCGGCCAGGCTTTTTACTGTGGAGTTGAGGGGCACAACCAGATAGACGTTATTACCGCGACCACCCGGCACCACGATACGCGTTTCTACGCCGCCTGAATTCAGGATAACGGATGGCAGGTCGCCATATCCGGCAAAATCGATGCTTTTATTGGCAAAAGCCTCGTTAATCGTAACGCCTACGGATTGCGCTGTTACAGGAACCCAGGTGAGTTTTACGCCTTGTTTGGCGAGTTCGTCTTTCAACCAGCCCTGCTTTTCTACAATGGCAGCACTGCCATTAAAACCTATTTTGCCGTTCACGTTATAGGCAACGGTCGCGATCCTGACTTCCTTTGCACTGTCGGCTGCCCGGGCATCTGTCAGCAATCCAAAAACAAAAGAAATGGCCACTAATAAAAAGCCTGCCGAAGGTATATTTTTTTTAACATTAAAAATCATTTTATTCTCACATTCAAAACAAGATAAGGCCTGACTGACGCAGGCCTTATTAAATTAAGCAGCGCTGATCTGGCGCTTGCTGATCACTGCATCAAAAGGTCTGCTATCGATCCAGTCATTCACGTCAAATTTATTAGGAATAAATTGCCAGCGATGCAGAAAGTTCACAAAGTCCTGCAATCCGTTTACAGATTCCTGTGCAAAATCCGTACGCAGGCGCAGATGTGCATCCTGGCCATAAGCAACACTTACCCAATACTCGCTGCTGTTAGTCTCTTTGGCTAAAAAGCGGCGCGTTTCATCAGGATGCGCATGCGCCCAATCCTCGGCACGCAGCACCTGCTCGACAATACGCTCGGCAGCATCAAAGTGGCTATTGATCAGGTTTGTATCAACCGTGAGCGTGCGCGGTGTGCCGTTATTGGCGCGAATGAGGGGGTCGGGATGCGCACCAGTGTCAATGACCGTAACCAAATTAAATTGATATGCCAGCGCTGCCGCACTGGCGCCTTTTAGAAAGATCGCATCGACCTCACCGCGCAGCAGGCCGATCAGTTCATCGTTCCGGCTTCCTGACTGGCTGCCGAATATATAGCTGCCATCTTCACTTTTCCTGGCCGGCGCGTCGCTGTAGCCGGTATCAATTAAATAATCCACAATCTCAATATCACTCACAGCCAGACCTTCCAGGCTAAGCGCATTTTCAAGACCGCGCAGCGCCTGTGCACGAACAAAATCAATCTGCACATTCACCCATTTGGGCAAACCGAATTTACGTCCTTTCAAATCCTTTACATTGCGAATACCTGAACCAGGCAGCGTAAGAATCAACTGCGTTTCATCTGCCCATGACAGGCCAATCACTTTGGTTTCACGGCCGATAGCGCGTGCCCATATCGCAGGGATATTGCCGCCATGCCTGACTGAATTAATTAAAGTGTGATCAAAATGTGATTCGCGTACCGACTGGTCAGCCGATTCACGCAATGATTTGATTGCAGTGGATTTAGCGCGAAAACTCTCTTCCAGCCAGCCTTTCTGCACAGCAATTCCCAAACCTGTTGGCACAGGGCAACGTGTATACCAAAGCGTATCTAAAGCTTTACTCATGAATGTCTCCTAATAATTATATAAATGCGGCATTGCGCCTAATCTCCATATTTCCATCAGCACACTTCATGCCAAAAATTAAAGTCATTAAAAATCAAATTGTTATGCATATTTTTTACGAAGCTGTATTTTTGTTGCTGAATCAAATACAGCTTGCATGTGGATGCAACAGCAGCTCTGTTGCGCAGGCAACAGGAGTATCTTTTAACGCTACACAAACCAAGTGCTGCCAATTCAGCAGTTGCTTAAAACATGCTGCTGAATTGGCAGCAATCCTGCCTGATGCTGGTAACGGAAATTTGATTAAACATATGATTTAAAACATTAATTTAATGTGGCATAGCTATTGCAATAAAAATTAAAAGCCTTTTGTGGCTATTGTTTATCGGTATGGAGAATTGAAGGCATGACAACATATAACGTGGCTATCAACTTAGGCAAAAGAGTGGCGCCTCTGGCAAGGGTACAGGTAGCAGCAAATTACACTTCAGAAGTGAGCAACAATGAAGGCTTGGCCACTGCAGAAAGCAATAAAGAAGTTAATGACGCATCTCTGTTTATTAAAGATGTAGGCAAGAGTTACCAATTACGAGATGCCTCATTGAACGTGCTAAACAGTATTAATCTGGAAATCAGGGCAGGTGAATTTCTTTCCATAGTTGGCGCCAGCGGTTGCGGAAAATCCACTCTACTGAGGCTCATAGCAGGTTTGGATACCAGTTATAGCGGATCAATAGTCTATCAGGGCAAGGCTATTACCGGCACCGATCTCAGTCGGGGTATTGTGTTCCAGGAACACCGTTTATTCCCCTGGCTTACAGTTGAAGAAAACATTGCGCTGGCCTTCACTGCAACAAACGTTTCTAAAGAAGAGCGCAAGCTGCGTGTAGAAAAGCAGATCAGCATAGTCGGCCTTAGTGGATTTGAAAAAGCCTACCCACACCAGATATCAGGCGGCATGTCACAAAGGGTGGCAATTGCCAGAGCGCTGGTATTAAGGCCAAAACTATTGTTGCTGGATGAGCCTTTCGGTGCGTTGGATGCGCTTACCCGACTCAAACTTCAGCAAGAGTTGCAACGCCTGTGGGAGCATGAGGGGCTGACGACTATTCTGGTAACGCATGATGTTGAAGAGGCCGTATTTCTTGGTGATCGTATTGTCGTCATGGAGTCTCACCCTGGACGTATCAAGCGTATTGTTCCCGTGCCATTATCACGCCCGCGTGACAGATCATCTTTTTTATTCCAGAACATCAAAGCCGATGTAATGGCTGATTTTGCAATGGTTGAGGTTGAGTAATGCTATTCGAAAATAATTACATCTGGCTGGAGAGGATAACATGGCAACATTAACTAGCGCTTCAGCGACATTTTCCAGTTTTGATATTGATAATACTCCGGCATTGCCATATAAAACTGGAGCGAATACAAAGCAATTTGGCACCCGGGACAATTTACGTCCCAGGCAAGGCATTGATAACACGATATCTACTGGACGCAGCATCTGGGCTTTGGCCGGACTAGCACTTTTACTGCATGGCGCGGCTGTGGTTGGGTATTTGAACTACCCGGAAACAACTACTGCTCCACAACCTAAGTTTAATAAAGTAGAAATTGAGTTTATCAAACCCACCCCACCCGAGGTCGCTGAACCACCCAAACCACCGCCGCCACCGCCACCGCCTAAAGTTATCAAGCAGGCGCCGCCGCCTGTGGCAAAACCTGCCCCTGCCCTGCGCACGGCTGTGGCACAGGCAGATGTGATACCCGATGCAATTACAGTACCTGAGAACCGTGAGGCTCCGGTAACTAACGCACCAGTGGTGGCTGCGGCACCCGCACCGGAAGGGCCACCTCCAGCCAAAGTGGAGGAGCCGGTTACGGAAGCAACCGGCAACGCAGCCTATCTCAATAATCCGCCCCCTGAATATCCGGCTTTCGCTCAACGCCAGGGCTGGGAAGGAAAGGTGTTGCTACGCGTTCACGTGCTGGCAAGCGGCAAGCCAGACAAAGTGGAAATAAAACAATCCAGTGGCCGCAAAACTCTGGATGAGTCGGCACTAACTGCCGTCAGAAACTGGACTTTCATCCCATCCAAACGTGGCAATACCGCCATAGATGGCTGGGCGACTGTCCCAATTGAATTCAAACTAGCTAAATAAAGGTGATATAACAATGTTTAATTTTTCTTCGTCTACATCTATCGTAGTTCAGGGCGTACTTTTCACGCTAATTGCAGGCTCAGTG